>Ga0079986_1018538_pt1 | contig 11095 bp, 10 predicted proteins | sample Hof3ISUMetaT_FD_73496 | JGI IMG/M metagenome (GOLD analysis project Ga0079986, IMG submission 73496) | Enriched soil aggregate microbial communities from Iowa State university to study microbial drivers of carbon cycling -... | ecosystem: Environmental > Terrestrial > Soil > Agricultural land... | reverse complement strand
GCATCCAGCCTTTGAGGTGGCGGCTGGCGTAATGGATACCATGCAGGCTGGGCATCAGTTCGGCGAGCAGGGTTTCATCGGCACTGCGATGGCTGAAATCCTGGCTGATCGCATCGATCAGGGCCTCACGTTCGTTGTCCAGCAAATCCCGTAGCGCCTTGAGCCATTGCTGGCGCTGGGCTGCGGGTGGCATCGGGTTGGCGGCATAGGCCGCGCGCTGTGCGTCGAACAGGGCCTGGAGCTCTTCCAGAGGCTGCTGGAGGTTTTGCAGGTAGGAAATGTCAGCAGTCATGCTCGGCTCCGGATTTATTGTAGTGAGCGCATTTTTAGAGTCTATACTCTAAAAAGTCAAATGCCATCCTCGGCACTGCATTGTTTTATCCGCTCGCGGATAGGCCGTAAGATGCCCCTCAACGCACTCTGAATTTAAGCTCAAGCCATGGCCCCACGGATCAAAACCAGCGAGCGCATCGTGCAGAACAGCCTGGAGCTGTTCAACCAGCAGGGCGAGCGCAGCGTCAGCACCAACCACATTGCCGCCCACATGGAGATTTCTCCGGGCAACCTGTACTACCACTTCCCCAACAAGCAGGCGATCATCGCCGTGCTGTTCAGTGAGTATGAGAGCCTGGTGGACAGTTTCCTGCGCCCGCCACAAGGGCGCGCCGCCACGGTGGAAGACAAGCGGTTCTACCTCAAGGAGCTGTTGTCAGCCATGTGGCGCTACCGGTTCCTGCACCGGGACCTGGAGCACTTGCTCGACAGTGACCCGGAACTGGCGGCCCGCTACCGGCGCTTTTCCCAGCGCTGCGTCATTCAGGGCGCCGCCATCTACGAAGGTTTTGTCGCCGCCGGCATCCTGAAGATGGATCGGGTGCAGATCGAGTCCCTGACGATCAATGCCTGGATCATCCTCACTTCCTGGGTGCGTTTCCTGTGCACCACGCGGGAAAATTCCAGCCACCTCAGCGAGCAAGCCATCAAGCGCGGCGTCTATCAGGTGCTGGTGCTGGAGGCGGGCTTCGTCACGGATCAGGCGCGTGAAGCAGTCGATGCGCTGTTCGAAGAGTTTTACGTGCCGCTGGCCCAGGCACTGGAAGAAGTATGAAATAAAGAATGCAGCAGGATTGAATACAGCCCATCACAGGAGCCCGTTATGCCCATTGCGCAACTGATCAGCCCGCAGGCACTGGACCTGAAAAAGGACCAGCCGGGGTTGGTGATTCTTGATTGTCGTTTTGCCCTTGATGACCCGGATTATGGCCAGCGCAGCTATGCACAAGGGCACATCGCCGGGTCAGCTTTTGCCGATCTCGAGCGTGATCTGAGTGCAAAAGTGGTCAAGGGCGTGACCGGGCGTCATCCATTGCCCGAGCCTGCGGACCTGATCGAGCGCCTGCAAGCCTGGGGTATCAATGCCGACAGCGAAGTAGTCTTGTACGACGACGGTCCGGGTGCCTTTGCCGCGCGGGCCTGGTGGCTGCTGGCCTGGCTGGGCAAGCGTGACGGCGTGTTCATCCTCGATGGCGGGCTCAAGGCCTGGCACGCGGCGGGGCTGCCCCTGAGCCTTGATCCACCGACAATCAGCCGTGGCACATTTGTCGGCAAACCCGATAACGGGCTGGTCCTCAGCGCCGAGCAGTTGCAAAAGCGTCTCGCGCAACCCGCGCTGACTTTGCTCGATGCCCGTGCCTTGCCGCGCTTCAAGGGCGAAGTTGAACCGATAGACCCGGTTGCCGGGCACATTCCCGGTGCGCAATGTGCGGCGTTCACCGACAACCTGGGCAGTGACGGGCGTTTCCTGCCAGCCGACCAGCTCAAGCAGCGGTTTGCCGAGAAGTTGGGTGATCGCTCGCCGACGGATCTGGTCGCGTACTGCGGGTCTGGCGTGACGGCTTGCCATAACCTGTTCGCGTTGTGCCTGGCGGGTTATCCGTTAGGGGCGCTTTATGCCGGTTCGTGGAGCGAGTGGATCAATGATCCTGCGCGGGGCGTTGCCACCGGCGAATAAGTAATCAAGAAAGGCGCGCGCTGCGATAAGCCCCGGGCCCAACCCCATACACCTGCTTGAACTGCCGACTCAGATGACTCTGGTCGGCAAACCCCAATTGCGTCGCGACGTCCAGCGGCAGGCATCCCCCCTGCAATAGCACCCGCGCCCGGGCGATGCGCTGTTGCATCAGCCAAGTGTGCGGCGGCATGCCGGTGGCGCGGCGGAATACCCGGGCGAAGTGGAAAGGCGACAGGTTCACCGCCGTTGCCAGCTCTTCCAGCGAAGGTGGCGCCGCCAATTGCGCATGCAGCAGGTCCTTGGCCAACGTCACTGCCCGGTGTTCCTTGCCCGGTTTGCCGGCATCGGGAACCGCCGCGTGGCGCTGCAGCAGTGACAGCATCAGTTCTCGCCAGGCGGTCTGTTGTTGCAGGGCTGTGGCGGGGCTTTCGAGCAAGCGATGCAACTGACAGAAGCCGTTGACCAGGTCCTGGTCGCGATACAGCGTGGCGCCGAACGCCGGCAGGTGATGGGTCGGCAGTTCCAGCTCGGCCAACAGTGAAAGAATCTGCCCGCTGTCGGGATAAAACGCCCGGTACAACCAGCCGTCCTCGGTACCCTTGTGGCCGGTGTGCAGTTCATCCGGGTTGATCAGCACCAGGGTGCCGCTGCCTGCCAGGTGCTCGGCGCCGCGATAACGGTAACGCTGGGCGCCGGCCATGATCATGCCGATCACATAGCCGTCATGCACATGGGGGGCGAAACGGTGCTCGATGTAACGTGCCGACAACAGCTCTATCCCGGCCAACGGCGCCGTTTGCCAGAAGTGGATGGACTCGCCTTGGGAGTTGCCCATGGCCTAGCCGCGTCCCACGGTAGTCAGCCACTGCGGAATGCGCCGCTCCAGGTAGTACCCTGGCTGGCGGAACGAGCCATCGACAAATCCGACATGCCCGCCCCGGGCCTGCAATTCGAATTGCGTGCAGGCTGACAACTCGTCAGCCTGCGGCAGGCTGTGGGGAAAAACGAAGGGGTCATCGGCAGCTTGAATGATCAGGGTGGGTGTGCAGATTTCGCCAAGGAAGTAACGGCTCGAGGCGCGGCGATAGTAGTCCTGGGCATCCGCGAAACCATTGAGCGGCGCGGTCACCCGGCCATCGAAATCCCAGAAAGTGCGCATGTTTTCCAGCGAGCCCAGCGCAGCGAGTGCCGCGAGACCCTCCTCGTGCCCGTCGTGCTGAAACTGCCGTTGCTTGTTCTTGATGTAAGCCAGCATCTCGCGCATGAAATGCGCCTGATAGACCTTGGAGAAACCCTGGCCGATACGGTCGGCGCACTGGTCCAGGCGAAACGGCACCGACACCGCCACCGCACCGAGCACGCCGCTGGCACTGCCGGTTTCGCCCAGATGCTTGAGCAGCACATTGCCCCCCAGGGAGTAACCGACGGCATACAGCGGTGCGAGAGGACGCTTTGCCCGCAGGTGCCTGATGGTTTCGGCCAGGTCTTCACTGGCACCGGAATGATAGCTGCGCGGTAACAGATTGGGTTCGCCAGAGCAGCCGCGCCAGTTCAGCGCGACACTGGCCCAACCCTGGTCGCCCAGCGCTTTCTGTATGCCGGCAACATAAGGCGAATTCGATGAGCCGGTCAGTCCGTGCAACACCAGGACCAAAGGCGCATCGACACTGTGCGGGCCATGCCAGTCGAGGTCGAGGAAGTCGCCATCCTCGAGCCACAGGCGTTCACGCTCTCGTTGCAGGTGGGTGGTCTTGCGCCACAGTGGCCCCCACAAGGTCTGCAAGTGCGGGTTGCCGAGGCCGAAGGCCGGGATGAAGCGTTCTGGCGGATGGGACACGATTTGTCTCGATGCAGTGGCGCACGCCGGCATCGAGGCGCGCGCCTTGTACAGGCCGGTCGATTAACCGGCGATCTCTGCCATACGTTGCCATAACGAATAATAGACCCGCCCGGATTTTTGCTCCCGGTGCAGGCGCCAGTTGCCCGGCAAGCCGAGGGTCGACGGTGCGCTTTCGCTTTCGGTGTAGACCCAGGCGTCCTCGGCCAGCCACTGGCGCTCTTCGAGCAGCGTGCAAACGGCGGGCAGCAGGTTCTGGTTGAACGGCGGGTCGAGGAACACCAGGTCGTAGGCAACCGCTGGCTGGGTTTCCAGGTAACGCAGGGCGTCGGCAGTTTGAACCTGGCCCGTGGTGCAGCGTAGCGTGCCCAGGTGTTCTTTCAGGCTGGACACGGCAATGTTGCTCGCATCCAGCGCCTGGCCCATGGCGGCGCCACGGGACAGGGCTTCGAGAAACAGAGCGCCGCTGCCGGTGAACGGGTCGAGCACCTTGGCGCCGGGGACGTAGGGGGCGAGCCAGTTGAACAGGGTTTCACGCACCCGGTCCGGCGTTGGACGCAGGCCGGGCGCATCGGGGAAGCTCAGTTTGCGGCTGCGCCATTCGCCACCGATGATGCGCAATTGGTTCACGCCGTTATGCACGTTGTGAACGGGTTTTTTGGGTCGAGTGGCCATTAATGCTCCGGAACCCCGAGCGGTTGCTCGGCAGGTTTATCAGTAGGGGCCGGTAACGGCTTTTGCGGCACGGTCGGGCCAGCGCTGACGATGACCAGTTTATCCGAGCTCAGGTGTTTGTTCATCGCCGCCTTGACCTGCTCGACGGTCAGGTTCTGCGACTGCTGCATGAAATCTTCCAGGTGACTGAGCGGCAAGTTGTAGAAGCCGATCGCGCCCAACTGGCCGACGATATCGGCGTTGCTGGCGGTGGACAGCGGGAAGCTGCCAGCCAGTTCGCGCTTGGCATCGTCGAGTTCTTTTTCGGTGGGGCCGGTCTTGAGGTAATCGGCAAGCACATCCTGCACCAGTTTCAACGTGCCTTCGCTCATCTCGGCGCGGGTCTGCAGGTTGATCATGAACGGGCCGCGAGCCTGCATCGGGCTGAAACCCGAGTACACACCGTAGGCCAGGCCACGTTTCTCGCGCACTTCGCTCATCAGTCGAGTACCAAAACCGCCACCACCGAGGATCTGGTTGCCCATGGACAGTGCCGCGTAATCCGGATCGTCGCGGTCGATGCCCAGTTGCGCGAGCATCAGGTTGGTTTGCTTGGACGGGAACTCGATGTGGCCGATGCTGGCCTTGGGGTCGACGGGTTGCGGGATTTTCGGCAGGGCCGGCCCCTTGGGCAGGGCGACGCTGACCTGTGCGGCCATCGCTTCGGCTTCGGCGCGGGACAGGTCGCCGACCAGCGCAATTACCACGTTGCCCGCGGCGTAGGCTTTCTGGTGGAACGCGCGCAGTTGCGCGAGGGTGACGGCCGGAACGGTTTGCGCCGTACCATCGCTGGCATGCGCGTACGGGTGATTGCCATACAAGCGGTTCATCAGCTCGAGGCTGGCGAGTTTGCCGGGGTTCTGTTTCTGGTATTCGAAACCGGCGAGCATCTGGTTCTTGATGCGGGTAAACGAGTCGGCGGGGAAAGTCGGCTTGCCGACGACTTCGGCGAACAGCTTCAGTGCCGGTTCACGTTTGTCCGCGGCGCTGAGACTGCGCAGGGATGCAACCGCCATGTCCTTGTAGGCGCCGTTGCCGAAATCCGCCCCCAGGCCTTCAAAGCCCTGGGCGATGGCACTGACATCCTTGCCGGCCACGCCTTCGTTGAGCATGGCGTTGGTCAGCAGCGCCAGGCCTGGTGCGTCGCCGTCCTGGCTGCTGCCGGCGGCAAAGATCAGGCGCATGTCGAACATCGGCAGCTCACGGGTTTCGACGAACAACACCTTGGCGCCCTCGGCGGTGTTCCAGGTCTGCACGTCGAGTTTGCGATGGCTCGGCGCCTTGCCGTTGAGTTCTGTTAGCGACTGCAGTTTCTGGCTGGCCTTGGCCTTGTCCAGCGCTTCGCTGGCATTGGACTGGTCAGCTTTGGAAAAATAAAACGCGGCAGACCCGATCAGGGCGACAGCGATCAGGCCAAGCAGGGCCAGGCGCGGTTTTCTAGGCTCACTCATGAGTCGTCTCCTCTGGCAGTACATGGGCGACGCTGAGACGTTCGCGGGTGAAGTACAGCTTGGCGGCGTTCTGGATATCTTGCGGCGTCACGCTTTCCAGGTCGGCGAGCTCGGTGTCCATCAGTTTCCATGACAGGCCGACGGTTTCCAGCTGGCCGATGGCCGTGGCCTGGCTGGTGATGGAATCGCGCTCATAGACCAGCCCGGCGATGACCTGGGCCCGTACGCGTTCCAGTTCTTCGGAAGTCGGCGCGGTGGTTTTCAGTTGCTCAAGCAGTTTCCACAAGCCGGCTTCGGCCTGGGCGATGGTCTTGTTCTTCTGGCTGTTGGGCGTTGCCGACAGGGTGAACAGGCTGTCGCCACGGGTGTAGGCGTCATAGCTTGAAGACCCGCCGGACACCAGTTCTTCGCCGCGTTCCAGTTGCGTCGGTATGCGTCCGCTGTAGCCGCCGTCCAGCAGCGCCGAGATCAGCCGCAAGGCGTTGACCAGGCGCTTGTCTTGGGCGGTAGCGATGCTCGGCACGTTGAAGGCCAGCATCAGGCTGGGCAATTGGGTCTTCACGTGCAGGGTGATCTGGCGTTCGCCAGGCTCGGCCAGCTCCAACGGAATCTTCGCTGCCGGTACATCACGTCTGGCGATCGGGCCGAAGTAGCGCTGGGCCAGGGTCTTGACCTCGTCCGGCGTCACGTCGCCGACCACCACCAGCGTGGCGTTGTTCGGCACGTACCAGGATTGGTACCAGTGACGCAGTTCTTCGACTTTCATCCGGTCCAGGTCCGCCATCCAGCCAATGGTCGGCGTGTGATAGCCGCTGGCGGGGTAAGCCATGGCCTTGAAGCGCTCGTAGGCCTTGGACATCGGTTTGTCGTCGGTGCGCAGGCGCCGTTCTTCCTTGATGACCTCGATCTCGCGTGCGAATTCGTCGGGCGGCAGGCGCAGGCTGGCCATGCGGTCGGCTTCCAGTTCGAAGGCCACGCCCAGGCGGTCCCGGGCCAGGACCTGGTAGTACGCCGTGAAGTCGTCGCTGGTGAAGGCGTTCTCTTCGGCACCGAGGTCGCGCAGGATCAGCGATGCTTCGCCGGGGCCGACTTTCTCGCTGCCTTTGAACATCATGTGTTCCAGGGCATGGGAAAGGCCGGTCTGGCCGGGCGTCTCGTAGCTGGAGCCAACCTTGTACCAGACCTGGGAAACCACCACCGGCGCGCGATGGTCTTCGCGCACGACGACCTTCAGGCCGTTGTCGAGGGTGAATTCGTGGGTCGGTTGCGGGTCGGCCGCCAGGGCCGAGAGGGGCAAGCAAAGTGTGCCGAGCAGCAGGCCTGCAGCGCGGCGGGCTAGGGCATTCATTCGATTTTAAACCTTTGGGGCTGCCCGCTTGTTCTTAGCGTCAGCGGGCGAGAGGGTGCTAGGATACTGATCCGTTTTACTGGCGGCCACGCCTATCAGGCCTTTGCGTTTGATCAGGTTGTTTGGGTTTGCGGTAGAAGGCTGTGGTTTATCAACTAAACTCTGCTTTTTCGCCGATTTTCCGCGTCAGTCCTTAGTGAAATCGTTTTTGCAAGGTGCCGTTTCGCATCTCGACAAAATGTTGCGCATGAACAAGCTGGATCAATCGCAGTCTGTTCTGCATCGAATATTCATTTGCCGGGGCGCCCGTTGGCGCGTCGCTACCGTGAGATAGCCGTCCCCCATGTTTGGTTCCAACGACGACAAGAAGACCCCAGCTGCGGCTGGCGAAAAGAAAAGCCTGTTCGGATGGCTGCGCAAAAAGCCGCAGGAACCCGTCGTCGAACAGCCACAGCCACTTCCTGAGCCAACGACCGCGCCGGTAGACGCCGAACCCGCGCCGGACGTGTTGCCAATTACCGAGCCGGTGCTGCAACCGGTTGCCGAGACTGCCGCTGAAATTGCCGCCGAGCTGCCGCTGACGCCGGCCGCCGAGCCCTGGCTGACCCTGCCGGTGGCGGAAGAGCCGGTGGCACTGGTCGAAGACGAGCTGGCACCGCACGTTACACCGCCCATTCCAGCGCCGGCTGCATGGACACCGGAGCCTGTCCGGGCGCCGATGCCTGAGCCGGTTGTCACGCCGGTGGTTGAGAGTGCGCCAGAACCTGTGGTTGCAGCGTTCGTTGCGCCGGTTGCCCCGATCGTTCAAGCACCCGAGCCTGCACCTGCACCTGCACCTGCACCTGCACCTGTTATTGCTCCTGTTGTTGCAGCGCCCGCCGACGTTCCAGTCGAGCCGGTACGCACCGAAGAAACCAAGGCCGGTTTCTTCGCCCGCCTCAAGCAAGGCTTGTCCAAGACCAGTGCCAGCATCGGCGAAGGCATGGCCAGCCTGTTCCTGGGCAGGAAAGCCATCGATGACGAACTGCTCGATGACCTCGAGACCCGCCTGCTGACCGCCGACGTTGGTGTCGAAGCGACGTCAGTGATCATCCAGCGCCTGACCCAGAAGGTCGCGCGCAAGGAGCTGGCCGATTCCGACGCGTTGTACAAATCCCTGCAGGCCGAGCTGGCCGCCATGCTCAAGCCTGTCGAACAGCCGCTGAAAATCACCTCGCAGAACAAGCCGTTCGTGATCCTGGTGGTGGGCGTCAACGGCGCCGGTAAAACCACTACCATCGGCAAGTTGGCGAAAAAACTGCAGCTGGAAGGCAAGAAAGTCATGCTGGCCGCCGGCGACACCTTCCGCGCTGCTGCGGTCGAGCAATTGCAGGTCTGGGGCGAGCGCAACAAGATTCCAGTCATCGCCCAGCACACCGGGGCCGATTCGGCTTCGGTGATCTTCGACGCCGTCCAGGCCGCCAAGGCCCGTGGCATTGATGTGCTGATCGCTGACACCGCCGGTCGCCTGCACACCAAAGACAACCTGATGGAAGAACTGAAGAAGGTTCGCCGGGTGATCGGCAAGCTCGATGCCGACGCGCCGCACGAAGTGTTGCTGGTACTTGATGCCGGCACCGGCCAGAACGCCATCAACCAGGCCAAGCAATTCAACCAGACCGTCGAACTGACCGGCCTGGCGCTGACCAAGCTCGACGGGACCGCCAAGGGCGGGGTGATTTTCGCCCTGGCCAAGCAGTTCGGCCTGCCGATCCGCTACATCGGCGTCGGTGAGGGCATCGACGATTTGCGCACATTTGAAGCTGAGCCCTTTGTCCAGGCACTGTTTGCCGAGCGGGAGCGTTCATGATTCGTTTCGAACAGGTCGGTAAACGCTACCCGAACGGTCACGTCGGCTTGCATGAGCTGAGCTTTCGAGTCCGTCGGGGCGAGTTTTTGTTTGTCACGGGCCATTCCGGCGCCGGCAAGAGCACCTTGCTGCGGCTGCTGCTGGCCATGGAGCGCCCGACCAGCGGCAAGCTGCTGCTGGCCGGGCAGGACCTGAGCACCATCAGCAACGCGCAGATCCCCTTCCTGCGTCGGCAGATCGGCGTGGTGTTCCAGAATCACCAGCTGCTGTTCGATCGCACGGTGTTCAACAACGTCGCGCTGCCGTTGCAGATCCTCGGTTTGTCCAAGGCCGAAATCGCCAAGCGCGTGGATTCGGCCCTGGAACGCGTGGCGCTGTCGGACAAGACCGACCTGTATCCCGGCGACTTGTCCACCGGTCAGCAACAACGCGTCGGTATCGCCCGCGCGATCGTCCACCGCCCGGCCCTGCTGCTGGCGGACGAACCGACCGGCAACCTCGACCCGCGTCTGGCGGCGGAAATCATGGGTGTGTTCGAAGACATCAACCGCTTGGGCACCAGCGTGCTGATCGCCAGCCACGACCTGGCCCTGATTGCGCGCATGCGCCATCGCATGCTGACGCTGCAGCGCGGCCGATTGATCGGCGATGGGGAGGCCGGCGAATGAGTGCCACTCGCAGTCCAAAGGTTTCCGAGCGCGTGGCCCCCAAGGCTGCCGACCCGCAACCGCAGAAGAAAAAACACGACGACGATGATGGTCCGGATTTCGCCACCCTGTTGCGCGCCTGGATCGAAAGCCATCGCGCCAGCCTGCTCGACAGCTTGCGTCGTCTGGGCAAGCAGCCCATCGGCAGCTTTTTCACCTGCATGGTGATGGCGGTTGCCTTGAGTTTGCCCATGGGCCTGTCACTTTTGCTAAGTAACGTCGAGCGCCTTGGCGGTTCCTGGCAGCGCGCGGCGCAGATTTCCCTGTACCTACAGCTCGAGGCCAGCCCGACGGATGGCGAGGCGTTGCGCGAACAGATCAAGGGTATCCCGGGGGTGGCCGATGCCGAATATGTCGGCCGGGACCAGGCGCTGGAAGAGTTCCAGCAGCAGTCGGGCCTGGGCGAGGCACTCAAGGAACTGCCGGAGAACCCGCTGCCTGGCGTGGTGCTGGTAACCCCGACCGAAGTCGACAAGCCGGCTCTTGAAGCATTACGACAAAAACTTTCCGAACTGCCTAAGGTACAACAGGCGCAGCTTGATCTAGTCTGGGTCGAGCGTCTGGCAGCCATCCTCAAGCTGGGCGACCGATTTGTCTTCGGTCTGACCGTGCTCCTGGTGTCTGCATTACTTTTGGTGATAGGCAATACCATTCGTCTTCATATTGAAAACCGCCGCACAGAGATAGAAGTGATTAAACTCGTGGGCGGCACCGACAGTTATGTGCGCAGGCCTTTTCTCTATATGGGCGCGCTGTATGGTTTCGGTGCGGGGATTCTTTCCTGGGGCGTATTGGCGTTCGGCCTGAACTGGCTGAACGATGCGGTGGTCGGTCTGGCCGGGTTGTACGGCAGTGATTTCGCACTGGCCGGTGTGCCGGTTGCCGACGGTCTGTCTCTCTTGCTAGGCGCGGTGCTGTTGGGTTATATCGGTGCATGGATTGCAGTCGCACGTCATCTCAGGGAGCTGGCGCCGAAGTAGAATCTTTTTTGCGCGTGATTGACCTTGCAGTTTTTAGGGGAACTTGTCTTTCGGTTTCCGGTCAATTTTCGCAGTGCCAATGGCACGAGTATGTAAGTGGGAGGTTTTTTCGTATGACCAATTCTTTGCAGCCTGCATATGCTCTGGTCCCGGGTGCGAACCTGGAGGCCTATGTGCACACCGTCAACAGCATTCCAT
>Ga0079986_1011733_pt1 | contig 11117 bp, 13 predicted proteins | sample Hof3ISUMetaT_FD_73496 | JGI IMG/M metagenome (GOLD analysis project Ga0079986, IMG submission 73496) | Enriched soil aggregate microbial communities from Iowa State university to study microbial drivers of carbon cycling -... | ecosystem: Environmental > Terrestrial > Soil > Agricultural land... | reverse complement strand
GTTTTTTTTCGTCCGTGGCGGACGGGAGAGGTCCTTGCCTGCGGAAAAAGTCACAATTTCGGCCCCTGCTTTGGTGGGGAGAATGACTGCTTCAGCGATTACAATGCGCTCCGCATGTTGACGGCAGAGCGCTTTAGAATCCATCAAGGAGTGAGGGATGTTGTTTTCCAAGAAGAAGGGGCTCTCGATCGATACGCTGATCGGTGAAGGCACCGCCATCGATGGCGATCTGGTGTTTTCAGGCGGCCTTAGGCTCGACGGCAAGGTGCGCGGCAATATCCGCGCCGCCGAGGACAAGCCGAGCATGCTCGTCATCAGCGAGAAGGGCATGGTGGAAGGCGAGATCGCCGTCGGCCACCTGATCCTGAATGGCACGGTGAAGGGGCCTGTCCATGCCGGCGAATTGCTGGAACTCCAGCCCCACGCACGCGTGCTGGGCGAGGTCCGCTATGCCGCGCTGGAAATGCATCAGGGCGCATTGGTGGAAGGGCGGCTAGTGCCGCTGGGACAGGAAGAACTCAAGACGGTCCCGAAACTTTTGGCCGCCGAAGGTGCCGATGAGGACATTGAAGGCGCCGATGCCGCGCTCGACGTTGCCGAAGCCGGGAAAGCGGCCTGAGCGCCACGTCCAATCTTTCGCAGAAGCCCTTGAAAACCAAGGGTTTCGGCACGATTCTCCAGTAGCGCTTAGAATACAGGCGTATCTAATCAGGAGAACCCCATGAACGCAGTCGCAGAGGCACCCGCAACCGAGGACGTGCCGGCACCGTTCGTCTTTACCGACAGCGCCGCCGACAAGGTCAAGCAGTTGATCGAGGAAGAGGGCAATGCCGAGCTGAAGCTGCGCGTGTTCGTGCAGGGCGGCGGCTGCTCAGGCTTCCAGTATGGCTTCACGTTCGACGAGGAAGTCAACGAAGACGACACCACCATGGTCAAGAACGGCGTCACCCTGCTGATCGACTCGATGAGCTACCAATACCTGGTCGGCGCCGAGATCGACTACAAGGAAGACATCAACGGCGCGCAGTTCGTGATCAAGAACCCGAACGCATCCACCACCTGTGGTTGCGGCTCTTCGTTCTCGGTCTGAGGCAAGACGTTTCGGAAAAAGGCGCACCTCCGGGTGCGCTTTTTTTATTCCTGCGGCGCTCGCCAGACCACCGGAAACCAGTCTTCCCGCATCCGCTCGCCGGTTTGCTGGCCAATGCCCGGGAACGGCGGTGAAGTCCGACCTGGCCGCTCCAGGAACCGCACATCGTCGCCCAGGAAGCGTGCCGAAAACGCGCGGCGCCGACTGGTTCCCGTATTGCCGGCAGCGCCGTGAACGGTGCGGAAATCGAACACCACGGCATCGCCGGGTTCCAGTTCGGGTTGCAGGATGGTATGGCTGCCGTCTTCCACATCGGGCATTTCCATGAAGGCGTCATCGCCGCCATAGAAGTTCTCGTTGCTGGCCCAGCGCTTGGGCCGGACCAGCCGTGGCCAGCGGTGCGAGCCCGCCACGACGCGCAAGGTGTTGGCTTGCGTCACCGGGTCCAGCGGAATCCAGTAGCTGGCGGTCTGCAGGCCATCCACGCAGTAATAGGGCAGGTCCTGATGCCACGGCGTTGGCTTGGCCGTGCCGGGTTCCTTGACGAGGATGTGCTCGTGGAACACCTGCGCCGTCAGCGAGTGCATGATCTGCCCCGCAATGGCTGCGGCCGGTGAATGGCGGATGAACGCCTCGAACGGTGCGATGCGCTGCCAGTTGCAGTAGTCCTCGAAGAAACGCCCGCCCTCGCCGTCGCGCACGTTCTCGATCGCGAACGGGCCGGGCTGCGCCAGGTTTTGTTCGAAACCGTCGCGCAAGCGCTCCACCCAATCGGTGAAGGCGCCGCGCAACACCAGCACGCCGTCACGCTGGTAGCTGCGAATCTGTTCTGCGGTGATTTTCATGGCAAGGCTCCGGTGCGGGGACGAGCCCAGTATCGGCAACCCTGATCAATAGGGAAAGCATATATTTCTTATGCTGTAGTATAGGAAATCATGATCCCCTTCTCGTTCCGGCAACTCGAATACTTCGTGGCGGCGGCCGAGCATGGCAGCATCAGCGCCGCCGCGCGGGCGCGCCACGTATCCCAGCCGTCGGTGTCGACGGCCATCGCGCAGCTGGAAGACACGCTCGGCGAGGCGCTGTTCCGCCGCCAAGTCAGCCGCGGCCTGGAACTCACGCCTGCGGGCCAGCGCCTGCTGACCAGGGCCCGCGATATCCTGGCGCTGGCTGCCGGGATCACGGTGGACGAGGCGGGGCAGCAAGGGCTCAGCGGCCGACTGTCGTTGACCTGCTTCCAGGATCTGGGCCCGTACTTTGTGCCGCGCCTGCTGGCGGGCTTCCGCGAGCGCCACCCCGGCATTTCCGTCACGCTGTTCGAAGCGGACCTGGCCAGCGTCCATCGCACATTGCAGGCCGGCAAGGCCGAGCTTGCGCTGACTTATGACCTCGGCTTCGACCAGCGCGTCGATCGCTGGGTGCTGGCAAGCCTGCCCCCCTACGCGCTGCTGCCGGCCAATCATCCGCTCGCCGGCCAGCGCGACATCGGTCTTGCCGAACTGGCTGGCGAGCGCCTGATCCTCGAAGACATCCCACAGACTCATGAGTACTTCCTGTCGCTGTTCTGGGCCCACGGCCTGCATCCGACGCTGCACCAGTTCACGCAGAGCTTCGAGATGCAGCGCGGCCTGGTGGCGCATGGCTACGGTGTCGCGTTGTCCTGCACGCGCCCGGCCGGCGACCACAGCTATGACGGCCTGCCCATCGCGTGCCTGCCGTTGCGCGAGCCGGTTACCGCGCAGCGTGTCGTACTGGCGCGCACACAGGCCGTGCGCGCGTCTCCGCTGGCGCGGGCGCTTATCGACTGGGTGGTGGAGAGCGGGGCGGCGGTGCCGGCCTGAGTACGGCCGCCGATCGGTGGATCAGCGCGGGTAGATCGCGCCAAGCACGCGCGGACCGGCGGCGCCGGTGACGGTGGCGACATTGCCCGGCAGACGCAGCAGGCATTGGCGCGCGAGCCAGGCGAAGGCGATGGCCTCCACCTGGGAAACCGGCACCCCGAAGTCCTCGGTGGTCTGCACGGACAGGCTGGGCAGCGCCTGCGCCAGACGCCGCATGATGTAGCCGTTGCGGGCGCCGCCGCCGCACACGATCAGGCGTCGCGCCTGGGGCGAATGGGCACGGACATCGCGCGCAATCGCCTCGGCCGTCAGCGCGGCCAGTGTCGCTTGCACGTCGGCCGGCGTCGGCTTGAGATTGCCGCGCGTCCCGAGGCGCGCTTCCAGCCAGGCGGGATGGAACAGGTCGCGGCCCGTGCTCTTGGGCGGTGCGGCATTGAAATAAGGGTCGGCCAGGCATTCGGCCAGCAGCGCGTCGTCGACGCGTCCGCTTGCGGCCCACGCACCGTCGTTGTCGAACGGCATGCCGAGCTGTTCGCCGATCCAGTAATCGAGCAGCGCATTGCCCGGCCCGCAGTCGAAGCCGATCACGGCACCACCGTTGCCGGGCAGCACGCTGATGTTGGAGATGCCGCCGATATTGCAGATCACGCGCGCCTCGGCCGCGTCGCCGAACAGCGCCTGGTGCAGCGCCGGCACCAGCGGCGCGCCCTGGCCGCCTGCCGCCACGTCGCGGCTGCGGAAATCCGCCACCACGTCGATGCCCGCCAGTTCCGCCAGCAGTGCGGGATGCTGGCTTTGCCGGGTATAGCCGGTCTTGTCGTAAAGGCCCGGCCGATGGCGGATGGTTTGCCCATGCGCACCGATCGCTGCAACATGATCCGGCTGCAGTCCCGCCTGTCCGAGCAGCGAGCTCACGCAGCCAGCATAGACGCGTGCGAGCGCATTGGCGGCCAGCGCCTCGCGATGGATCTCGTTGTCGCCCGGCTGCTGCAACTGGCCGAAATCCGTGCGCAGCGCCTCGGGGAAGGGTTCGTGCGCAGCGGCCAGCACCGTGGGGCGCTCGCCGCTGAAGTCCACCAGCACGGCGTCCGCGCCGTCCATGCTGGTGCCAGACATGATGCCGATATAGCGGTCGCCGTGGGCGCGCATGGAGTCTCCGGGCGGAGCGGCTGTCAGTTGGCCGCGGTAAGGACGTTATAGGTGCGCAGCGCGTTGATGCGGCTGAGCATGGTGCTGGTATAGCCCAGGAATTCCTGGCGCGCCTTGCCGGTCAGCACAGGCGCTTCCATCAGTGCGATGCTCAGCGGGTTCTGCGGCACGTCGTTGAAGCGGAATTCGTAGTGCAGGTGCGGCCCCGTGGCCCAGCCGGTTTGCCCGACATAGCCGATTACCTGGCCCTGCGTCACTTTCTGCCCCTGCTGCACGCCGGCAAAGCCGGACAGGTGCGCATAGTAGGTCGAATAACCGTTCGCGTGCTTCAGGATGATGATGTTGCCGTAGCCGTTCTGGCGGCCGACAAAGTCGATGGTGCCTTCGCCGGTGGCCAGCACCTTGGTGCCCGTCGGCGCGGCGAAGTCCACGCCCTTGTGCTGGACCCACTCATGATGCAGCGGATGATCGCGGCCGCCGAAGCCCGACGACACGCGCGAGAACTCCACCGGTGAACGCAGGAACGGCCGCTTCATGCTGCGGCCGTCGAAGGTGTAGTAGGCGCCGTTGCGCTCGCCTTCGGGCGCGAACCAGAGCGCCTGGTGGAGCTGGTTCCGGTTGATCAGCTCGATCGCCACCACGCGGCCGTTGCGGATGAACGCGCCGTCCTGGAAACCGGCTTCGTAGATGATGCGGAAGCGGTCGCCACTGGCGATGTCATGCTGGAAATCGATCACGCCGGAGAAGATCGACAGCATTTGCTGCACGATGTCATCGGGCACGTTGGCCGCGTCCATGGCCTTGAAGAAGCCGCCCGCGGAGATCGAGCCGGACGCCATCTCGTAGCGCAGGTCGTTGTCGACGTTTTGCACGCGCGCCTTGTAGCCCGTCGTGCCACCGGCCTTTGCCGGCTCGACGCGCTCGATCACGAGTTCGCGCGAGGTTGCGGCGTCGCCGCCCAGGTTGGCCTGCAGCGACACCAGCATATTGCTGTCGTCGATCTGCGCCTGCACGGCCTGGCCCGGGTTGAGGTTGAACAGGCCTCGCGCGGTCGGGTTCTTCAGGATGAACGCCTGCGCGTCGGGATCGTCCACGCCCAGGCGGCGCAGCAGCGACGCAATGGTGTCGCCGCGCTGCATGCGCTCCTGGCGCACGTAGACGGCATCGGAATCGACATCGACAAGCTGCGCGAGCTGTTCGCGCACATCGGGCATGCGCAGCGTCTCGTTGACGCGCGGCGCATCCGGGTCGTTGAAGGCGCTGCGGGGCGCCACGCCCATGGCGGCAGCCATGCCGAGGGTGAAAATCGCGCCCACCGAAGCGGTGAGCTGCTTGCGCCGTCGCGCGTGCTGGGGGTTGGTCGGGTCGACGAGAACCACCAGCTCACGCGCGAAAACTTCGCGGAGTCTGGACCACATCACGTAAAATTCAGCCTTGGTCTGGGCACCGCTGCCGCGACGATGTCTGTCGTCTGCCTTCCTCCCCCGAGGTGCGGCGCGTGCTATTCAAATTTATTTGCCACCTGGTGTCGGCACTAGAATGGCGGGTGGCGCGCGGGCTTGGTACCGCTTGGCGCCAGGAAGCGCGGATTATACCAAGAATCGGCCCGGGGCCGAGTGGCGCATCCGCCAAATTTTCATGTATTTCAAAGACTTACGTCATGACTGAAGCATCCTCCGGCCCCGCGGCCAAATATCCCCTCACGCCGTCGGTCATGCACGCGCTTGAGGTCTCGAAGCGTGGCTGCGACGAACTGCTGATTGAAGCCGAATGGGCCCAGAAGCTGGCCCGCAGCGAAGCGACCGGCGTTCCCCTGCGCATCAAGCTCGGCCTCGACCCCACCGCACCCGACATCCACATCGGGCACACCGTGGTCCTGAACAAGCTGCGCCAGCTCCAGGACCTGGGCCACCAGGTGATCTTCCTGATCGGCGACTTCACTTCTACCATCGGCGACCCGTCCGGCCGCAACAGCACCCGGCCGCCGCTCACGCGCGAGCAGATCGAGGCCAACGCGCAGACCTACTACCGCCAGGCCAGCCTGGTCCTCGACCCGGCGCGCACCGAAATCCGCTACAACAGCGAATGGTGTGACCCCCTCGGCGCACGCGGCATGATCCAGCTGGCCGCCAAGTACACCGTGGCCCGGATGATGGAGCGCGACGACTTCACCAAACGCTTCCGGTCTGGGATTCCCATTTCGGTCCATGAGTTCCTTTATCCACTCATGCAGGGCTACGATTCGGTCGCGCTGAAGTCGGATCTCGAACTCGGCGGCACCGACCAGAAGTTCAACCTGCTGGTCGGGCGCGAACTGCAGAAGGAATACGGCCAGGAGCCGCAGTGCATCCTGACCATGCCGCTGCTGGTGGGTCTGGACGGTGTCGAGAAGATGTCCAAGTCCAAGGGCAACTACGTCGGCGTGACCGAAGCGCCCAGCGAGATGTTCGGCAAGCTGATGAGCATTTCGGACGACCTGATGTGGCAGTACTACACGCTGCTGTCGTTCCGCCCGCTGGCCGAGATCGACCTGATGAAGCAGGAAATCGCGCTTGGCCGCAACCCGCGCGACTGCAAGGTGATGCTGGCGCAGGAGATCGTGGCGCGCTTCCACAGCCAGGCCGATGCCGAGAAGGCGCTCGAGGACTTCAACCACCGCGCGCGCGGCGGCGTGCCGGACGACATCCCGGCCGTCAGCCTGTCGGGTGCGCCGCTGGGCATCGCGCAGCTGCTCAAGCAGGCCAACCTGGTGCCGTCCACGTCGGAGGCCAACCGCAATATCGAGCAGGGCGGCGTGAAGATCGACGGTGCCACGGTCAGCGACAAGGCCGTCAAGGTGGCAGCTGGCACCTACGTGGTCCAGGTGGGCAAGCGCCGCTTTGCCCGCGTGACGCTGGCCTGAGCCGGGCGATGATCGCACTGATCCAGCGCGTCGCGCAGGCCCGGGTGACCGTCGACGGCCGTACCACCGGGGAGATCGGCGCCGGACTGCTGGCGCTGGTCTGCGCCGAGCGTGGCGATACCGAAGCGCAGGCCGACCGGCTGCTGGCCAAGATGCTGTCCTATCGCGTGTTTTCCGACGCGGACGGCAAGATGAACCTGCCGGTGCAGAATATGGACGGCAACGGCGGCGCGGGCGGGCTGCTGGTGGTGTCCCAGTTCACGCTGGCGGCCGATACCAACAGCGGTACCCGGCCCAGCTTCACGCCTGCGGCGTCGCCCGAGGACGGGCGCCGCCTGTACGAGTATTTCGTCGAGCGGGCGCGCGCGTCGCACCCGGACGTGCAGACGGGCGAATTCGGGGCGATGATGCAAGTGAGCCTGACCAACGACGGACCCGTGACGTTCTGGCTGCGCGTGCCGCCGCCCGGCAACGCCTGAGCCCGCCGCAGACCGCCGCAGACCGCCGCAACCCGGACCGGCAGCAGGAAACCACGATGGCCGCGTCCGCGCTGGCCATCCACAGACAGGAGAGACAAATGAAACTCTGGAGCAAGTCCTTCGCCGACAACACGCCGATCCCCGGCGAGTTCGCCTTCTGCGTGCCCGACGCCGCCGCCCACGTGGCCCTGTCGAGCAACCGCAACCCTGACCTGCATTGGGAAGACGCGCCGGCCCAGACGCGGTCCTTCGTCCTGATCTGCCATGACCGCGATGTCCCGAGCAAAGGAGACGACGTCAACCAGGAAGGCCGCGAAGTGCCGGCATCGCTGCCGCGCGTGGACTTCTACCACTGGGTGCTGGTCGATATTCCGCCGGGCCTGACCACGATCGCCGCCGGCTCGCACAGCGACGGCGTGATCGCGCGCGGCAAGCCGGGACCCGAAGCGGCCGGCGGCACGGCCACCGCCGGCGGCCTGCGCCACGGCATCAACGACTACACCGGCTGGTTCGCCAATGACGCCGACATGAAGGGCGACTACTACGGCTACGACGGCCCGTGCCCGCCGTGGAACGACACGCTGCTGCACCACTACGTGTTCACGGTTTACGCGCTGGACCTGGAGCGGGTGCCGCTGGACGGCAAGTTCACGGGCGCCCAGGTGCTGGAAGCCATCCGCGGCCATGTGCTGGCGCAGGCCAGCCTGACCGGCACTTACACGCTCAACCCCAAGGTGGCCGGCTGAGGTCGTGTGCCCGGCGTCCTCGCCGGGCAAGATAAGCAAGGAAAGGGCATGTTGCAAAGCTCCGGGCCGCATTCGCTGGCCTACACGCACCTGATCGTGATCCGTCATGGCGAGACGGCCTGGAACCGCGAGCGCCGGCTGCAGGGCCAGCTCGACATCCCGCTCAACGAGACCGGCGAAGCCCAGGCCCGGGCGCTCGCCGCGGCGCTGTCAGGCGAGCCGATCGACGCGGTCTACTCCAGCGACCTGGGCCGCGCCATGCAGACGGCGTCGCCTCTGGCCGAGGCGCTCGGCCTGAAGGTGAGGTCCGAGCCGCGCCTGCGCGAGCGCAGCTACGGCACCTTGCAGGGCAAGACCTACGCCGAGGTTGCCGAGCAGCTACCCGACGACTTTGCCCGCTGGCAGGCGCGCGTGCCGGACTATGCGCCGCCGCAAGGCGAGTCGCTGGCGCAGTTTCATGATCGCGCGGTCGAGATCGCGCTGTCGTTGTCGCGTCGTCATCCGGGCGAGCGCATCGCGCTGGTGGCCCACGGCGGCGTGCTCGACTGCCTCTACCGCGAGGCCACCGGCATGACGCTGGAAGCGCCGCGCCAGCATGAACTGCTCAATGCCAGCATCAACCGGCTGCGTAGCGACAGCCATCACCTGACGCTGGCCCAGTGGGGCGACGTGACCCACCTGGAAGCGCTGGCGCTCGATGAAGTGGACCGGCGCGTTCCCTGACGGGACGCCACGGGCAGGCCGCCGGCCTCAGACGCGCAGGCGGAACGGCGTGAAGTTGGTGTTGCGGTCGTACCAGTCCTCGTTCTCTGCGCGCTTGAGGAAGTTCACGACCTTGTAGGTGACCGGCGTCATCACGACTTCCCAGCCGGTCTTCAGCACATACTGCGCCACCGCGACCTGGAGCACTTTCTCCAGCGGCCAGATCCCGTAGAACGCAATCACGTAGAACAGGGACGAGTCGACCAGTTCGCCGGCCAGCGTCGAGCCGATGGTGCGGGTCCACAGCCAGCGTCCGCCCGTCCACAGCTTCATCTTGGCCAGCACATAGCTGTTGGCGAAGCTGCCGCAGCAAAAGGCAATCAGCGACCCTAACGCGATGCGCCAGGTATTACCGAACACATCTTCCAGGCTCTTCTGGTAGTCGGCCATGAACGGCGCCACGGGCATGTGCAGCACCACCAGGCTCATGAATGTCGCAAACGCCAGGGCCGCGAAGCCCGCCCACACCACGCGGCGGTCGCGGCCATAGCCGTAGACCTCGGTCAGCACGTCGCCAAAGATGTACGAGATCGGGAAGAACAGCACGCCGGCCCCGAAGGTAACCGGCCCCAGCAGTGGGACTGTCACTTGCGCCGCCTTGGCGGCGCCGATCAGGTTGGAGCACAGCAGCACGGTGACGAACGCCACCATGACGAGATCGTAGTAGCGGTAGACGCGCCCGGTATGGGTGGAGGCGGCTGTGGCGGCTGTGCCGGCGGTGGGCAGGGCGGACATCGAGGTTCCCGGTTTGGCGGCGCTTTCCGCGCCTGCGTTTTTCGCGCGATTATGCCAGCCGGAGACGTGCCTTGCCGTGCAGCAAGAAAAATCCCGGCCGTAGCCGGGATCGTGCGGGAAATGTACCGGTTCGAGCGGCAATCCAGCCGCGGGTCTCCGGGATCAGATATCGAGTTTGGAGATCTTGGCGCCGTTGATCGACGCATCGAACATCAGGCCCGCATTGGTCTGCACGAAGCCCACCACCGGCTGCTGGCTGGTCAGCGTATCGAGCTGGCCATTGGCGCCGATCTTGGCCAGGGCCACGTTCGCGTCGGCGCCGGCCGTCCAGCCCTTGCTCGCCACGAACTTGTTGTACGCCTCGGGCGTCATGAACATGATGATGACGGCCTTCGACTGCCCACCAGCGGTCAGGCCCACCGAAGCCTGGGCGGTGCTGTAGTAGCCCACGGTAGAGCCGTGCGAGCGCAGGGCCCCTTCGCCGTATTCGCCTCCGACCACCAGGCCCGCCGAGATGACGCGCGGGAACACCAGGATGCCCTGCGCACGGTTGGCGAGTTCGCGCGAGCCGTTGGTCGAGGAATACAGGCGGTTCAACGCGCCATCCACACCCGCATCGATTTCCTGTCGTTTCGCTGCCGGATCGGACGAGGCCTTGGTGCCTGTCGTCGTGCAGCCAACCGTGAACGCGGTGGCGACGAGCAGCCCCGATCCGGCAACCCGGGTAACAAAATGGCGTCGATTCATAGGTAACCTCCTGGTGGGGTAAAGTACCGCGTCTGGCTTGGGGGTCAATTGGCTGCGGATGCAGCCGGGGCTCTGACCGTGATGGCTACGACTTCACGATAGACGATCTTTGCCATCTGGCCACGCTGGATCTTGCTGAGATCGATGGCAGGATCTTCCACCTTGACTGTGCGCAAGGTTTCGCGCGGGCCCCGGAACGTGACCAGGTGCTTGGCCGGCTCGACCTTCGTGATCTCCGCCGTCACCGTGGTGGTGACTTCACGCATGATGCCGGGCTTGCTGCCTTCGGCCGCGCGCGAGGTCCGCTCCACCGACTCCGCCAGCGCCGACGACTTGCTGTCCACCGGTTCCAGCGACGCCACGAGCGCCGCGCCACGCGCGATTGTCAGGATGTCGCCCTTGTGGATCTGGCCGAAATTCTTCACTTCGTCGCCGCCCACCAGTTCGACGACGTTGCCGCGCGGGCCTTGTACCAGCACGGCCTTGGTGTTCGGATCGATATCGATGATCTTGCCGCTGACGACGGCCTCCTCGGCAACGCCGACCGGAGCCTGCGGACGCTGGGCGTAGGCGCTGGTGGCGATAAGCATGGCAGCCGCTAGCACCGCGACTGGCAGGGAGGACGGACGACGGATCATGGCTTTCCTTGGCGATGGTGAGGGGCCA
>Ga0079986_1021860_pt1 | contig 11175 bp, 7 predicted proteins | sample Hof3ISUMetaT_FD_73496 | JGI IMG/M metagenome (GOLD analysis project Ga0079986, IMG submission 73496) | Enriched soil aggregate microbial communities from Iowa State university to study microbial drivers of carbon cycling -... | ecosystem: Environmental > Terrestrial > Soil > Agricultural land... | reverse complement strand
AGCTTGAAATCCTTCGGCAATAAATTCATCGCCATGACCGGCAACGGAAAGTCGACCCTGGCCAAGCACGCGGACATCTGGCTGGACATCTCCGTCGAGCGAGAAGTGTGCCCAAACAACCTTGCACCAACGACGTCCACCTTGGCGACCATGGCCATGGGCGATGCCTTGGCTGTAGCTTTGATCGAAGCCATTCAATTCAAGCCAATGGACTTTGCCCGCTACCACCCCGGTGGCAGCCTGGGCCGTAAATTGCTGACCCGTGTCAGTGATGTCATGCACTCGCCAGCGCCAATCGTCACACCAGCCACCAGTTTCCACGACTGCCTGCTGGTAATGACCCAAAGCCGCATGGGCCTGACCGTGGTCATGGAAGAGGGCGCGCTGGTAGGTATCGTCACCGACGGCGACCTGCGTCGCGCATTGCTGGAAAATGAAGGCGTGATTCACACCACCGTCGCCCACTTCATGACCGCCAACCCGCACACCATCAAGGATGATGCGCAGCTGTCCGAAGCGGAAGCCTACATGCTCGATAACAAGATCCGTGCCCTGGCTGTAACCAACAGCGAAAACGCTGTCGTAGGCGTTGTCGAAATCTTCGACTGATACTGCCACCTCTCGGCTTCACCAGCTCCTGCGATCCCACACGATCCCTGTGGGAGCTGGCTTGCCAGCGATAGCGCCTGATTGGACGCCGTCGTCATCAGGTTTATCCACCCAACTGTCGTGGAAACGCTGCGTCTCGCTTAGTCCCGATGTAGATCTGCATAAACGAAAACGGGGCCCAACCTAGACCCCGTTTTTGTTTTCTGTGAATGACTCGTCGGCTTACTGCGCCATCTTCGCCATCACCTGTGCATAACCCGCCGCAGTGCCCAGTACCGCACCCTTGCCTTGGGCAAACAGAATACTGTCCGCCACTTCTCGGAACGCACCTGTACCTCCCGCTGCATCCAGCACATGGGTGGCGGCCGCTTTCACATACACCGGCGCATCCGCCACGGCAAACGACAAAGCACACGCCGCGAAGGCCGGCAGATCGATGCAGTCGTCACCGATGCACGCCGTTTGCGCGGCGCTGACACCGGCTTCCGCCATCAACTGGTTACAGGCCGCCTGCTTGTCCTTCACGCCGAACTGGCAAAGGGTAATGCCCAGGTCTGCCACGCGCTTGCGCAACGTTGCCGAATCACGCCCGGACAACACCGCCACCCGCACACCGTTTTCTTCCAGCAATCGCATGCCCATGCCATCACGCACATGGAAGCGCTTCAGGCATTCGCCAGTGGCGTCGTAATAGATGCCGCCATCGGTGAGCACGCCATCCACATCGGTGATCACCAGCCGAATGTCGTTGAGGGTCGGTCGTGGGGCAGGGGCCTGGCCGCTCATCAGCGCTCGCACCTGTTCCAGGCACTCTGGTGTGTCCACGCCTGGGCCGGTCGGTTCGACGTGGTATGCCCGAATGCAGTAACCCGCGGCCATCAGCCTCAGTTGCTCGAGTTTCTCCGCGTGCTCCAGCATCGGCTGTGGCAGGCTGCTGTAGTCGGCCAGCACATCGCGACGATAGCCGTAGACACCGACATGCTTGAGGTAGTGAGCGACTTCGCCGTCCCGAGGGTAGGGGATCGGCGAACGGCTGAAGTACAGCGCGTTACCGTTATTGGCCAGCACCACCTTCACGGTGTTGGGGTTACCGGCTTCGTGCGCTTCGATCGGGTGGCACAAAGTGCCTACCTTCACGTTCGCATCAGCGAGCATGCCTGCGGCCAGCGCCTCGATGTCCGCTGGACGCACCAGCGGTTCATCGCCTTGCAGGTTGATGTAGATGTCCGCGTCGATCTGAGCCATGACTTCGGCCATACGGTCTGTGCCGGAGGGGTGATCCGGCGAAGTCATCACACATTCACCTCCGAATGCGCGCACTGCTTTTGCAACGCGTTCATCGTCGGTGGCGATTACCACCACATGAGCGTTGGCCACCTGCAGGGCGCGTTCGTAAACGTGTTGCACCATTGGCTTGCCGGCAATATCAGCCAGCGGCTTGCCCGGCAGGCGGGTCGAGCCGTAGCGGGCCGGAATGACAATCGCGACCCGCTGTTCTGTACTTGCCATGTTCACAATCCTTGTTTCAACCTATTTGGCTTCAGGCAATGTTCAGTGGCGGGAACGACTTGACCAGATCATCCAGTGCCTTGATCTGTGCCAGGAACGGCTCCAGTTGGTCCAGCGGCAGAGCGCTTGGGCCGTCGCACTTGGCTTGGTCCGGGTTCGGGTGAGCTTCCAGGAACAGACCGGCCAGGCCAACACCCATGCCGGCACGGGCCAATTCAACGACCTGCTCGCGACGACCACCCGATGCTGCACCCGACGGATCGCGCTGCTGGAGTGCGTGAGTCACGTCAAAAATGATCGGCAGATTCGCGCAGGTACGCTTCATCACGCCGAAGCCCAGCATGTCCACGACCAGGTTGTCGTAACCCAGGCATGTGCCGCGGTCGCAAAGGATCAACTGGTCGTTACCGGCTTCCTTGAACTTGTGCACGATGTTCTGCACTTGCGATGGGCTCAGGAACTGAGGTTTCTTGATGTTCACTGGTTTGCCGGTCTTGGCCAAGGCCATTACCAGGTCGGTCTGGCGGGCCAGGAATGCGGGCAGTTGCAATACGTCGACCACTTCGGCGACAGGTGCGCATTGATAAATCTCGTGGACGTCGGTAATCACCGGAACGCCGAACTCAGCCTTAACCGCTTCGAAAATACGCAGGCCTTCTTCCATGCCTGGGCCACGATAGGAGTGGATGGAGGAGCGGTTGGCTTTGTCGAAGCTGGCTTTGAAGACGTAAGGAATGCCCAGTTTTTCGGTGACACGAACGTACTCGGCGCATGCGGTGAGAGCCAGGTCCAAGGACTCGAGGACATTGATGCCGCCAAACAGAACGAATGGGGCGGTGTTTGAGCATTCGATGGTTGGGGTGATTTTGATCATGATTTTAGATTAACTTATAATTGAGATGGAGTTACGTATCAGAACTCCAAAGGTTTAGTCCTTCAGAGTTGTCAAAACTCCATGGTTGTTGAACGGATAGGTGAAGTTTGTCCCATACAATGTCTGATTTTGTAACTTTTGCTGGAATGCCAACAGCAATGGAATGCTCAGGGATTACGCCTTTTACAACAGACCTATATCCGATAACGCTACCATTGCCAATGTTGGATCCGGAGAGGACGGCTACGTGAGGACCCAGCCATACGTGGTCTCCAATAGTTACGCTTCTGCTTTTATTAAGTCTTTGTCCAGTAGAGCGCGAAAATATAGGGTGCGCATCGTCGCTGCGTATATCAATGTCTACAGCAAACATGCAGTCGTTACCAATTTTTACGGTGGTACCTTCTGAGGCTGAAATGTTCATAGAGCCTGTAGGAGTTAGGCGGGATCCCACAATAATCGTGCTGTTTAAACCTGTTCTTACTCTTCCGCGTAACTCAGTATTTTTTCTTATTATTACTGTGCCGCCATCCGCCTGCATCGTAATATTGACATCCTTAAGAATTACACCTTCTTCAATTTCAATCCGGCAATTTTTAGCGCCAAAAAAAATTGTTAGTCGTCCTTTGCTTGTAGCCTGACCGATGATCGAATTTCCGTATTCGTCGTTATAGTCGGTCGCTTCGTTCAGTACAGGCATAGCATTCTCTGCATCAGGTATTAATTTTTCATGGCTTAATATTTGTTTTTTATGGTTTTGTCAAGGAGTGGCTGCTTTTTGGCGTCAGAATTCTAGCGTCAGCTAGCTTGGAAGGGGGAGCGGGTAGCCCAATGGGCCACCCGCAAATATGCTCAATTTCAATTCGACGAGCTAACGTCGAACCTATTTTCGCCGAGAATAATTTTCAGGAATGGCATTTTCAAAGTAAGCAATCGACGCTTGAGTTTTTGATTGTTAGGCATCAAGTTTTTAGCTTTTGTCAACGAGTCTATTGCTGACTTACGATCGTTTGCTAGTAAAAAAGCTTCCGATGCGGCACGGAGCAAGTTAGGTTTTTCAGGTTTTGCTTGAAAGGCTGTATTAAATGCAGACGCAGCTTCAAGAAATTTTCTTTCTTTGAAAAGTTTGCGAGCCGACTCTTCAAGGTCAATGTATTGCTTATGTATATCGGTTCTGGCTTTTTTCTTGTTTTCCAGTTTTGCTGCATTTTGCTTTTCAATTGCGGATAATTTTAAAGCTTGCAGGCCATTCTTTAATGCATGCGTACCTTCTTTCCAAAGAGTAGGTGTGGCATCTAAGCGATTTTTAGGTGGGACGAAGTAGCGCAGTGGTCGGCCGGCAAAATAGTTTTCAATAGTGATTCCAGAAAACACCTCTGAATCTCGAAACATTGGAGTCTCTAGCATCGAAAAGAGCCTGCCGCATACATCGTCGTGCATCCACAGATGGCTGATTTGTAGTGATTTGAAGCAATCTTGGATTGTATCGAGAAGTTCTTTTGTATATTGCAGGGATCCCGAGTGTATTTCTTGGTTGAATTGAACTCGTGCGTGTTCTTTCCCGTCAAGGAATGCAGGCGAGAGGAGCCCGTTTTCTTTGTGGAAGCGTAAAAATGTTCCTTTGTCGTTAAGGAAGAGAGACTCAATTATTAGCGCATAACGTACATACTTCTGGGTTCTGTCAGATGTGCTAATCCTATCTTTATAAAATCCTGTTCCAATATGATTGCCAGGGGCGACTGAAAGGGTAGCATCTACACCGTCATATGTGCAGAAGTAATAACCACGGGTGTTTTTGAGATTTCTAGCCTTTGCTAAGCTTGCTTGAAGCGAGCCGTTATGACCGATGTCGACTAAGCCTATCGGAGCGTCAGATTCGAGGAAGCTGACATCATCTAGATATTCAGAGTAGAGCTCGCGCTCTTCTGCAGCGTTGCTGAGAATGGCTGTAATAAGAAGTTCTGATCTCAGCCAGCTTTCCAAGATGTTTGGTGCATCGTTCGCGTCTTTGTCTTTAATTCGATCCTTTAGTTCTTCTAGGCCTAGGCTTTGCAACGCCGCCAGCGAGAGGCCAAAGCGAAGCGAAAGATATTGGTCGAGACTCGCTTTGTTAGGGTTTTTTGAGTATTCAATGACGACTTGGTCAATTTCATTTTTAACGTCGATTGCTTCTCTCAGAGAAACAACACGAGTTGACCGGCGTGAAGCCAGTAGATATTGAGTTTTAATCTTGTTGTTTGGGATGCGACTTAGTAACTCGTCCGCAACCTTTTTTACGATTTCGCCGTCTCGTGCTAGGAAAAATAGAGTTTCTACACCGTCTATTCGGGCTTTCTCAATGATCCATGCCGCAAAGGCGAGCATCATATCGCCTACGACATTATAGCCCAAATTGTAAGCCTTTCCGCTTGTATAGCCGGCACCATTGGTGACAGATGGGTAGCCGGCAGTATTTCTTTGGATTAGACCATTTTTAATTGAGCCATAAGGTCCGGTTGATCGAACAAATTGAGGGGTGCTGCCTTTGAATTGATCGTGATTGGAAATTACCCAGCTAGAGTTTATCTGATGCGCATGAGCATTGGTGATGTCGGCTTTGTAATTGTCGCCGATGTGCAGCATTTTGTTTCTTTCGTTCTCTAGTAGAACTTTGTATAGCCCGCCGGTTTCTTTAGTGGCGTCATATGAGCTCGATGCATAGATTTTATCTGCCAGAATGTTGGCGGATGCTAGGAATTCCCTAATTTGTTCTTCAGAAAAATAGGTGTCAGATGTAATAATTACTCGTTTTCCACGAGTTTGCGCATACTCCAGCGCCAACTTACCTATTGTTCGAGCTTCAAGTAAGCCTTTTTCAATTTGCAGTTCGTATGAGTAAAGTTTTTCCGCTAAATCGGAATCTAGCTTTAAAATTTTTCCTATTATCTCATAGCGCTCTACCAAGGGTACTTCATGTTTGGTGGAATGTTTTTTAGCTTCACGGCGAGCGCGAATGAAATCTTCTTGAATAATTCCATGCTCGGCATGTGCTCGATGTGCCGTCAACGAAATTACGTCGCCAGGAACCCACGTTTTTCTTTGAAGAAGGGTGTCAAATACATCGAAAGAAATAGTTTCGTGTTGATCGATGAGGCGCTCTAGTTTTTTCAAAGAAGGTGGGTTGGCCTGCAAGCGCTCGGAGGTGAATTTCACTACCTTTGCTTCAGATTTTCCCTGCTGTTTTATGTTTTTTGCTTTCGTCGAATCAATATAGGAAGCATGGTTTTTATCGAAGACATGGGTATTGTAATAAAGTGCAAGCATGTCTCGATAGTTAGATGTTGAACTCAAGAAGTCATAATCTATATTCAACTGTTTTGTTGGCAGAATTTCGCCAACGACTGTCTGCCAGAACGCAGGTGAGTGCAGTTTTGAAAAGATCGAATAATAACCAGATGTGTTTTCTTTATCGAAAATTTCTAATACTGGTTTGTATAGGTAGCTAATACTTTTGCCGAAAAATTTGGATTCGTACATTAATGAAGACGAGACGCCCGTAACGTGTTCAATCGAATCGGTGCAAAGCAGCTTATAGCCTGGCTCGGTTGTAATGCTTGTATTGTCGTGAGAAAGCACGAACTCAAGTTGCGCACTATCATCACCTTTGATCATGGGGTGTCTTGAAAAGTAAACATGACTGTAGCGATTGGTGAGTTCGGTGAACTCTTTTTTAAAGTTTAATACATTAAGCATAGTGCCGTTGCGGCAGACTGCTTTGTCAGTCAGCGTTTGACCAACAAATAACGCTGAATTCGCTTTTAGTGCGTTATCCAAGCCGTTTTTGTATTTGTCCCATCCCATGTATGATTGAATGCGAAGTTTGTCAGCATAGAGCGCATAAACGTCATCATTGAGGTGGAATGATTCAAGAGCGTCATTCACCTTTTTTAGGTTGGATCGAAATGCGAAAAAATTATCATCCAAAAACCGAATAGGATGAAGCCAAATATCTATGTACGCAATGTTAGCTCTAGTCAAGACCTTACGAGTTTCTTCTGAAAGCTCATAGCCGATAAGTAAGGTGTCTTGAAGTGGAGCCTTGATAAGTTCCAGTGATTTGTTAGAGATCACTTGTTCGTCAAAATGAAAGTGCGAGTCGGTTTCGTTTAAGATTATTCCGCTCTTCGCAAAAAAATCACGACGACTGAACGTGTTCTGTTGGTCGCTCAGAAAGTCTTCAGGTTTGACTTTTAACGAGCGTTTAAGAGAGGTGTTTAGTATCGTTGAAATCCAGCGTAGGTGGTAGCGCTGGGTTTCGGGACGAGTCATTAAGAAGTCACAGCACAAAAAGATTTTTGAAAGCATTTTTTGTCTCACTGATTATAGCCTCAGCATATATAAGCTGGTGCTGGCGTTCGGTCCATAAACTGCAGGGCAACCCCTGCTAGGTTCTGTGCTTAAAAATATTGTTGTAGTATTTGTGTCTTCTCAGCACATCTCTATTGATACTGTTACTTGTAGGCACCGACTGCGCGCCCTAGCAGCATCGTCTGCACGACTGGAGAGATAACTTTTTGCCACTCGTAAATCGCAGCATTAGTTACATAGATGGTGTCATCCGGTTTAATCATAATTTGGCGAGCGTAAAACACCGCTGCCGGATCACGCATGTCCAGTCGCAGAACTGTCGGTTTCGGATTGGATCCCTCACCCATGCGGAAGACGAAAACACCTTCGGGGTTTGCATTGGCTTCTCGCAGGCCACCGACACTCCCTAGCGCATCCAGGAGGCTGGTGTTTTGGCTGGGTAGGTCTTTCAGTCCCGGCTCGCCTACGGCACCCATCGCAACGAAGCGCTGCCGAGCACGATCCAGTACCACTTCTGAGTTCGGGCGTAGCACCATGTTGTTGCCGGCCAATACGTCTTCATAGTTGAACTGTTGAACCTGGCTGCCGGTACGGACGGTGACGTTAACCAGATGGGGCTCCATCACTGGGCCGCCAGCCTGGTTGACGGCGTCAAGCAGAGTCAGCGGGCCTTGCAGGGTGCTGAAGCGACCTGGGGATTTGACCGCGCCCGCGACCAGTACCGAGCCCGACAGATCGCCGACGAGTTCGACATGGGTCTGCACGTCTGTGGTCACGCCCTTCAGCTGTTTGCGGATCATGTTCTCAACTTCGTTGAGCGTCATGCCGGCGACGAACTGGCGACCGACGTAAGGCAGGGAGATCATGCCCTGGTCATCGATGCGAGTCTTGAGCTGCGTACCACCAGCGGACAGCGGGGCGAACAGCGCCGAGCCTTCCGGTGCGTTGTCAGTGATCAGTACGTTGAGGATGTCGCCGGCCATCAGTCGTGCCGAAGGCGCGACGGGCTTGGCAATGCTCGATTGCACTGGACGTACTGCACCACGCATGTACGGAGCGATGGTGTTGGCGTTGATCTCGACCAGATTGTACGGCTGGTTTTTGCTTTCGATATCGCCCTTGTACGGGCCGGCGCCCGACAAGGTGCCACCACATCCGGCCAGACCCAGGGTTGCCAGGGTCAATGCTGCCAGTGTCAGGTTGAACTTGTGGGAGACTACAAGGGATTTAATCACGATGATCCTCGATCGAAGCCAGGATGAAGCGGGTTATGCCGTACATCATGAGCAGGGCAAGCAAGATGGTTGCCAGGTTGTAAAGGCGCTCTGGGTACAGGGCCAGTTGTGGGCTGTTCGGGCTCACCACTGTAACCAGGGTGCGGATTTTCTTGCTGGCCTCGATACGGGCATTATCGAGGGCGGCGACTGCAGTCTTGTAGCTTTCTTCAGCGATACCGGCGTCCAGGGTCAACTGCTGGAAGCGCGAAGCAACAACGTTCAACTGGGAGCCATCGGGCGATGAGACCAGCAGGCGTTTTTCCTTGGCCAATTGCTGGGTGATCGCACTGACCTTCTGCTTTTGCTGTTTGACCTGAGGCGAGTCAGGCAGCAGCTTGTAAAGCATCTCTGTGAGCACAGCCTGCTCTTTGGTGTATTGGCCTTCGAGGTCGGCAATGATGGTGGCGCGGCTTTGTGCAGTGTTGCCGCCATCCAGCACCTTGTTGTCATTCTGGAAGTCGATCAGTTCGGTTTTGCGTTCGGCGTAGTTTGTACGTGCTGTTTGCAGTTCGCCTTTGGCAAAGTTCATCTGCTCGCGGGCAATGCTGTGACTCACTTCGTTGACGAAATGTTCGCTGGCTTCGAGGATTGTACGTAGCATCTGCTCAGACAATTCGGGGGTAAAGGCTTGCACCTCCACCCGCAGCAGGCCGGTAGTTTCGTCGTAGTGTGCGGAAACCATGCGCTGGTAGTACTCGAGCAGGTCTTCGCGCTCGGCGTCCTTGTCCAGCCAGAAGAAAATATCGTTGCGCTGGGCAGCGTATTGCTCGATCCAGTGCAGGCGCTCTTCCAGCAACAACATCATGTCCATCGACACAATGTATTCGCGCAGGTAGAGCGTTTCCTCCCGGGAGGCAGGGTTGGTACCGGTCAGAAGGGTGGCCAATCCGGGCATTGCGGCGTTCTGATTGCCGCCATCCTGGCGGACCACCACCTGGGCAGAGCTGACATAACGATCAATGGCGAACATGCCGTAATAGATGGCCGCCAAGGCCAGTGGCAGAACCACCAGGCCAATTGCCAGGCGCCAGCCCTTGAGTTTACCCGTGCTGCTCATATGTGATGCATCCTTGAAGTGGAACGGTGCTGCGATATAAGGGGAGGTGGTCAGCTTTGGTAGGCCTTGATGCCTTCGGCGACGTCGTCGTAAATCTCGATACCGCCATCGCGCACCAGTAGCACGACGTCACAGAGTTTTTGTATTTCGGGCATGCTGTGGGAAACCAGTACTACTTTGGATTTCTGCTGGCGTTCTTCGAACACGTCAGCGCATTTACGCTTGAACTGGGCATCACCTACCGACATCACTTCGTCGATCAGGTAATAGTCGAAGTCGAAGGCCATGCTCAGGCCGAAGGCCAGTCGCGAGCGCATGCCTGAGGAGTAGGTCTTGACGGGTTCGTCGATCCAGCTGCCTATTTCGGCGAAATCTTCGACATAGCGGACTTTTTGCCGCATGGCATCACCTACGGCACCGTAGACTCGGCTGACGAATTTGATGTTTTCGCGTCCAGTCATGCTGCCCTGGAAACCGCCGGAGAGGCCCACGGGCCATGAAATGCTCTTGTCGGTGATGATGGTGCCGGAGTCTGGCACGTCGGCACCGCCTAATAGACGCATCAAGGTCGATTTTCCGGCGCCATTGCGCCCGATCAGGCCAATGTTCTTACCCGCCGGGATCTTCAGCGACAGGTCGCGAAACACGTGTCGACGACCCTTTGGGGTCAGGTACGACTTGGTAATATTTCTGAGTTCGAACACGGGAAGCCTGCGGTTAGCCGTTTTTGGTGGAGATCAAATGCAATCGACGAACCCTGTAGGTGCCCAAGGAGACGAACAGCAAAACCAGGGTAAAGGCGATCACGTATTGCACCGAAACCCCATCAACCGGAACGTAGTGCGGGAAGATCTCAGCGCGAATCAGTTCAAGTAGGTGCAGGAATGGGTTGAGCAGTAGTAGCGGTAGCATTACTTGCGGCAGGTACGCAGCAGGGATCAATACTCCGGAGATGAAATACAGAGGAAAAAACATCATCCGTATAAACAGCGTGCTGCTGGGTATGGCGTGGGCGATTAGCGACAGGAGCATACCCAGACCAAAGGAAAACAAAACGCCCAATACAATGGTAAGCATCCACTCAATCGGGGATTTGATCGACATGTCAAAGCCGTACCAGGCGAAGCCAAATACCAGGATGGCGTACACGCTCGCCGAGATACTGAACTCCACAAGCACGCGGGCGATAAATGTGTCGAGAGGCTTGATCTGTTTATAAGCAAACAGCGAGCGGTTTTCCTTGGGGCTGTTCATCAGACGCAAGGCGGTGTTGCGAAACAGCAGAAACGGTGCGAGGCCAACAAGTACAAAAACAGGGAAATCGACGCCGGCCACGGTGCGACCTCGCAGCAGGCCGAACAACACGCTGAGAATCAACAGATGGCAAATCGGCTCGATCAGCGTCCAGATAGCACCCATGCGCCGTTGGCCGAAACGCGAGCGCGCTTCACGCAACACAAGGGCGAAAATGACGGATTTTTTGATTTGCAGGGGGGAGCGGG
>Ga0079986_1019797_pt1 | contig 11235 bp, 9 predicted proteins | sample Hof3ISUMetaT_FD_73496 | JGI IMG/M metagenome (GOLD analysis project Ga0079986, IMG submission 73496) | Enriched soil aggregate microbial communities from Iowa State university to study microbial drivers of carbon cycling -... | ecosystem: Environmental > Terrestrial > Soil > Agricultural land... | reverse complement strand
ACCAATGTGGGAGCGGGCTTGCTCGCGAAAGCGCCAGATTAGACAGCGAAATTCTCAATGACAAAACATATTCCTCTGAGATAACACCCTTGAGCATTCAACCGAGTACTTATTCACCTGGCATTGCGGTGCCAGCCGACAAGCGTGTGTTCGGCGGTCGCGATCTGTTTTCCCTGTGGTTTTCTCTCGGCATAGGCCTGATGGTCTTGCAGACCGGTGCGCTGCTCGCGCCCGGCCTGGGTCTGTCCGGCTCGCTGCTCGCGATTTTCCTCGGCACGTTGGTCGGCGTCCTGTTGCTGGCCGCCGTCGGCGTGATCGGCAGCGACACCGGCCTGTCGTCGATGGCCGCGCTCAAGCTCAGCCTTGGCAAACGTGGCGCGAGCCTGCCGGCTGTCCTGAATCTGTTGCAGCTGATCGGTTGGGGCTCGTTCGAGATCATCGTCATGCGCGATGCCGCCAGCCTGTTGGGTGCAAAGGCCTTCAGCGATGGCAGCGCGTTATCCAATCCAGTGCTGTGGACACTGTTCTTTGGCGCGCTTGCGACCCTGTTGGCCGTAAGCGGCCCATTGACCTTCGTACGCCAGATCCTGCGCAAATGGGGCATCTGGCTGCTGCTGGCCGCGTGCCTCTGGCTGACCTGGAACCTGTTCGCCAAGGCCGACCTGGCCGCGCTGTGGAGGCAGGCCGGTGACGGTTCGATGCCGTTCGCCGTGGGCTTCGACATTGCTATCGCGATGCCGCTGTCGTGGCTGCCGCTGATTGCCGACTACTCGCGTTTTGGCAAGCGTGCGAAAAACGTGTTCGGCGGCACCGCCGTGGGCTTCTTCATCGGTAACTTCTGGCTGATGAGCCTGGGTGTGGCCTACACCCTGGCGTTCGCGCCGAGCGGTGAAGTCAATGCCTTGCTGCTGGCATTGGCGGGCGCGGGCCTGGGCATTCCGCTGCTGTTGATTCTGCTGGACGAATCGGAAAACGCCTTTGCCGACATTCACTCGGCAGCCGTTTCCAGCGGGATTCTGTTGCGCTTGAAAGTCGAGCACCTGGCTTTGGCCATCGGTGTCATCTGCACCTTGATCGCCTTGCTGGCGCCACTGGCCCAGTACCAGAACTTCCTGCTGTTGATCGGTTCGGTGTTTGCACCGCTGTTCGGCGTGGTGCTGGTGGATCACTTCATCCTGCGCAAGCGCGGAGCCCAGGCGGCATCGTCCGCCTTGCGCTGGCCGGCACTGCTCGCCTGGTTGGGCGGGATCAGCACCTACCACCTGCTGGCCAATCTGTATCCGGACATCGGCGCGACCCTGCCGGCATTGATCCTGGCAGGGCTGCTGCAGCTAGTGTTGGGCCGGGCCTTCAGTTACGGCCCGGAAACAGCTCGGGCTTGAGGATACCGTTCAAGCGAGGGTAGGGGATCTTCAGTTCGACATGGCCCAGCGCGTAAGGCGCGATGCTGCTGGTTTCGTACTTGAGGATCACCCCGCCATAGGTCAGCGCCACGTTCTGGGTTTTCTGGAACGGCCAGCTCTTGACGAACTCCGGTTCCTGATCGAGCTTGGTGCTGATCAACCAGCTGTTGTGTGCCACCTGCGCGGCTTTCCAGAACGCCTCTTCCTGCCCCGGCACCAGCATGTCCGAGAGCGTCAACACTTTCTGCTGTTGACGCGAATAGTTGATGAACCCTCGACCCGGCGTGCCATGGGCGCCGCCGGTATCCAGGTAACTGGACAACTCGATGATCACCAGGCCGTCATGCTGCTCGCGTACTTTAGCTTGCAGGTAGCTGCTGTTGCGCGGGCCGGCGGTGCGCAAAAACTGTTCGCGATAGGCCGCCAGCGTGGGTGCCACCGGGGCGTCGGGCGAGGTGCGGGTCATTTGCAGCAGGCGCTTTTCGATGATGCCGTCAAGCGCAGGCTCGGCGGGAAAGTGCAGGGTGTCGATGTTCACCAGCGGGCAGTCCTGGTCCGAACAGCCTGGCTTGAGTTGCTCGGTGGCGTCGCGGGTGGTTTCCAGCGGCGCGCGATAGTTGGGCTGGAACAGGCTCTGGCAAGCGCCCAGGGTCAGGGCGAGAGCGGCCACGGAGGCGATTTTAAAAAGCGACATGGGCGTCCTTCATAAAACTGGGAAAGGCGAAAAGTTACCCGCTTCGACTACCAACGGAGCAGTCAGTTCGCCACTAAGCTAATTAGAGTGGGTTTCGCCCTCACCGTCTATCTCGCTGAAGGTAAAGGGGCTGCATCAAACCTCACGGGCGCGTTAGGATGGCGCGAAGTCGAGGTCCCAGGAAAGGAACCTCGTATCCGGTTGAAGTAAGAGGATTGTCATGACTGATTTTGCCAAAGCCATTCCGACCGCCGTGGATATCGTTCGGCGCGAAAAGTGCTTCGAGGGTTTCTACAAGCTCGATCGCGTGCACTTGCGCCACGAATTGTTCGCGGGCGGCATGAGCCGCGAAATCAGCCGTGAACTGTTCGTGCGCCACGATGCGGTGTGCATGCTGCCCTACGACCCGCAACGCGACGAAGTGGTGCTGATCGAGCAGTTTCGCGTCGGTGCCCTGGGCAAGACCGACAATCCGTGGCTGGTCGAACTGGTCGCTGGTCTGATCGACAAGGATGAGCAACCGGAAGAAGTTGCTCACCGCGAAGCGCAGGAGGAAGCTGGGCTTGTCATCGGGGCACTGTGGCCGATGACCCGATATTTTCCATCGCCGGGCGGCAGCAACGAATTCGTGCATTTGTACCTCGGACGTTGCGATAGTAGTGGGGTAGGCGGCCTGCATGGGTTGGAGGAAGAGGCTGAAGATATCCGCGTCACGGTGTGGGCCTTTGAAGATGCCCTGCAAGCCGTACGCGACGGACGTATTGCCAACGCGCCCAGCATCATTGCCTTGCAATGGCTGGCACTGAACCGCGTTGAAGTGAGGGGGCTATGGTCGTAAACAAACTGCGCGATCGCTATCGGGTGGACCTCGTGGGGCTTCAGGCGTCCTGTGAGGCGAACTACGCGCGCCTGATGCGACTGTTGCCGGACATGCGCAGCGAGCCGGCGGCGCGGCGCATTGCCGTGACCCATGGCGACCAGATGCTGGGCGTGCTGGCGCTGGAAGTGCTGCAGGTTTGTCCCTACACCACCACCCTGCAGGTGCGCCAGGAGCACAGCTTGCCATGGCTGCCGGTGCCGCAACTGGAAGTGCAGGTCTATCACGACGCGTGCATGGCCGAAGTGGTCAGCGCCGAACATGCGCGACGCTTTCGCGGCATCTATCCTTACCCGAACGCTTCGATGCACCAGCCCGACGAAAAAGCCCAGCTGAACATGTTCCTGGGTGAGTGGCTGAGCCATTGCCTGGCGCTGGGACACGAGTACGAAGTCGTCCGTTAGTTGTGAACTGCGTCAGGTTCGCAGGTTTCCCCTTTCGATCGTCTCCCAGCATAATTGCGCCTTTCATCCATTCCGCGATCACGCCCTGGGAGAAGACCTTGCCGAGCGTATCCACCTTGACCAGCGCCGATCCTGCATTGCTGGTGCAACTCTCCGACAGTCACTTGTTCGCCGAGGCGGACGGTGCGCTGCTGGGCATGAATACCCGCGACAGCCTGCAAAAAGTCATTGAGTTGGTGCGCGTGCAGCAGCCGCAGATCGATCTGGTGCTGGCCACCGGCGATTTGTCCCAGGACGGCACGCTTGCGTCCTACCAGCAGTTTCGTGAATTGACCCGGCAGCTCGACGCGCCCGCTCGCTGGATCCCCGGCAACCACGACGAGCCGGCAATCATGGCCGAGGCCGCAGTGCAAAGTGCGTTGCTGGAGCCTGTGGTGGATATCGGCAACTGGCGGGTCACACTGCTCGATTCGGCAGTGCCAGGCTCGGTGCCAGGGTACTTGCAGGACGAACAATTGCAACTGCTGGTCCGTTCCTTGAGCGAGGCGCCTGAGCGGCATCATCTGGTGTGCCTGCACCATCATCCAGTGCCCATCGGCTGTGCGTGGATGGAGCCGATCGGGCTGCGCAATCCCGAAGCGTTCTTTGACGTTCTGGATCGTTTTCCACAGGTGCGCGCCGTGCTTTGGGGGCATGTTCATCAGGAAATCGATCAATTGCGTAACAACGTGCGTCTGATCGCCTCGCCCTCGACCTGCATTCAGTTCGAACCGGGCAGCGAGGATTTCAATGTCGGGGTGCAGGCACCGGGGTATCGCTGGTTGCGGTTATTGCCGGATGGGCGGCTGGAAACGGGTGTGGAGCGCGTGACGGGCTTCGATTTCACGGTCGATTACGGCTCCAACGGTTACTGACACGCCTACCTTCACTGTAGGAGCGAGCACGCTCGCGAAAAACGCAATGAACACTGGAAAACAGGTAACCAGCGTTATCGTTGGCGACCATCGTCGGAACGCCGCCCGGAGCATGCTCGCTCCTACAGGGGGGCATCCAACATCCCCGACTCCCTGTAAACTCCGCCTTCCTTACCCGACCCACAGGGAGTCTTCATGTCTGGCTCGATCCTTTATATACACGGTTTCAACAGCGCGCCGGCGTCGAAAAAGGCCACGCAGTTGAGCGAAGTGATGGAGCGCCTGGGCTTGAGCGATCAACTGCTTGTGCCGGCCCTGCATCACCATCCTCGCGAGGCCATCGGTCAGCTGGAACAGGCGATTGAAGTGCTGGGAAGGCCACTGCTGGTCGGCAGCTCGCTCGGCGGCTACTATGCCACTCACCTGGCCGAGCGCCATGGCTTGAAAGCCCTGTTGATCAACCCTGCCGTCAGTCCGCACCGGATGTTCGACGGGTTCCTGGGGACACAGAAAAACCTGTATACCGAAGAGACCTGGGAAATGACCCACGACCACGTGACGGCCCTCGCCGAGCTGGAAGTGCCGGCACCCCAGGACCCGCAGCGCTATCAAGTATGGTTGCAGACCGGTGACGAAACGCTGGACTATCGCCTCGCCCAGCAGTATTACCGGGCCTGCGCCTTGCGTATCCAGGCCGGCGGCGACCATGGTTTCCAGGGTTTCGCCCGGCAGCTTCCGGCAATGTTGAGTTTTGCCGGCATTGGCGCAGATTTGTATCAGGCGATTGATTTCACCGCGCTGTGAAACCTTGCCCCCTATTTTCAACGAAAGACTGACGACGAGACCCCATGGCCACTCCCAGCGCTAGCTCTTATAACGCCGACGCCATCGAAGTCCTCTCGGGCCTCGACCCGGTGCGTAAACGCCCCGGCATGTACACCGACACCAGTCGGCCGAACCACCTCGCCCAGGAAGTCATCGACAACAGTGTCGACGAAGCCTTGGCCGGGCATGCCAAATCGGTGCAGGTCATTCTCCACGCCGACCACTCGCTCGAAGTCAGCGATGACGGCCGTGGCATGCCCGTTGACATTCACCCCGAAGAGGGCGTTTCCGGGGTCGAGCTGATCCTCACCAAGCTTCATGCCGGTGGCAAGTTTTCCAACAAGAACTACCAGTTCTCCGGCGGTCTGCACGGGGTGGGTATTTCGGTGGTCAACGCCTTGTCGAGCGAAGTCCGGGTACGTGTAAAACGTGACGGCAACGAATACCAGATGACCTTTGCCGACGGTTACAAGAAAACCGAGCTGGAAATCGTCGGTACGGTCGGCAAGCGCAACACCGGTACCAGCGTGTTCTTCGCCCCGGACCCTAAATACTTCGACTCACCGAAATTTTCCATCAGTCGCCTCAAGCACGTGCTCAAGGCCAAGGCCGTTCTGTGCCCGGGGCTGCTGGTCAGTTTTGAAGACAAGGCCACCGGCGAAAAAGTCGAATGGCATTATGAAGATGGCCTGCGTTCCTACCTGGTCGATGCCGTCAGCGAGTTCGAGCGCCTGCCCGACGAGCCGTTCTGCGGCAGCCTGGCCGGCAACAAGGAAGCCGTGGACTGGGCGCTGCTGTGGCTGCCCGAAGGTGGCGACGCGGTGCAGGAAAGCTACGTCAACCTGATCCCGACGGCCCAGGGCGGTACCCACGTCAACGGCCTGCGCCAGGGCTTGCTCGACGCCATGCGCGAGTTCTGCGAATTCCGCAGCCTGTTGCCCCGCGGCGTGAAGCTGGCGCCGGAAGACGTCTGGGAACGCATCGCCTTCGTGCTGTCGATGAAAATGCAGGAGCCGCAGTTCTCCGGCCAGACCAAGGAACGCCTGTCGTCCCGTGAAGCGGCGGCGTTCGTCTCGGGTGTGGTCAAGGACGCCTTCAGCCTGTGGCTCAACGCCAACCCGGAAACCGGTCTGGCACTGGCGGAACTGGCGATCAACAACGCCGGCCGTCGCCTGAAGGCGAGCAAGAAGGTCGAGCGCAAACGCATTACCCAAGGGCCGGCATTGCCGGGCAAGCTCGCCGATTGTGCCGGGCAGGACCCGATGCGCTCCGAGCTGTTCCTGGTGGAAGGTGATTCCGCCGGCGGTTCGGCCAAACAGGCGCGGGACAAGGAATTCCAGGCGATCCTGCCGTTGCGTGGCAAGATTCTCAACACCTGGGAAGTCGACGGCAGCGAAGTGCTGGCCAGCCAGGAAGTGCACAACATTGCCGTGGCCATCGGCGTCGATCCGGGCGCCGCGGACATGAGCCAGCTGCGCTACGGCAAGATCTGCATCCTCGCCGACGCCGACTCCGACGGTCTGCACATTGCAACCTTGCTCTGTGCGTTGTTCGTCCAGCATTTCCGCCCGTTGGTGGATGCCGGTCACGTCTACGTCGCGATGCCGCCGCTGTACCGTATCGACCTGGGCAAAGAAATCTACTACGCCCTCGATGAAGCCGAACGCGATGGCATCCTCGATCGCCTGGTGGCCGAGAAAAAACGCGGCAAACCGCAGGTCACCCGATTCAAGGGCCTGGGTGAAATGAACCCGCCGCAGTTGCGCGAAACCACCATGGATCCCAACACCCGGCGTCTGGTGCAACTGACCTTGGGGGATGATTTCGACGCAACTTCGGAAATGATGGACATGCTGCTGGCGAAAAAGCGCGCCGGCGACCGCAAGACCTGGCTGGAGTCCAAGGGCAACCTGGCGGAGGTGCTGGGCTGATGCGGCTGGGCTTTGCCCTGGCGTGTGCGTTGCTGCTGACCTCGATGACGGTGTCTGCCAGGCCGACACCGCAGTTGCGCCTGTTGTCCGAGCATGCGGTGGACGGCATGCGCGGCGGCAACCTGTCCGGGCTGGCCCGATGCGGCGAGGAACTGTGGACGGTCTCAGACCGCGACGACGATCAGATCTACCGCCTGGAGACCGGCGATGGCGTCTGGCAAGCGCAAGCGGTAGGCATCGGCGTCCCGCCCGTTCCGGATAACGGCTTGCCCTGGGGCTTGCGTTCGCGGGCCTGGGTGTCGTCGTTCGTGCGTGGCGGTGATCTGGATTTCGAAGGGATCACCTGCGATAGCGCAGGAAATCGCTATGTGGTCAGCGAATCCCATGCGGCGGTGCTGCAAATTCCGCCCACCGGGCCTACCTCATGGCTGAAGATTTCACCGATCATGGTTCGCGAGGCGCGGGCCAGTGGACTGTTGCTGCGCTTCAATGCGCTGTTCGAAGGCCTGGCGATCAATCCCCAAGGTGACCAATTGTGGTTGGCTGCCGAGCGCGAGAGCCGCGGGTTGCTGCGGGTCAAGCGCCAACAGACCGTCTGGGACTGCGATGGTGGCTGTGTGCTGCTCAGTGAGGGCGGAAAGGAAATGCAACCTGCACAATTTCCCAGTGCCAGAGCGATGCCCCGGGATTTTGCCGATCTGTCATGGTTCGACGGCAAGCTGTTTACCCTTGAACGCAACGCGTTCGAGATTTGCCGCCGTGATGCGGTGACGGCCAAGGTCGAACGCTGCTGGTCGTTTGCCGATGAGGCCTTGCAGGAAAACCGTCGGTATCCGCAGGACTTTGCACTGACCGAAGCGTTGATCGTGGACGCCGAGGGTGCCTGGATCGGTGTCGACAACAACACCGGTGCCCGCGCCGATGGTGAGGTACGCCCGATCGTCTGGCGCTTGCCGCACCAGAAGGCGGCTGGAGTGCCAGGCCATGAGCCCGCAACCGCCGGGAAAGCGTGCCGGTCGGGTCTTGATGGTATTGGCCTGGTGCGCCGCCTTGTTTCTGGCGACGCGGTTTTTCGGCCAGTGGGAAGAGCGTCAGCAAAATCCGAACGTGGTCGTGAGCTCGGAACGCGGCAATGGTTACGTCGAAGTGAAACTGGTCAGCAACGGCCAGGGGCATTTCGTTGCCAGTGGCCATATCAATGGCCAGCCGGTGAATTTCATGCTCGACACCGGGGCGACCGATGTGGCGATCCCGGCGCAATTGGCCCAACGGCTGAAACTGGAACAAGGCTTCGGGGTGACCCTGAGCACCGCCAACGGTCGCACCGAGGGTTATCGAACCCGCGTCGACCGGCTGCAACTGGGCGACATTGTGTTGCGTGATGTGCGCGCCCTCGTCGTGCCAGGCCTGGACGGCAATCAAGTGCTGCTCGGTATGAGCGCGCTGAACAAACTTGAATTTACCCAGCGCGGTGGCACCATGCTGCTGCGCCAGACAACGAACCGATGAGGCCCGCATGAGCGACTCCCTTGATCTCAGCCTGGACGGTGTAGAACGCCGGTCACTGGCTGACTTCACCGAAAATGCCTACCTCAACTACTCCATGTACGTGATCATGGACCGTGCCTTGCCGCATATCGGCGACGGCCTGAAACCGGTACAGCGGCGTATCGTCTACGCCATGAGCGAGCTGGGGCTGGACGCCGATTCCAAGCACAAGAAATCGGCGCGTACCGTCGGTGACGTGCTCGGCAAGTTCCACCCCCATGGCGACTCGGCCTGCTACGAAGCCATGGTCCTGATGGCCCAGCCATTCAGCTACCGCTACACGCTGGTGGATGGCCAGGGTAACTGGGGTGCGCCGGACGATCCCAAGTCCTTCGCCGCCATGCGATACACCGAAGCACGGCTGTCGCGTTACTCCGAAGTGCTGCTCAGCGAGCTGGGCCAGGGCACGGCGGACTGGGGGCCGAACTTCGACGGCACCCTGGACGAGCCGCTGGTGTTGCCGGCACGTCTGCCGAACATCCTGCTCAACGGCACCACCGGTATCGCCGTGGGCATGGCCACCGACGTTCCGCCGCACAACCTGCGCGAAGTGGCCAGCGCCTGCGTGCGGTTGCTCGATGAGCCCAAGGCCACGGTCGAGCAGCTTTGTGAGCACATCCAGGGCCCTGATTATCCGACCGAAGCGGAAATCATCACACCGCGCTCCGACCTGCTGAAAATCTACGAAACAGGTCGCGGTTCGGTGCGTATGCGCGCCGTTTATCACATCGAAGACGGTGACATCATCGTTACCGCGCTGCCGCATCAGGTTTCAGGTGCCAAGGTGCTGGAACAGATCGCCGCAATGATGCAGGCCAAACCGTCGAAAGCCCCGCAAATCGCGGACTTGCGCGACGAATCGGACCACGAGAACCCGTGCCGGATCGTGATTATCCCCGGCGCCCGGAAAAACTTTGACCACGATGCGTTGATGCAGCACCTGTTCGCCAGCACTGAGCTGGAATCGAGCTACCGGGTCAACATCAACATCATCGGGCTGGACGGCAAGCCGCAGCTGAAAAACCTGCGGGCGTTGCTGGTCGAGTGGCTGCAATTCCGGGTCCAGACCGTGCGTCGTCGCCTGCAATTCCGCCTGGACAAGGTCGAGCGTCGCCTGCACCTGTTGGACGGTTTGTTGATCGCCTACCTCAACCTGGATGAAGTGATTCACATCATCCGCACCGAGGAGCAGCCCAAAGCCGCGCTGATCGAGCGTTTCGCCCTGAGTGAAATCCAGGCCGACTACATCCTCGACACGCGCTTGCGTCAGTTGGCGCGACTGGAAGAAATGAAGCTGCGTTCCGAGCAGGACGAACTGCTCAAGGAACAAGCCAAGCTGCAAGCGCTGCTGAGCAGCGAAGCCAAGTTGAAAAAACTGGTACGCAGCGAACTGATCAAGGATGCCGAGACCTATGGCGACGACCGCCGCTCGCCAATCGTCGAACGCGCTGAAGCCAAGGCGCTGACCGAGCACGATCTGCTGCCGAACGAAAAAGTCACCGTCGTGCTCTCGGAGAAAGGCTGGGTTCGTTCCGCCAAGGGCCACGACATCGACGCCACCGGGCTTTCATACAAGGCCGGGGATGGTTTCAAGGCCCTGGCGGCGGGGCGCTCCAACCAGTTTGCGGTGTTTATCGATTCCACCGGTCGCAGCTATTCGGTCGCCGCGCACACCTTGCCATCGGCCCGTGGCCAGGGCGAACCGCTGACCGGTCGTCTGACGCCGCCGCCTGGGGCGAACTTTGAATGCGTGCTGATGCCCGAAGATGATGCGCTGTATGTCATTGCCTCGGACGCCGGTTACGGTTTCGTGGTAAAGGGCGAAGACCTGCAGGCCAAGAACAAGGCGGGCAAGGCGTTGTTGAGCCTGCCGAACAACGCCAAGGTGATTTCGCCGCGTGCGGTGGCCGATCGTGAGCACAACTGGCTGGCGTCGGTGACCACCGAAGGTCGCCTGCTGATCTTCAAGATCAGCGATCTGCCACAATTAGGTAAGGGCAAAGGCAACAAGATCATCGGCATATCCGGTGAGCGTGTGGCCAGTCGCGAAGAATATGTCACGGACATTGCCGTCGTGCCGGAGGGTGCTACGTTGGTGCTTCAGGCCGGTAAACGTACCTTGTCACTGAAAGCGGACGACCTCGAACACTACAAAGGTGAACGTGGGCGCCGGGGTAACAAATTGCCACGTGGCTTCCAGAGGGTGGATGCGCTGCTCGTCGAAAACCTCAATTAAGCGTCCTAGAGCGCCTGATCTGCTATTTAACGCGTAGATCGGCGCTTTGGCGCTGGAGTCGGAACGCATATTCACGGATGATATGGCCTTTCAAGCGCCGGCGTGGCCGAGCGTTCTTCACATTTATTGAGTATTTTCACTGTGATTAGCCTTGTGGCAATCACCTGGATGGGACGATGACTGCTCTGCGCCTTCCTTTTATTTTGATGCTCGCCGGCGTTCTTGGCCTGGCGGGTTGCAGCGTTCACCAGCCGGTGTCGCTGTACCAACTGGACAGTGGTAGTCCGGTTCAACCTGCGCAAAGTGCGGGCATGGCGGTTTTGCTGGGTCCGGTGACCGTGGCAGACTACCTGCAACGTGAAACCCTGTTGCAGCGCCAGCCCGATGGCAGCCTGCAAGCCTC
>Ga0079986_1018543_pt1 | contig 11312 bp, 9 predicted proteins | sample Hof3ISUMetaT_FD_73496 | JGI IMG/M metagenome (GOLD analysis project Ga0079986, IMG submission 73496) | Enriched soil aggregate microbial communities from Iowa State university to study microbial drivers of carbon cycling -... | ecosystem: Environmental > Terrestrial > Soil > Agricultural land... | reverse complement strand
CAAGGGTTACGCCATCGCTTTAACCCGCGAACGTCCTTCCCAGGCGCGGGAACGGCAAGAAATTTCACGCAAGCGGTTATCGACGGATGGCATACTGGCGCCCATGAATGTCGACTCTCCCCTCAGTGCCTGGCAGCACGCGATCGAGCAGAAGGGTTTCGTCCAGGACGAAGCCCAGGAACATGCCGTCTGGGCCCTGCAAAAGTGCCATGAAGCGCTGCATGACGGTCGCAAGCCGATCATGGGTGTCTACCTCTGGGGCCCGGTCGGGCGTGGCAAGACCTGGTTGATGGACCAGTTCTACCAACACTTGCGGGTGCCGGCCCGGCGTCAGCACTTTCATCATTTCATGGGTTGGGTGCACCAGCGTTCATTTCAGTTGACCGGCACCGCCGACCCGTTACGGGCCCTGGCCCGGGAACTGAGCGAAGAAGTGCGCGTGCTGTGCTTTGACGAATTGTTCGTCAATGACATCGGTGACGCGATCATTCTCGGGCGCTTGTTCCAGGTCATGTTCGAACAGGGCGTGGTGGTGGTCTGCACCTCCAACCTTCCTCCGGACCAGCTGTACGCCGATGGCTTCAACCGAGATCGCTTCATGCCTGCCATCGCCGCGATCAAGCAGCACATGCAAGTGATCGCGGTGGACGGCGGCGAAGACCACCGCCTGCACCCGGGCCAGGGGTTGCAACGCTTCTGGGTGGCGGCGCCGGGGCAGCCCAGCGCACTGGCTGACGTATTCAAGGTGCTGACCCTGGGCCAAGCGGTGTCCAGCGCGCCGATCAAGGTCGGTTACCGTTCGCTGGAAGTGGTGCAGGCCAGCCAGGGCGTGCTCTGGTGCCGATACCATGATCTTTGTGAACAGCCCTTTGCCGCGATGGATTTCATCGGCCTGTGCGACACCTTCAGCGCTATTCTTTTAAGTGACGTGCCCAACCTCAGCGCGCAAAAGCGCGCAGGGCGCATTGCCCGGGGCACTGAGGACGGGGTCGAGCGGGTGGTGGCCGGTGACCGCGAATTGCCGCAGTTGTCGGTACACGATGACGGTGTACGGCGTTTCATCGCGCTGGTGGACGAGTGTTACGACCGCAAAGTGCCGCTGTACCTCGAAGCCCAAGTGCCCATGGACGCGCTTTACACGCAGGGCTACCTGGAATTCCCCTTCCGCCGGACCCTCAGTCGCCTGCAGGAAATGCAGTTGCAACGTTTTGCCGAGGCGTGACATCCAGGAGGAGTGAACATGAATCAACCTCTGTCGCACCATTTGCTGACCATGGCTTACCAGAACGCCTGGGCCAATCACCGACTGGCCAAGGCCTGGTGCCAGTTGAGCGAGCAGGCGCTGGCCGCACCCAGGGTCAGCTTCTTTCCCAGTCTGCGGGCAACGCTCAACCACATCCTGACCTGCGACTGGTTCTACGTGGATGCCCTTGAGCGTGAGTTGCGCGGCGATGATCCCCATCCCGATTGCTACGTGTTCTTCAAAGCGGACGAACCCTTTACCCAGGCCAACGACCTCAAGCGCGAACAGGCGCAGGTCGACCGACGCCTGATTGCCTACTGCGAGCAGATGCGCGATACCGATCTGGGCAAGATCGTGACCATTGCCCGGGACACGCCGCAATACGACAGTCGCTTGCGCCTGCTGTCGCATCTTTTCGAGCATCAGATTCATCATCGCGGCCAGGTGCACGCAATGCTAAGCGGGACTTCGGTCGAGCCGCCGCAGCTGGACGAGTTTTTCTGCGCCGGCGAGTCGCACTTGCGGGCTGAGGACTTTGCCGAGCTGGGATGGACCGAAGCGTTGATCTGGGGGCATTAGGATCACAAGGTCGCAGTCTTTGCAGGCACTGCCGAAGGCTGCGATCTTTTGATCTTGCAACTCGGATAATGCTCAGGATAGGGTCGCACTCCGGTGCCAATGATGCACCGGCACTACTTCATGTAATCGAGGATGGAAATGGATTCCGCAGAAATTCTTGTACTGCAAGCCAGTTATACCAATCCGGTGCATGCCGAGGCGATTGGCCTGGTATTGAACAGTTACGCAGAAGATCCAATGGGCGGCGGACACTCCCTGCCTGCCACCGTGCTGGAGCATCTGCCGGTTGAATTGGCCAAGCGCCCCCATGCGTTCAGCGTGCTGGCCTTTGTCGACGGCGAGCCGGCCGGACTGGTCAATTGTTTTGAAGGGTTTTCAACCTTTGCCTGCCGGCCATTGGTCAACGTGCACGATGTGGCGGTGGTGCCCAGGTTTCGCGGCCTGGGATTGAGCCAACGCATGCTGCAAAAGGTCGAGGACATCGCCCGCCAGCGCGGCTGCTGCAAGATCACCCTGGAGGTGCTGGAAGGCAATGGGGCGGCGCAGGCGTCCTACACCAAATTCGGCTTTGCCCCGGGAGAGTTCGATCCGGCGCACGGGCGCATGATGTTCTGGATCAAGCCGCTTTAATCCCCTGTAGGAGCGGGCACGCTCGCGAAAAGCCTGAGAACACGCGGGGTGTCAGACTCCCCGCGTCATCGTTGGCCTCCATCGCGAGCCAGCTCGCTCCTACAGAGAAGCAATCAGGCAGAAGTCGATCATTTCGGCCGGTAGGACTCGGTCATTTGCGCGGTTTGATCGTCCGGCACTCGCAGTTCCTGCGCCTGGCCTGGTGTGATATTGCCCAGCGCCACCTGCTGGTTGTAGTGCAGGGTTTCGTAGTAGTAGCGCATGCGTTCGGCGCCGCCTTCGGCAAAGGCGCTGGCGCAACCCAAGGTCATCAGGACCGCGAGGGTCAACGTGGATCTTTTCATGGTGTGCCTCCCACTTACAGGTGTCGGATGCCTTTCGTCCATGAGTCAATGAATCAAAGTCGAGTGCTCATTATCCGCCGATTCCGTTAAATGGGAATTAACGTCGCCTGAAGTGACCAGTCCAGGCTCAGGGTCACCGTGCGCGGGTCGCGCCAATACACACTGTTGTAGAAACCGAGGTTGTCGTAATGCTTCTTGTCGAACAGGTTGTTGCCATTCGATGAGGCCGATGAACCCGTAAGTTCATGGGTGAAGTTCAGGCGAGAGACGAAGGAGGAGGGATTGAGGAATCAACGAGAATATTTATTCTTGCCCAATTTTTCCAACAACACGAAAACAACTGTGGGAGCGAGCCTGCTCGCGATTGCGCCGGAACAATCAACATCAATGCTGACTGTGCCGACCCATCGCGAGCAGGCTAGCTCCCACAGGAAGTACAACCGTCAATACGGTTATTGTTTCGCGACGTCAGGGGCGACGACTGCCGCCTTGGGCTTGATCAGGCTGAAGTCGATCAATGGCCGCTGTTGCCGCTCGTAGGGGTTGCCGATCAGCAGTGGCCGCGGCTTGAAGCTGTCGCTGACCACGCTTTTGCTGCGATCGAGTTCATCGAAACTCAGGCCTGCCAGGTCTGCCCAGGTATGGATCAGGTGCGAGCTGCTGTACGGGCGCCCCAGGTCACCGGCAAAGTTCCAGTCGTGGGTTTCACGCCATTTGGGCGACGCCCAGGCAATGAACGGGATGGTGTACATCGGTGCCGTCGGCTTGTTCTCGTTGCGTCCCAGGGTGCCATGGCCAGGGGAGTCGAACACGTCTTCACCGTGGTCGGAGAGGTAGACCAGGAAGCCGTTCGGGTCAGACTTGGCGTAGTCCTTGATCAGGCTCGAGACCACGAAGTCGTTGTACAGCACGGCGTTGTCATAGCTGTTGTAGGTCGGCAGTTGATCGTCGCGTACCCCGGCTGGAACGCCGTTGCGGTCCTTGAACTTGTCGAAGGTCGAAGGGTAGCGGTACTGATAGCTCATGTGCGTGCCCAGCAGATGCACCACGATCAGCTTGCGCGGTGCCGCGTCGGCCAGGGCCTTGTTGAACGGTTCGATCACGTCGCCATCGTACTGCGCGGCATTCTGGTTGCGGTTGTTGTTGAGGTACACCTGTTCGTCGGCCTGTTCGGAGAAGGTCGTGAGCATGGTGTTGCGCTTGGTCATGGTCTGCTGGTTGGTGATCCAGAACGTCTTGTAGCCCGCCTGTTTCATCATGGCGACCAATGACGGCGTGGACAGGTACAACTCAGGGTTCTCTTCATCGGCGAAGGTCAGCACCTGTTGCAGCGCCTCGATGGTATAGGGGCGCGGCGTGATGACGTTATCGAAAACCGTCAGTTGGTCCTTGAGCTTGTCCAGTTCCGGGGTGGTGGACCGAGGGTAGCCGTACAGGCTCATGCGCTGGCGGTTGGTGGACTCGCCGATCACCAGCACCAGGGTGGCGGGCTGGTGGGCGGCCGCATCCTTGAAGTTATGCAAGGGCGCAACATTGCTCGCGCTGTGCAGCATCTGTTGCATGTTCGCCAAGGTATCGAGGTAGCGGTGATAGGCCACGGCCATCTGCCATGGCACCGCCGGCTCGATGCGGGTTTCGAATTTCTCGAAACCCTCGGCGAAGCTGCCGGTACGCACGGTTTGCTTGACCAGCGGATAGCCGATCACGCCGACCAGTATCGCGGTTGCCGCCACCAGGGCCTTGGCGCGAGGCAGGTACACCGGTCGCAGGCGTGTCCACAGGAAGTAGCCGACCGCGGTATGGGCGAGGAAGGCGGGGACCATCCACCAGGCAAAATACTGGGTCATGTATTCGCCGGCTTCCGACACGTTCGACTCGAACATGATGAAGATGACGCTTTGGGAGAATTCCTGCTGATAGATGAAGAAGTAGCCGAGGCTGGCCATCGAGCACGCCCACAGCACTACCCCGATCACCGCCGCCATCACCCGGGTGTGTCTGGGAAACAACAGCATCGGCGCCAGCCAGATGGCGCTCATCACGAAGGCCTGGCGAAAGCCGGTGAAACCGGAGGTGCCGGTCAACTGGATCAACAGTTGGGTGATGCCGGAAAAATACCAGAAGAATAGGAACAGCCAGAGAAATCCCGCCCAATCGAAACCTTTCGCAGACGAATCGCTGCGTTTAAACCAAATCATTCAACACTCCAGCCAGTAATCACTCGCACCGCCAGGTCTGGCGGACGCCGAAGAAACGGCGGCCGCACGTGGTCCAGACGGCGCACATTGCGCCGGAGTATCAACAAGCGAATGTGAAAACTTCGTGAGTTGCCGGGGGAAAGACGGTATAGGGTGCGTCGGAAGCAGTGCAATGCTGCTTCCGATCAAGGCGAGGGATCAGGCGTGGGGTGCCCGCTGGGGCAATGGCAAGGGTTGTTGGCCCTGGATCAGCAAGCGCAGTTGCGCCAGCTCCTGTTTCAACTGGTCGCGTTCGTCTTTCAACTGACGCAATTCCTCGCGACGGATAGTGACGTAAAGGGTTTGTGCTGGCAGTGCGGTGTGTACTGTGCCCATTGCTCACCTCGCAAATGGCGTGTCTCAACTGTAGGTTGGCCGCCGAAATCGGTGGCATATCTACTATCGGCGCCAATTTTGATTTCTTTTGCCCCTGAAGGGAACTTTTTTATTTTTCATGGTCGTTGTGTCTTCGGAACGATTCCCGACGTTATCCATCAGGATCGGGCACAATGCCCGGAAACTTCATCCCAACGCTCTGGACTAACCTCATGAGTCGCGTTGGGCTATAACCTTTGACACACTTTATTTGTAGTAGGGAGCATCAGCACATGCAACTCGGGATTATCGGACTGGGCCGCATGGGCGGCAATATTGCGCGGCGCCTGATGCTCAACGGGCATACCACCGTTGTGTACGACCGCAATACCGCCTTCGTCGATACCTTGAACGAAGAGGGCGCTACCGGCGTCGCCGATTTGCCAGCCCTGGTCGCTGGCCTGGCCAAACCACGAGCGGTGTGGGTCATGTTGCCGGCAGGCGCACCGACCGAAGACACCATTGACACCCTGAGCACTTTGCTCGAAGCCGGCGATACCATCATCGACGGCGGTAACACCTTCTACAAGGACGACATCCGCCGGGCCAAGACCCTCGCGGAAAAAGGCCTGCACTACATCGACGTCGGCACCTCAGGTGGCGTCTGGGGCCTGGAGCGCGGTTATTGCATGATGATCGGCGGCGATACCGAGACCGTTAAGCGTCTTGATCCGCTGTTCGCCAGCCTGGCGCCGGGCATGGGCGATATCCCGCGCACCCGGGACCGTAAATCCGATGACGATCGCGCCGAGCGCGGTTACATCCACGCCGGTCCTGCAGGTGCCGGGCATTTCGTCAAGATGATCCACAACGGCATCGAATACGGCATGATGCAGGCCTTTGCCGAAGGTTTCGACATTCTCAAGACCAAAGCCAGCACCCACCTGCCGGAAGATCAGCGTTTCGACCTGAACGTGGCCGACATCGCCGAAGTCTGGCGCCGTGGCAGCGTGGTGTCGTCCTGGCTGCTGGACTTGACGGCCGACGCCCTGGCCAGCGATCCGAAACTCGAAGGTTTCTCGGGTTCCGTGGCAGACAGCGGTGAAGGTCAATGGACCATCGAAGCCGCCATGGAGCAGGCGGTGCCCGTGCCGGTGCTGTCGAACTCGCTGTTCGCGCGCTACCGTTCCCGTGGCCAGGGCACCTTTGGCGACAAGATTCTCTCGGCCCAGCGCTTCGGCTTCGGCGGCCACGTGGAGACTGCGAAAAAATGACCCATGGGATCCGCAGGAAATCCAAGACTGAACCCGCGCCACCCACCACGCTGTTCCTGTTCGGCGCCCACGGTGATCTGGTCAAGCGCCTGCTGATGCCGGCGCTGTACAACCTCAAGCGCGACGGTTTACTCGAGGATGGCCTGCGGATCGTCGGCGTTGACCACAACGCCATCAGCGATGAAGGCTTCGCGAAAAAACTCGAAGACTTCATTCGCAGCGAGGTGGCCACCAAAGTCGGCAAGGGCGACCAGGCCCTTGACCCGGCTGTGTGGGCCAGGCTCGCCAAAGGCATCAGCTACGTCCAGGGCGATTTCCTGGACGACAGCACTTATCAAGCGTTGGGGGCAAGAATCGCCGCCAGCGGCACAGGCAACGCGGTGTTCTACCTGGCCACCGCGCCACGCTTTTTCAGTGAAGTGGTGCGCCGTCTCGGCGCGTCCGGCTTGCTGGAGGAAAACCCCGAGGCGTTTCGCCGGGTGGTGATCGAAAAACCCTTCGGGTCCGACCTGCAAACCGCCGAAGCCTTGAACGCCCGCCTGCTCAAGGTCATGTCGGAGAAGCAGATCTATCGCATCGATCACTATCTGGGCAAGGAGACCGTGCAGAACATCCTGGTCAGCCGTTTCTCCAACAGCCTGTTCGAAGCGTTCTGGAATAACCATTACATCGACCACGTGCAAATCACCGCCGCCGAAACCGTCGGCGTGGAAACCCGTGGCAGTTTTTACGAGCACACCGGCGCCCTGCGGGACATGGTGCCCAATCACCTGTTTCAGTTGTTGGCGATGGTGGCCATGGAGCCGCCGGCCGCGTTTGGCGCCGATGCGGTCCGTGGCGAGAAAGCCAAGGTGATCGGTGCGATACGGCCATGGTCGGTGGAGGAGGCCCGGGCCAATTCGGTGCGCGGCCAATACGCCGCTGGCGAAGTCGATGGCACGCCACTGCCCGGTTATCGCCAGGAAGACAAGGTGGCGCCGGACAGCAACACCGAAACCTATGTCGCCCTTAAAGTCATGATCGACAACTGGCGCTGGGTCGGCGTGCCGTTCTACCTGCGCACCGGCAAGCGCATGAGCGTGCGCGACACCGAAATCGTCATCTGCTTCAAACCTGCGCCCTATGCGCAGTTCCGCGATACCGAGGTCGATGAGCTGGCGCCGACGTACCTGCGCATCCAGATTCAACCCAATGAAGGCATGTGGTTCGACCTGCTGGCCAAGCGGCCCGGCCAGGCCCTGAAGATGGACAACATCGAACTGGGGTTTGCCTACAAGGATTTCTTCGAGATGCAGCCGTCCACCGGCTACGAGACCTTGATCTACGATTGCCTGACCGGCGACCAGACCCTGTTCCAGCGCGCCGACAACATCGAGAACGGCTGGCGGGCGGTGCAGCCGTTCCTGGACGCCTGGCAGCAGGACGCCAGCGTGCAGAGCTACGCCGCGGGGGAAAACGGACCGCAAGCGGCCAACGAACTGCTGGCGCGCGACGGCCGCGTCTGGCACGACCTGGGGTGAGTGCGGTGTTCCCTGGGCAGCGATCTGCCTTATAGGCGCTGTCGCAGGCGACCGCGCCTAAGGCAGTGGTGTTACAGCCAGAAACTCACCGCGTACCAACCCAGTACACCCATCACCACCGTATACGGCACCGCCATCCACACCATCCGTCCATACGACAGGCGAATCAGCGGGGCAATCGCCGAGGTCAGCAGGAACAGGAACGCCGCCTGGCCATTGGGCGTCGCCACGCTCGGCAGGTTGGTGCCGGTGTTGATCGCGATCGCCAGTGTCTCGAAATGCTCGCGGCTCATGTGCCCGGAGAGGAAGGCCTGTTTCACCTCGGTGATGTAGATGGTCGCCACGAACACGTTGTCGCTGATGGCCGAGAGCAGGCCGTTGGCGATGTACAGCATGCCCGGCTGCTGATGGGCGGGCAGCGCCAGCACCCAATGGATCAATGGCGTGAACAGCTGTTGGTCGTGGATCACCGCCACCACGGCGAAGAACACCACCAGCAGCGCCGTGAAGGGCATCGCGTCCTTGAACGCGTTGCCCAGCCGGTGCTCGTCGGTGATGCCGGTGAATGCGGTGATCAGCACGATCACCATCAGCCCGATCAGGCCCACTTCAGCCACGTGAAAGGCCAACCCGGCAATCAGGATCAGTGCGGCCACGCTTTGTACGAGCAACGCTGCACGCTGGCGTGAGGTGCGTTCGGCATTGTCCTGGGCGGCGTAATTGGCCAGCACGGTGCGTACATTGTCCGGCAGCAATGTGCCGTAGCCAAACCAGCGCAGCTTTTCCAGCAGGACGCAGGTGACCAGGCCCGCCGCCAGCACCGGCAAGGAAACCGGCGCGACCTTCAGGAAAAATTCGGCGAAGTGCCAGCCCATTTCATGGCCTATCAGCAGGTTTTGCGGTTCGCCCACCAGGGTGCACACGCCGCCCAGCGCCGTGCCCACGGCACCGTGCATCAGCAGGCTGCGCAAAAACGCGCGGAACTGCTCGAGGTCAGCATGATGCAGGGTGGGCAGTTGCTGATCGTCGCTGAACGAGCTGTCCTGACGCGGATCGCTACCCGAGGCCACGCGGTGGTACACCGAGTAGAACCCGACGGCGGCACTGATGATCACCGCCGTCACGGTCAGGGCATCGAGAAACGCAGACAGGAACGCCGACAAAAAACAGAACATCAGCGCCAGCAGGGCCTTGCTACGAACCCCGAGCAGCAGCCGCGAGAACAGGAACAACAGCAGGTCTTTCATGAAGTAGATGCCCGCGACCATGAACATCAGCAGCAGGATCACCGGAAAGTTATGCAGCAACTCGTCATAGAGTGCCTGGGGCGAGGTCATTTTCAGCAGCAACGCTTCGACCAACAGCAAGCCGCCGGGCATCAGCGGATAGCATTTGAGGGCCATGGCCAGGGTGAAAATGAACTCCAGCACCAGCAACCAGCCAGCCACCACCGGGCCTGCGGTCCATAAAGTCACGGCGTTGAGCATCAGGAAGCTGACAATGCAGGCCTTGTACCAGCGCGGTGAGTTGCCGAGAAAGTTGTGCGCGAACGCCTGGACCATAGAGCCGGACATCGGCTACTCCTTATATTAAGAAGCGCGCAACTTGCCGTAAGCCGGACAGAAGATCAAGCGTAGGAAAAATCCATCGAATTAGCCCAGGTAGCGTGCGACGATCGCCCTGTAGTTACCGTCCAGCGAATAGCCGGCGACGAGGATGTTGCCGTCATCCTGCACCGCGATCGACGTGGCGGTGTCGAGGCTGCGACCCAGGCGGGTGCGCACCCATCCGTTGTCGTTGCCAAAATCGCCATCGAGCTGCCCACCTGGCAGGTAGCGCCCCACGACAAAGTCGGCCTCCACGCCGCCAATGGTGGCGCCGGCGGTCAATATGCTGCCGTCCGGCTGCATCTGGGCGGCGGTCCACTGGCAGCCGCTATGGCCGATTTCCAGCAATTGCGCCTGGCCGCCGTTGCAATGGTGATCCGGGCGACCGTTGACGTGCAGTTTCAGCGCCAGGCAGCGCATGGGGTCACGGCTGCTGCCAAAACATTGCACGTCGCCATTGTCCTGCTGGACGATCTGGCTGACCTGGGCGCCGTGCCCGTTTGCGGTGAAACTCATGAAACCATCCACGGCGAAACTGTTATCGAGGCTGCCGTCGCCGTGGTACCGCGCCACCAGTCCTTCTTCTGGGAAATTGATCGAACCACCCACCAGGATGCGACCGTCCCTTTGTACCACCACACTGTTGAGCCAGGTATTCATCAGCAGGTGCCTGACCATCACAAAACCGCGGCCGTTGAAGGTGTTGTCCAGCGTGCCATCGGCGGCCAGTCGTATCAGCATGGCGGCATGATCGGCCAGTTCGAAGTGATGATTGGCCACCAGCAATATTCGACCGTCCTCCTGCACGTCGATGCTGCAGGCCTCGGCGCCGGGTACGCCGGGGGGCAGCCAGAGGTCGCGAGTGCCCCGGGACAAATGGCCGGGCAAGCGCACGACACAAAGGCCATTGTTGCCAAATCGCTGAACCGGTTGGCCATTGTGGTCAAACAGCGCGAGGGCGGGGAGCGTGCGGTATTCACTTTCGTAATGCAGGCCGGCGATCAAAATGTGCCCATCGGGCAACACTTTCACCTTGCCCGCCATGGCCTCGAAGCCCGGTTCGAATTGGCCGATGACGCTGCCTTGATTGCCAAAAGCCAGGTCCGCCGAACCGTCCCCCAGCAAGCGCGCCAGACCGAATCGGCTGCCGCCGGGCATTGCGACCTTTGCCGCCACCAGCAGTCGACCCTGTGAATCAATCGCGATGTCGTTGGCCAGGCTTGAAATGCTGCCGAAGAAATACACCTGGGCGGTGCCCTTGGCGGCGAAGCGGGTGTCGAGGTGGCCGGCGTCATGGACTGTTGCGGGGAAAGCCAGAACGGACTGGATTGACATGCACGCATCTCCTTGCGAGTCGTCCTGGTCCAGAAGTTGGGCGGTGGCGACTATCAAGAGAATATTCAATCCCTGAATGATTGAATGTACAACTGTCAGAACTAACAGGCGGAGGGTCGTTGTGTGCCACAACAGTGTCTTTTCGAACCAATGGCAAGCCAGCAAAGTATCCGCAGGGCGCCAAAGTTCAAGTAAGAAAACGTCTTGAGTAAAACTGGCGTGGACAAA
>Ga0079986_1152523_pt1 | contig 11330 bp, 12 predicted proteins | sample Hof3ISUMetaT_FD_73496 | JGI IMG/M metagenome (GOLD analysis project Ga0079986, IMG submission 73496) | Enriched soil aggregate microbial communities from Iowa State university to study microbial drivers of carbon cycling -... | ecosystem: Environmental > Terrestrial > Soil > Agricultural land... | reverse complement strand
GAGCGAGTTCGGAAATCGCCGCGCCACCCATGAAACCTGCTTGAGGCCAAGCCCTATGAAAATTGCCAGCATCGAAACCATTGCGCTGCGGATTCCCTTTACTACGGGGGGGCCGTCGGCAGGCGGGGTCTGGGGCCCGAAAGACCTTCAGATGGTCGATTCCCTGGTGGTTAAGATCACCACGGATGACGGTATCGTCGGTTGGGGCGAGACCTTCGGTTTTACTGCCATCCCTGCCGTGAAAGTCGTGATCGACACGATTCTTGCGCCCGAGCTGATCGGCAGTGATGCCACCCGGCGCGAGAAATTGCAGGGCGATCTGCAGAGGAAGTTCCATGTCTTCGGTCGCAGCGGCGCGTTCATCCATGGCCTGTCGGCGATTGACATTGCGCTGTGGGATATCGCTGGCAAAGCGGCGGGTCAACCGATCTACCAATTGCTCGGTGGCAGCGAAGCCACTTCGCTGGCGGCCTATGCAAGCTTGATCCGCTATGCCGACCCTGAACTGATCAGGGTCAATGTGCAGCGCGCGGTCAACAGCGGTTTCCGTCATCTCAAGCTGCATGAGGTGAATGTCGATGTCATCCGCGCCGCGTGCGAGGCCGCCGGCCCCGGCGTGGAAATCACCCTCGACGTCAACGCCCCGTGGTCGGTGCGCGAAGCACTCGATATGACCGAGAAGCTACGCCCGTTGAACCTGCGCTGGATCGAAGAACCGGTGTGGCCGCCGGAAGACTATTCGGGTCTGGCAAGGGTTCGCCAGCATGGTGGCATCCCGGTTGCGGCCGGTGAGAATGCTTCGACGCTGATGGACTTCCAGCATCTGCTTGAGGCCGGTGCGGTCGATTTCATTCAGCCCAGCCCGGCCAAAATGGGTGGCATCACCGAACTGCAAAAAGTCTATGCGCTGGCCAACGCCCACGGTGTCACCGTAATGGTCCATGCCTTTTATGACGGCCCGGGCCTGTTGGCCGCCGTGCATGGAAGCGCCGCCCTTGGTGGCGCCAGGTCACTGGTCGAATGGCGTTACTTCGATCTCGAAGCGCAGCTCTATGGCGACGCCATCATTCCGCGTAATGGCCGCATCGACGTACCGCAAGGACCGGGGCTCGGCATCGAGCCGGACCAGGACGTCATTCGGGACTACCGCTTCAAACCTTGATCGCGAGGCCACCTGATCATCGCCGCATTGGATCGACGCCGTGTCGGTCTCGATCAGCCACCACGACATTCTTGATAAAAACAAATACGAGGATTGAAGACATGTTAGACAGGATCGTAGGGCCAATCTTGCCCGTCGCCTTTGTCATTGCGCTTGGCTATATCGCCGGCAAGCGCGGTCGGCTTACCCATTCGGACAGCCTGCTGATCAGTCGGCTGGTACTGGGCTGGATATTCCCGGCACTGCTTTTTGTCGGGATGGCGAGCACGCCGCGTGAGCAGCTCTTTGACTTCAAGTTCGTCGTGGCCACGTTCATCGGCATCATGGGCATGTACACGATCGCCTTGGCGATCGGCTGGTACACCACGCGCAATCTCAAGGTTGCAACGCTCAAGGGCTTCGTCAACGGTTACCCGGACGCCGCCTTCATGGGTATCCCTATTCTCGCGACGATGTACGGCCCCGGCAGCATTTATTCGGTGCTCGTGCTGAACCTGGTTGCGAGCCTGGTGATGATCCCGCTGACGACCATGTTGCTGACCATCGCCGATGGAAAAGGCAGCGGCACCCAGGCATTCGTGTCGAGCCTGTCGGGGGCGGTACGCCGGCCGCTGATGTGGGCGCCGGCCCTTGGCATACTGATCTCACTGATGCAGGTCAAGCTACCGCCAATTGCCGCGGAGTCACTCAACCTGCTGGGCAAGGCGACACCTGGCGTTTCCCTGCTGTGCCTGGGGTTGATCATGTCGTCCGAGAAACTGCAGATGTCGGGCGAGGTGTGGGGCAACCTTGGGCTCAAGCTGTTCATCCACCCGGTGTTGATGTTCGCCGCCACGCTAGTGCTGGGCACGCATGGGCTTTACGCCCAACAGATGATCCTGCTTTGCGCGCTTCCATCGGCGACGATCCCGGCGATGTTCGCGAACCAGACCGGTGCCTATCAGAGTGAAGCCGCGACCTCCATCCTGGTCAGTACCGTGCTGTCTATCGTGACGTTTTCTTTTGCGATCTACCTGATCGATGGAGGACTGGCCGCGGCCTGAGGGTTGATTGCGCGCTGATCGAATGGGATTAAAAGTTGTACAGATTATGATTAATCGGGGCAAAAACTATACATTGAGCTAATCTTGTATAGAATTTTGTAAAAGCCCGAGGCGTGATGAACGTGGCTGCTTCCAGACGCTTTCTCGAACATCGTCTGTCCAGATCCTGGCTGCTCGCACTGGTACTGACCGTACCTGCCTGGGCTGACTGGCAGCCCGCGTTGCCCGATGGGCGGCTGGTGGGCAGCGGCGACTTTACCTGGTTCGGGGTGAGTCTATACACCGCGCGGCTGTGGAGCCCTGGGTTGCCGCTGGCCTGGGATCAGCCCTTTGCCCTTGAACTGACGTACCACCGGGTGTTTGCAAGGGACACGCTGGTGGACGCCAGTCTCAAGGAAATGCGGCGCATGGCTGAGGCTCCTCCCGAGGCTTCCACCCTCCAGCGCTGGTCCAGTGAAATGCGCGATGCCTTTGTCGATGTTCGGCCCGGGATGCGCATTACCGGGGTCTACCATCCCGGCAAGGGCTGCACTTTCTTCGTCGACGGGCAACTGCGACGGCGGGTCGAAGACCCTGCATTCGCCCGTGCCTTCTTCGGCATCTGGCTTGATCCGCATACCCGGGACAAGGCATTGCGTCAACGACTGCTGGGGATGGCCGGGCCGACCGAGTGAGGAGGTTGAGATGCGTCAAATACTGGTACTGCTCGTTAGCCTGTTGCTGGTCAGCTGTAACAACGTTGGCGTGGAGCACTATGCAAAGGAGCGACCGGTCCTGGACCTGCTGGCTTTCTTCTCTCGACCGGTGCAGGCCTGGGGTCTGTTCCAGAATCGCTCGGGCGAGGTGGTCAAGCGTTTCCATGTACAAATCGAAAGCCGCGTCGTGGGCCAGCAACTGATCCTCGACGAGCGCTTCCTCTACAGCGATGGCACGCGTCAGCGCCGGGTCTGGACGCTGGAACCGGCCGGTGCCGGGCGTTGGCGTGGTCGTGCGGACGACGTCGTCGCAGAGGCGAGGGGCGAGGTCGCCGGCAATGCGTTGCGTTGGCGCTATCGCCTTGACCTGCCCGTTGATGGCAGGCATTGGGAAGTGGATATGGACGACTGGATGTATCTGATGGACGAAGACACGCTGATCAATCGCACGAGCATGAGCAAGCTTGGTGTCGACTTGGGGCAAGTGATCCTGTTCTTCCGCCGCGAACCGAAGTCGCTGCCGTGAACCTCGGCAACCGGTCAAAGCAGGGGGGATTCACACAGTTGCAGGGTGGTTGCTTATCAGCGCGGCGCAGTCAGTCGCAGGGCGATCGGCATTCCTGCAGCCCACAGCGGCGCGAGGAGCAGGGCTGTGCCCAGCGTGCCCCAAGGCAGCCCTACTCCGGCCAGCTTTGCCCCGGCGATGTATGCCAGAGGTCCGCCGCACAGGCCCAGCAGCGCCCCGTACCAGAGGGGACGTCGAGCCCAGGCCAGGCTGTGGCGAAGTCCGCTGGCCAGTACCAGCCACAGCACCGCCAGCCACAAGGGTAGGGGGCGTTGGGCAAAATCGAAGACTCCCAGGGCACCCAGGCCCGCATCCAGCGAGCAGCCTGCCACTGCCACGCAGACTAGAGTGATGGCTTCGTCGCCCGGCCGCGGGCAAGCGGCCACATGCACCAACAGGCCCGCCACCACCGGGATGAGCAGCCAGGGATGGCGCTCACTCAGCACGCAAGCCCACCACGCGCCCTGCATCCACAGCGCGTTGCCGATCAACCAGGCCCGGCTCACATCAGGCACCCGGCAGCGATGCGCGGCGCGCGGCGGGGGCTGCCCACAGCAGTTGCGCGACACCGATTGCACGCTCCTCGAAACCGCCCTGGCAGTAACACAGGTAGAACTCCCAGAGGCGCTGAAAGGTGTCGTCATAGCCCAGCTCGCCCAGTTCGGTGCGCGACTGGCGCAAGTTGTCGCGCCAGTGCTGCAGCGTCCGCGCATAGTCCAGGCCGAAGTCCTCCATGTGCACCAGGTTCAACGTGGTATGGCGGCTGGCGGTCTGCAGCATGACGCTCAAGGAGGGCAAGGCACCGCCGGGAAAGATATGCCGCTGGATGAAATCCACCGACCGCCGGGCCTGTTCATAGCGCTGGTCGCGGATGGTGATGGCCTGCAACAGCATCAAGCCGTCATCCTTGAGCAGCGAGGCGCAGCGGCGAAAATAATTCGGCAGATAACGGTGCCCGACCGCCTCGATCATCTCGATCGAGACCAGTTTGTCGAAGCGTCCGACAAGATCGCGGTAGTCCTCACGCAGGACGGTGATGCGCTCTTGCAGGCCCAAATCGCGCACGCGCTGCAGGGTATGGGCGTACTGCGCCTCGGACAATGTGGTAGTAGTCACCCGGCAGCCGTGGCGGGTGGCGGCATGGATCGCCAGGCTCCCCCAACCAGTACCGATCTCGAGCAGGTGATCGTCGGGGCGCAGGGCAAGTTTGTCGCAGATACGCTCCAGCTTGTTCAGTTGGCCTTGCTCCAGGCTTTGCTCCTGACTGTCGAACATGGCTGCCGAATACATCATGGTCGGGTCCAGCAGCCGCTCGAACAGGGCATTGCCCAGATCGTAATGGGCAAGAATGTTGCGCCGCGAGCCGCGCCTGTTGTTGCGATTGAGCCAGTGCAACAGGCGCAGGAACGGACGACCCAGGCGCGCCAGCCCGCCCTCAAGGGCGTCGAGCACCTCCAGGTTGGCGACGAAGAGGCGGGTGACCGCGGCCAGGTCCGGCGTGTGCCAGTAGCCGTGGATGTAAGCTTCGCCGGCACCGATCGAGCCGTTGGCAGCCACCATGCCCCAAGTGGCCTCGTCGAAGATCTCGACCTCAGCGCGCAGCGCGCTGTCGACGTCGCCAAACAGCCACTGCCGGCCCTGACAGATCAGTCGCAAATGCCCCTGGCGCAGGTTGCCAAGCTGAGTGAGCACGGCGCTTCTGGCCAGGCCGCCACACAACGGCGCCAGACTAAAGGATTTGCTAACGCTCAGAGTTGGATCGGACATGCTCGGGCTCCTCGTTGACATGAATGCCAGGGTTTTCGCTGCTCTGACGGGTGGTGTGGGCATGGAGCGGGGTGCGCTTGAGTAGCAAGCGCATGGCTTGCCAATAAATGGCGCAAAGGGTGCGCAGGCTCATCCAGGGAAAGGCCAGTACGTGGCGCCGTATTGCGGCGCCATCCAGGGGCTGGCGCTGCAGGGCCAGGTCAGCCTCGAAGAATTTTTGCCCTTCGCGGTGATTTTCCATGTGGATGCGCAGGCGTGCGCCATCGATGTCGAAGCGCATGTGGTACTGCATGTCCATCGGCAGGAACGGCGAGACATGGAAGGCCTTGCTGACCGAGAACTGCCGGGGCTGACCGGGCAGTACCGACAACACATAGTGAAAGCGCTCATGCCAGGGGGTGTTACGTACCTCCAGCATGATCGCTGCCAGCAGACCATCGCTGTCGTGGCAAAAATAGAAACTGACCGGGTTGAATGAAATCCCCCAACTGCGCGGCTGGGTCAGCACATGAATGGGGCCGCAGGGTGCTTGCCCCAGGGCCTTGGCCACCACTTCGCGCACGGCTTGCTTCAAGGGCATGCCGCGACGAGTCCAGGCGGGCAGGTAATCGGTTTCTCGCCAGGACAACGGCGCCAGGCGAGAAGCACCGAGTAACGGGGACAGTTCCAGCAGCAGATCCTGTTCGTCCAGGTCCAGGTAAAACATGCCGGTGCGATAGCGCAAGCCATGGAACCGCGGCGCCAGACGCCGGTGGCTGACCCAACCGTAACAAAGGCTGCTGTTCACAGGCGCTCCCCGAACCGTTGGGCGACGTCCAGTGCGCTGACCACGCCGTCCTCATGAAAGCCGTTGGCCCAGTAAGCGCCGCAGAAGTAGCTGTGCCGGTTTCCCTGCAGCTCACCCTGGCGCGCCTGGGCCGCCATGCCGGCAAGACTGTATTGGGGATGGGCATAACTGAAGCGTGCCAGCACCCGCGACGGGTCCACGCAATCGCCCTGATTGAGGCTGACGCAGAAGGTTACCGGGGCGTCGAGGCCTTGCAGAATGTTCATGTTGTAGGTCACGGCCGCCGGGGCGTGCGCCGCTCCGCCGAGGCGATAGTTCCAGCAGGCCCAGGCCTTGCGGCGGCTGGGCAGCAGGCGGGTGTCGGTGTGGAGCAAGACTTCGTTGGTGGCATAGTCGAGGGCGCCAAGCACCTCGTGCTCGCTGGTCGTCGGTTGCTCCAGCAGCGCCAAAGCCTGGTCGCTATGGCAGGCGAACACGACCTTGTCGAAACGCTCCTGGCCCGCTGCGCTGGTGATCACCACGCCGGTGTCGTCCCGGCGGACGCTCACTACCGGGCAATTGAGCCGAATGCGCTCGACGAAGGTCCTGCATAACGGCTCCACGTAGCTGCGCGAGCCACCCTCGATCACGCGCCACTGCGGACGCTGGCTGATCGAGAGCAGGCCATGGTTACGAAAGAATCGGACGAAGAAGTGCAGCGGGAAGCGCAGCATGTCGGCCCTTGATACCGACCAGATCGCCGAGCCCATGGGAACGATATAGTGATGGATAAAACGCTGCCCGTAGTTTCGCGCGTGCAGGTAATCGCCCAGGCTCATGCCTGGCTCGATGCGGTGGCCGTCGAGGTCGGCCACCGCCTGGCGGTTGAAGTGCACGATATCGCGCAACATGCCCCAGAAGCCCGGCGACAGCAGATTGCCGCGTTGGGCGAAGAGGGTGTCCAGGTTATTGCCGTTGTATTCCAGGCCGCTGTCCGGATCGTTCACGGAAAAGCTCATTGGGGTGGGACGCGAGACGACGCCCAGGCGATCCAGCAAGCGAATGAAGTTGGGGTAGGTCCAGTCGTTGAAGACGATGAAACCGGTGTCCACGGCATAGCGCTGGCCGTGCCATTGAATGTCGACAGTATGGGTATGGCCCCCGATCCAGTCAGCCGCTTCGAACACGGTCACCTCGTGGCGACGTGACAACAGGTAGGCGCAGGTCAGACCGGAAATTCCGCTGCCAATGATGGCGATACGCATGGGGTGCTATTCCTGTTCGTTTCGCGCCAGTCGACGGCCCACGGCCAGGCGCCAACGCGCCGGGAGGGCGCCAAGCAAGCGCAGGATGAGGATGAAGAGGCGTGGAAAGTTGATCTCCAGCGGTCGTCGCGCCAGGCGCGCGATGACATGCCGCGCAGCGCGGTCAGCCGTCCAGAGTTGTGGCATGGCAAAGGCATTGCGCCGAGTCAGCGGGGTGTCGATGAACCCGGGGCTGACCAACGTCACATCGATGCCTTCGGCGTCTAGATCCAGGCGCAGGGATTCGACGAGGTAACGCAGGGCTGCCTTGGAAGCGCCATAGGCTCCAGCCCGCGGCAGCGCCAGCCAGGTCACCGAGCTGCCGATCACGACCAGGTGCGGTTGTTGCCCGCGGCGCAGCAGTGGCAGGGCCGCCTGCAGGCAGTAACTGACGCCCAACAGGTTTGTGCGCATGATGCGCTCGACTGTCTCGGCCTCGAACCTGCCCGGCACCAGATATTCACAGGTGCCGGCGTTCAGGATCACCAGGTCCAGTGCGCCCCACGTGTGCTCGATGTTCTCGCAGATCGCCGAGACCTGTCGCGGGTCCGTCACATCGCCGGTGGCGAGCAGGGCTCCCGGGTAGCGCAACACCAGCGGCATCAGTGCCTCCGCGCGCCGGCCACCCAAGGCCACGCTATGGCCCTGCTCCAGCAGCCGTTCCGCCAGGGCGGCACCCAGGCCGCTGCTGGCCCCGGTCAGCCAGCAGCGACTCATGCCAGCCTTCCCTTGAGCCAGCCGATCACCCCGCCCAGAATCGGCACGTGCTCGTAGAGCAGGGCGCCGGCGTCGAAATAGTCGTGGTGCAGGTACACATGCGTCGACCAGCGCAGGTGGCTGCAGCCTTGCAGGCTGATCGGCTGGCCGCGGGACAGGCGCGGATGACGCAAATGCAGGATCCAGCGCAGATAACCGTGGCCAGGGGCGGTTTCATCCGCATCGAGGATCTCGTAGCGAATTTCCTGGACGTTGGTGTATAGGTTTTCGAAGTAGGCGCGCAGTGACGGCAAGCCATCGATCTGATGCAAGGGATCACGAAACTGAACGTCGTTGCTGTAGAGCTCGCCCAGTCTTTCCAGGCATTCAGCGTTCAGCGTGGCGAACGTTTCAGCGAAATGGCGGAGATATGCAGACATGGCAGGCTCCAGATAAAATTGTACAAGTCGAGAAAACTGTACAGATTTATTTGAAGCCTACGGGGAAAATTGTACAAGTCAATATTCTTGTACACTTTTTATGTGGTGCTGAATGTTACTCGTCGTCAGCGGCCGAGGTCTGCCAGTTGACGGCGCAGCTCGGCCACTTCGCTCTCGAGTGACTCAATTCTTTCCAGCGCGGCAATCTTGTCGCTGACGTCGTGCTGTATGCCAATGTAGTAGGTCAATTGGTCGGCATCATTGTGCACGGGAGTGATGGACAGCTCGTTCCAGAACGGACTGCCATCCTTGCGATAGTTGCGCAACACTTGACGGCAGGGCTGACCGAGGCGGATGGCGTCACGGATTGCCTGGAGGCCGGGCTGTTCATGATCTTCTGCCTGCAGGAATCGACAATCCTGGTAGAGAATGTCGTCGGCACTGTAGCCGGTCAGGCGCTCGAAGGCAGGGTTGGCATAGATGAGAATGCTGTCATTGCCTTCTTGCTCGGCCACGACGATGCCGTCGTTGGAGGCTTCGACCATAAGTTGCAGGAGTTTGGCGTCAATCATGGTCAGGGCTCGCTGTGGTTCGTGGTTTTGTCCCACAGCGTAGTCGTCAGCGACAGCCATGCCTAGATGGCAGGGCGCAGGGGCGACCGGCATTGATTGATGCTGGTTAAATGCAGTCATGCCTGGTTTAGAATGCCGGCACACTCTGGATGCAACGACTTTCAATGACCGAGCCCATCGAATCCGCCTCCGACGACGCATTGCTGCCTATGCGGGAAGTCGCCAGCCTGACCGGCGTCAACCCGATCACCCTGCGGGCATGGGAGCGCCGCCACGGGCTGATCCGGCCCGTTCGCACGGTAGGAGGGCATCGCCTGTATTCGCAACAGGACATCGAACATATCCGTAGCATCATGCTCTGGACCAGCCGCGGGCTGCCTATCAGCAAGATAGGCGCGTTGCTCGTCCGCCAGCAGGATACGCCCGGGCTCGCGGCATCAGGCCCGACCGAATCCCCTCTGGCGCAATGGCAGGAGGCCGTTCATCGTGCCACGCAGGCATTTGATGGCGCCGAGCTCGAACGCCTTCACGGGCAACTGTTCACGATCTACCCGAAGGCTACGGTACTGGAGGCTATCCTGCTGCCGGTCTGGCGCAGCCTGGCGTCCGGCAATGCTGTCGGCCGACGCAGTCAATGGCTGTTCCTGGACGCCTTCCTGCGTGCGCGGATGCTACTGCGACTGCAGATGAACCCGGGCAACGGTGCTTGCGTGCTGCTGGCAGACGGCTCGGGTCATGCGCACGAACTGGAGCTGTTGTGCGCCGGCTTGTTGATGAGCAACGACCAATTGCGCATCGAGGTGCTGGGCACGGGCCAACCCCTGGAAGAGCTGCCGTTGCTGTGCAAGGCGATTCAGCCCGTCGCGCTGGTGCTATGGGTCCAGGCACCACTGCAGGCAGAGGCGCACAAGCGCCTGCGCGCCCTGCAAATGGACGTCACCTGTCCAGTGGCTTTGGCCGGTGATGCAGCGGCCGCTTCGGCTGCAGGGTTGCGTGGTTCTTCGATTGCCATCCTGGGCGATGACCAGGCGAGTATCCAGCCCAGGCTGGAAGCCTTGGCAAGCGGCAAACTGCAGATTTGACTCCAGTCGTTCCCGCTAAGGTTTTCATCGATTTTCGACAGGCTTAGTCCGCTGTTCGACGTGGTGTCATTGCCATCCGACACGCCGCTTGAAATTGCGGAAACGCCAGGTCATCAGTTCGATCGTCTCTCGACGACCTGCTTCACTGCATGGCGTTGCAACCAAAATTGTAGACTTGGTCCTTGAGTCGCAAGAATTTTTCTTCCATCTCCCGCACGGGTCTTGCCTGCAGTCCACAGCGTTGGTTTTCTGCGTTTGCCGGTGAATGCCCTGAACGCCGAAGGCCATCTGTAGCTGCTGATCGTTGATGATCGGTTGGCGGATAAGAGGGGGCTCAGGTCTTCGGTTTTATCAGGCACCGCACAGGTCCCGGATCCTGTGCCCTGGCAGGTGTCAGCAGGGGTTACAGCCACTCGCTTGAGCGTCCTGGTCGATGGGCTGGATTGCGCAGCTGAAACGCCCCCGGGCTTGAGCCCACGGGTAACGTGGGCTCAAGCCCGGGGGCGGGAGGGCAGCCTCAGCGCTCCATGACATAGGTGCCGGGGGCGGGGCACAGGGGCGGGTACTTGCGCGAGCCGAGCTTCTTCGGCGCCGGCAGGCTGTCGCCCGAGCGCTGTCCGATCCATTCGCGCCAATGCGGCCACCAGCTGCCTTGCTGACGCTCGCCGGCGCTTTGCAGCCAGGTTTGCGGAGTTTCGGCGGCGGCCGGTGCCGCGTAGTAGAACGACTTGGGATTGCCCGGCGGGTTCACCAGGCTCTGCAGGTGGCCGGCATTGGACAGCACGTAGGTGGCGTCTTCGCCAAACAGCCGGGCGGTGCCGTAGCATCCCTGCCAAGGGGTGATGTGGTCGGTGGTTCCGCCCACCACATAGGCACCCACCTTGACCTGGGTCATGTCGATCGACTCGCCGGCAATCTCCAGGGTGCCCGGGTTGCTGTAGGGGTTCTGCTGGACCAGGTCGAGGTAGTCGGCGTGCAGTTGGGCGGGCAGTCGGGTGGTGTCGTCGTTCCAGGCGAGGATGTCGAAGGCCGGCGGCTTGTTGCCCAGCAGGTAGTTGTTCACCCAGTAGTTCCAGATCAGGTCGTTGGGCCGCATCCAGGCGAACATGCGGGCCATGCCCTGGCCGCTCAACACGCCCTTGCGCCGGGAGCTGGCCTTGGCTGCGCGCAGGGCGGACGGGGTGGTGAACAGCCCCAGGGTGGTGTCCTCCAGCGCCGAGGGCATGTCGAGCACGCAC
>Ga0079986_1017240_pt1 | contig 11584 bp, 10 predicted proteins | sample Hof3ISUMetaT_FD_73496 | JGI IMG/M metagenome (GOLD analysis project Ga0079986, IMG submission 73496) | Enriched soil aggregate microbial communities from Iowa State university to study microbial drivers of carbon cycling -... | ecosystem: Environmental > Terrestrial > Soil > Agricultural land... | reverse complement strand
CAGCTCGCGATCGATCGAGCCAAAGAACTGTTCGGCGCCGATTACGCCAACGTTCAGCCACACGCCGGTTCGCAAGCCAACAGCGCCGTTTACCTGGCCCTGCTGTCGGCTGGCGACACTATCCTGGGCATGAGCCTGGCCCACGGCGGTCACCTGACCCACGGTGCCAGCGTTTCGTCCTCCGGCAAGCTGTACAACGCCATCCAGTACGGCATCGATGCCAATGGCCTGATCGACTACGACGAAGTCGAGCGCCTGGCCGTTGAGCACAAGCCAAAAATGATCGTGGCCGGTTTCTCTGCCTATTCGCAGATCCTGGATTTCCCGCGCTTCCGTGAAATCGCCGACAAGGTCGGTGCCTATCTCTTTGTTGATATGGCTCACGTTGCGGGCCTGGTCGCCGCTGGCGTCTACCCGAACCCGGTACCATTCGCCGACGTCGTGACCACCACCACCCACAAGACCCTGCGCGGTCCACGTGGCGGCCTGATCCTGGCTCGCGCCAACGCCGACATCGAGAAGAAGCTGAACTCCGCGGTATTCCCTGGCGCCCAGGGCGGCCCGCTGGAGCACGTGATCGCCGCCAAGGCGATCTGCTTCAAGGAAGCGCTGCAGCCTGAGTTCAAGGCCTACCAGCAACAAGTGGTGAAAAACGCCAAGGCCATGGCCGGCGTATTCATCGAGCGCGGCTTCGACGTGGTTTCCGGCGGTACTGAAAACCACCTGTTCCTGCTGTCGCTGATCAAGCAGGAAATCTCCGGTAAAGATGCCGACGCCGCCCTGGGCAAGGCGTTCATCACCGTGAACAAGAACTCCGTGCCAAACGACCCACGCTCCCCGTTCGTCACCTCCGGTCTGCGTTTCGGCACTCCGGCTGTGACCACTCGCGGCTTCAAGGAAGCAGAGTGCAAGGAACTGGCCGGCTGGATCTGCGACATCCTGGCAGACCTGAACGACGAAGCGGTGATCGACGCCGTTCGCGAGAAGGTCAAGGCCATCTGCAAGAAGCTGCCGGTGTACGGCGCTTAACCCGCCCGCCCTACCGCAGCAGTAAAAAACCGGCCTGAGATGGCCGGTTTTTTTTCGCCCCGGCACAACCGGTCAGACCGGTCATGCCAATTTTACGATTTCCGCTTGAAAACCTGAAAAAATCCAGCGTAGACTGCGCCTGCACTGGACATACCGGTAAGACCACAATAATTAAGTCCCGAATCTGATGCGCGATGCGCACGGCTGCCAGGACACCGACCAGGATTCCTCCCATGCTCAGATGGTGCTCGCGTTCAATCTTCCTCCAAGTGGTTCTCGGACTGGTGCTCGGCATCGTCTGCGGGCTGACCCTTCCCGAATACTCCGCTCAGCTCAAACCGCTTGGTGACGGTTTTATCAAGCTGATCAAGATGCTCATCGGCCTGATTGTGTTCTGCGTAGTGGTCAGTGGCATCAGCGGCGCTGGCGACTTGAAGAAGGTCGGCCGCATTGGTCTGAAATCGGTCATCTATTTCGAAGTGCTGACCACCATAGCCCTGGTGATTGGCCTGGTGTTGGCATTCAGCACGGGGATCGGCAGCGGCGCGAACATTCATCTGGATCAGCTCTCCGCCGCTGACATGGGCGATATCGCCCAACGTGGCCAGCACATGCACACCACCACGCAGTTCCTGATGGACCTCATCCCGACCTCGGTCATAGGTGCTTTCGCAGACAACAATATCCTGCAGGTACTGCTGTTTTCGGTGCTGTTCGGCAGTGCGTTGAATCTGGTGGGCGAGGCCGCCTCCGGTATTTCGCGATTGATCAATGAGCTCAGCCACGTGATCTTCCGCATCATGGGCATGATCGTGCGCCTGGCGCCGATCGGTGTGTTCGGTGCAATCGCCTTCACCACCAGTAAATATGGCCTGGACTCGCTGCAGCACCTGGGTAGCCTGGTCGGCTTGTTCTACCTGACCTGCGTGGCTTTCGTCGCACTGATTCTCGGCCTGGTGATGCGCCTGTCCGGCTTGCGGATGTGGCCGCTGCTCAAGTACCTGCGCGAAGAGCTGCTGATCGTCATGGGCACCGCATCGTCCGATGCCGTGCTGCCACAGATCATGCGCAAGCTGGAACATCTGGGCATCGGCAGCTCGACAGTCGGGCTGGTGATTCCCACCGGATATTCATTCAACCTCGATGGTTTCTCGATCTATCTGACCCTGGCCATCGTATTCATCGCCAATGCCACCGGCACGCCACTGGCGATGACCGACCTGCTGACGATTCTGCTGGTGTCGTTGATCACCTCCAAGGGCGCGCACGGCATCCCGGGCTCGGCACTGGTGATTCTGGCGGCCACCCTGACAGCGGTTCCGGCGATTCCGGTGGTCGGGCTGGTGCTGGTGCTGGCCGTGGACTGGTTCATGGGCATCGGCCGGGCCCTGACCAACCTGATCGGCAACTGCGTGGCAACCGTCGCTATCGCCCGGTGGGAAAAGGACATCGATGTGCAACGGGCGAACAAGGTACTTTCCGGCCAGGTGGGTTATACCTTCCAGCCGCGAAAGCCGGTCGTACCGGCTCATCAGCAGGAATTCTGAATCATCGGTGCGCCGGCCTCCCCTGACCGGCGCGCCTTCACCCCTTTTAGAGGCTCATGGAGCGAACAGTGATTACCACTTCGACCGTCGTAAATTCAGTCGTAGAAAAACTTCGGGCCGCCCTGGCCCGTGGTCAGTGGCGCTCCGGCGACATGCTGCCGGGGCAACGCGAGCTGGCCGAGCAACTGGGCATCAGCCGCCCAAGCCTGCGTGAGGCAGTGATCGTCCTGGAGACCCTGGGTCTGGTGCGTTCCATGCCGGGCAAAGGCGTGGTCGTACTCGATGCCCATCTCAGCGACAGCCAGACCCACGACAGCGCGGTGGCCGCCGCGAGCCTGGAAGACGTGCTGCAACTGCGCTACACCCTGGAGCCGTTCATCGTTGGCCTCGTAGCGCAGTCCATCAGCAGCAAGGAAGTCGGGCAACTGCGCCTGACCCTGATGGACATGCGCGAAGCCCTGGAGGCCAACGACAGCGAAGCCGGCGTGAATGCCTATATCGCCTTCCATGAAGAGCTGTTCACGCTGACGTCGAACCCGATCTTCCAGAGCGTGGTCCAGCAGACCAGCAATGCCCTCAAGCAGAGCGCCGACGTGTTGCGCAACTCGCCTGAGCATCTGGCCGAGCGCCTTGAGGAAAACGAATCCGTGGTGCGCGCGATCCGCAGCAAGAACAGCGCCCAGGCCAGCGCCGAGATGCGCCGGCACATTTTGCGCGAAGGCCAGCGCATGGGCATCGAACTGAACATTCCGGACGACAACCTCGGCGGTTGAATCCGCTTCGAACTGGAGACAGGCCATGAACAGCATTGCTACGCCACAGACACTCGCGGCCCTGCCCATCCCCCTTCTGGTGGATGATCTGTATTCACGGGTCTTCAATGCCATTCTCGACCAGCGTATCGATGCGACCAGTCGCTTTACCGAAGAAAGCCTGGCGCAGATGTTTGGCGCTCGACGCAGCGACATTCGCGGCGTGCTGACGCGACTGTCGCACCAGCAGGTCATTGTCCTTCGGGCCAACCATCGTCCCCGCGTCGCACAGCTGACCGGCGAGCAGACCCGGCAGACGCTGCATGCCCGGCGACTGACCGAACTCATGCTGGTGAGGCTGGCCTGCCAGCGCCCATGCCCGCAGGTCTTGAAGAGCCTGCGGGCACTGGTCGATAGCGAACGCCAGTGCGCCGAACGGGGCCGGCGGATTCGTCTGTCAGGGGAATTTCATCTGCAGTTGGCAGAGATGGCGGGCAATGGCCCGTTAGCGCACTTTCTCGCCAGCCTGGTGCCACTGACCTCGTTGGCGATTGCGCAGATTGACACTGGCTTGGAAAACTATTGCGCCTGGAAACTGCACGAAAAAATACTGGATGCGCTAACGCGCAGGGATGCCGCCATGGCGGTGACGTCACTGAGCCGGTACCTGGATCATCTGGAGGCGGTATTGCTGAACGCTCAACCACTCTCCAGCCGCAAGCGTATTGCCGGTTAGATCGCCGCCACTCGCGCGAACCCTTGGCGAATCTTGTCCTGGGGCAAATCATCGGCAATGAATACAATCACGCTTTCCCGGGTTTCATCGGCCGCCCACTCCGTGTCCCAGTCGAAACCGTAAAGCTTCAGCACGCCCTGAAACACCATGCGCCGCGGTTCGCCGAGGATGTTCAGTACGCCTTTGTAGCGCAGCAGTTGCTTGCCGTGCTCCTCGAGCAGCTCGTTCATGAACTCGCTGAGCCTGTCGATATCCAGGGGTTTTTCGGTGCGCAGCACCAGGCTGGAAATACGGTCGATGGACGGGGCCTGGCTTACGGGGCGCAAACTCACGCCGCCGCCCAGATCGGCGTTGAGGTTAAAGCCACGCACATCGAGCAATTCGGCCAGGTCGATCTTGCCGTGGTCGACCACACGGATCGGCGCACGACGATTGATACGGGTCAGGCGCTCGCTCAACGCCGTGAATGCAGGTTCGTCCACCAGATCACGCTTGCTCACCAGCAACCGATCGGCAAAACCGATCTGCGCCTGGGCGATGGTCTGGGTCAGGTGGTGTTCGGCGTGTGCCGCGTCCACCAAGGTGATGATGCCGTCGAGGATATAGCGCTCGCGCAGCTCCTCGTCGATGAAGAAGGTTTGTGCCACCGGAGCCGGGTCGGCGAGGCCGGTGCATTCGATCACCAGGCGATCGAAGGCGATCTCACCGCTGTCCAGGCGCTCGAGCAGCAGATACAGAGCCTTGGTCAGGTCGGTGTGAATGGTGCAACAGACGCAGCCGTTGGCCAGCGTCATGACTTGTACCGGTTCGTCACCCAACAGCTGGGTGTCGATACCGGCGTCACTGAATTCGTTTTCGATCACGGCGATTTTCAGGCCGTGCTCGGCTTTGAGCAGGTAGCGCAACAGCGTGGTTTTACCTGCGCCGAGGAAGCCACTGAGGATGGTTACCGGGATTGGAGAGGACACGCCAAATCTCCTGTCGTAATGAAATGAAAGAAAAATACAAAACAAATGTGGGAGCGGGCTTGCTCGCGAAGAGGTCGTGTCAGTCGACATGAATGTTGAATGACACACCGCTTTCGCGAGCAAGCCCACTCCCACAGGGCATTGCGTCAACCTGGCTGTTTAATCAACAGCACTTCGGCCCACCCTTGCCACCGTAACGAGCCTCCTGGCGCTCCCGAAAGAACGCCTCGTAGCTCATCACCGGCTTGTCCGGGTGCTTGCTCTGCATGTGCTCGACGTAGTTGTCGTAGTCGGGCATGCCGACCATCAGGCGCGCGGCCTGACCGAGGTATTTGCCCAGGCGACTCAGGTCATTGAACATGCTGCAGTCCTCCGGTTACGCATCCGGCAGCGCCTGGAAGGGCGATTCTTTATCCGTACGCTCTTTTTTACCCCAGGCGGCGATACCGACCTTGAGTGCATAGAACAGGATGCTGAATACCACGAACAGGAACAGCGCGGTCAACGTGGCGTTGGTGTAGGCGTTGAAGATCACATGCTGCATTTGCGTGATGTCCTTGGCCGGGGCGAGGATCTGGCCGTTGGCCAGGGCATCGCTGTATTTTTTCGCCAGCGACAGGAAGCCGATCGCCGGGTTGGCGTCGAACAGCTTGATGAAGCCGGCGGTGGTGGTACAGATCAGCAGCCACACGGCGGGCACCATCGTCACCCAGACATAACGCTGGCGCTTCATCTTGATCAGCACCACGGTACCGAGCATCAGTGCGATACCGGCCAGCATCTGGTTGGAGATGCCGAACAGCGGCCACAGGGTGTTGATGCCACCCAGCGGATCGATCACGCCCTGGTACAGCAACCAGCCCCACATGGCCACGCAACCGGCGGTGGCGAGGAAGTTGGCCGCCCAGGATTCGGTACGCTTGAGCGCCGGTACGAAGGAGCCGAGCAAATCCTGCAGCATGAAACGACCGGCACGGGTACCGGCGTCGACCGCAGTCAGGATGAACAGCGCTTCGAACAGGATCGCGAAGTGGTACCAGAACGCCATGGTGTTTTCACCGGGCAGGACACTGTGCAGGATCTGCGCGATACCGACCGCCAGGGTCGGCGCACCGCCGGCACGGGCCAGGATGGTGGTTTCACCGATGTCCTTGGCCACCGCTTGCAGCGCCTCCGGAGTGATCGCAAAGCCCCAGTTGCTGACCGCGGTCGCCACCGCCACCACATCACCGCCGACCACGGCGGCCGGGCTGTTCATGGCGAAATACACACCAGGCTCGATCACCGACGCGGCGACCATGGCCATGATCGCCACGAAGGACTCCATCAACATGCCGCCGTACCCGATGTAACGGGCGTTGACCTCGTTATCCAACAGCTTCGGCGTGGTGCCCGAGGAAATCAGTGCGTGGAAACCCGACACGGCGCCACAGGCAATGGTGATGAACAGGAACGGGAACAGACCGCCCTTCCATACCGGTCCCGTACCATCGACGAATTGAGTCAGGGCCGGCATTTTCAGCTCGGGCATGGTGATCAGGATGCCGATCGCCAGGGCCACGATGGTGCCGATTTTCAGGAAGGTCGACAGGTAGTCACGGGGAGCCAGGATCAGCCACACCGGCAGAGAGGCCGCGACGAAACCGTAACCGATCAGCATCCAGGTAATCTGCACGCCGGTAAAGGTAAAGGCCTTGGCCCAGACCGGGTCGGCGGCGATCTGCCCGCCCAGCCAGATCGAGCCCAGCAGCAGCAAGACACCGATGATCGAGATCTCACCGATGCGGCCCGGGCGGATGTAGCGCATGTAGATGCCCATGAACATCGCGATCGGGATGGTCGCCATCACCGTGAAGATCCCCCACGGGCTCTCGGCCAGGGCCTTGACCACGATCAGCGCCAGCACCGCAAGGATGATGATCATGATCAGGAAACAGCCGAACAGCGCGATGGTGCCGGGGATGCGGCCCATTTCTTCACGGACCATGTCGCCCAGGGAGCGACCATTACGGCGGGTGGACATGAACAGGACCATGAAGTCCTGCACGGCACCGGCCAGTACCACGCCGGCAATCAGCCACAGTGTGCCGGGCAGGTAGCCCATCTGCGCCGCCAGGACCGGACCGACCAGCGGCCCCGCGCCGGCGATGGCCGCGAAGTGGTGACCGAAGAGGATGTGCTTGTTGGTCGGGACATAATCCAGACCGTCATTATTGAGCACTGCGGGGGTAGCCCGTCGCGCATCGAGTTGCATGACATTATTGGCGATGAACAAACTGTAGTAACGATACGCAACCAGATAAATGGCCACGGCTGCGACCACAATCCACAAAGCGTTGATCGCTTCACCTCGGCGCAGTGCCACGACGCCCAGGGCGCACGCCCCAACGATTGCCAGCAGCAGCCAGGGTAAGTGGCGTAGCGGGCTATTATTATTTTTCATTTTATTATTCCAGCCAGAGTGGACAAGAAAGACAGCCACCTCGAGTTTAGCTTGCCTGACAGCAAAGGCCATACCCCGACATTGGTCTAGACACCCGCAGCGCTGGCAGCCTTTTGCAATGCCGGTCTATAGTCAGCGTACATTTCCGAGGATCGCGCCATGAGCGAACACCCTGCCGAACGTCGCCGCTTCAAACGTATTGCGTTCGATGCCAGAACCGAACTGGGCCAAGGGGGGTTCATCTGGCCGGTGAAGCTGATCGATCTGTCGCTCAAGGGCTTGCTGATCGAGCGACCGCAACCGTGGCTGGGCAACCCGCGGGAGGATTTTTTTGTTGGCATCCATCTGGGCGGCACCGTCGACATCGAAATGGATGTGCGGTTGGCCCATGAAGACCACGGACAACTGGGTTTCGAGTGCAGGCATATCAGCCTGGAGTCCATTGAACGCCTGCGCCGATTGATCGAATTCAACCTGGGCGATCCGCAGGAGCTTGAGCGCGAACTGGGCGCGCTCATCGAAATCTGATCCCCTCCCTGTAGGAGCGAGCATGCTCGCGAAAAACGTTTGGATCACGCGCTCATTCAGATAGCCCGCGTCATCGTTGACGTCCGTCGCGAGCATGCTCGCTCCTACAGAGGATTGGCGTTATTCGAACAGGGCGTCGAGGGCCTGCTCCAGACGGGTGACCGCGATGATCTGCAAACCCGCCGGCGCTTCTTTCGGTGCATTGCCCTTGGGCACGATGGCCCGCTTGAAACCATGCTTGGCCGCTTCTTTCAGGCGCTCCTGACCGCTCGGCACCGGACGCACCTCACCGGATAAACCGACCTCACCGAACACCAGCAGGTCATGGGGCAGCGGCCGGTTACGCAAACTGGACATGACGGCCGCCATCAATGCCAGGTCGGATGCCGTCTCCAGTACTTTCACCCCACCGACCACATTGAGAAACACATCCTGGTCGTGGGTGGGAATGCCGCCATGCCGGTGCAAGACTGCCAGCAACATCGCCAGTCGGTTCTGATCCAGGCCCAGCGTCACCCTGCGCGGGTTGGCCAGGTGACTGTCATCCACCAGCGCCTGGACTTCCACCAACATGGGTCGTGTGCCCTCCCATGTGGCCATGACCACACTGCCCGGGACTTCTTCCTGGGCACGGGTCAGAAAAATGGCCGAAGGATTGGAGACTTCTTTCAGACCCTTGTCGGTCATGCCGAACACGCCCAGTTCGTTAACCGCGCCGAAACGATTCTTGACCGCGCGCAACAGGCGCAGGCGCCCATCTGATTCGCCTTCAAAATACAGCACGGTGTCGACCATGTGCTCCAGCACTCGGGGCCCTGCCAGGGCGCCCTCCTTGGTCACGTGGCCCACAAGGAAAATCGCGGTGCCGCTCTGCTTGGCGTAACGCACCAACAGCGCCGCGCTTTCGCGTACCTGAGACACGCCACCCGGTGCCGATTGCAGTTGCTCGGTGAATATCGTCTGGATCGAGTCGATCACCATGACCCGGGGCTTTTCCAGCCGGGCGGTCGCAATGATGGTTTCAATGCAGGTTTCGGTCATGACCCGCAGTTGATCCTGTGGCAGCCCGAGACGGCGGGCACGCATGGCTACCTGCTGCTGCGACTCTTCACCCGTGACATACAGCGCCGGCATGCTCTTGGCGAGATTGCACAGGGTTTGCAACAGGATGGTGGACTTGCCGATGCCGGGATCACCGCCGATCAGCACCACCGATCCGTCCACCAGGCCACCACCCAGCACCCGGTCCAGCTCACCGGAAGCCGTGGAGAAACGCGGGACTTCCTCGACGCTGACTTCAGCCAGGGTCTTGATCTGCGCCTGTTGGCCAGTCCAACCGGTACGACCGCTGGGTGCGGCTGCCCCGCCACTTTCCACCATGGTTTCAGTGAGTGTGTTCCAGGCGCCGCATTCACCACATTGCCCGGCCCACTTGGGAAAGGTTGAGCCGCACTCGGTGCAGCCGTACATGCGCTTGGCCTTGGCCATCTGAACTCCCGGCAAAAACCGCGATGATAGCTCAGGTCAGTCGCCTGGGTACGTTACAATTGATGCCGGGCAGTCGCACGTGGATAGTTACATCGACAAAACTTCAAACTCCGTTCAACAGAACTCAAACACATATCGAGAAACCATCGATACAACATGCAGCCGTTACACAAAATGTTTATACAAGAGATACCAGAACAGCGCCACGCCCAAACAACCATGGAGAAACTTGTACAAACATTTACCAACAAGCGTTCAAATGTATAAGAACGAGCCTATCGAAATTGTCCTACAAAAAATGCCGTGGGCGTTTATTGCAAATTCAATATGCGTATTGAATTAACGCTCGGCCCATGATTGAGAAAAAACCCGTGCAAAACTTTGCCGGCGATTCATCGAAACTTGGATCGCATACTGCAACCCTGGCGATTTTCTCGCCCATAGCTCAACAAATTGCCCTGCGCAAGAGGCGACCAGGAACGAACATGGTCGCGTGAAGAAGAGGTTTTGATTAAACTTTTTACCGCTTGTCGGGTCGATTTGCAGGCGCTTGCCGAGGCATTCGTCTCAAGCGGGACGCGATTTGCTGATTTACACTGCGTTCACCAACCTCATCTGTAACAAGGAAATGACCTATGGGCGTGATAAGCGAGTTCAAGGCCTTTGCCGTCAAAGGCAATGTAATCGACATGGCCGTCGGCATCATCATCGGCGCTGCTTTCGGCAAGATCGTGACGTCCTTTGTCGGCGATGTGATCATGCCCCCTATCGGGTTGCTGATCGGCGGGGTGGACTTCAGTGACCTGGCCATTACGCTCAAGGCTGCCCAAGGGGATGTCCCGGCCGTGGTCCTGGCGTACGGTAAATTCATCCAGACCCTGATCGACTTCGTCATCGTCGCCTTCGCGATCTTCATGGGTGTCAAGGCCATCAACCGCCTCAAGCGCGAAGAGGCCGTCGCGCCCACCCTGCCTCCGGTTCCAACCAAGGAAGAAGAGTTGCTCGGTGAGATTCGCGACTTGCTCAAGGCCCAGAACAATCGACCCTGAGTCAACCGGCGCCCTCAAGGCGCCGTTTTTTTACCAGAAGTTTTCCACCGCCACCTGGCCGGGACGCCGGCTCAGGCTTAAATGCATGTCGCGCTGCTTGAGCAATTTGCGTGTTTCGTCAATCATCTGCGGATTCCCGCACAACATCACTCGCGAGTGTTCGGGCGTCAGCGCCACGCCAGCCGCCCTCTCCAGTTCGCCGTTTTCAATCAAGCCAGTGATCCGACCCTCCAGGGCGCCCGGGTGTCGCTCGCGAGTCACGGTATTGATGACCTGTAGCTTGTGGGCAAACTCCCTCAAATAGTCGCGCTGCGGCAAACCGGCGATCAGCGCCTGATAAGCCAGCTCCCTGGACTCACGGACGCTATAGACCAGGATGATCCGCTCGAATTTCTCCCAGACCTCGAAGTCTTGCAGGATCGAAAGAAAGGGCGCCAGCCCCGTACCCGTGGCCAAAAGCCACAAATCACGCCCGTCAACGAAGCGGTCAGGTGTCAGGTAGCCGAATGCCTGCCGATCCACCAGCAGCGTGTCACCAACGCCCAGCCGGCTGAGCTCGCTGGTGAATTCGCCGCCCGGTACGACGATGGAGAAGAACTCGAGAAACTCGTCATAGGGCGAAGAGACCATGGAATAGGCACGCCACACGGTACTGCCATCAGCCTTGATCACTCCCAGCCGGGCGAATTGCCCTGCGCGAAAGCGAAATCCTGCATCCCTCGTCGCGCGAAGGGTGAACAGGTTCGGCGTCAACGGCTGGACGTCGAGCAAGGTCTGACGGGTAAATTTCTCTTCACTGGCGGTCATCGGATGCTCCCTTCAACACATGATTGCAGTGTCTCGCAAAGCGGTTCTCATAAACACCGACGATTTGTAGTGACTTTAGACAAGAGTCATCGAATGCAAAAACATTCAACCCTGCGTAACCATGCGTAACCACTTAGTTACTTAAATAAAGACAGATGCAATCAAATTAACATCAACATTTAATAGACATACAAGTCAAACGCCATTAGAACCAGAAATGGCGCTGAGTCACTCAAG
>Ga0079986_1016002_pt1 | contig 11896 bp, 9 predicted proteins | sample Hof3ISUMetaT_FD_73496 | JGI IMG/M metagenome (GOLD analysis project Ga0079986, IMG submission 73496) | Enriched soil aggregate microbial communities from Iowa State university to study microbial drivers of carbon cycling -... | ecosystem: Environmental > Terrestrial > Soil > Agricultural land... | reverse complement strand
CATATTCAGGGTGAGCCGCCGTTCGATATTCTCGATTTCGGCTGCGGTCCCGGTCGCGACCTGCAGACCTTTACGCGCATGGGCCACACGGCGGTAGGCCTTGATGGCTCACAGAAGTTGGCGCAGATGGCCCGGGAGGACAGTGGTTGCGAGGTCTGGCAGCAGGATTTCCTCAAGCTGGATTTGCCGGACGAGCGCTTCGACGGGATTTTTGCCAATGCGGTGTTGTTTCACGTCCCGCGCCAGGAGTTGCCCCGGGTATTGAAAGAGCTGCGCGCGGCATTGAAGCCCGGTGGTGTGTTGTTCAGCTCCAATCCCCGTGGCGATAACCAGGAAGGCTGGAACGGGCCGCGCTATGGCTCGTATCACGACCTCCAGGCATGGCGGCAATTGCTGACCGAGGCGGGGTTCGTGGAGCTGGAGCATTACTACCGACCGGCGGGGCTGCCGCGCGAGCAGCAGCCTTGGTTGGCGAGTGTCTGGCGGCGGGCCGACTGATCGTTCCCACGCTCTGCGTGGGAATGCAGCCAGTGACGCTCTGCGTCACATCCGCAGGGACGCGGAGCGTCCCGAGAGGCGTTCCTTTGCTGCGCGTGGGAACGATCATTACGCGGCGTCTTTCTTCGGCTCGCGAATCTTGTACCAGGCCACATACAGCGCCGGCAAAAACAGCAGCGTCAGCAAGGTGGCGACGATGATCCCGCCGATCATCGCGTAGGCCATCGGCCCCCAGAACACTTCCCGGGCAATGGGGATCATGCCCAGGCTCGCCGCCGCCGCGGTCAGCAGGATCGGTCGACGACGGTGTTCGGTGGCTTCCACCACGGCATCCCAGGGTGACGAACCTTGTGCCACGAACTCATCGATCTGGGTCACCAGGATCACCGAGTTGCGGATGATGATACCGATCAGTGCCAGGATGCCGAGGATCGCCACGAAACCCATCGGTGTTCCGGTCGGCACCAACGCCAGCACCACGCCAATCAGGCCCAGCGGCGCGACGCTGGCCACCAGGAACATCTTCTGCACGCTGTGCAGCTGAATCATCAGGAAGGTGGCCATCAGGAACACCATCAACGGTACGACCTTGTTGATCGGCCCCTGGGCCTTGGCGCTTTCCTCCACCGTACCGCCCGTGGCGACCTTGTAGCCGGCCGGCAAGGCGGCGGCGAATTTTTCGATATCCGGTTTGAGCTGTGTCACCAGATCGGTTGGCTGGATATCCCCGATGACCGCCGTCTTGATGGTGATCGTCGGTTTGCGGTCGCGACGCCATACCAGCGGCTGCTCGAGCTCGTAGCGCACGGAGGCAAACGCCAGCAGTGGAATGGAGGTGCCGCCCGGCGTGAGGATCTGCAAGTTCTGCAGGGTATCGGGCGTACCCCGCTCGGCGTCGACGGCGCGACCGACCACGTTGATCAGGTAGATGTCGTCGTCGACCTGGGTCACCGTCGAGCCGCTGACGATGCTGTTCATCAGGTTCGCCACGTCTTCGGACGACAAGCCGAGCTGGCGCGCCTTGTCCTGGGCGATGTCGATGCGCAGTACCTTGCCTGGCTCGTTCCAGTCGAAAATGATTTCGCCAATGTGCGGGTTCTTGTCCAGTTGGCTGGCCAGATCGATCGCGTGCTTGCGCACCTGGTCGATGTCCGGACCGCTGACGCGGTATTGGATCGGCCGCCCCACGGGTGGTCCCATCTCCAGCGCCTGGACGAAACTGCCGATGCCGACGAAGTCTTTGCGCAGGCGTTCACGCAGGCGGTCACTGAGGGCTGCGCGCGTCTCGAAATCTTTGCTCACAATCACCAGCTGCGCGTAGTAAGGGTTCTGCAGTTGCTGGTCGAGGGGCAGGTAGAAACGAATCGCGCCCTGGCCGATGTAGGTACTCCAGCGCACGATGTCGGGGTCGCCCTTGAGGGTCGCTTCCAGTTTGTCCACCGCTCTGCGGGTTTCATCCATGGAGGCGTTTTGCGGCAGGTTCAGATCCACCAGGATTTCCGGGCGATCCGAGGCCGGGAAGAACTGGTTCTGCACAAAGCGCATGCCAACCACCGACAACCCAAACAGCAGCACCGTAATGCCGATCGCCCACCAACGGTTGCGCATGCTCCACAGCAGGCCGCCATTGAACGCCCGCCCGAGGCGCCCGGGCTCTGCCGAGTGCGGCTTCACATTGGTACTGAGGATGTGCACGCCGATCACCGGAGCGAACAACACCGCGACAACCCATGAGACCAACATGGCCACTGCAATGACCGCGAACAGGGTGAAGGTGTATTCACCGGCCGAGCTGCCATTGAGGCCAATGGGTACGAAACCCGCCACCGTCACCAGTGTACCGGTGAGCATCGGGAAGGCGGTCGACGTGTAGGCAAAGGTCGCGGCCTGCTCCTTGGTTTCGCCCAGTTCCAGACGCGAGACCATCATCTCGACGGTGATCATCGCGTCATCCACCAGGAGTCCGAGGGCGATGATCAATGCGCCGAGGGAAATCCGCTGCATGGTGATGCCGCTGTATTCCATGAACACGAAGACCATCGCCAGCACCAGCGGGATCGAGCAGGCCACCACCAGGCCCGCGCGCACGCCGAGGCTGATGAAGCTGACCACCAACACGATCACCACGGCTTCGAACAACGCACTGGTGAACCCGCCAACGGCCGCTTCCACCACGACAGACTGATCGGACACGTTGTGCACGCCGACGCCCACGGGCAAATCGGCCGTCAATTCGCTCATGCGCTGGTGCAAAGCCTTGCCGAATTCCTGGATATTGCCGCCCGTTTGCATGGCAATGGCCAGGCCAATGGCTTGCTGGCCATTGAAGCGAAACTCCGGGGTCGAGGGGTCGACGTACCCCCGGCGGATGTCGGCAATGTCGGCCAGCCGATAGAAGCGGTCATTGAGCCGCAGGTTGACGTTGGCCAGATCCTGCTCGGAAATGAACTGCCCGGACGTACGCACGGAGATCCGTTCAGGGCCGGCTTCGATTACCCCGGCCGGGGTCACGGCGTTCTGGGTCTGCAGGCTTTGCACGACTTGCTGTTCGTCAATGCCCAGCGCTGCCAGTTTGCGTGTCGAGAAATTCAGGTAGAGCACTTCGTCCTGCTGGCCGACCATCTCGATCTTGCCCAGCCCCGGCACACCCCGGATATCGGCACGCGCCTGCTCGACGTAATCGCGCAACTGGCGCAGCGACAATCCGTCGGCGGTAAAGGCGTAGATCGAGCCGAACACGTCACCGAACTCGTCGTTGAACGACGGGCCCTGAATGCCCTGGGGAAACGAGTAGCGGATGTCACCGATCTTCTTGCGCACCTGGTACCAGATTTCCGGAATGTCCTTGGCCTTGGTGGTGTCGCGCAAGTACACGTAGACCGTGGATTCGCCGGGGCGCGTGTAGCTTTTCACGTAGTCGAGGGAATCAAGTTCCTCGAGTTTTTTCTCGATACGGTCGGTGACCTGCTTGAGGGTTTCTTCCTGGGTTGCCCCCGGCCAGCGGGTCTGGATCACCATGGTCTTGATGGTGAACGACGGGTCTTCCTCGCGCCCCAGGTTCAGGTATGAGAACACCCCCATCAGTAACGAGACAAACATCAAATACCAGACGAACGACTGATGCCTGAGGGCCCATTCGGATAAGTTGAAACTCCCTTTCATTGTGGGCTGCCCTCGTCTACTTTCACTTTTTGCCCCGGTTTGAGGCTGTTAACACCGGCACTGACAACTCGCTCGCCGGCCTTGATATCGTTGGCCAGTACCACTGTACTGTCCGTGCGGCTGACGATGCTGACGTCCCGAGGGGAGACCGTTTGCGCCTGCGCATCGATGACCCAGACGCGGGTTTTGCCGTCGACCTCCTGTAATGCGCTCAGGGGCAGTTCGATGCGCGGCTTGATCGCAGTACTCAAGGTGACGCTGATTGCGGTCCCGAGGCGAAACGCGGGGGGTGTCTCGGCCAGCGTCAGACGCGCGCGCCGGGTGCGGGTCGCGCTTTCGGCCTGGGGTTCGATTTCCCGCACGATGGCCGTGGTGGCAATGCCCGGGTTCAGTTGCGAGGCCACTTGAAAGACCACGTCGGCGGGCAACTGGTCGACCAGGGTGTCGGGCAGGTCGATAACCGCTTCCTTGATGTCCGGCTGTGCCAGGGTAACCACCTGTTGGCCAGCGGTGACGACTTGCCCGGCTTCGGCGTTCCACGCCGTGACCACGGCCTTGTGATCGGCGCGCAATTCAACATAGTTGAGCTGATCCCTGGCCTGGCTGACCGCAGCCTTGGCCTGGTCGAGCGAGGCCTGCGTGGTTTTCAGGTCGGTGATTGCGCTGTCGAGTTGCGCCTGTGAACCGACCCCGCGATCGAACAACTGCTGCTGACGCCGGGCGCTGGCCTGGGCATTGATGAGTTGCGCCTGGATACTCGCCAGGCTGCCCTCTGCCGAACGCAACTGATTCTGCTGATCGGTGGGATCGAGCGTTGCGAGCAAGGCGCCCTTGTCGACTTCGGCACCGACATCCACGCTGCGACTGGCAATGCGCCCCGGTACACGAAAGCCGATGTTGCTTTCGTAACGGGCCTGGATGCTGCCGGCGAAGCGCCCGAGATTCTCCTCGTTCAGTGCCTTCACTTTGATGGACAGCACCGGGCGTACCGGTTCCGGGGCGGGTTCTTCTTTCGAGCAGGCCAGCAGCATCACACTGGCGAACAGCAGTAGCAGAGGCTTCATGGCTGAACCTCCGCGGACAAGTCCTTGTAGGTGTTTTCGGCGATTTCCACTTTCACTCCGGGGTGCAGCAACTGACCGCCGGCGATCACGACTTTTTCCCCGCCGCTCAACCCGGCGCTGATGATGACTTTACCGGTCAGGTAGCGGCCCACCTTGACGTTGTGCAATTGCGCCTTGCCCTCGCCATCCACCAGCCACACCGCCGGCTCGCTGACATTCTTGGTCAGCGCCGACCACGGCAGCTCGACGGCGGATTTGCCCCGGGTATTGGCGGTGGCACTGACCACCGAACCCAACTGCATTCCGGCTGGCAAGGCATCGAGGGTGACTTTGACCTGCACCGTACCCGTTTGCTCGGAGACGGCCGGGGTGACTTCGCGCACGGTCCCGGTGGTTTTGATCGCCGGATTGTCCAGCAGGCTGACGACCACCGCCCTATCCGATGGCGGCTCGGCCAGCAGTGACTCGTAGACGTTGAACACCGCATCCCGCCCCCCGTCCCGGGCCAGGCTGAAAATCGGCACCGTGGCCTGCACCACCTGGCCGACCTCGGCCTGGCGCGCCGTGATCACGCCCGGCGCATCGGCGATCAACGCGGTGTAGCTCAATTGCTCACGGGCGTTGGCCAGTTCCGCCTGGGCTGCCGCCAGCGAACTTTGGGAGCTGCGCAAGGCGGCCTGGGCGGAATCGTATTCACTTTGGCTCGTATAGCCCTTGGGCAACAGTTTTTGCTGACGCACGAAGGCCGCGGCGTTCTGAGTGACCTTGGCCTGCTCGGCGACGACCTGGGCCTGGGCCGAATCCACATTGGTCTGCAGATCCTTGGGATCGAGCCTGGCGAGCACCTGCTTGGCGGAAACCCGATCACCGACATCCACCGTACGCTGGATGATCTTGCCCCCGACGCGAAACGACAGCTCGGTCTGCACCCTGGCCTGGACATCACCGGTCAACGTGATGTTGATGGCGTAGTCGGCCAGCTTGACCTCCTGCACGAAAACCCGGGGCCGGTCCTTCTCGACCGGTTCTTCTTCACTGCAGGCGCTGAGCAAGGCCAACAGGCTCAGGCCAAGCGCTATTTTCAATCCGGGAACAGCCATGCAGACTCCTTTGCGTTTAACGGGCGCGATTCGTCTGTCAGCTTAGAACAGGGTGACAGCGGTGCACCCCATGTAGATCAAAAAAAGTGATGACGCCATTTCCCTATTGGCTAAAGCGACGACGAATGTAACTGCCGCTCGATGAGGCGGCAGAACGGCTCGCAGGCTGATTGAGGTTGAACATTTCAATACTGATCTGCCCGGGTGTCCGGGGTGGAGTCGAAGCTTGAGGCGCGTCGGGTGGCGGCGCTGAAGGCCTGAATTCCATCTCAATGGCGCTGAATGAAGTTCTCCGGGAACCTGCTGATGCCACCGGCCTTACTGCAGCAGATGATCCATTGGCCAGCGCTTTCAAAGCCGGGACTACCGCAGGATCACGCGCCGCCCACCAAGAACCCAGTCTTCCTGCTACGGAACCACCCGCCAACCCCAGCGCAGTGTTGGCCGCGGGTCCCAGCAGGGTAGAGGCTGGATTGACGGCAGCGACAACCGTGTTTGCCAACCCAAGCGCAGCCCCTGCAACACCGGTAACTCCAGCAACAACGGCAGACACGGCACCCACGGAATGCCTCAGGGGCAATCGAAACACCGCGCCGTTCGCCAGTGCATCCAGCGCTACCTGAAAAGGAACGCCCGGCCTCAACGAGATGACCGAGTTGAAAAGACCGCCCATGCTGGTGAGTATTCTGGCAATTGCTGCAAACTCTCCGCTCGGATCACTGAAGTTCACCGGATCCCCAAGGCAGTACGCATAGGGGTTCAACCCACCCCGACCGAACGGACTCAAGCGGTCCGGGCTGTTGAAACGCATCAACACCGGGTTGAATACCCGGCGCCCATTGCCCAGTAGATAGTGACCCGTGCCTGGGTCGACCGCTTCGCCGGCAAACCCCAGGAGGCTGCCCAGGCCACTTTCGACCCGGCGATGGCCGTAGGGTGTATAAACCTGAAACACAGATCCGCCAGACTCTGTGACCTGCAATACGCTACCCTGCTGATCACTCGTCAGCAAAGCGCTCGCGAGCTCGTTGCCTTGGCGAGATTGCAAAGCCAGCAATGGCTTGCCGTGCTGGAATACGCTCTGACTGGACAGCCGCTCAAGCTCGGTGACCAGTTGCTCGCGTCGATAAAACCGTTGTCGCTTTTCGCCGCCGACAGTCTCGATATCAACCAGCACATCCAATGCGTCATACCGATATATGCAAACCCTTGACGTGGTCATCGATAGAACCTCGCGAAGCCGTTACATTGCCTTGGCGAGGCGACCGGCATACCGGTCAGAACGACCAGGTATTCGAACGCAAACTCAGCCTTTCCCCGTGTTTGCTGCGACCATTCAAGACCGCAATGTTCTGTGCACCTGCACAATGATCAGTGAGAAGGTCATGCTTAAAACCCTCGCGGTGGCCAACTACCGCTCGATCAACAAATTGGTCATCCCGTTGGGCCGGCTGAACCTGATCACCGGCCCCAATGGCAGTGGCAAATCCAATCTCTACCGTGCGTTGCGCCTGTTGGCGGAAACCGCCCAGGGTGGCGTGGTCAATGCATTGGCCCGCGAGGGCGGGCTGCATTCGACCTTCTGGGCCGGTCCCGAAACCATCACCCGGCGCATGCGCAATGGCGAAGTGCCGGTCGAGGCGGCGGCGCGACAAGGTGTAAAGCGTCTGCGATTAGGATTTACCGCGCAAGACTTCGGTTACTCTATCAGCCTGGGATTACCCGATTCCAACGGCCATTTCATGCTTCCCGGGCACAGCTCACCGCTCCCGTCGCGGTTCAGCCTCGACCCGCAAATCAAGCGCGAGTGCCTATGGGCCGGGCCGTTCTATCGTCCAGCAAGCCTGCTGGTGGACCGCGACGGCCCGCTGATCCGCAGTCGAACCGACCGCACCTGGGACGTGCTGGCTCAACACACGCCGAATTTCGACAGCCTGTTCGACCAGATCGGCAGCCTGCGGGCCTCGCCGGAAGTGCTGGAGATGCGCGAGTTCATCCGCCGCTGGCGCTTCTACGATCACTTTCGCAGCGACGCCGACGCCCCGGTGCGTCAGCCACAACTGGGTACCCGCACACCGGTGCTGCACCACGACGGTCGGGACCTGGCGGCGGCGTTGCAGACCATTATCGAAATCGGCGATCCACAGGCATTGCGCGACGCGATCAGCGACGCATTTCCCGGTGCACGACTGCACATTGAACCGTTGGCCGGGGGGCGTTTCGCTATCGAGTTTCATCAGGAGGGGTTGTTGCGGCCGTTGTCGGCGGCGGAGTTATCCGACGGGACGTTGCGGTATTTGCTCTTGGTGGCAGCGCTGCTGACGCCGCGCCCGCCGACGTTGATGGTGTTGAACGAACCTGAGACCAGCCTGCATCCGGACCTGCTGCCAGCGCTGGCGTGCTTGATTATCCGCGCCTCCGGGGAGTGCCAGGTGTGGGTGGTGTCCCATGCACGGCGGTTGATCTCGGCGCTGCAGGAAGATCCAGAATGCAATTGCATCGTGCTGGAGAAGAACCTCGGCCAGACCGGGATTGTCGGGCAGCGGATGCTGGATGAGCCGGCATGGTATTGGCCTGACTGAACGAGCACGCCGACGCTTTATCAGCCGTCGGCGTTGGCAACCCTAAAGGGGTTTACCGGATGAATCAGAACGCCGGCAGAACCGCGCCGCTGTACTTCTTCTCGATGAATGCTTTCACTTCCGGACTGGTCAATGCCTTGGCCAGCTTCTGGATGGCGACGCTGTCCTTGTTATCAGGACGGGCAACCAGGAAGTTCACGTAAGGCGAATCGGCACCTTCGATCACCAGGGCGTCCTTGGCCGGGTTCAGCCCCGCTTCCAGTGCGTAGTTGGTGTTGATCATGTCCAGGTCGACCTGGTCCAGCACACGCGGCAACATCGCGGACTCAAGCTCCTTGAATTTGAAGTTGTGCGGGTTCTTGGCGATGTCTTTCGGGGTGGCCAGGGCGTTCTTCGGGTCTTTCAACTCGATCAGGCCAGCCTTCTGCAGCAGGATCAAGGCACGGCCGCTGTTGCTGCCTTCGTTAGGGATGGCAATGGTCGCGCCGTCTTTCAGCTCGGCCAGGGTTTTGACTTTCTTCGAGTAGCCGCCGAACGGTTCGACGTGGACGCCGATCACGGTTTCCAGGTGAGTGCCTTTACCTTCGTTGAAGCTTTTCAGGTACGGCAGGGTCTGGAAGTAGTTGGCGTCCAGGCGCTTCTGGTCAACCTGCACGTTCGGTTGAACGTAGTCGGTGAAAACCTTGATTTCCAGGTCCACGCCTTCTTTGGCGAGGGTCGGCTTGATCAGTTCGAGAATCTCGGCGTGTGGAACCGGGGTTGCCGCAACCACCAGTTTCTCGCCAGCCTGGGCCAGGCCCGCCGTCAGGGCAGCCGCCAGTGCGGTGAACAACAGAACCTTTTTCATGCAGTGTCCTTATCGAAAATCACAGTCGCTTGTGGCGACGGCTAGATATTAAGTGCCAGCGAAGTGCTATCGGTGGCGTGACGCGGACAATACCGGGATTTTTTATTCCCGAACAATATCTTTTATTCACTTTCATATTCCATTTTGCTCATACAGCGCCGACCCGCATGCTCCCTTGCAGGAGCGAGCATCTCGCGAAAACCTGAGATCACGTCGGGGTGTCAGGCTTCCAGCAATATCGTTCACGACCATCGCGAGCATACTCGCTCCTACAGGAGGCCAGTGTCCTTAAGTATCTGTTTCAGGGCCTCTTTTTCGCTGTCGGATGCATTGCCAAGAATCCGCTTGAGCTGCTGTTCGATCTGCTTCAGGCCTTCATCAGGCAGATTCAAATGCTCCGGCAAAATCTCGTCATCGGTACTCACCAACAGCGCAAAGTGAATGACGTTTTCCAGCTCCCGGGTATTGCCCGGCCAGCTGTGTCGCTCCAGCACCGCTTGCGCAGCCTCGCTGATCAGCGGCACCGGCAGGTCCAGGCGCTGGCTGTAGATGCCGAGGAAGTATTCGGCCAGCGACAGGATGTCGCCCACTCGCTCGCGCAAGGCTGGCAGTTCCAGTTGACCTTCACTGAGGTAGTGGTAGAGCCGCTCATGGAATTTGCCGGCGGCGACGGCCTGCGCCAGGTCGATGCTGGTGGCGGCGACCAGGCGCACGTCCACCGGGCTCGGCTGATGCGCACCGACACGAGTCACTTCGTGGTTTTCCAGAGCGGCAAGCAGTTTGACCTGGATCGGCAGTGGCAGGTCGCCAATTTCATCCAGGTACAGCGTGCCGCCGTTGGCCGAACCGAACCAGCCGGCGCGGCTGCTGGCCGAGCCGCTGTAACTGCCGGCGGCATAACCGAACAATTCGGCGTCGGCATAGGTTGGGCTGATCGCTCCGCAATTGACCGAAACAAACAATCCCCCGCGATCACTGGCGCGATGGATATGCCGCGCCAGCAGCTCCTTGCCGCTGCCGGTTTCACCACGGATCAGCACCGAGATCGAACGCGGCGCCAGTTGCTCCAGCTCCTGGCGCAACTGCCGCGAGCGCGGGTCGACGAAGACCAGCGCCTTGGCGCGGATGCTCAGGGGGCTTTTTTCCGCGTCGGGAAAGGTCAGCAGCGGCTGACCGAAGGTTTCAAAGCTCATGGCAGACTCCCGCCCAAAACCGCCAAAGGACGGGGGCGTTGAAAAAAACAAAAGGTTCAGGCGCGGCGCAGGGCGTGGTGTTCCATGCGGTTTTGCAGGCGATAGAGATAGGCAAAACCCTGCTCCCAACGCTGATGACCCGATTTCACATTGATATGTCCGGCACCGGCCAGGATCCCCGCTTCCGCGCCCCAGTAACGCGCCAGCTCCAGGGCCCGCGGCGCGCTGACGGCGCTGTCGTTGTCGGAGCTGACGACCTGGCTGGGAAACGGCAATAGATCGGTTGGAATCGGTGCGAAATTGCGCAAGGCCGGCGCGCAGGCCGGGCGCTCGACGTCCGCCGGCGCGACCAGTAACGCACCACGGACCTGACGCAAAAATTGCACAGGCGCAGTTGCCGCCCAATGCGCGACGGTGATGCAGCCAAGGCTATGGGCGATCAGGATGACGGGGGTGCTGTCGGCGGCAATGGCCTCGGCCAGGGCCGCCACCCAGTCTTCACGACGCGGCGTCAGCCAGTCGGCCTGCTCCACCCGTGCGCTGTTCGGTAAGCTGTTCTGCCAGTGGCTTTGCCAATGATCTTCCGGCGATCCTTGCCAGCCCGGCACAATCAGGTAGCGAATTGATTCGTTGCGCATGGGGGAGCTCTCCTGCTGCGTGTCTGTTCCTGGCCGAGTATAGGGACGGGATTTATATTCGTTAAGGAATAAGAAGCTATTTATTAAGACCCATATCGAATATAAGATGTGAAATAAAAAAGGGGCCGCACCCTGCCAAGGAGACGGCCCCAGAAAACTTGAAACGCTGTCAGCGCGCGGTGATCACCGACAACTTGGTAATCCCTGCCCGCTCGATCGACGCCATGGCCTGTGCCACTTCGCCGTAATTCACCCCATCATCGGCCTGCAATTGCACCCGCACTTCGGGATCCTTGGCCTTGGCTGCCTGGAGCTTGAACTCCAGCAGATCAGGCTGGATTTCATCCTTGTTGATAAACAGCTTGCCCGCCCCGTCAATGCTCACCACCAGCGGGTCTTTCTGCTCCACCGGCGCCACGGCTTCGGTCTTGGGCAGGTTGATCGGGATCGCGTTAGTCAGCAGCGGCGCGGTGACGATGAACACCACCAGCAGCACCAGCATCACGTCCACCAGCGGTGTCACGTTGATCTCGCTCAGCACCTCATCGCTGTCTTGCGTGGAGAAGGCCATATCAGGACGCCTCCTTCACTTTTTGTGCATTACCCGAAGCCGCAACCTTTTGCGCGGTGGGGTGGATCAACACGCGGAACGCACTCTTCTGCGCCAGGCTGTAGAAGTCGTGGGCGAAGTCGTCCAGGTCCGCCGCCGTCAGCTTCAAGCGACGCAAAAAATAGTTGTAAACCAGCACTGCCGGCACCGCGACGGCGATCCCCACACCGGTGGCAACCAACGCTGCACCGATGGGGCCGGC
>Ga0079986_1021040_pt1 | contig 11929 bp, 8 predicted proteins | sample Hof3ISUMetaT_FD_73496 | JGI IMG/M metagenome (GOLD analysis project Ga0079986, IMG submission 73496) | Enriched soil aggregate microbial communities from Iowa State university to study microbial drivers of carbon cycling -... | ecosystem: Environmental > Terrestrial > Soil > Agricultural land... | reverse complement strand
GCAGTCCTGTGGCGAGGGGATTTATCCCCGTTGGGCTGCGAAGCGGCCCCTGACGTCTGTTCCGACTGTATGCGTTGTCCGGATTTACGACTGCTTTGCAGCCGAACGGGGATAAATCCCCTCGCCACAAAGTGAGTGGCGATTCGGCTCATTTTGTGCGACGAATTGGAACGGTAATCGGCTCATCGTGACTCTCCCCGCAAATCCGGACGCATCCGATTGTTAAAAAACACCCGCACGTCTAACCTTCCCGCCATCGACGACCCGCTATTCATGGGTCTTTCAGACGAAACGCAGTGTCCGCATCTGTAACGCGCCGAGGATCAGGCGCAAGGTTTCGTCATGCATGGCAGGAGGCATCACATGCGCTCATTTCTTTTGCTGCTGATCGGCTGGGCCTGTGCGCCCGCCCTGGCCGCGCCCAGTGCCGAGTTGTCGGAGCCGGTGGGCGGCTGGCGCTACAACGGTTTACTGGACCGTACGGAAAACCCGCAAGTCGCCTATCCCACGCCACCCATCGACCGTGGCGTGCAGCGCAATCGCACGATGATCCAGGGCCAGCTCAAGGCCATCGGTACCCAGCGCGGACCCCACACGCTCGCAGTCAACGGTAATCCGTTGAACCTGTACACCGACGATCAGGGCCGGTTTGCCCGGCCCTATGCGTTCGGCGCCGGTTCCAACAGCGTCCAAGTGCGCAATGCCGAAGGCCAGTCGCTCAAGCGTGTGCAGTTTTATGAAGCCAACAACCTGCGCACCCCGGCGCGGATTCGCGTGGTGCTGGGGTGGGATGACCCGAAAGCCGAACTCGACCTGCACATCGTCACCCCCGACGGCCAGCACGCGTTCTGGGCTCGGCCGGCGATGAGCAATGGCGGTGGCCTCGACCCGGACGGCGTCGACGGCCCTGGCCCGGAAATGTTCACCATGACCGCGCCGCTGCATGGCACCTATCTGGTTTACGTCAACTATTGGGGCAACTTCGGCAGCGGCGGCTATAACTTCGATGAGACCAGCAACCAGAACGAGGTCATCACCTCGCAGATCAACCTGGTGCTGAACGAAAACACCGTCGACGAAAAACGCGAAACCTTCATCGTGCCCCTGCGCGCGATCGGGGATCTGCTGCTGGTCCAGACTTTCAACTATTGAACATCCCGCTCCACGGATGAATTCGGGTTTTGTGAAATGAGCGATAACACTGTTTCCCCGGCCGCCGAAACACCGAGCCCCAAGCCGTCCCGCCATTGGGCAGGAAAAAATCGCCGGGCCATTGTGATCGGGCTGTGTCTGGTGGTGGGCGTGGCCGCAGGCATGGGCTGGCTGATGCAGAAGAGCAAAGCCCCGTCACCGCAACTGGCGGCGGAAAAACTCGGCATGAGCCGCCCCGATGGCTTGCTCGAGACCCACTCCCTGAGCCAGTTGCCCAAGGACCTGCTGGCGGTGCCGTTCCTCAAGGAAACCCTGACCGAAGATTTCGTCTTCTATTACCAGACCCATGCCGATCGCCTGGGGCTGATCGGCAGCCTGCGGCGGATCATTTACGAACACGACCTGAAGTTGCAGGACACGCTGATCGAGCAACTGTTCGATCAACCGGCGGACGTTGCGTTGTGGCGCGGGGCGGATGGCAGGCTCAAGGATTTCCTGCTGGTGATGGACCGCGGTGGCCTGGCCAAGGTGCTGGAGCCGCTGGCCAAAGTGGCGCTGGATGATTCGCAGTTGAGCAAACTCGCTGACGTGAAAGTCGGCAACGACGACGTGGCGCTTTATCAACTCACCTACAACGCCAGCAAAGCGCTGCTGTTTGCCTCCCATGGCGACAAACTGGTGGTGCTGTCGAATCCGACCAAACTCTACGATCCGCAAAGTGGCGCGACCCAGGAACCGGGCGGCGTCTCGACTCAAGCCATCGCCGCACTGCTCAACGGCGACAAACTGTTCCCCGAAGCCTTTGGCTTGCAACCCCGCGCGCCAGAGGTGAAACAGCGGCTATCGGTCAATGCCAGCGTGCTGGCCATGGGGTATCAGCGCTTCATCCCGAATGTCGCCGGGTTGCGCTTCGACATGGATGACAAAGGCTGGCACAGCTTCCTGGCGATGGATGAACTGGACGAGCAGCCGGACTTCGATTTCAAACCGATCTGGCAAGCCATGCCCATGGGCGCCAGCGCTTGCGTGGCCCTGCCGCTGGCCGCCGAACAACAGAAGCCTTTGCTGCTCAAGCTCGGTGCCGACGAGACCGCGGCCCAGGCGTTGACCGATAACATGGCCGGCGCAGCGGGCCTGTGCTGGTACGCCGATTCGCGGCTGTACACGCCACTGCTGGTGGCCAGCCTCAAGGATGAAGACAGCGCCAGCCTCGACGGCGAACTGGGCAAGTTGTTCGGTTCGATGGTCGGCGCTTATGAAAGCAAGGTCGATGAGCGCGTGTTCCCGGTGGTCGAGAAACAGCTTGGTGAGAACCGCCAATGGCAGCGTCAGGTCAGCTCCAGTTTCGGCCCGTATACGGCCAAGGAGGCCGAGAATCCCGATGCGATCACCGGCAAGGCATTCATGAACGTCAGCCTGGCGCGCCACGGTTCGACGCTGCTGTTTTCCCTCGATGACAAACTGTTGGACAAGGCCCTTGGTACCCTCGACAAACGCTTCCCGCCGATGGCCGACGTGGTGCCCAAGGACCTGCTGATGCCGGTGTATTTCGGTCCGGACGCCATGGCGCAACTGATGCAGCGCGAAACCCTCGACAGCCTGCCGCAAGACATGGAACCGGTGTTCTACAACGCGGCGCAGACCTACCTGATGCCGAAGCTGCGCACGCTCGGTGGATACGGCAAGTACGCCCTGACCCTGCCCGAGGGCAGCGAGCCCGATGGCCACTGGCAATGGCTGCCGCTAGAGTGGCAAGCCCTGTGAACACACTGATCCGCTGCCTCGGATTGCTCGCGTTGCTGCTGAGCGCGGGCGCCCGAGCCAGTGAGACACCGGCGCTCGATCCACAGCAATCCCAGGTGTTCCGCGCCTGGTTCGTGCGCATCGCCCAGGAGCAATTGAGCAAAGGCCCGAGCCCGCGCTGGTACCAGCAGGACTGCGCCGGGCTGGTGCGTTTTGCCGCCAACGAAGCGCTGAAAGTCCATGACGACAAGTGGCTGCGCAGCAATGGCCTGTCCAACCGCTATCTGCCGCCTGAGCTGCAATTGAGTGCGGCCCAGCGCGGCCTGGCCCAGCAATGGCAACAGGGTGGTGGCAAGGTCGGACCTTATGTCAACGCGATCAAGCTGATCCAGTTCAACAGCCGGCTGGTTGGCCGCGATGTCGCCCAGGCGCGTCCCGGCGACCTGATGTTTTTCGATCAGGGCGATGATCAGCACCTGATGATCTGGATGGGCCGCTACATCGCCTATCACACCGGCACCACGACACCCACCGACAACGGCATGCGCTCGGCAAGCCTGCAACAACTCATGACATGGAAGGACACCCGATGGATACCCGATGCAGCCAACCCCAACTTCATCGGCGTCTATCGACTGAATTTTCTCTCCCAATGATGGGTGCCCGCATGCTGCGTTTTCTGCCTCTGCTGTTGGCTTTGCTGCTGCCTTTTTCGACGGTCAACGCCCAAGACGCCGTGGAGCCCGGCGGCTACACGCCGGTGGCCGGTGAAAGTTTTTTCCTGCTGGCCGACAGCAGTTTTGCCAGCGACGAACAGGCGATGGTCCGCCTGGAAGCGCCGGGTCGCGACTACCGTCGCCTGCGCATGGAGCCCTATGGCGGTGCCGACATTCGCGTGTACCGCATCGACAAGCCGCTGGACTTCCTCAAGCGCCAGAAGAACCTGCACCGGGTCGTCAGTGACGGACAGTTCAAGGGCGAAGGCCTGTCGAATACGCTCGCCTACCTGTGGGACAACTGGTACCGCAAATCCCGTCGGGTGATGCAGCGGGCGTTTTCCTACGAGTCGCGTAAACAAGTCACCGAGGAAGTGCCAGAACTGAAGATGGGCAGCGCCATGGCCGCGCCGACGCCCTACGACGCACAGCCACAATTCGCCCTGATTCCGGGCCTGCCGGTGGTCAGCCAATTCCGCTATCCGCTGTGGCAAGCCAAACCGATCCAGCCGCCTGAAGGCGTGAACCTCGCCGGGTCTTCCAGTGAGTTCGTCAGTGTGGCGCCGGGCAACGTCTACATCCCGTTGGGAAACTTGAAACCAGGGCTGTACCTGGTGGAAGCGCTGATCGGCAAGTACCGCGCCACCACCATGGTGTTCGTCTCCAACACCGTGGCGGTGAGCAAGATTGCCGGGGATGAGTTGCTGGTGTGGGCCGCGCGCAAACATGAGGGCAGTTCGGTGCCCAAGGTCAATGTGCTGTGGACCGATGGCCTGGGTGTGATGAGCAGCGGCGCGACCGATGCCGAGGGTTTGCTGCGCCTGAAACACGTCAGCCCCGAGCGCTCGTTCGTGATTGGCGAGGACGAAGAGGGCGGCGTTTTCGTCTCGGAAAACTTCTACTACGACAGCGAAATCTACGACACCAAACTCTTTGCCTTCACCGACCGCCCGCTGTACCGGCCGGGGGATTGGGTGTCGCTGAAAATCGTCGGGCGCGAGTTCAAGAACGCCCGGGATTCGGTGCAGCCATCCGCAGCCGACGTTAACCTGACCGTGCTGGATGCGACCGGTACGGCGCTGCAAACCCTCGCGTTGAAGCTCGACGCCAAGGCCGGCACCCAAGGCCGTTTCCAGTTACCCGACAATGCGGTGGCCGGTGGTTACGAGTTGCGTTTCAACTACAAGGACCAGGCCTACAGCAGCGCCTTTCGCGTGGCCGAATACATCAAGCCGCACTTCGAGATTTCCCTGAACCTGGCCAGGCAGGATTACCGCACTGGCGAACCGGTCAAGGGCAACCTGGTGCTGCTCTATCCGGACGGCAAACCGGTGGCCAACGCCAGGCTGACCTTGAGCCTGCGTGCCCAGCAACTGTCGATGGTCGACAACGAGCTGCAATACCTGGGGCAATTCCCGGTAGAACTGACCAGCACCGAACTGACCACCGACGCCAAGGGCAACGCCGTCCTCGACCTGCCCGCCGCCGACAAGCCAAGTCGCTACATGCTCACCGTGTTCGCCAGCGATGGCGCGGCGTATCGGGTCAAGACCACCAAGGAAATCCTCATCGATCGCGGCGCGGCGAATTTTCGCCTGAGTGCGCCGCAGCGCTTCAGTGCGGTGGGCGACAAGGTTGCGTTCAGCTACGTCAATCAGAGCGAGCAGAGCGCAGCGGTCACGCCTGCCAGCTACGGCTGGGTACGCCTGGAGGATCAAAGCACCGGCGAGGGCAAGCTCGCGGCAACCGACAAGGGCTTCAGCCTGGCTTTCGAGCGTCCGGGCACCTACAACCTGACGCTCAAGGACGACCATGGCCGCACCCTCGGTGCCACCGGCCATTCGGTCACCGGCGAGGGCGTCAAGGCGGTGCCGGGAACCGTGGAAATCGTCCTCGACAAACCCGAATACAAGGCGGGCGACGAAGCACTGGCGTTGATCACCTTTCCCGAGCCGATCAGCGATGCGCTGCTGTCGCTGGAGCGCGACAAGGTCGAGGCCACGGCGCTGCTGTCCAAGGGCGGCGACTGGCTGAAGCTGGAAAAACTCAGCGACACCCAATACCGCGCACGCATCGCGGTGCAGGGCAGCTTCGCGCCGAACCTGACCTTCTCGGTGCTGTACACCAAGGGCGGCCAGTACAGCTTCCAGAACGCCGGGATCAAGGTGATCACGCCGCAGATCGACGTGGCCATCGCCACTGACAAAGAGACCTACCGACCCGGTGACACCGTGTCGGTGGACCTGACCACGCAGTTCGCCGGCAAGCCGGTCCCGGCGCATCTGACGGTCAGTGTGGTCGACGAAATGGTCTATGCCTTGCAGCCGGAAATCGCGCCGTCCATCGACCAGTTCTTCTACCATCCGCGGCGCAACAATGTGCGCACCAGCGCCAGTCTGTCGTTCATCAGCTACGACGTTGCGTTGCCAGGCAGCCCTGGCGCGCCGGGCAAAGCCAACCGCAGCGAGCGGGGCGTGAAGGTGCTGGAGCGCCCGCGTCGCGAAGACGTCGACACCGCCGCCTGGCAACCGGAGCTTGTGACCGATGCCAGTGGCAAGACCCGCTTCACCTTCAAGATGCCCGACTCGCTGACCCGCTGGCGCATCACCGCGCGGGCCATCGCCGATGACGGTCAGGTCGGGCAGAAGAAGCAGTTCGTGCACTCGGAGAAACCGCTGTACCTGAAGTGGAGCGGGCCGACCCGCTTCCGCTCCGGCGACAAACCGGATCTCGGCGTATTCGCGTTCAATCAGGCCGAAAACCCGGTCAAGGCTGAGCTGGTGATTCATTACGCGGGCGGTGAACAGCGCGTTCCTGTCACGCTCGACAGCGGCATCAACTACCTGCCGCTGCCGGCGTTCGAGTTGGTCAATGGCCAGTGGACCGCCGAACTGGTGCAGGACGGCAAGACCGCCGATGCCTTGGCCGTGCGCCTGAGCGCAACCGGCGAAGGCTGGCAAGTCACGCAAAGCCAACGCCTGGACGTAGCTGGCGCGGATACGCCGCTGAACCTGCCGGCGGATGCAACGGATATCCGTCTGCGTCTGGACGACAGCCCGCAAGCACTGTTCCGTGCTGCCCTCGATGATCTGCTGAGCTACCCGTACGGCGGCGTCGAGCAAACCGCCAGTGGTTTGCTGCCGCTGAGCATCGCCTATCCAGCCTTGTCGTCGAACCCGCAGGTTCGCGATCGCTTGCGCCTGATCATGCAGAACAGCCGCCTGCGCCTGGTGCAAATGGCCGGTCCTGCGGCGAGCTTTACCTGGTGGGGCATGGACGGCGAGCCGGACGCGTTTCTCACCGCCTACGCCTATTACGCCGACTGGCACGCCAGTCGGGTATTGGCGCTGAGCCTGCCGCCGGAACACTGGCAGCGAGTGCTGGAGGTGTACGCGAAACAGGCGAAGCACACACCACTGTTGCAGCGGGCGCTGATTGTGTCGTTTGCCAAGCAGATGCAATTGCCGGTCGACACCTTGCTCGCCGGCTTGATGGAGGAGCTGGCGCAAGCCGGGGAGGGGACCGACGCGAACGTCATGGACGTGGCTGGCGATAGCCTGGTCATGGGTGAACCGGATTCAGCCTTGGGCCTTGCCGCGGCGCGGGTATTGACCGCCTCGCTGGCCAGGCAGGCGAAGGTGGCTCTGCCGCCTGCATTCAATCGGCAATTGGCTGACGCCCAGCAGCGACTGGCCACGAGCTCCGAGCCATTTGTCGAGGCGCTGAATGCATCGCTGCAACCGTTCGATCAGGTGCATGCGCAAGGGTTGTTGCAACGTTTACTGCCTCAGCAATCCACCTTGGAACGGGCGTTGGCGCTGACCTGGTTGCAACGCAGCATCGAACAGGCCGCGCCGGCTGTAAGCCTGAAACCGGGCGAGGGCTGGCAGCAGGAGCAGGGCGCGACCGGTGAAGTCTATTGGACTTGGCAAGGTACACAGGTTCCCGGCGTGTTATCGCTCGGCGGTGCGCAAGAGCGTCCCCTGAGCGCGGCGTTGAGCTTCCAGAGCCAGCAGGCGGCAGTCGATCCGCTGGCGGTGACCATCACCCGTCGCCTGTCGCGACTGGTGCCGGGCGATGAAGCGTTCACCTTCAAGCTGCAGCCGGTCGGCAATGCCCCGTTGTCCAGCGACAACCTGTATCTGGACGAAGTGATCCTGACCAGCAAAGCCGCCCGACCCTTGCGTTACGGCCTGCTCGAAGTGCCGCTGCCACCGGGCGCGGATGTCGAGCGCACGACCTGGGGCATCAAGCTCATGGGCAAGGCCGGGACCGAGCCGACGGCGCTGGAGAAAGCCCGTTTCGAGCCGGGACAAATGGCCTACGCCGTGCCGGTGGATGCCTTGAGCGGCGAACTGCGTCTGCGTCATCTCGTGCGTTTCTCGCAGAAAGGCCAGTTCAGCCTGCCGCCCGCACGCTTCACCCAGGTATACGCGCCGCAGCATCAGGCCCGGGAGCAGAAACCGGCGCTCGGTCAGGTGACGGTCCGCTGACATGTATCGGCCTTGGGTCTGGTTGTTGCTGAGTCTGATTCCCGCGCTGGCCAGCGCGCAGGAAGAGCCCTTGCGCCTGGCTTTCAAGGATCAGTTGCTGACGTTGAGCCGAACGCAGGTGCTGTCGCGCGAACCTTTGCCCGACAGTTTGCAGGCGCCCCTGGGCAGTGTCTGGAAGCTGTTTGTGTACGCCTGGCTGGTGGACACCGGCGCGCGTGAGCCGGCGTACGAGTGTCGCGGGCAGTCGAAGGAGGACGTCTATTGCTGCGCCGCCGGTGGCCGGATCGAGCGCGATCAGGCGCTGGTGAAGTCCTGCGGGCTGTATTTCGAGCCGGCGCGATTGGGCATCGATGTTCCCGGTTGGCGGGCGTATTGGCAGGCACGACAGGCGCCGCAGTGGCTGCTGGATTTGCCGTCATTGCAACCAGCCACCCGGGTCTCGGTGGTGCAATTGTTGCGCATGTTGGCGGTGCTACCGGCACAGGAGCAGGCGCGTCGCGTACTGCTGGATGTGCTGTTGAGCGCGGCGGATGGCAACGTCGTGGGCGAACTCGGCAGCCGCTTGCGGGTAAAGACCTGGAGTTGGCTCGGGGACCGGGATGCGGCATCACGCCAGGGTGGATTCGCCGGCTGGACGGCCGATGGCACGCCGATCTGGGCGGGAGGGCGCGGCACCAGCCAGCGGGTGCTGCGCGATTACGCCCAGGCGTTGTCGACGGTAGTGCCGGCGTCGTGGCCGGTGGACACGGGCAAGTGTGTCGAGGTCGATCTGTTCTCCCGCTATCCACTGCAGCGGGTCATGTCAGGGGAGCGTGTCATCTCGTCCGGCCTGTTGCAGGGCGATTACCGGGTCGAGTTCGTCAACGGCAACCAGCTGGATATCCACAGTGACGGTGACCTGTTTTTACTCAACGACAGCCCTTCACCCAAGCTGGTCGCCCGCCTCGATCGCGAAGAGTACGTCGCTCGAGTCCTGCAGCGTGAAGCCAGCGCCGAACCTGCAGAGGCCGCCAAGGCCCTGGCCGTGGCCATCCGCACCTACCTGCTGCAAAATGCCACGCGCCGCGGTGATTGCCTGAGTATCGACGACAGCAGTCAGCGCCAACGCGTCGCCCCACGCCCGGCCACGGCGGATGCCCGCGCCATCGCCGCCTGGACCAGCGACCTGGTACTCGCCGGCAGCACAGTGACCTACCACTCCAACCAGCCAGGCCGCGATCGATTGTCCTGGCAACAAGCCGTGGAACAAGCCAACGCCGGCCGCCGCTACGACGCCATCCTGCTCCACGCCTACCCACGCGCCAGCCTCAGCCGTTGGGATAACCCTGTTGCTTCCTGCGAAACGCTGCCCGCCGCGCAAGACTGGCTGCAAAAACAGCGACGCGGCTGGCGCCCCCGTCTGGAAGGCGAAGCCGGCTACAACGAAGTCAGCACCTTCGCCGTGTGACGCCTGGCATTCGGCCGCCCCTTCGTCGACCGCGAACGCCAGCGCATCTACGCCCGCGGCGTGCTCTCGCTGCAGGACCGCCTCGACCTGACCCACGAATACCTGCACCTGGCCTTCGAAGCGCACCCCAACGGCCAGGATGAAACCTACATCGAAGGGCTCGCCCGCCACCTCTTGCTGGAATAGGCCATGACACCTCGTTATCCACAGGTCTTGCTGCTGCTTTGCGCATTCGCCGTCTTATCCCCGGCAATCGCCGCCGAAAGCCTCAAACTCGACACCCCCTCCGGCGGCTGGCGAACCGGCGCCGCCGAAGGGGAAGGCGAGAATTTTCGCCAGGTCGTCAACTACCCGGCGTCGTCGGTGAACACCCCGGCGGGCCAGGCAAACACCGCACGTATCAAAGGTCAGATCAACGCCGTGCCGAAGAACGGCGAACCCGGCCGGCTGGTCGTCAACGGCGTCAGCATGCCGCTGAAAATCGATACCGCGGGAGGCTTTGATCGACCGTTCTCATTCCCCAGTGGCAGTAACAGCGTCGAAGTCCGCAGCCCGGATGGCCAGCAACGCCACCGATCCCAATTCCTCAACGCCAGCGCTGGAGCAACCCCAGCCAAGCTGCGGGTGCTGTTGGCCTGGGACAGTGACGGCACCGACCTCGACCTGCACCTGATCACCCCCGACGGTGCCCACATCTGGTACGGCGACCGAGCTGTTTCAAACGGCGCCGCCCTCGATGTCGACGTCACCACCGGCTACGGCCCGGAAATCTTCGCCATGCCTGCGCCGCTCAAGGGGCAATATCTGGTGTATGTGAACTACTTCGGTGGCGGGTATCGCAGCGATGAAGAAGGGCAGGAGGATGCGGTGCAACCGCTGACGACGGCGCAGGTGACGGTGATTACGGAGGAGGGGACGCCGAGTGAGAAGATGGAGACGTTTCTGGTGCCGATGCGGGCGGTGGGGGAGCTGACGTTGGTGAAATCGTTCAGTTATCCGTGAGAGAAAGTGGCGGATGACTTTATTGCAGCCATTAAAAAGCCGGCTTGTGGCCGGCTTCTCGGGGACTGGCTTGGTTCATTTTTGGTAAACCGCGCCAGCCTTCAAAACGTACACCCGGATCTTGCGTCCGGCTGTGGGACTTGGCGAGAAAGTCATCTGCCTTGTCGGTGCGATCAGGGCCGCTGGGCGGGTCGATGCGCAAATGTGGGGCGCAGCATACTGATTTTTTTGCACAATTCCCAGTCTGGTGTGTGAGTGGGCGTGTCCGGGGGTTACAGGAACGGCAGCGGTGGCCGGCGCTTGTTCAGTGTCGACCACCAGAATACCCAGCCCAGTACCCTGATGTTCTGCTCTTCGATTTGCGCGGGCCTGAAGATTTCGTCCGGGTAATCCGCGCGGTTATGGCTGCGCAAGCGCAGGGAATTGCCCGGCATCCGGTGCAGGTATTTGATGCGCAGCATGCCGTCATGTTCGATTGCGTAGATCTCGCCATCGACAATCTGGGTCAGGCCGCGGTCGATCGCCAGGGTGGAGCCGTCATCGATTTTCTCGGCCATGCTGTTGCCGATCATGGCGGCTGCGATGGCGTCGGCGTGGTTGATTTCCAGGGAGTCGAGGTGGCTGCGGGGCAGGCGCAGGCATTGTTCGCGGTCTTCGATGACGTGGGTCTTGGTGGAGCCGGGGGCGGTGACCACTTCCTTGTAGAAGGGCAATTCGATGTCGAGGGGCTCAACCACCGTGTAGACACCGCGGATCGCCTGGGCGTCGAAGGTGTTGCCGGTGTCGTCGACCAGGCGCAGGTGCCTGGCTTCTTTCATGCCTTCGCCGGTTTTTAGCCAGTCGCTGTTGACCGAGAGTTTCCGGGCGACTTCTTCCATGCAATGGGCGGGGACACCGCGGGTGTACCAGTTGTGCACATTTTGCGGAGCCGTATCCAGGAATTCGGCAAATCCTGTTGTCGTGATGTTCGCAGCTTCAAGGAGCGCTTTAAACCGTGGGCCGCTAGTGTTCTTTTTCATGAACGAAAGTCTACTGGCGGCGGCCTGGGGTTTGAATAAACGGCCTGTTCAAAATTCGCGGGAAATTTACGACTTGATGTGAGGCGTGTTGGGTAAAAAATAAACAGGGAAACCCGAAGGCGCAGCGCATTAAACGAGCTGTTTAAATCGGCATTACAAGCGCCCAAAAAAAACCCCGGATCACCGGGGTTCTTCTTGAAGCTGGCGGCTCAAGGCCTGCAGCTGCGCTTAGCCTTTATAGGCAGCCACCGACTTGGTGATCGCTTCGCGGGCGGCATCGGCGCCGTCCCAGCCTTCGATCTTCACCCATTTGCCTTTTTCGAGATCCTTGTAGTTCGCGAAGAAGTGCTCGATCTG
>Ga0079986_1017220_pt1 | contig 12118 bp, 15 predicted proteins | sample Hof3ISUMetaT_FD_73496 | JGI IMG/M metagenome (GOLD analysis project Ga0079986, IMG submission 73496) | Enriched soil aggregate microbial communities from Iowa State university to study microbial drivers of carbon cycling -... | ecosystem: Environmental > Terrestrial > Soil > Agricultural land... | reverse complement strand
ATTGCCGCGGCCCATGGTGTCGATATCAAGGCGGCGGCATTGCAGTTTTCGTTGGCCAACCCGGCCGTTGCAGCGGTGATTCCAGGCGCCAGTCGCCCGCAGCGGATTGCCGAAGATGTGGCCGCACTGTCGGCGGTGATTCCCGCCGCTTTCTGGCAAGCGATGCGCGACGCGAAGCTGGTGTCCGAGCGCGCACCGTTGCCGATCACTGGAGCTTGAGCATGAAAATCGATCTGAGTGGAAAACTGGCCATTGTCAGCGGCAGCACTGCCGGCATTGGTCTTGGCATCGGCAAGGCACTGGCCGAATCCGGCGCCACGGTGGTGGTGATCGGCCGCGAGGCGGCCAAGGTCGAGCAGGCGCTGGCGAGCATTCGCCAGCAGGTGCCCGGCGCGCAAGTACGCGGGCTCACGGCGGATCTCGGGACGGCTGAAGGCGCGGAAAAACTGTTCGCCGCCGAACCGCGGGCAGACATTCTGGTGAACAACCTCGGGATCTACGCCGCGGTGGATTTCTTCGACACACCCGATAGCGAGTGGGCGCGCTTCTATGAGGTCAACGTGATCTCCGGAGTGCGCCTGGCACGGCATTACGTGCCGGACATGGTCAAGCAGGGCTGGGGGCGGGTGATTTTCCTGTCTTCGGAATCCGGGATCGCGATTCCTGCGGACATGCTCAACTATGGCGTGACCAAAAGCGCCAACCTGGCGGTGTCCCACGGACTGGCCAAGCGGCTGGCGGGCACCGGGGTAACGGTCAATGCGATCCTGCCGGGCCCGACATTGACCGACGGCGTGGAGCTGATGCTCAAGGATGCCATTGCCGCGTCCGGTCGCAGTGTTCAGGAAGAAGCCGACGACTTTGTGCGCAAGGCGCGGCCGACGTCGATCATCCAGCGCGTGGCGAATGTCGAGGAAGTGGCCAACCTGGTGGCGTATATCGCTTCTCCGCTATCCTCGGCCACCACTGGCGCGGCTTTGCGAGTCGACGGCGGCGTCGTCGACAGCATGGCCATTTGAACCTTATTGATTGAGAGAGAGCTTTACATGGCAACTGCATCAGCATTCATCGACATCCCGGCCTCGGCCGATCTGGTCTGGCAATTGATCGGTGGCTTCAATTCGCTGCCGGACTGGCTGCCGTTCATTCCCAAGAGCGAGCTCAGCGAAGGCGGGCGGGTGCGCAGCCTGCAGACGGCGGACGGCGCGGTAGTGATCGAACGTCTGCAAGCGTTCGACAACGATGGCAAGACCTACAGCTACTCGATCTTGCAGGCGCCGTTTCCGGCGACCGATTATCTGGCGACGATCCGCGTTGAAGCGCAGGGGCAGGGCGCCCGGGTGACCTGGTCCGGTCGGTTTGAACCGGTGGGTGTGAGCGATGAGGAAGTGGTGGCGCTGTTTACCGGAATCTATCAGGGCGGGCTTGAGGCCCTGCGGGCCAATTACCCGGCTTGACTCGTCGTCGATCGTTCCCACGCTCTGCGTGGGAATGCAGCCCGGGACGCTCTGCGTCCCATTGGAACGCGGAGCGTCCCTTGAGGCATTCCCACGCGGAGCGTGGGAACGATCAGGTGGGGGCAATCAGGCTCTCCCGACAATCGATCGCCAACCGCGCGCCACCCAGTTCGCTGGTGCCGACCTCCAGGGTAAAGCCGTGCAGGCCGACAATCGCCGCGACGATCGACAGCCCCAATCCGAACCCGCTTTTCTGATTGCCCGCCTCGGCGCGATAGAAGCGCTGGAACACCGCCTCGCGTTCAGCCTCCGCAATGCCGGGACCGGAGTCGAGGACTTCGATCCGGGTATGCCCGTTCTCATTGACCCCGCGCAAAATCACCTGGCCGCCGGGCGGGGTGAATTTGATCGAGTTGCTCAACAGATTGGCCACCGCTTCGAACAACAAGGCGCGGTCGCCATTGAGCGGCGGCAATGCATGCGGTAGCTGCAGTTCAAAGGTCAGGTCGTCGTCTTCTGCCAGGGGCAGGTAGAAGTCATGCAGTTCCTGCAGCAAGGGCACCGGGTCGAGCTGCACGAAACCGGAGCGACGCTGACGATCTTCCAGTTCGGAAATGCGCAGCAGGCCGCGAAAGCGCGCCATCAGCGTATCGGCCTCGGCGAGCACCAGATCCAATTGTGCCGCTTGCGCCGAGCCTTCACCGGCCTGTTGCTGCATGCGATAAAGCTGCGCGCGCAAGCGGGTCAGGGGGGTACGCAGGTCATGGGCAATGTTGTCGCACACGCCCTTGACCTCGTGCATCAGGCGCTCGATGCGTTCAAGCATGGCGTTGACGATGGCGGCCAGCATGTCCAGTTCGTCGCGGCGGTTGGACAGTGGCAATCGGCGGGTCAGGTCCCCGGCGACGATGGCTTCGGCGCTGGCCTGGATCGCGCGAATACGCCTCAACGGGCGGCGGCGCAACAAGTGCCAGCCGACGATGCCCGGCAGGATGGTCAGGGTCACCCCCCAGAACAGCGCGTGCAAAATGATCCGCGTCACGGCAAACAGCGAGCCGTTGTCACGTACCAGCACCAGCCACAGGCCATCGCGGGTCTGTGTCGCCACGGCGTCGCAGCTGTCGTTGGGCAGCGTCGGGTCGTCGGAATCGGCGCAGTCGCCGAGCATGTGGATCTTGCCATCGAGCGGCAAGCCGCGAGGGATATGGTCCAGTGCGCCGCTGAGGTAGCGATGCTGGCTGTCGAACAGGCCATAGGCGTCGATGCCACGGATGTCGAAGGTCATGCTGACCGCGAGGGCGTCCAGCAGTTGTTCGCCCTGGAAGCGCGAGAACAGGTGCTGGCGTTGCATCAGCGAATGCTTGGCCAGGTTGTCCAGGTAAGCGGAGACCTCGTAGTACATGACGCCCATGAGAATCCCGCTCCAAACCACGAACAACGCACTGTAGAGGGCCAGCAGGCGACTGCTGGAAGAGCGCCAGCCTTTAGACGGGTTCGGCAATGACATAACCCGAGCCTCGCACCGTTCGAATCAATGGAACATTGCCAGGTGGGTCGATCTTCTTGCGCAGGCGGCCGATGTGAACGTCGATCAGGTTGGTACCGGGGTCGAAGTGATAACCCCAGACTTCTTCGAAAATCATCATCCGCGAGAGGATTTGCCCGGTGTTGCGCATCAGGAATTCCAGCAACTTGTACTCGGTGGGCAACAGTGTCAGCAACTGGCCGTCGCGACTGGCTTCGTGGCTGATCAGGTTCAACTCCAGGTCCGCCACCCGCAGCGTGGTGGCTTGCGCAGTCATGGTGTTCTGGCGGCGCAGCAGGACTTCGACCCGGGCGGCCATTTCATCGGTGGCAAAGGGTTTGGTCAGGTAATCGTCACCCCCGGCACGCAAGCCGCGCACGCGTTCGTCGACATCGGAAAGCGCGCTGATCATCAGGATTGGCGTGGCCACACCCATGGTGCGCAACGTGGTGACGATCGCCAGGCCGTCGAGCCCAGGCAGCATGCGGTCGAGGGTGATCAGGTCGTAGTTGCCGCTGACCGCACGCGCAAGGCCTTCGCGACCGTTATCGACCCAATCGACGTCGAGGCCATGGCTGCTTAGTTCGGCGACAATTTCCCGGGCGGTCACGGCGTCGTCTTCGATGGTCAAGATGCGGGTCATGGGGTTGGCCTGATTGGGTGTTCACAACGGTGTGCATCATTTTGCCAAGAAATGATCGCAGGCTTACTAAATAAAAGTTCATGGACGATCTTTGGCTCTTTTAATCAATGCATAAAACCCGCTACACCTGGCCCTTCCTTGCAAATTGCATGGGCCTGGGAAGTTCAAACTTTATAAGTTATTGAAATAAAAGAGTTTCTGTAAAGCGCGCGACTGGCACGGTGACTGCAATTGCTCCTTTGAGTCTTGTAACACCATCTTTCTGCCTGGAGCGATACAACAATGAATAGATCCTCTGAGGGTTTCTATCCCGCCACGGATGAGCCGAGCACAATGTCCGGCGTGTCCTGGGGTGCGATCTTCGCCGGAGCCGCGGCTGCGGCGGCGTTGTCGCTGATCCTGGTACTGCTGGGTTTCGGCCTGGGTTTCTCGGCTGTTTCGCCGTGGGCCAATGAAGGCATGAGCGCCAAGGGCCTGGGCATATCCACGATTGTCTGGCTGGCGGTCACGCAAATCATAGCCTCTGGAGCCGGTGGCTACATCGCTGGCCGTTTAAGGGTGAAGTGGGCCTATATGCATGGTGATGAAGTCTACTTCCGCGACACCGCCCATGGCTTCCTCGCCTGGTGCGTGGCGACGCTGGTGACGGCGACCCTGGTGGCCGGTTCGGTCAGCAGTATCGTCAGCGGCGGCGTACAGGCCGGGGCGCAGGTTGCCGGTGGCGCTGCCACGGCCATGACAGCAGCGGCGGGCACCGCGGCAGCCAACACAGACAGCGATCAGTACGGCTACTACATCGACAGCCTGTTTCGTAATGACCAGCCGGCCGCTGTCAGCGATGACGCCGCCCGAGCCACGGTGACGCGCATTTTCGTGCGCTCCCTGAGCGACGGTCAGTTGGCCGCTGAAGACCGCACCTACCTGGCACAACTGGTGGCGCAGCGCACTAACCTGCCGCAAGCGGACGCTGAACGTCGTGTCGATGAGGTCTATGCCCGCACGCAAAAAGCCGTGGCCGACGCCAAGCTGGCCGCGCAACAAGCTGCCGACAAAGCCGCCAAGGTCGCCGCCATGACCACCTTGTGGATGTTTGTTGCACTCCTGGCCGGTGCGTTCTTCGCCAGCCTTGCAGCAACATTTGGAGGTCGTCGTCGGGACGCCGTGGTGTATGTGGAAACTGACACTTACGTAACTACCACACCTGTTCGCTAACCCAGGAGAATCATCATGCGTTCATTACTGTTGTTCTTTCTCGGCATACCGATCCCGATCATCATTCTGATCGCGCTGTTTACATGAGCTGATAGTTCCTGGCCTCGTGCCTGTGCCGCTTCTGCCTTCTTGGCAGGAGCGGCATTTTTTGTGTGTGGACCAGGCCGGAGTGCGAGGCCGACTTGGGTTTGCGGTGTGACACGCACCTGTAGGAACCGGCTTGCTGGCGATGCGATGGGGGTCGTTACGCCTTCAGTCAATCGGAGTGTCGATAAACACCTCAAGCCCCTCGGCATACTCGGTAAACGCAGCGATCCCCGGGAACCGCTCAACCGCGACCTGATCCGGCACAACGTACCGGGTAAAGCTCCACGCCACTGCGAGGGTAATACCAGCCTGGTCAATCAAACCATCGGTTTTCAGCGGCTGCTTTTCCAGCTCCCGTTCCAGAGCCAGATAGGCGGCTGCCAATTGTCCCTCGACTCGCTCTACCCAGGGCTGGAACTGAATCTGCGCCGGACGCAGGTTGCGCTCATAATAAAGCTGCACCGACTTTTCGCTGGCTGCCAGCGCCAGGCCAATCAGGCGCAGTGAGCGCAGGCGATCTTCGTTGCCCGCGGGCATCAAGCTGCGTTGCGGGTTGGCCAGTGTTTCCAGGTAATCGATGATCAGCGTTGAATCCATCAATACTTCGCCGTCATCCAGCACCAGGGTGGGCGCCTTGACCACCGGGTTGATGTGTTGAAATTGCTCGAAGGTCCGAAATACCGACAGCGATTCGTGCTCCAGGGCGATGCCCAGGCGCTTGGCGGAAATGGCGACGCGTCGCACATAGGGTGAATCCAGCATGCCGATCAGCTTCATGCAACCGCTCCTTGAGTTAACCATTTTGCGAGCGACAACCTTAGCCGAGCGCGGTCGACCTGCAAACCGTGGCATGCAGCTCGGCGGTTTGTCTTCTGACATGGCTTCGCAAGATTGAATTTCTTGCTATAAACGCACTCCGATATCAGCTTGGACGCTCGGCATAGAGCGTTTTCGAGGCTTTGTCGGACAAATTCGCTGTCTTTTCAGTTGCTGAGGCCTCAAGTCGGCCTTAGACTGCCGCCCCTCGTAAATTGAGTGCCGGGTGGCGCTTGGTATAAACGGCGCCTTTGCGGTGCGCTCCGATGGTTCGCCGCAACGCTCCCTAATTCGCCTTAATGCACGTTTTTTTATAGAGATATCAATGACAAAGGACAAGTTGCTGGCCATGCCGGCGGATGACTACATGAATGCCGAGCAACATGCTTTTTTCGCTGAGCTGTTGCAGAACATGAAAGTCGAAACCCACGAGCGCATCGAACAGAACCGCATCGCCATCGAAAGCCTGGACACCCCGGCCGACCCGGCTGACGCCGCCTCGGTGGAAGAAGAGCGCACCTGGCTGGTGAACGCGATCGATCGTGATCAGCGCATGCTGCCGCAGTTGGAACAAGCCCTGGAACGCATCAAGGAAGACAGCTTCGGCTGGTGCGATGACAGCGGCGAGCCAATCGGCCTCAAGCGCCTGCTGATCAGCCCGACCACCAAGTACTGCATCGAAGCTCAAGAACGTCACGAGCAAATCGACAAGCACCAGCGTCAGGCCTGATTCCGTGAGGCAGCCCATTCAAGTGGGCTGCCTGGAAAAGATCGCAGCCTTCGGCAGCTCCACAGGTTCAAGCGAACTTGGGAACTGCCGCAGGCTGCGATCTTTGCTTTGCGACGTCTGCAAATTCCCCCGTACTTCTATTGATCTGTTGCAACGCCCCCGACTAAAGGCTCATGGATAATGGCCTTATGCTGGCGTTTAATGCGAAGACAACAATTAGAAAATGTGCGGGGTGACAATGATGACGAGCGACGAATCTCGGGTGGCGGCAGGGCCTGCACCGGTGCTTTTGCCGAAAAACCGCTGGCTGGCACCGACATTGCAAAGCGTCGCCCTGGTGCTGTTGTTGTGTGGCATGACCCTGGGCGGCTGGTCGCTTTACCTTGGCCTGCCGTTGGCCGTGCTGATTATCTGGCTGCCGCGTCTGCGTTCTCGGGCGACGGACGAAGCTGTGCCGGTCGACACGTCCAGCGCGATCTCGGCGTTAACCCGCGAGCTGTCCTACACCACCAGCCATAACGCCTTGTCGGCTGCCGGCGTGGCCTTTTCGGTCAAGCAGCTGGCCGACAAACTGCAATCGCAGCTGGGTGCGGCGGCGCAAATCGTCGGCAATGCCGAAGTCATGATTGCCACCGAGCAGGCCACTTCGACCCTCAGTCGCCAGGCGCTGAGTGCTGCCAGTCAAGCGCATCAAAGCGGCGTGGCCGGGCGTAGCGAGTTGATCGAGTCCATCGCGCGCATGCACCAGCTCAGCCAGCGGGCCAGTAACAGCCGTGAACTGATCGAGGCCCTGAGCGTGCGCAGCGATGAGATTCAGCGGGTCACACTGGTGATCCAGTCCATCGCCAGCCAGACCAACCTGCTGGCCTTGAACGCGGCAATCGAAGCGGCCCGCGCCGGAGAGCACGGTCGTGGTTTCGCGGTGGTGGCCGATGAGGTCCGGGGGCTGGCCGCGCGCACAGCCACCGCCACCGGAGAAGTGGGGGAGATGGTAGCCGATATCCAGCAGCGTACCGCGCAAGTGGTCGAACAGATCCGCCAGTTGTCCAGCGACCTCGATACCGGTGTGGCGCAAGTCGAAAACACCGGCCAGCACCTGGACAACATCGCCCGCCTGGCCGCCAGTGTGGAAAACCAGGTGGGGGCGATCGCCCACGGCGCCGAAACCAACCGCGAACAACTCGATAGCCTGTTTCACGCCATCGAGCAGATGCGCAGCGACCTGGCCATCAGTGACCAACAGACCCAGCGCCTGGCCCTGGCGGCGGTGCAGATGGAAGGTCAGGCCGAGACCATCAGCGAGCGCCTCGCCGAGGTCGGGCTGGATGATTACCATCAGCGGATCTATGACCTGGCCCGGGAAGGCGCGAGCCAGATTGCGGCGCGTTTCGAGGCTGACATCGAGGCAGGGCAGATCAGCCTGGACGACCTGTTCGACCGCCACTACCAGGCCATTCCCGATACCCATCCGACCAAGTACCGCACGCGTTTCGATCGTTATACCGATCAGGTCTTGCCCGCGATCCAGGAGCCGCTGCTGCCGCGCCATGAAGGCCTGGTGTTCGCCATCGCCTGCACCCAGCAGGGCTATGTGCCGACGCATAACCAGGCATTCAGCCAGCCACTGACCGGCGACGTGCAGCGCGATACCCTGCAAAACCGCAGCAAACGCAAGTTCGCCGACCGAACGGGGATTCGCTGTGGCAGTCATCAACAGGCCGTGCTGCTGCAAACCTACACCCGCGACACCGGTGAACTGATGCACGACCTGTCGGTGCCGATCATGATCAAGGGGCGTCATTGGGGTGGCTTGCGCCTGGGGTACAAACCGGAAAACCCTCGATGATGCAGGGCAATTGTTACAAGTTTGGTAACTGAGCTGTACAAAGTCGATAGTGTTTGCGTGCCTGTGCACTCGTTACCATAACCGTATTAGTTAGGTTGCTAACGGAATTGGAGGCACAGCATGCACAGTAAAGTCGATGTCGCGGTCATGATCGGTAGCGGGGTGCCCGCCAGTTTGCGGGCATTGGGGCAAAGCGTCTGCTGGGTGGTGCTGCTCAACGGCGAACGCCGTGGCACGGCCTATTCCAGTCGCAATGAAGCCGAAGCGTGCAAGGCTGCCTGGCTGGCGCGGTTGCGCGCCGAATCCATCGACAGCCTGCACTGTGCCTGATGCTCAGTGAACCTGATGCATGCGCAGATTCAGGTCGTCGACCACCCGCGCCCAATCGGCGTCTTCGCGCAGCTGTTCTTTGAGGAAACTCGCCTGTTGGGGCGTCCAGAACTCGGCGTCGATGAGTTTCTTGTCGTCGGCCATGGGGGAATGGCTGGCAATGAAATCGTCGATGGCTCCCTGGCTGGAATCCAGGCCGAGCTGGTCGAACAAACCTTTCAAGTCGTGGGTCGGTGATTCCATCTTTATCTCCTAGCAGGTCATTGGTCGTGTCGAGTGATAGAGATGCAGAACGTCTCTGGTGCATCTGAGGGAGCCGTGCTTCATTAAGTTCGAAAACGATGTTCCAACGCAGCAGTGAGCATAGACCGCAATGGCGCCTGTCAGGTTTTCAAGGCACCTGCATCGACGGCGGCCTTGAGTTCCCTGGCCGATTCCTGCGCGGCGAGGGCGGCGATGTCGGAGGACTTGAACCAGCGATCTTTCTCGACCTGATGATAGGTCACGGTTTTAAGCGGTGGCTTGGCGCGCATCACGATCACGGCCTGGAATTCGCCGTCGATCTCTCTGGCTTCGCCCCTGATGAAGAACTCGCCGATATCAAATTCCGTCACGTTGCAGCCTTCCCTTGGAAAATATTGTTGTTTAACGCGCACGCCACAGCGAGGTGCGTTTGATTGGTGGGGCAGTATGGCAGCAGTTGCAGGCCGGCGGCTGAGTAAAGTCGCCGGCCTGACGAAACCTTCAAGGGAAAACGGAACGAAGGTGTCACATACTTGACTCGAGCGCGCGGGCGAGAGCGCAGGCCTGGTTATGATCGCCGCGGAAACCTCTTACGTGCCCGGTGGAAGTTTCTTTGATATGAAAAAAGGCGTTGCCCGCCAGGACCACGTGAAATCGTGGTGGCGAAGGGGCCCGGGGGGTGGCTTCGGCAGCCAGATACACGACGGGGTGCAGTGACGGTGGGGTGTTGGAGTAAGATGGCTGGGGCTGGGCAAAGTGTGTCAGTGTGCACATATGAAGTCCTTTTCGCAGGTTTACCGACGTAATGTACGTCGTCATGGGTAGTCTGGGTGAGCATCGCTGCTCTAGAATCAGCGTCACCGGTGGGTGGACAAGGCTTATCTAAAGCAATTTCTGGCTATCGATATGTAAGAAAAGTGCTTTTTTAAATGAGTTTTTTCCCTAAAGTTGATAGTCCGTATTTCTCTGGCCGTTCCAAGGGTATTTTCCTTCAGCCTTTGTCGAACGCCGGGCGAGACGATGTGAGCGGCATCCAGTAATCTGCTCCAGCCTCGAGAGGGATGAGCGCTCCGCCCATCCAGGATCTCAACCCGGGTTATCTGGCTTCACCTCGGCATTGCCGCTTTTTTGGCTGTGCGCTTTTTTCGCGTGCGGCGTCATTTTCAGATGTGGGGATGTTTCCTTGGCAGTAAGTAATCTCGATATGCATGCTTTGTTCGTGCTGGGTGATTTGCGCGCAAAGCTGGTCAAACAGTTTCAGTCACGTTTCGTCTACATCACCGAACAGAACGCTGAAGGCATCTACGTTGCCGAAATCGACACCGAATCGGCGCTGGTGGTGGACGATAAGCCGGGGCTCAAACTCAAGGTCGGCGATCATTTCAGCGCGTCGGTATTGCCCAGCCGCGAAGGCGGCAAGCTGGAAATCAGGTTCCGCGACATTAAACTGACCGTCTATGGCCTGGGCGACTACGCCTTCGTGACCACCGCCGACGGCCATGCCATCCTGTTCAAGGAAGGCCACAGCGTGGTGACGGTATTCGCCGCCCACCAGCAGTTGCAGGAAGGCCTGACCAAGACCCTCAAGGCCGTGACCGCCAAGGCCGCCAAGTGGCGCAAGGGCGAGTTGGTGACGTTCAAGGCCAGCGAGTAGTGGAACTGCCCCGCGCCGATTTCCACCAGCAGCACCAGGCCAGTGCGCAAGCCGACGCCCTGCGTCTGTTTGAGCGCAAGGCTGTCATGCAAGGTGCGTGGCTGAACTGGGTGGCCTCGCAGATCTATGCGTTGCGACCCGCGGCGTACGCCAGCATGGTCAGGAGAGAGCTGGCCCGTCTGCAGGAAACGGCCGAAAACTGATCCACGTCCCTCGAAAGCAGGAACCTCTACTACAGTCAGTTGACTGAGTATTCAGAGGCTTCGCGGTCTATTGCCAGGCCATCCTGCTATTGCTGTGAACAGCACGAGGTGCACACGCATGAAAGGCATTCGCCGGTTGCTGGCCGCTGTGGTGGCCACGTTCGGATTGTTGGCGTCACCCGTTCAGGTGCTGGCTGCCAGCGCACCGATCCACTTCGCCGACCTCAATTGGGAAAGCGGCAGCCTGATCACCGATATCCTGCGGATCATCGTCGAGAAGGGTTACGGGTTGCCGACCGACACCTTGCCCGGCACCACGATCACCCTGGAAACCGCATTGGCCAACAATGACATCCAGGTCATTGGCGAAGAGTGGGCCGGGCGCAGCCCGGTCTGGGTCAAGGCGGAGGCTGAAGGCAAGGTCGCGAGCCTGGGCGATACGGTCAAGGGTGCCACCGAAGGCTGGTGGGTGCCGGAATACGTGGTCAAGGGTGACCCGGCCAGGGGCATCAAGGCGATGGCACCGGACTTGCGCAGTGTCACCGACCTGCCCAGGTACAAGGACGTGTTCAAGGACCCGGAAGCCCCGAACAAGGGACGCTTCCTCAACAGCCCCATCGGCTGGACCTCGGAAGTGGTCAACAAGCAGAAGCTCAAGGCCTATGGGCTCGATGACAGCTATGTGAACTTTCGCAGCGGTTCGGGTGCGGCGCTGGATGCGGAGATCAGCTCGTTGATTCGCCGTGGCAAACCGGTGCTGTTCTATTACTGGTCGCCCACGCCGCTGCTGGGTCGCTTCAAGCTGATCCAGCTGGAGGAGCCGCCCTTCGATGCGCAGGCTTGGAAAACCCTGACCGACGCCGACAACCCGAATCCGCAACCGACCCGTTCGCTGCCCTCCAAGCTGTCCATCGGCGTGTCCACGCCATTCCAGAAGCAATACCCGCAGATTGCCGAGTTCTTCGCCAAGGTCGATTTTCCCATCGACCCGCTGAACCGTGCGCTGGCCGAGATGAGTGAAAAGCACACGCCGCCGCGTCAGGCCGCCGAAGCGTTCATGAAGGCGCATCCGCAGGTCTGGAAGGCCTGGTTGCCCAAAGAGGTCGCGGACAAGGTGGCTGCCGGCCTGTAGGTGCTGGCCAATGGCTCATGTGCCGCGTTGGTCGGGTGGCAGGCGTGAGTGCGTGCACGGCGAAAAAAGCCGACTAGGATGAGTCTGTTCAAATCCCTTTCAAGGATTTCAGACCATGACCTTTGTGTTGGCTCAATGGCTGGCGACGGTAATTGCAGCGATCGCTCTGGTACACGTGTATTGGGCGTTGGGTGGTGAATGGGCCGTCGTGGCAGTGGTGCCGCAGGTGCCGGTGGAGGG
>Ga0079986_1017844_pt1 | contig 12377 bp, 9 predicted proteins | sample Hof3ISUMetaT_FD_73496 | JGI IMG/M metagenome (GOLD analysis project Ga0079986, IMG submission 73496) | Enriched soil aggregate microbial communities from Iowa State university to study microbial drivers of carbon cycling -... | ecosystem: Environmental > Terrestrial > Soil > Agricultural land... | reverse complement strand
GTTTCGGTGTCTGCCTCTGGTCGATTTCTGCTTGTCGTATCGAGCAGCAATTGTCCTCCGGAAAGCAGAAGTACATTGGTCTGAAGTGGCGAAACTGCCGCCAAAACCATCGGGTAAAAAAAAGCCTCCTAAAATGGCGGCAAGATAATCGCGCGAAGTGTTGCTGGCACTGGAGAAACCCGAAAATTCGTTCAGCGACTACGTTAAGCGCCACAACGACTATAGTCATTGGTGAACCAGAGCGAATCCCGCCGTTGCGCTACCCACCTGGCCTCAATTCGATACCGCGAAGGCACGGCGTACTTCCTCGTGCTTCTTGATTCGGAGGGTGAACGTCTCGCAACCGAAAACACTCAGGCTCAGGCTGAGATCGAGGCATCGTCGCCATTTATAAATCCCTGGCGGTGGATCGAGTAATCCCGCCGGGCAGTCGTATCCCCGCTGAGCAGACCCTAACCACCCATCTATCAGGGCTCAAGCAATGAACACTTCAGAATTGGATGATGCAAAAAAAACGAGCGACGACCTGGTCAGGGGCCGCTGTCAGCCGGCACTGTCGCGCCCGACTTTTCGCTGTACGCGACCCCTGATCAACAGTTGTCGCTGCGCGAGCGGAAGGGAAATCCCGTGATACTGGCGTTTTATCCCGCTGACTGGAGTTCGGTTTGTGGCGACCAACTGACTTTTGAATGGCACCCCCGCGTTTTACATTGATGGGTTTCGCTATGACGGGGCTCCAGAATTCATCGAGATGAGGCAAATGATTGAGCTTTCGTTAGTGCGTGGACAAGCTCGCTAGAGGGCGACATCGGCTTGGCATCACCCACACCGGAGCCGAGGACGAACCAGCGTTCTCCCTTCGACAATAAACGAGGTGCACACGGAGCCGGTAACTAATGAAATCTTTGAAGTATTATGAAAAAAATCGACGCGCCACATGGTTAGAGTTGTTTTTTGACCTGACTTTTGTTGTTACAATTGGCAAAGTTACGCATACTCTCGGACATGTTCATCAAGGCCACTTTGAACATGAGCAATTATGGACATTTTTACTGCTTTTTATTCCATTGTGGTGGATCTGGTCTAGCCACACGATTTACTCCAATAGGTTTGATACAGACAGCAACCTTCACCGTTTAGCAACATTATTTATAATGTTGCTTCTCATTGTGGCATCTGCTCGGATCGGGGAAGATCTGGAAGTAAACTACCCCCTTGTTATTGCTTGCTATTTTGGTATACGTGCCATCATCAGTATTATGTACATTTCGTCCATAAGTAAACTCGATTCACGTAACGAATTCTCCTCTAAGCTTGGCTTCGCTCTGTTAATTAGCGCAGTTGTTAGTCTTTCATCCATTCTTTTTGACCCACCCGTGCGTTACCTTGTCGCTTACACTGGGATTATTCTTGATATTCTGTTCCCTGTATTTTTCTGGACTAAACTAAAGCCACTGCCAGCACATACAGAGCACTTGGTTGAACGCGTAGGCTTACTCACCATCATCTTATTGGGCGAGTCAGTAATCAGCCTTTCCGGAGGGTTATCCGACATTCAATGGGATCGTTATAATGTCTTGGCTGCAATCACCGGATTTAGCATGATTTGCAGTATCTGGTGGATCTATTTTGATAGTTTTTACCTGCTGAACAAAAATGAAAGTAGTATGACTGGGCATTCCTTAATCTACTCGCACCTTTTTCTTTTTATGGGGCTAGCACTCCTGGCAAATTTGATCAGGCATGCGATCCTGAATGACATTGCGATGCGTGACTTCCAGATTACGTCAATCATCGGCATGGCCTTATTTTTCATAGGCAAGCAATATGGCTATTTCATAGCAGTACCTAAAATAAGGAAATACATACTACAAAACACCTTGATCGTGTTGTCTTTGGGTGGGTTAGTTATATTCCTACCCCGCGTCGAGTACATATTGGTCGGCCTAACAGCAACTATGATCTGTTATGTTTTCCTGAATTTCAGATATCGTTGAATCTTTATTGTTAGGCCCTAGGTTGGAGGTGAGCGCCCGCGAAAGCCCGCAAACAAGGTCGAGGAACCCGTCCCCGATAACGGAAAATGGGATTGATCATTTTTCATCCGACTACCCTGTGTAGCTCGTAGGCTGGGATAAAACTTGCCGGGCGAGTAAGTTGTTATTGGCCAAACTCTGCCGATCATGAAGGGCTGCTTTGGGTCGACGACTGCCGGTCACGACAGGCACAAATCGGTCAGCAGGGGCAGGACTCATGGCACGAGCTTGAAGACGTGTTGACGGCTATCCGCTTGGCTGGATTGTGGGAATCTCATGAAATCAAATACAGTGGGTGTGTCGCAGGTCTTAAGACTCAGGAGCCAAGCCGGCTTTCTGTTTCTATAGCAATTCGATAAGAATAGAATCGAACCAAAGCAGTCAATTTCTGTGGGGTGCAATGTGAAACGAGACAACACGCTGGTTTTTGGAATTTTGTCGTGCATTGAATCCAGCCTGATATCCGTTGGGTCGTCATATTCGGAAATTACGCATCAGCTAGAACACGACTATGGCGTCTCTGATGATAGTGAGCATCTTGGAGATTTCCTAAGAAGCTTGGAGTATCAGATGGAGATCCTCGAAGATGCTGGATTCGTGAAGAAATACTCAGAACACTACGATACTCCGGACAATATTTTTTATCGTTTGACGTGGGCTGGACACGATTATCTCGATGACAGAAGAACGGCGGGTTGCTTAGTCACGCGGCTTGTCACTTGAAGACCCGCCATCGTGCAGATGAAAAGCTTAAGTGTATCTCGTCAGGATCATAAGTGACTTTGTTTCCCTTTGTGGGATATCAAGATAGGCCAACCAGTACGAAATGCGGTTGACTTGCTGAAGTCGTATCCGGCACACGCACCATCGACAGTAGCTTTATAACGATGCTCGCCTTCCACGCACAACCTGAGTCGACGCGCAGCCGCCCCTGCCAATACAGCATCATCACGCACGCCTGCCTGCGAGCCAATAACTAGCCCGTCTGTTTAGAATAATGGCCTGGTGGATTGCGCTGACGTTGCAATCTGCGCTTCCACATCAATAGCTTCCAGGAGCGGTGGATGATGGTGCCACAGGCCGTGTCGTGAGATGACTTTGAAGCCTTACTGCCGTGGAATTGCTCGCCAGACCTGAAATCAGGAAGTCAACCTGATGGATCAACGCCTTGTGGCGTTGTTCAGCGAGGCTAACTAATGGGTGTCAAAATCAAACGATGGAATATAGCCTGCGCCGAGCAGATGTGGACATTTCGACGATACAAAATCATCACTTAATAAATCGTCTGGACTTTTATACTTGCTCGTAAAAACCCCAGTGATGTTTAAAAGAGTATGTGGCAAGGATGATATGCTGATTTTCTGACTTTCTCTTTCCCTCAACTTTAAAAGCTTGAGTGATTGCTGTCTTGAAACATTATCGGACGCCCAGATAAATGCCGAAACCGGGAGGTCATATTTATTGCCAATACCATGCCCCAACAGCCCTCGACTGTCATCCATCATGTTTTCACCATGATCCGATGAATAAAACAAGACAGATGGTTTTTTGCTCGACTTCAATTGATCAATCATTGTACTTAATAACCAGTCCGTATATAAAATACTATTATCATATTCTGCAGTAATTTTGTCTTTGAAGCTGCTTGTTGACGGCTGGAATTTATCAAAATGTTCTGGGTATCGGCGTGAATACTCGAAATGACTACCCTTGACATGAATAAATATGGCTTTCTTTTCTGTATCGCTTTTTTTTAGTATTTTTTCATATTCTGAAATTAATGCTCCATCATGGCTTCTCTCAAAATATCGACGGTACTGTGCCTCTGCAGCTATTTGTGGAATTATTCCGCCAAAACTATCAACTTCCTGTACAGACAACCAATAGGTCATGTACCCGGCTGCGCGATATATACTCACCAATGATTTTGTTGACACAATGGATTCCCAATCCCATATAGGATCAAGACTTAGCATTGAAGGAACCGCGAACGAGGTATATGGGGCTGTCGTGCAAATCCGATTAAACTTGAAAATACCCGCCTGCTTACCGAGATTTGGGGTTGTTTCCCTATTATAACCGTAGAGGGACCAGTTGTGCGGCCGTGATGACTCGCCGATCACAAAAACAATGGTTTCTATATTTGATTGATTCGATATGCTGGTTATTTTTACATCAGATTCTCGACGGCGCTTGATAAGTTTCTCCGTCCCCAAATACAAGTTTGCAGTAATGGCAATTTGCGATAAATAACCTACTGGCGTGCTTTGATCTTTTGCAAGGAGATCCATGACTGCAGATTTCCCGAGAGAATTAAGCTTGACGGTTTTATAAAAATACGCCCCATACCCCACTAGCAAGGCGCTAACAAAAAATACAAAAATACCTTTGTTTTTATATAATTCGCGCTTATGCAGACCTATTAATCCAGCCCCATAGCAAAATATGAAGATCACCAAAACGGTACTGATGGACTGCCAATAGGTCGGTAAAAATTCACTTGCCTCCTTATAATTTGTCAAGCCAATAAACATATAGGCCGCTGTTAATTTCGAGTTAAAATTTAAAACCAAAAAGAGATCAATAGCTGCTACCAAATAAAATGGCAGCAGAATGATGTGAACTTTGAATTGATTGGACGAAACAAATCTAATTGCCAAAAGCCACAACACCGACATGCCAAGGGTGTAAAAGACCAATAAATCAATTTTAGAATGTTGATGGTTTGTTAGCGTCCTAACAATCAACGGTGATAGCAGATATGACCACAATACTAAATTTGGCCATTCTGCTTTTAATATTTTAAATGAGACATCGATAATTTTGGCGGAGTTTTTCATTTGATGGTTATTCTCGCAGGATACCCACATGCCTCCTCAGAGGGTAGCTCCAATTGGCGCGCTCGCTGTATCTTGTTAAAAATATCCTATCCTTTGGCGTCCAAACGTAGCGAGTCTCGGCTATTGCCAGCAAGCTTGTAGCGAAAGATCCAACTTGAAGAGCCCCTTGAGGCCACGCTAACCGCGTTTAGATGTGTAGAAGGGGAAACGATTGTCCGCTTTTGGCCGGTTTCGGCCCTTCGCGACAGGCAGAAATCGGCCAGAACCCGTCGCTTGAGAGGGGATAAAAAATCTGGCCTCTATTCGCTGTGACTCTACTCCTTGTACTCGCTTACGAGTTAGGACCAGGCAGCATGCTTTTCAACACTTCATCTTTTTCAACGAAGTGATGCGTGAGCGCCACGAGGGAGTGTCCTCCCACCAAGGCTCCGCATAGCCAAGCAACATAGGTATGAATCGATTTTGCCATGTCATAAAGCGATTGGTCAGGACCGACCATAGGCGGTAACTGAAAAAGCCCGGCCACGAGGATGGGTTTATCTGCCACAGAGCTCCAATACCAGCCAGAGAGTGGTAGGCCGATTAGCGCAATTGCGTAAAGCATCAAGTGACCGAAGAAAGCCCCCCGCTTCATTAACGGGCTCATCGCCGCGGGCAATGCCGGCGCGGGGTGAGTAAGCCGCCATGCGATACGCACGACAATCAAAAAAAGCAGCGTACTCGCCATCGCTTTGTGCAGGAATGTCAGCTCATGATGCGCATTGAACTCATCACGCCAGTGAGTGGCCAGAATTCCAATGAACCAGGCACCGATCCAGAGCAACGCCATCCCCCAATGCAGCCACTTTGCAGTACTGGTGTAACTCTCTGCTTTTGCCATCCCGTTAGCCTTTTCAGTTCAATCGTGGATGGATTATTGCCTCGATAACCAATCGAAAAAAAATGATAATTACTGCTTATAAACATCGAATAGCTCGATACACTCCACACAGAAGCCCCGGCTGCCAAGCGTTCCCACCTTCAAAAGAGAGAGTAAGCGATGGGTCGTTTCTGCCCGTGGCGACAGGCAGAAACCGGCCAAAAGCGGTCATTGGCTTTTGCTAGCCGACGGCACCAAACCAGCGGCAAGTGCCTCCAATAATGCACTGACCTTGGGAAGCGCCTGACGGCTCTTTAGCCAAATCAGATTGATCGCCAGGCCATTGGTTGCCAAGTGGGGAAGCACTTCAACCAATGTCCCCTCTTCAAGCTGACGTTTGATCAACCATGAAGGTAACTGCGCGATCCCGCACCCCGCCGATACCGCGATCACCAGACCTTCGCCATCTCCCACAACGAACTTTGCGGCTATCGCCCTGCGTTCAATTTCGCCCGGGTGCTTTCCTGAAAAACTCCAAGGGCTAACCGTTCCATCCGCCCAGCCGTAAGCGATGCACTGATGCTGTTCCAGATCGCGCTCGGTCACGGGCGTGCCGTGCTTACTCAAATAGGCGGGGGATGCACAGAATATATGCCACTCACTGCCCAGGTAGCGGTGTTCCAATGCGGCGGGCCAAACGTCCGAACCACCGATGCGTACGACGATGTCGACACCTTCCTCGATAGGGTCGATGAAATGGTCGGAAAACGAAATGTGCGGGAGCAGCAACGCATGTTCCTGGGCAAATCGCAGAATAATCGGGAGTGCCTGCTGGCGGCCGAATGCACCTGGAAGGTCAATGCGAATCCTGCCACGAGGCTCAGTGTTTTCGGCAAGTAGGGACAGCTCAGCCTCTTCGAGGTCAGCCAGCACGCCTGTGCATGTGCGATAGAACGCAATCCCCGCATCCGTCAGTGACAAGCGTCGAGTGGTTCGATGGAACAACCGAGTCCCAAGCCTGCTCTCCAATCGAGCTATTCCTTTGCTGATTGCCGAAGCCGTCAGACTCATCCTCTCGGCAGCGCCTTTGAAGCTACCGGAGTCGGCGACGCAGACAAATACATCAATGCCCTTTAATCGTTCGGAGGAAAACACGGGCGCCCCTCATTCATGAACTGAGTTCTACCGACCTGATAAAAAACATCATAAATCAGAACACAATTCCCCAGTAAGCTTGATATTCGCATCAATCAACACGCTGCGACGGACGAACACCCTAAAAACAACCCGCTGAACGATGAGGCAAGGATGCTGACCACGCTAAAAAGCTATCCGACAACAATAAATTTGCTGCTGTCGGCGTCCCTGATATTGACCCTGGCGCGAGCAATCACCCTGCCCTATCTGGTCATTTACCTTTCCGGCGGTTTCAGCTTGAGCGTCGCCGATATCGGCCTGGTGATTGGCAGCACACTGATCATCGGGTCGTTATTGAGTCTTTACGGTGGCTTTCTTGTCGACAAGATGTCCAGTTTTCGGCTGATCCTGGGCTTCAGTGGTGTGTTCACGCTGGGGTTTCTCGGGACGTTTCTGGCTCGCGATCTTTGGCTGTTCTACAGCTGCCTGGTACTGATCAACCTGGCTTATGCGGTCATTGATATCGCGGTCAAATCAGGATTTGGCAGCCTGCTTCCCGTCACCGATCGCAGCGAAGTTTTCTCGATCAAATACACGCTGACCAATATCGGGTATGCCGTCGGCCCGTTTCTTGGCGCTGGCATGGCCAAGCTGGATATCAGCTTGCCATTCCTGTTATCTGCCGGGCTTGGAGCAGGATTCTTCTTCATCTATTTCGTTTGGGGCAATAGAGACCTGAACGCTACCGATAAAACTCAGAAACCAGTACCTTTTCTGGCCGTGGGAAAACTGTTACTCAAGGACTATCGGTTAGTGTGTTTCACCCTTGGTGGGCTGCTCAGTGCTGTGGTCTTTGGCCAGTTCACTGCTTATCTCTCGCAGTATCTGGTGATCACTACCACACCAGAATCCACCTACCAGATCATCAGTACCGTTGTGGCGACCAATGCGCTGATGGTGATCAGCTTGCAATACTCCATAGGCAGGAAGATCTCTCACAGACATCTGAATCTGTGGCTGGCCGCGGGACTGAGTATGTTCATTATGGGGTTGGCGGGTTTTGCCCTATCGACCTCTACTCTGCTGTGGGTCATTTCCATAGCCATTTTCACGGTCGGCGAGATCATAGTGTTCCCCGCCGAGTACATGTTCATCGATAAAATCGCTCCGGACAACCTGCGCGGCATGTATTACGGAGCACAAAACCTGTCCAACCTCGGCGCAGCACTGGGACCGGTACTTTGCGGAGTCGTATTGGCGACTCAGCCTCCCTACTACATCTTCTACATGCTTGTGCTCTTCATTGTTGCTGGTGGAATGTTTTACTTCCTGGGGGCTTCCAACTTGAGCGCTACAACGGATATGGATCCTGATTGAAGGGCAGCATTGAGAAAGACGGTGAGGAATCAAAAAATCACCTTATAAAAGCACCGTCAGGTACTTGGGAATTGAAGTTGATGATGCCCTGGAAATGGCGAACCAGACGGGAGTCCGACCACCCATAGTGACAGTCGATATGGTCAGTCGCGACAGGCAGAAGAATGGCTCCATCTGCGTTTATATTCAGCGGTTCTTTTCCCATTGCTCATTGCTCATCGCTAAGCGAAACCCGAGATGGGACATGGAATTCATAGGATCTGCACCCTGCCTGGCACTGGTACGAAAGCTCGTACAGTAGCTGTCGCTACAAAGAAAGGAACCACCTCGGATCACACGTTGCGGTGCGTTGGCGGTAACCCCGAGTTCGGGGTCATAGCTATCGGATGGTCCCACCGGATTGACAGCCGCCGCACCTGCCGGCTGATGCCTTACTCTAAATGCATCGGCACGATACCAATCGGCGACCCACTGCCAAACGTTCCCGGACATGTCGTATAGCCCGTAGGCGTTAGGTCTGTAACTGCCTACCGGTTTGGTGCCGATCTTGAATTTATTACTGGTCCCGGTCACGGGAAACGGTAGTACCTCATCCCAAGTGTTGGCCATCTTTTCTCCACCGGGCGCGAAATCATTCCCCCACGCATAGGTCGCTTGCTCCAGTCCGCCTCTGGCGGCGTACTCCCATTCAGCTTCAGTCAGCAAGCGTTTATGTGCCCACGTTGCATACGCCTGTGCATCTTGAAGTGAAACCTGCACCACGGGATGGGTTTCCTTACCCTCAATTGAGCTGTTGGGGCCCAACGGATGGCGCCAGTCAGCCCCGGGGACAAATGCCCACCACTGACTGAAATCATTCAGGGCGACTGGCCTGTCGGTGCCTGCGAAAACCAATGCTCCAGGCACCATGACACTGTCGTCGGGCTCAGGTGTTCCTGGCGGTAGCTGGACTTTCAGATCGTCCCATTCGGGTTTGCGTTCGGCGGTGGTGACGTAATGCGTTTCAGCAATGAAACGGGCGAAATCGGCGTTGGTGACGTCGTAGCGGTCGATCCAATAGCCGTCGAGTCGAACCTTGTGGGCCGGCCTCTCGTTAGGTCGCGCCAGCTTATGATCGCTGCCCATCAAGAATTCACCCGCAGGGAGCCAGACCATACCCACGGGGCCATTTTCCCCATCACCAAGGGTCAAAGGCGACGGACCGCGAGCGTGCCGGTACGCAGCAAAAGCCAAGCCAGCAGACAGTATTCCGACTGCGGCTAAAACGATGCCCAATGGCCGATTCCTGATGAGCATTTGCGCTCCCTTGGTTTCTGTAGGTTGTGACCCTTTCTAACCCTTGGAACACGGGTGAAACCCGCGCCCAAGCACGGTCTGCACCCCTCACATCCGAGGCGGACTCAATCCTGCTTTGCTTTCTGTTCCATTGCCGCCTGCAACTTCTTGATGTCCTCGGGCGACAAGTGCGGGCGATCGACCTTGATCCTCAGCTGGTTGAGTTTGGCCGTCAGTGGAAATGGCGGCTGGTAGTCCGCATCGTTCACGCCGGTCAGCGTGTCGGACCCGATGTCGAACGCCTCGTCCCACTGCAGGATCATCGGCAACGTACGCTCCATGCGCTGTGTGGCGACCACCTTGTCGTCCACCTTGAGCGTGCCGGTGCCCGGTTGGCCGAGGCCGCTGAAGTCGTTGAACTCGAGCGTGCCTTCTCCCACCCCCTCATACTTAAAGTCAAATTCGATCGTGTGCCGGCCCGACGGAAGCGCCTCGGTACCCTCCCACTTCAAGCGTTGCAGATCGATCAGGTTCCACAAGAACACGGGCTTACCCTTCAGCAGGTAGAACCCATACCCGGAAAACCGTCCTCCAGACGTAAGGATCATGCCTTCGGCACCACCCTGCGGTACTTCAATGTCGGCGGTGATCGTGTAGGAAGTGTTTAACAACAGCGGCGAGTCGCCCTGCGGCAATCCGGACATCGGCCTCGTATAGACGAACTCCGTGCGCCCGGCGGTTATGTTCGGCCGCGGCGCAATGATGCGCGCAGCCACCGAAGCGTCCAGCGGTAAAACCTGGTACTTCTTGGCCTCGGCAATGAACGCCTGCTTCATCTCCTTGACCTTTTCCGGGTTCTTGTCCGCAATGTTATCGGTCTGGTTGAAGTCGGTTTTAAGGTTGAAGAGTTCAAGCACCTGGTTGTTCAACGGATCCGTATTGGCCGCGCCAAACGCTTCCCAGGGCGCACGATTGACCTTCGTGCTGAGAAACCAGCCGTCCTGGTACAGGGCCCACTGGCCCATCATTTCGAAGTATTGCGTCGTGTGCTGCGAAGGCGCCTGGGCATTCTTCGCATCGAAGGTGTAGGCAAAGCTCGTTCCTTCGATAGGTTTCTGAGGGATGCCATCCACTGTTTCGGGCGCACGGATGCCGGCCGCTTCAAGGATCGTTGGCACCACATCGATGACATGAACGAACTGCTCGCGCAGGCCACCCGCGTCCTTTATCCGCGCCGGCCATGAAACCACCATGTTCTGATTGATGCCGCCGAGCTGCGAGGCATTTTGCTTAAACCAGGAAAACGGTGTGTCGAATGTCCAGGACCAACCGGCCGACATGTGGTTATAGGTTTTTTCGGTACCCCATACGTCGTAGTACTTCATCTGTTCCGCAACTGGCACACTGATGCCGTTGAAAAAGGCGACTTCGTTGGGAGTACCAAGTGGCCCCCCCTCGGCACTGGTGCCGTTATCGCCGTTGATGTAGATGATCAACGTATTGTCGAGTTTGCCCAGATCTTCGACCGCCTGGACGACGCGGCCGATCTCACTGTCGCTGTAGGCCGCATAGGCGGCGAAGATCTCAACCTGACGGATATAAAGCTTCTGCTCCTCGGCCGTCAGTTGGTCCCACTCCTTCAATACCTCTTTCGGCCAGGGTGGTAACCGGGCGTCTTTCGGGACAACCCCCAGACGCTTCTGGTTTTCGAAGATGCGCTCGCGCACTTTGTTCCAGCCCTCGTCGAAGAGCTTCATCTGGCTGATTTTATCTACCCACTCCTGGGTGGGGTGGTGCGGCGCATGCGTGGCACCGGGCGCGTACTTGATGAAAAACGGTTTGTTGGGGTCGATCTGATGGATTCGCGTCATCCAGTCGATTGCGTCATCGGCCATGGCCGTGACCAGGTTCCAGGTGCCGGGCGCTTTGCCCTGGAACGGATAAATCTGGGTGGTATTGCGGAACAGGTTTGGCTCCCATTGATTGGCGTCACCGCCGACGAAGCCGTAGAAGTACTCAAAGCCCATGCCGGTTGGCCATTGATCGAATGGTCCGGCCTGGCTGGCAGTGAAGACTGGCGTGTTGTGGTCCTTGCCGAACCAGGAAGTCGAGTAGCCGTTATCTAGCAGGATGCGCCCGATCGTTGCCTTGTTCCGGTCGATGATGCTGTTGTAGCCCGGGAAGCCGGTCGACTGCTCCGAGATCACACCGAAGCCTGCCGAGTGGTGATTGCGCCCGGTGATCAGCGCGGCCCGAGTAGGCGAGCACAGCGCCGTAGAGAAGACCCGGTTGAAACGCAGCCCCTGCTGCGCGATGCGATCCATCGTCGGTGTCGGAATGACGCCACCGAAGGTGCTGGGTACACCAAAACCGGCGTCGTCGGTGATGATCAACAGCACGTTGGGTGCCCCTTTCGGCGGAACAACGCGCGGCGCCCACCACGGTTTGGACTGCAAGGCGCCTTCCTGAATGACTCCACCAAATTTCGGATCGGGCGGTGGTAACTGCGAGCCGCTGATACTGATGGTGGCGCTGGGTGAACCCGGCGTGCCGGTAACTTGCTCGGCAAACGCGGGTGCCGATGCCAGGGAGGTGCCGGCAATCGCAAGGGCAAGGAAGGCAGTCAACTTGAAGGGGCGCATAGCTCTTAGCTCCATTCGGAACTGATTGAGTTCGATGGGCACGCTCAGAACTGCGGGGCGTAAGTGGATGTAGTGTTAGCAGTGAAGCGTAGCCGCGGAATCCGCGCCGGTAATGCGGGCTGGGCCCCATTCGACGGGCGGTAGCCCCTGTGGTGAAGTAAAAGCGTCGATCAGTTTTTTTCAACATTCTTGATCCAGGTCTCAAGCTCCA
>Ga0079986_1016453_pt1 | contig 12575 bp, 12 predicted proteins | sample Hof3ISUMetaT_FD_73496 | JGI IMG/M metagenome (GOLD analysis project Ga0079986, IMG submission 73496) | Enriched soil aggregate microbial communities from Iowa State university to study microbial drivers of carbon cycling -... | ecosystem: Environmental > Terrestrial > Soil > Agricultural land... | reverse complement strand
CTTGCCCTGGCTGTCGATCTCCTGCAGGCACGGGGGGTACTGCTGTATTCCAGCAAAGCGATAAAACTTTCAACGTTGCCGAAACTTTTAAACAGCCTCACTTGCCCAAAAATGATCGTCGGACCAACGGTGAGCATCCACCACACCGAGTTGTGCGCAATAGCTTCTGAAATCAACGATTTGTACCTGGCCGACAGCCCTCTGGCGGCGCACCAGGCACTCGTTCAACGCGGGTTCATTTAATGGCGTTTGTTCAATGAAACGGGCGAACACAACGATGCAATTGATCTGGCTGCGCAGCGACCTGCGCCGGCATGACAACACTGCCCTTTCCGCCGCGGCAGCCCGTGGCCCGACAGTAGCGGTGTACCTGTTGAGCCCGGAGCAATGGCGCGAACATGACGACGCCCCCTGCAAAGTGGACTTCTGGCTGCGTAACTTGCAGGCGTTGAGGGGTGCGTTGGGCCAATTGAACATCCCCCTGCTGATCCGCCATGCCCCGCGCTGGGATGACGCACCAGCGGTGCTGCTCCAGTTGTGCCGGCAATTGCAGATCGACACGGTGCATCTCAACGAGGAATACGGCATCAATGAGACCCGTCGCGATGCAGCGGTGGCCCAGGCCCTGAAGGCCGAAGGCATCGAGGTTCGCAGCTACCTCGATCAACTGCTGTTCAAGCCTGGCAGTGTGCTGACCAGGACCGGTGGGTACTTTCAGGTCTTCAGTCAGTTCCGCAAAGTCTGTCGTGAACGACTGCATCATTCACTGCCCGGCCTGGTACCCACACCGGTGGCGCAAGCTGCGCTGAACATTGCCAGCGACGCCATCGCGACCCGGGTCGAAGGTTTCGACGTGCCCGCTGACGGCCTGCGTGACCTGTGGCCAGCCGGCGAAGAGGAAGCCCGGCGCCGGCTCGACAGCTTTACCGAGATGCAGATCGACTATTACCAGAGCGAGCGTGACTTCCCGGCAAAACCCGGCACCAGCCAACTCTCGGCCTATCTGGCCGCCGGGGTGATCTCTCCCCGCCAGTGCCTGCATGCCGCGCTGCAAAGCAATCATGGCGAGTTCGAAAGCGGCAACATGGGCGCTGTCACCTGGATCAATGAACTGCTGTGGCGCGAGTTCTACAAACACATTCTGGTGGGTTACCCACGGGTTTCCCGTCACCGTGCCTTTCGCCCGGAAACCGAAGCCCTGGCATGGCGCAACGCTCCCGAAGAGCTCGCCGCCTGGCAGCAGGGCCGCACCGGCCTGCCGATCATCGACGCGGCCATGCGCCAGCTGCTGGAAACCGGCTGGATGCACAATCGCCTGCGCATGGTGGTGGCGATGTTCCTGACCAAGAACCTGTTGATCGACTGGCGCGAAGGCGAGCGTTTTTTCATGCGCCACCTGATCGATGGCGACCTGGCAGCGAACAACGGCGGTTGGCAATGGAGTTCATCCACCGGCACCGATTCGGCTCCTTACTTCCGGATTTTCAACCCGCTGAGCCAGTCGGAAAAATTCGACGCCGAAGGCCTGTTCATCAAGCACTGGCTACCCCAATTGTCGGCGCTCGATAAAAAGGCTGTGCACAATCCGGCGCATCTTGGCGGTTTGTTCGGTGTGGCAGGTTATCCGCCACCGATCGTCGACCTGGCCAGCTCCAGAGCCCGCGCCTTGGCCGCGTTCAAGAACCTGCCGTCGCGGCAAGCTGCGGGGAGCTTCGATGAATAACCTCGTGCAATGTCATGATGAACCTTTTGCGGTATTGGGCCGGGCGAATGTCGGCCTGACATGGAGAACTAAATGAAGCCTACACCTGCACGACGGTATTGGCTGACCGGTGCGAGCAGCGGCATTGGCGCCGCGCTGGCCGAAGAAATACTGAAAACCGGTGCCCACCTGGCGGTCAGCTCCCGCGCCCTGGCCCCTCTGAAAGTCCTGTCCTTGCGCTATCCCGGGCAAGTATTGGTGGTGGCTGGCGACTTGACCAACAGCCAGACGGTACGGGAAATCGGTGAACAGATTGCCCGGGACTGGGGCGCTCTGGACACCGTGATCCTCAACGCCGGAACCTGCGAATACGTGGATGCCAAGCCATTCGACGCCTCGATCATCGAGCATGTGGTGCGCACCAACCTGCTCGCCAGCAGTTACTGCATCGAAGCGGCGTTGCCATTGCTGCGCGCTGGCAACGCGCCGCACCTGGTGGGCCTGGCCAGCTCGGTGACCTACCTGCCACTGCCCCGCGCCGAAGCCTATGGTGGCACGAAAGCCGGGATGCGTTACCTGTTCGAATCCCTGCGCATCGACCTGGCACCGCAAGGGATGGACGTAACAATGGTCAGCCCGGGATTCGTCGAGACGTCTGTGCCCGAGAACAACGATTCCCCCGTTCCACTCACCTGGCCTGCGGGAAAAGCTGCGCATTACATATTCCACAAACTGAGCAACCGGCCGCTGGAAATCGCGTTACCGGGAACGTTCATGGCCAGCCTGTGGCCACTGTCGAGACTGCCCGACCGGGCGAAATTGGCGATCGGCAGGCGCATGGTCCGCAGCAGCCCGCCGATCATGGATCAGTTGTGACCAACAGGCTTGCAACGGATGCCCGCGACTGAGCGTCCGTCAGAGCTTTCACACTGTTCCGGCCGACTGCCTTACACTGCGCGCCATGAAAACCATCCCTCACACACAAATCGCCACCCCGGCGGTGACCTGCTCGACCTGCGCCGCCTGCTGCTGCCAGCTCGAAGTCATGCTGATCACCGATACAGGCGTGCCCGAGCGATACATCGATACCGATGACTGGGGTGGGGAGGTCATGCTGCGCCTGGACGACGGCTGGTGCGCCGCGCTGGATCGCAACACGATGATGTGCACCATCTATGAAAAACGCCCACTGATCTGCCGGGAATTCGAGATGGGTGCGCCAGAATGCATTGAAGAGCGCCAGGGGATCACGACGGCGTATCGCTGAAACTCATTGTGGGAGATAGGCAGCCACCCGCAACAGGCTAACTCCCACAAGATATGTTGTTCAAGCCGTGCCCCTTACAACGGCATCGTGTAATGCAGGGCGTAACTTTCTACACCGTCGTTGGGACTGGTAATCCCGGCATTGGAGTAGTGCGTGGCGCGAATGCCGACCTCATGCCCGCCGGCAAAGCGCAGACCGACACCGAAGCGGTCCTCGAATTGAAACGCGCTGCCCAGGTCATTGTTTTCGACTTCGGTACTGGCGAACAACGCCAATCCAACCCCCAGTTCGACGTAGGGCTTAATGCTCTGACCGGCAAACTCGTAAACAAATACCGGCGAGAATGAAAGGCTGTGGTTGCTGGTGGTCTCGTCGCCGTCCCAGTAGGTGTAGGCGCCGCTCCAATAACCGGTCAATCGGCCTACATCGCTCTGCCACCAACTCTTGTCCCAATCCACTTGCATGCCCAGTCGATAGGTCATGGTCGATTCGCCAGTCTGACCGACCCCAAACTCCACGCCTGCCGCCTGTGCAGTGAAACTGTGCCCCATCAGTGCAGCCGCAATCGCGGCCAAGCAAAATAGTCGCTTCATAGAAACATCCTTTTCCGAACGATTACGTCTGTTTTTTTTGTTGCTCTAAGTACACAGCTATAGAAGACGACCGTTATTCAGAAGTTCACCCCAAATGCCTCCGCCCGAGAAATTCTTACTCTTCAAAGCTTCGCACAACGCCAGCGTTATTCCACAGGATCGGCAATATATTTGTGAAATGATCAGGATCGGCACTTGTCCAGAATTGCGCATCACGCGCAGGCCCGGCGGCCAGCAATGCGCGCTCGGCCAGCAAGCGCTGAAGCTGACGCGCGACCGCCGCACCGGTGTCGATCAGGCTGATGTCATCGGGGATCATCTGCTGGAGCAATGGTTTAAGGAACGGGTAATGGGTGCAGCCCAGAATGATGGTGTCGGCGCCCTCGGCAAGCAGCGGCCGGACATAACCCTCCAGCAACTGGTGCAGGGCGGGACTGTGCAGATCGCCTTTTTCGATCAGCTCGACCAACCCGGGGCAGGGTTGGGTGATCACCCGCACATCGGTGGCGAAACGGTCGAGCAACGCGGCGAACTTGGCGCTCTGCAGGGTGCCCGTGGTGGCCAGCACGCCAACCACACCGCTGCGGGTAGCCGCGGCGGCCGGCTTGACGGCGGGCTCCATGCCGACTATTGGCCACTGCGGGTAATCGCGACGCAAGTCGGCAACACCGGCGACCGTTGCAGTATTACAGGCCAGGACCAGGGCCTTGGCGCCCTGGCGTTGAAAAAACTCGGCTATGACGCTGCAACGCCGGCGGATGAATTCCGGGGTTTTCTCGCCGTAGGGAATGTTCCCGCAATCGGCGACATACAACAGGGATTCACCAGGCAACAAACGCTGGATCTCGGCCAGCACCGAGAGCCCGCCGACACCGGAGTCGAACACGCCGATCGGCGCTTCACGCATGCTTGGGCCCACAGACACTGCAACCCGGATCCCGCTTGACCCGCAACTCACGAAAGCGCGTGCCCAGGGCGTCGATCAGCAACAGGCGACCCACCAGCGGCTCGCCAAAGCCCGCCAGCAACTTCAGCGCTTCGAGGGCTTGCAGGCTGCCGACCAGCCCCACCAAGGGGCCGACCACCCCGGCCTCGCTGCAGGTCAATTCGGCTTCGCTGCCATGCCCATACAAGCAGTGGTAGCAAGGACTTTGCGCCAGACGCGGGTCGAACACCGACAATTGCCCTTCCAGGCGAATCGCCGCACCGCTGACCAGCGGCTTGCCAGCGCTCACGCACGCCGCGTTGACCGCTTCACGGGTGGCAAAATTGTCGGAACAGTCGAGAACCAGATCCACCCCGGCCACGACAGCCGCCAGTGAGTCTTCATCGAGCGCCGCGCGATGGGCGACCAGTCCGATCTGCGGGTTGATCGCCGTCAGGCGCTTGATGGCCGAGTCGACCTTGCTCATGCCGACACTCTCGGTGTCGTGAATGATCTGCCGCTGCAGGTTGGTCAGGTCGACGCTATCGAAATCCGCCAGATGCAACTCACCGACGCCGGCCGCTGCCAGGTACAACGCCACCGGTGCGCCAAGCCCGCCGAGGCCGACAATCAGCACGCGGCTTTGCTTGAGCCGCAACTGGCCGTCGATATCAATGTGCTGCAGCAGAATCTGCCGGCTGTAACGCAGCAATTCCTCATCGTTCAGCATGGCAGGCACCCCAGGCTGATGCGTTGATGACCGCCCAGGTCGGTACGGCTGTGGACCTGTTCGAACCCACGGGTCAGCAGCAAGTCGCGCACCGCCTCGGCCTGATCGTAACCATGTTCGAGCATCAGCCAGCCGCCCGCGTCCAGGTGGTCCGGGGCCTGGGCAATGATCGAGCGCAAATCGTCCAGCCCGTCCACACCGGCCACCAGGGCACTGGCGGGCTCAAAGCGCACGTCGCCTTCCACCAGGTGCGGATCGCTCGCCGCGATGTACGGCGGATTGCTGATGATCAGATGAAAACGCCGACCTTCCAGGGCATCGAACCAATGGCTGAGCAGCACCGTGGCGTTGTCCAGGTGCAGACGCTGGCGATTGCGTTCGGCCAGGGCCACCGCCTGCGGCACACGGTCCACGGCTGTGACTGTCCATGCCGGCCGCTCGCTGGCCAGGGCCAGGGCAATCGCGCCACTGCCAGTGCCCAGGTCGAGTACCTTGGCAGGTGTGGCTGGCAGCAGTTCCAGCGCGGCCTCCACCAGCAACTCGGTATCCGGGCGCGGGATCAGCGTGTGCGGCGCAACTTCCAGGTCGAGCTTCCAGAAGCCTTGCTGGCCGAGAATGTAGGCCACCGGCTCGCCGCTGCGCCGGCGCTGCAAATACTCGGCGAAGGTCGACGCCGCTTCGCTCGGCACGATGCGTTCCGGCCAGGTGTGCAGGAAGCTGCGGGACTTGCCCAGCGCCGCCGCCAGCAACAATTCGGCATCCAGGCGCGCCGTGGGCGAGTCGGGCAGATCGGCAGCGCGCAACAGACTGGCAATGATCGTCATTTACTCACCTATGGCGGCCAGTTGATCGGCCTGGTACTCGGCCAGCAACGGCTCGATCACGGCATCGACGCCTCCGGCGAGAATTTCGTCGAGCGAATACAGGGTCAGGTTGACCCGATGGTCGGTCACCCGGCCCTGGGCAAAGTTGTAGGTCCGGATACGTTCAGAGCGATCCCCCGACCCCACCAGCAGCTTGCGTTCACTGGCGATGGCGTTGGCCGCGGCGCTGGTTTGCTGGTCGTTGAGCTTGGCCGACAGCCAGGACATCGCGCGGGCGCGGTTCTTGTGCTGCGAACGCTCTTCCTGGCACTCGACCACGATGCCGGACGGCAAGTGCGTGATGCGGATCGCCGAATCGGTCTTGTTCACGTGCTGACCGCCCGCACCGGAGGAGCGGTAGGTATCGATGCGCAAGTCGGCCGGGTTGATCTCGATCGCTTCCTGTTCGTCCGGCTCGGGCAATACCGCCACGGTGCAGGCCGATGTGTGGATGCGCCCCTGGGACTCGGTCGCCGGCACTCGTTGCACGCGGTGGGCACCGGACTCGAACTTCAGCTTGCCGTAGACGTTGTCACCCTCGACGCGCGCGATGACTTCCTTGTAGCCGCCGTGCTCACCCTCGTTTTCCGAGAGGATCTCCACCCGCCAGCCGCGACGCTCGGCATAACGCGAATACATGCGGAACAGGTCACCGGAGAAAATCGCCGCTTCGTCACCACCGGTGCCGGCGCGAATTTCGAGGAATACGTTGCGTCCGTCGTTAGGGTCCTTGGGCAACAACATGCGTTGCAGATTGGCTTCCAGCTCGACCAGGCGCTCCTTGGCCTCGCGGACTTCTTCCACGGCCATTTCGCGCATGTCCGGGTCGCTGTCCTTGAGCAGGGCCTGGGCGCCTTCGAGGTCGCCCTGCACTTTGAGCAGCTGTTTGTAGGTTTCGACGATCGGCTCGACTTCCGCATACTCCTTGGAATAGGCGCGGAACTTGTTCTGATCGGAAATGACCTCGCCATCGCCAAGCAAGGCGGTCAATTCCTCGAAACGGTCCTGGAGGATGTCCAGCTTATTGAGCAGTGACGCTTTCATTGCGGTTTCTTATCCGAAAAGCTATCCGATGAGCCCTCACCGAGGGCAAAGAGTTCCTGGGCCATCGCCAGCGCATCGAGGCGACCTTCGGCAGAGAGCTTTTTCAATTGCACGCTCGGTGCGTGCAAGAGTTTATTGGTCAGGCCTCGCGCCAGTTGTACCAGCACCTCTTCGGCACTGCTGCCGTTGGCCAGCAGGCGCTGGGCCTTTTGCAATTCTTCGTCGCGCAAGCGTTCACTCTGTTGACGATACGCCTTGAGCACATCCACCGCCGCCAGTTCGCGCAGGCGCACCATGAAGTCTTCGGCGCCGACCGAAACCATCTCTTCCGCGGCCTGGGCGGCACCCTGGCGGCTCTTGAGGTTCTCGGCGACCACCTCGTGGAGGTCATCGACGCTGTAGAGGTAGACGTCGTCCAACTCGCCGACTTCCGGCTCGATATCCCGCGGAACGGCGATATCGACCATGAAGATCGGCTTGTGCTTGCGCAGTTTCAGGGCGCTTTCAACCGCGCCCTTGCCAAGGATCGGCAACTGGCTGGCCGTGGAGCTGATGACGATGTCGCTGCGCACCAGCTCCGCCGGAATGTCCGACAGCAGCACCGCATGGGCACCGAACTGCTCGGCCAGCGTACTCGCGCGCTCCAGTGTACGGTTGGCGACCACGATCCGCTTGACGCCCAGATCATGCAGATGGCGGGCGACCAGGGTGATGGTCTCGCCAGCGCCGATCAGCAAGGCCTGGCTACGCTGCAGGTCACTGAAAATCTGTTTGGCCAGGCTGACCGCGGCAAACGCCACGGACACCGGGTTCTCGCCAATGGCGGTGTCGGTGCGCACTTGCTTGGCCGCATTGAACGTGGCCTGGAACAGCCTGCCGAGCAACGGACCGATGGTGCCGGCCTCGCGAGCCACGGCGTAGGCCGATTTCATCTGGCCGAGGATCTGCGGCTCGCCCAACACCAGCGAATCGAGCCCGGAGGCGACCCGCATCATGTGACGAACTGCCGCATCGTCTTCGTGCACATAAGCGCTCGCGCGCAACTCATCGAGGCTCAAATGATGGTATTCGGCCAACCAGCGCAGCACGATATCCGCCGACAGGTGATCCTGTTCTATATAGAGTTCACTGCGATTGCAGGTGGAGAGGATCGCAGCTTCGCGGCTGTCGGTGAGTCGGCAGAGCTGCTGCAAGGCCTCAACCAGCTGCTCAGGGGTAAAGGCCACGCGCTCGCGGACATCTACTGAAGCAGTCTTGTGGTTAATACCGAGTGCAAGGAAGGCCATTCAAGGTCGCTGGTGGTGACGTGAAGCCGGCAATTGTCCTACTTCGACACATCGAGAACAACTACTCGATATCTATTGCCTTGGTAGAGGCTGCCGAGGATTGCGATCCGTTCTCGTTTCCGCCCTGAAGGCGCTGCCGCAGGGGACAAGGCGAGAGCAGAAAGACGGGCATTGGCCGCGAGGGGAAATTGCCTGACCGGTTATGTTTGGCCGAACGCTTGTGTCATGATGATCCGACCGCAGGTTAGTCGTCCTCTTCCTATATGAATAGATCTTCCGCGTTGCTCCTCGCCCTTGTCTTTCTCAGCGGCTGCCAGGCCCTGGCCCCCGTGTCGACGGACGACCCGTCGCCGGTCGAAGACACCACGGCGGCCCCTGAAAAGCCCAAGGTCTACAGCTCATTCAGCGAAGACACCATCTTCAGCCTGCTGAGCGCGGAACTGGCTGGCCAGCGCAATCGTTTCGACATCGCCCTGGACAACTACGTGACCCAGGCCATCAACACGCAGGATCCGGGCATCTCCGAGCGGGCATTCCGCATTGCCGAATACCTGGGCGCCGACCAGGCCGCCCTGGACACGGCACTGATCTGGGCCAGGAACGCTCCGGACGATCTTGAGGCCCAACGGGCCGCCGCCGTGCAACTGGCGCGCGCCGGCCGCTATGACGACTCCATGGTCTATATGGAGAAAGTGCTGCTGGGCAAGGGCGATACCCATTTCGACTTCCTCGCGCTGTCCGCAGCCGATACCGACCAGGACACGCGCAATGGCCTGATGAAAAGTTTTGACCGTTTGTTGCAGCGCCACCCGAACAACGGCCAGCTGATTTTCGGCAAGGCCTTGCTGCTGCAACAGGACGGTGACACCAAAGGCGCGCTGGCGCTGCTGGAAGACAATCCGCCGGACGACGGCGAAATCGCCCCGATCCTGCTGCGCGCACGCTTGCTGCAAGCCCTTGATCGCGGCGACGAAGCCCTGCCCTTGCTGCAAAAAAGCATCAAGAAGTATCCGGATGACAAGCGTCTGCGCCTGACTTACGCGCGCATGCTGGTTGAACAGGGCCGCATGGACGACGCCAAGGCCGAGTTCTCGAGCCTGGTGCAGCAATACCCTGAGGATGACGACCTGCGTTATTCGCTGGCACTCGTCTGCCTGGAAGCCAAGGCCTGGGACGAGGCCAAGGGTTACCTGGAAGACCTGATCGCCCGGGACAGCCACGTCGACTCGGCGCACCTGAACCTGGGGCGCATCGCCGAAGAACGTAACGATCCACAAGGCGCGCTGATCGAGTACGCCAAGGTCGGCCCGGGCAACGATTACCTGCCGGCGCAGCTGCGCCAGGCCGATATCCTGATGAACAACGGCAGGACCGCCGAAGCCCAGAACCGCCTCGCCGCCGAACGCGACGAGCAGCCGGACTACGCGATCCAGTTGTATTTGATCGAAGCCGAAACCCTGTCCGCCAACAAACAGGGCGACAAGGCCTGGAAGGTCCTGGAACAAGCCCTGCAAAAATACCCGGACGACCTGAATCTGCTCTACACCCGGGCCATGCAGGCGGAAAAACGCAATGACCTGGCACAGATGGAAAAAGACCTGCGCCTGATCATCAAGCGCGACCCGGACAATGCCATGGCGTTGAACGCCCTGGGCTACACCCTGTCTGACCGCACGACGCGGTACGCCGAAGCCAAGGCGCTGATCGAACAAGCACACCAGATCAGCCCGGAAGACCCGGCGGTTCTCGACAGCCTCGGCTGGGTGAATTACCGCCTGGGCAATCTCGACGAAGCCGAGCGCCTGCTGCGCCAGGCCCTGGAGCGCTTCCCCGACCAGGAAGTGGCCGCCCACCTGGGCGAAGTCCTGTGGGCCAATGGCAAACAACGTGAAGCTCGGCAAATCTGGGGCAAATTCCTCAAGGAACAGCCCGACAGCCCTACCCTGCGCAGCACCATCAAGCGCCTGACCGGATCAGAGACTCTTTAAGATTATGTTTTTGCGCCACATCATCGTTTTCAGTTTTGTTGCCCTGCTCGCCGGTTGCGCCGGTTTTGGCGCCCGTGAATCGGTCGAGGGCCACGGTAATCCCGCGCAATGGCGCGAGCACAAACAGCAACTGAGCAATCTCGACGGCTGGCAGATCGACGGCAAGATCGGCATTCGTGCGCCCAAGGATTCGGGCAGCGGCACGCTGTTCTGGCTGCAACGCCAGGACTATTACGACATCCGGCTCTCGGGCCCATTGGGTCGCGGTGCGGCGCGCCTGACCGGGCGTCCGGGCAAGGTTTCCCTGGAAGTCGCCAACCAGGGCCGCTACGAGGCGCCGTCCCCGGACGCCCTGCTTGAAGAGCAGCTTGGCTGGAAGCTGCCGGTTTCCAACCTGGCCTGGTGGGTCCGCGGGCTCCCGGCTCCGGACAGCAAGAGCCGCTTGACGCTCGATGGCGACAGCCGCCTGGCCAATCTCGAGCAGGACGGCTGGCAGGTCGAATACACCGCCTACACCGAACAAAACGGCTACTGGCTGCCCGAGCGGATCAAACTGCACGGCACCGACCTCGATGTCACGCTGGTGATCAAGGCCTGGCAACCGCGCCAGCTGGGGCAGTGACATGCCGGCCAATCGCCTGACCCTGCCTTCGCCCGCCAAACTCAATTTGATGCTGCACATCCTGGGTCGCCGTGAAGACGGCTACCACGAGTTGCAGACACTGTTTCAATTTCTCGACTACGGCGACGAAATCACCTTCGCCGTACGCGATGACGGTGTCATTCGCCTGCACACCGAGTTCGACGGCGTGCCCCACGACAGCAACCTGATCGTCAAGGCCGCGAAAAAACTTCAGGCGCAATCGGGCTGCCCGCTCGGCATCGATATCTGGATCGACAAGATCCTGCCCATGGGCGGCGGCATCGGCGGCGGCAGTTCGAATGCCGCCACCACACTGCTCGGCCTCAATCATCTCTGGCAACTGGGTTGGGATGAGGATCGGCTGGCCGCGCTGGGCTTGACGCTGGGGGCCGATGTCCCGGTTTTCGTGCGCGGCCATGCGGCTTTCGCCGAGGGCGTGGGGGAGAAACTGACCCCGGTCGACCCGGAAGAACCCTGGTATCTCGTGCTGGTGCCGCAAGTCTCTGTAAGTACGGCAGAAATTTTTTCAGATCCGTTGTTGACACGTAACACTCCTCCCATTAAAGTGCGCCCCGTTCCCAAGGGAAACAGTCGAAATGACTGCTTGCCGGTGGTAGCAAGGCGTTATCCAGAGGTACGTAACGCATTGAATTTGTTAGGTAATTTTACCGAAGCAAAACTCACCGGAACTGGAAGTTGTGTGTTTGGGGGCTTCCCAAGCAAAGCTGAAGCTGATAAAGTCTCGGCCCTTCTTACAGAGACCCTTACAGGGTTTGTAGCAAAAGGAAGCAACATTTCGATGTTGCACCGCAAGCTGCAAGGTCTGCTCTAAAGGAAACCGATTACTGGGTAATCGTTGCAACAGATACAGGGGCGTCGCCAAGCGGTAAGGCAGCAGGTTTTGATCCTGCCATGCGTTGGTTCGAATCCAGCCGCCCCTGCCATTTTCTATACTCATCCAGGTTACCCTCAGCCTCTAGGTACTGCGCGTGTCCAAGATGATGGTCTTTACGGGGAATGCTAACCCCGATCTGGCTCGGCGTGTCGTACGTCAGCTGCATATCCCTCTCGGTGACATCTCTGTCGGTAAATTCTCCGACGGCGAAATTACAGCCGAGATCAATGAAAACGTCCGCGGTAAAGATGTCTTCATTATTCAGCCGACTTGCGCTCCGACCAACGACAACCTGATGGAACTGGTAGTGATGGCTGATGCCTTCCGCCGCTCCTCGGCTACTCGTATCACTGCTGTTATTCCTTACTTTGGTTATGCCCGACAGGATCGCCGTCCGCGTTCCGCACGTGTGGCTATCAGCGCGAAAGTCGTGGCTGACATGCTTACCGTAGTCGGCATCGACCGTGTTCTCACGGTTGATCTGCATGCTGACCAGATCCAGGGTTTCTTCGATATTCCGGTAGATAACATCTACGGCTCCCCGGTTCTGGTGGATGACATTGAAGATCAGCGCTTCGAAAACCTGATGATCGTATCCCCGGACATTGGTGGCGTCGTGCGTGCACGTGCCGTTGCCAA
>Ga0079986_1014358_pt1 | contig 12658 bp, 9 predicted proteins | sample Hof3ISUMetaT_FD_73496 | JGI IMG/M metagenome (GOLD analysis project Ga0079986, IMG submission 73496) | Enriched soil aggregate microbial communities from Iowa State university to study microbial drivers of carbon cycling -... | ecosystem: Environmental > Terrestrial > Soil > Agricultural land... | reverse complement strand
GTGCCAGGCCTGACCTTCATGACCCGCTACATCCGCGGCGACAACATTGATCTGGGCAGCAACCGTCCCGAGGGCAAGGAATGGGAGCGAGATACCGACATTGGCTATGTCGTGCAAAGCGGTCCGTTGAAAAACGTCGGCGTGAAATGGCGTAACGCGACGGTACGCTCGACCCATGTCGGCAGTGACCTGGATGAAAACCGTTTGATCCTCAGCTATACATTGCCGATCTGGTAAGCCGAAGATCAAAAGATCGCAACCTGCGGCAGCTCCAGGGGGATGCCGGGTACGCCGCCCTCGGCCCGAGGGCGGTGGGCGGTGGGCTCTGTAGGAGCGAGCATGGTCGCGATGAACCTGAGAGCACCGAGGGGTGTCAGGTGCCCAGCGTTATCGTTGACGACCATCGCGAGCATGCTCGCTCCTACAAGGCCCGCCGCGATCGGCCATCCATGGCCGTAGGACGCCTTCGCCAAGCGGGGCTCCTGCAAGGAATATGGCGGAAGGTAGCCGGAGTCGAACCTGCCCGGGAACGGATGCCGTCCCCAACCGGGTTTGAAGCCCGGCCGCGCCACCGGGCGCGATTACCTTCCTTTACATCAATGACGGATGGGCCGGGCCAGTGCATTGTCCTGGCGGATGTGGCGCTTGTCGCCAAAACGCCGGGTCAGGCCAAGCCGGTCGAAGTATTCGAGTATCTGGATACTGCGCTTGCGCCCCAGCCCCACCGCATCGCGAAACGCCGACACCTGGATCACCGGGTTATCCTCGGCCAGTTGCATCAGCATAGCCGCCAGACGCCGGATCATCGCATCGGTGTAGAACAGGTCGCGGACCACTTGATGCAGCAGCCCCAACCGGGCCATTTTGCGCAGCAGCAAGCGCACCGTGACTTCGTCATGACCCAGATCGCGCACCCAGGGTGGATCGAACCCGGCAATGTCGAAGCGCGGTTGCAACTGTTGCCACAGGGCCTGGTCGTCATCACTCAGGCGCACTTCATGGGTGGGCAGATGCAGCCATGGTCCGCTCGTGGTGATGACGCCATCGGCGAGCAGTTCGTCGAGCAGGCTGATGAAGGACGGCCGCTCGAGTGCCGTCCCGCTGAATCGGCGCAGGCGATCGCGGTCCGGGCCCATCTGGTCCGGTTCCAGTTGGTGAAAGCGCGCCAGATGCTCCAGCAAATCCGCTTTCAACTCGTGCCAGCGAGCTGTGCTGAACAACAGCGGGCCCTGCCGCGTTTCGATCAACCGCACGTCGCCGGGCAACACCCAGGCAGCGCGCGGATGATTGAACTGGCGTTCCAGGCGTTGCGGATCAATGCCGGTATCGCTGTGGGCCAGCAACATCGGTATGACGTCTTCCAGGCTTGTGGTCGTCCGCAATGCCTGTAGCTGCGCCAATCGTTCAGGACTGCGTCGGTGTCGGGTCGGTGGGAACGGATCGAGCACCCGACCGCCGCCGAGGGTCCGTTGCGCGCTCTGGTCACGCACGATCAGCGGGTCGCCCTTCACTGCCTGCACCGGGGCATTGAGCAGGATCTGCGCGAACATCCGCGCACCCGGCGCCAGGCTGGCCCCTTCCAGCAGGGCCACGCGCCCGGTCACGTCTTGGGTGCCGATATGCACATGCACCGGTTGGAAATGCTCGAAGGCGCGAGGCTCGCCGGGCAACAGGCGCAGGTCGATATCCAGACGCTGGGTCGGTGCGTACAGCCACGGCTCCGTCAGCCACTGGCCTCGATGCATCTGCTCCAGTGCCAGGCGTTCCGCGCTCAGGTTCAACGCAACGCGCTGCCCTGCTGTCGCCCGTTCAGCGGTTTGATTCTGTGCATGCAGGCCACGCACCCGCACGGGTTTGCCGAGGGGACCGAGCAGCAGCGAATCGCCCACCGCCACCTGGCCGGACAGTGCCGTGCCGGTGACCACGATCCCCGCGCCAGCAACGCTGAAGGCCCGGTCAATCGCCAGGCGAAAGCCCCCGGCGGGGCCGCGTTGCAGCACCTCACCCTGGGCATCCAGCAAGGCCTGGCGCAAGGTGTCGATGCCCTGCCCGGTCACACTCGACAGCGCAATCAAGGGTGCAGCGGCGTAGGGCCCGGGCGCCAACAAGGTTGCGATTTGCTCGCGCACCGCTTGCACCCTGGCTGGCTCGACCCGGTCGCATTTGCTGATTGCCACGATGGCTCGGGGTATGCCCAGCAGTTCGACGATGGCCAGGTGCTCCCGGGTCTGGGGCATCACGCCATCGTCGGCGGCCACCACCAGCAACACCAGGTCGATGCCCTGGGCGCCGGCGAGCATGTTGTGGGTGAAGCGTTCGTGACCGGGCACGTCGATGAAACCGGTCAGGGCCAGACCCGGTTGCAGGGCGCTGTAGAGATAACCGAGGTCGATGGTCATGCCGCGTTCACGCTCCTCGCGACGCCGATCACCGGCCTGCCCGGTCAAGGCCTCGAGCAGTGCCGTCTTGCCGTGGTCGATGTGCCCGGCGGTGCCGACGATCACCTCAGGTCACCTGCAATTGGTCGAGTTGCGCCAGCCAGGCCAATTCGTCGTCCAGTTGCCGCAGGTCCAACCACAAGGCATCGTCGTCGATGCGCCCGAGCACCGGGATCGGCAGGGCTCGAAGAGCCTCTTCCAGGTTCAGCAGCGAGCGTCCGCGCTGACGCCTGGAGGTCGTGGGTCGCAGGCATAAGGCAGCACTGGGCAGACGCGCCACCGGCTGGCTGCCACTGCCGATCATCCCCAGCGCCGCCACCGCGCTGACGCTCCAGCCCGCGCCCAGCCGATTGGCCAGGACCGGTTGCAAGCGCTCGGCCTGGGCAAGGATGTCGGCTTGCGCTCGGGTGAGCAGGCGCAGGCTGGGCAGGCGCTCGGCCAATCGGTCGGGATTGCGGTACAGGCCCAGCACCGCTTCGAGCGCCGCCAGGGTGAGCTTGTCGACCCGCAACGCGCGTTTGAGCGGGTTCTTCTTGATCCGCGTGATCAAGTCCTTGCGGCCGACGATCAAACCGGCCTGGGGACCGCCCAGCAACTTGTCGCCGCTGAACGTGACAATGTCCGCGCCATCGACCAGGGCCTGGCGCACCGTCGGTTCGGCTGGCAGGCCCCAGCGGGTCAGGTCCAGCAGGCTGCCGCTGCCGAGGTCTTCGAGCAGCGGCAAGCCATGTTGATGCGCCAGCTGCGCCAGCTCCACGGTCGGCACCCGGGTGGTGAACCCCTCGATGCTGTAGTTGCTCGCATGCACCCGCATGACCAGGCCACTGCGCGGGCCGATGGCGGCTTCGTAGTCGCGGGCATGGGTGCGGTTGGTGGTGCCGACCTCGACGAGCTTGACCCCGGCGCGCGCCATGATGTCGGGAATGCGAAAGGCACCGCCGATTTCGATCAGTTCGCCTCGGGAGATGATCCCTTCCTTGCGGGCGCCCAGGCTGTTGAGGGTCAGCAGCACCGCGGCGGCGTTGTTGTTGACCACGGTCACCGCCTCGGCGCCGGTCAGCTCGCGGATCAGCCCCTCGATCAGATCGTCGCGGTCGCCGCGCTTGCCGCTGTGCAGGTCGAATTCCAGGTTCAACGGATAGCGCGCGGCCATTTGCACGGCATCGATGGCTTCCTCCGGCAACAGGGCGCGGCCCAGATTGGTGTGCAGTACCGTACCGGTGAGGTTGAACACCCGGCGCACCTGACTGCGATGCTGGCTGGCCAGACGCTCGCCCGCCCTGCCCGCCAGCACTGGCGGGGTGAGTTCGACCGCGTTGAGTTGCCCTGCCAGGACGGGCTCGCGCAAGTCATCGAGCAACCGGCGCAGGCTGGCGAGCAAGGCGTCGCGCCCGTAACGCTCGGCCAACGGCTGGCAGGCCGGGTGGCGCAGCAGACTGTCGACGGAGGGCAGTCGCAAGGCTTGGCGAGTGGGTATGGCGGACATCAGGCGCTCCGGCAAACATTGACCGCCTGAGTGTAGACGTTCGCGTCAGTCGCCCCCCGGTGCCAGCAGCAGATTGGGCGCCGGACGCGTAAAGCCTTCCTGTTCCAGGCGCATGTCGAGGACCAGGCTGCTCAGGTCGGCGGACAACGCTTCGCCCTCGGCATCGCATTCCAGGTACAGCTGCTTCAAATAACTGTGACAGCCCGGGCAGGTTTCCGCGCGCAGCGGTGCCTTGTCCGCGGCATGGCGGTCGCTGTCGCTGTCGAGGCTGACGTAGCGCAAGCCTTTGCTCTGCTCGCAATACACACACTTGACCCGCACCACATGCCATTCGCAGGCACACAGCGAGCACACCAGATAGCGCAAGCCGTTGTATTTGCCGCGATGGCGGATCACCCCAGCCATCGCGGGTGAGCCGCACGCCGGGCACTGGCTGAGGCTGTTGCCGGGTTTCAAGGCGAGGTCCGGGGTACTGAGCAACCAATGGCTCCACGCGACTTGCAAGGCCGCCCCCAGAAAGGGCACCAGTGAAGCCGGCAGCAAGTTGAATTGCCCGCTGACCAAGGCAATCGCCCAGGCCTTGAGTTGCCCGACGGGGGCATCGCGCAAGGTTGCCACGGCGTTTTCCACCGCCACTTGTGCCGGTGGCTGATAGTGCTGCAACAGCGCTTGCAGATACCCCAGCCACCTATCCTCGCGCACGAGGCTGTCGGCAGCGAACGGCGCCAGGCCATGATCCAGGCATAGCCGGGTGCGTTGTGGATCCGGCAATGCGGCCTCGGGCGGGGTGTCCATCAGGTGTTGCTGGACCTTGCACAACCCCGCCACCAGGCGCAGGTAATCGGCCAACAGGTGCCCTTCGGCAAGGCGCTCCAGGCGCTGCGCCCGCAAGGCAAACAGGTCAGGCGGTGGAAGGTGCAGAAACGGCGGCGAGGTCGCCGCCGCTTCGATCTGTCCCGGCTCCAGGAGGGTGGCCAAATCGTTATCCTTTTTTACTTAGCGGTGGGTCACGACGCGGACGCTCGTCCCGGGTCACGTCGCGGTACCAGAGCTCGTGGTGTTTCTTCGCCCAGGCGCGGCTGACCCAGCCGTGCAGCATGGCGTTGACCGAGCCCTTGATCCAGATGCCGGCGTAGATGTGCACGATGATGCACAGGATCAGCACCAGACCGGCCAGCGCGTGCAGCAGCATCGCCCAGCGAATCGTGGTGATGGCGAAGTATTGGCTGAAATACGCACGCCAGATCACCAGCCCGGTAAACAACAGCCCCAGCATGCACAGCAGCAATGTCCAGAACAATAGCTTCTGCCCGGGGTTGTACTTGCCGATCGCGGGCACGCCCTCCTCCCGGTTCTTCATGACCCGGTCGATGCGCCGCAGCCACAGCCGATCGTTGCTGATGAAGTAGTTGGCGCGCCAGAACTGCACCACCAGGCCGAGGAATAACACGAACATCGCCACGCCCATGAACGGGTGCAGGATGCGTGTCCATGGCCCGCCACCGAACAGGTTGCTCAGCCAGAACAGGGCAGGATGAAACAGCGCCAGCCCGGACAGCCCCGCCATGAAAAACAGAATCGCCACCAGCCAGTGGTTGGTGCGCTGGTTGGCGGTATAGCGAAGGATCTGCTTGCGGATCATGGCCTGTCCTCCCGCTTCGGATCGTAGGTATGCACCGACGGATCGACTTCGTGTACCGCAGGATCGCCCAGCGGCGGCAGCTCATCCTCCTCGACCACCTGCGGACCGACGCGCACGTAATGGAAAAAGCCGGCCAGCACCGCCAGGCCCATGGCCAGCAAGCCCAGGGGTTTACTCACGCCTTTCCACAGCTCAACCAACGGGCTGATGACCGGGTCGCCGGGCAGCCCGGCGTACAGCCTTGGCGTGTCGGCGTGATGCAGCACGTACATCACGTGCGTGCCACCGACGCCCGCAGGGTCATACAGGCCGGCGTTGTCGAAGCCACGACTCTTGAGATCGACGATGCGCTCGGCGGCATGCTCTTTCATGTCCTGCTTGGAGCCGAACACAATGGCGCCGGTCGGACAGGTTTTCACGCAGGCCGGTTCCAGACCCACCGCCACCCGGTCCGAGCACAGGGTGCATTTGTAGGCCTTGTGGTCCTTCTGCGAGATGCGCGGGATGTCGAACGGGCAACCGGTGATGCAGTAACCACAGCCGATGCAGTGATCCTGATTGAAATCGACGATGCCGTTGGCGTGCTTGATGATCGCGCCCGGGCTGGGGCACGCCGCCAGGCAACCGGGCTCGGCGCAGTGCATGCAGCCGTCCTTGCGGATCAGCCATTCCAGGTTGCCGGCATCGGTCTCGTGCTCGGTGAAACGCATCAGGGTCCAGGTTTCTGCGCTCAGGTCCTGGGGGTTGTCGTAGGTGCCGAGGTTGTGGCCGACGTCGTCACGCAGTTCGTTCCATTCCGAGCAGGCGACCTGGCAGGCCTTGCAGCCAATGCATTTGGTGGTGTCGATCAGCTTGGCGACTTCCTCCTGATTGCGCACCGATGGCGGCACAGTGGTAGTGGCCGAGCGGGCAATGATATCTTGGCTGGCCATTCAGACTTTCTCCACGTTGACCAGGAATGACTTGGATTCCGGGGTCTGGGTGTTGCCATCGCCGAGGAACGGCACCAGGGTGTTGGTCAGGTAGCCGTGGCGCGTGAGTCCGGTGAACCCCCAGTGCAACGGGATTCCGATCTGGTGCACAATCTGATTGTTGACCTGCAACGGACGAATCCGCTTGGTCACCACGGCCACCGCCTCGATGAAGCCGCGCTTGCTGCTGACCCGTACCCGGTCGCCGGCGACGATGCCTTTTTCCCTGGCCAGCACTTCACCGATCTCGACGAACTGTTCCGGCTGGGAAATGGCGTTGAGCTTGCAGTGCTTGCTCCAGAAGTGGAAATGCTCGGTCAGCCGGTAGCTGGTGGCGGCGTACGGGTAGTCCTTGGCCACGCCCAGGGAGTCCCATACCGAATCGAAGATTCGGGCCGCCGGGTTGCTGGTGGCCTTCTTGTTCTGTGGGTGCAGCGGGTTGATACCGATCGGTGTTTCGAACGGTTCGTAGTGCTCGGGGAATGGCCCTTCGTTCATCTTGTCGACGGCGAAGAACCGTGCCACGCCCTCGGGGTTCATGATGAACGGATTCATCCCCGCTTCCGGCGCCACGTCGGCCTTGTAGTCCGGCACGTCGGTGCCGGCCCAGGCTTTGCCGTTCCACCACACCAGGCGCTTTTTCTCGTCCCAGGGTTTGCCCTGCAGGTCGGCCGAGGCGCGGTTGTAGAGAATCCGCCGGTTCGCCGGCCAGGCCCAGGCCCAGCCCTGGTGCTGATGCATGCCATAGGGGTCGTTGTTGTCGCGCCGGGCCATCTGGTTGCCCGCTTCGGTCCAACTGCCGCAGAAAATCCAGCACCCGGACGCCGTGCCGCCGTCGTCCTTGAGCTGGCCAAAACCGGCCAGTTGCGCATTGCCCTTGATGAGCGCCCCCGTGGCGTCGGTAAAGTCGCTGACGGCGTAGCCGTTGATCTCCTTGGCCAGCTCTTGCGGTGAAGGTTCGCCAGGGACCTTGTACGGCCACGACAGCTTGAGCAGCGGGTCGGGATAGGCACCGCCGTCGGCCTGATAGCGCTGACGCAGGCGCAGGAACAACTCGCTCATGATGCGTATGTCGGTGTACGCCTCCCCTGGGCCGTCAGCCCCCTTCCAGTGCCATTGCAACCAGCGACTGCTGTTGACCAGCGAGCCGTCTTCCTCGGCGAAACAGGTCGTGGGCAGGCGAATCACTTCGGTCTGGATCGCGGAGCTGTCCACGTCATTATAGGGCCCGACCTTTTGCCAGAATTCCGAGGTTTCGGTGGCCAGCGGGTCCATCACCACCAGCCATTTGAGCTTGGCCAGCGCGGCCATCACGCGGTTTTTGTCCGGCAACGCGGCAATGGGGTTGAAGCCCTGGCACATATAGCCGTTGACCTTGCCCTGCCCCATCAGGTCGAACACCTTGAGGATGTCGTAGTTGGGAATGTCCAGTTTGGGCAGGTAGTCGAAGGCCCAGTTGTTTTCCAGGGTGGCATTGGCCCCGTACCAGGCCTTCATGAGGCTGACGTGGAATTTGCTGTAGTTCTGCCAGTACGAGAGTTGCCCCGGCCGCAACGGCTTTTGCGTGCGCTTGAGGATGTAGGCGTTGTAGTCCTGCTCACTGTCGCCGGGCAGCGTCAGGTAGCCTGGCAGCGAGTTGGACAGCAGGCCCAGGTCGGTCAGCCCCTGGATATTGGAGTGCCCGCGCAAGGCGTTCACGCCCCCGCCCGGCATGCCGACGTTGCCCAGCAGCAGTTGCACCATCGCCGCGCTGCGGATCATCTGCGCGCCAATCGAGTGCTGGGTCCAACCCAGTGCATAAAGGATGGTCATGGTCTTGCCCGGTTGCGAGCAAGTGGCGATTTCCTCCCAGATCTTGTGCATGGCATCGACCGGCATGCCGCAGATCTGGCTCGCCAGTTCGATGTTGTAGCGACTGTAATGCTGCTTCATCAGTTGATAGACGCAGCGTGGGTCCTGCAGGGTCGGGTCGGTTTTGACGAAGCCGTCTTCACCCAGGTCATAACCCCAGCCGGACTTGTCGGTATACACACGCTTGGCCGCGTCGTAGCCGCTGAAAATGCCGTCCTCGAAACCATAGCCGGGCTTGACCAGAAACGACACGTCGGTGTAGTTGCGCACATAATCGTGCTGGATCTTGTCCTCGGTCAGCAGGTAATTGATCAGCCCGCCCATGAAGGCGATGTCGGTACCGGTGCGGATCGGCGCGTAATAATCGGCCACCGAGGCAGTCCGGGTGAATCGCGGATCGACCACGATCAACCGCGCCTTGTTGTGCGCCTTGGCTTCGGTCACCCATTTGAAACCGCATGGGTGCGCTTCCGCTGCGTTGCCGCCCATCACCAGGACCAGGTTCGCGTTGGCGATATCGGTCCAGTGATTGGTCATGGCACCACGGCCGTACGTCGGGGCAAGACTTGCCACCGTCGGGCCGTGTCAGACACGCGCCTGGTTATCGAACCCCAGCATGCCGAGACTGCGCACCACTTTGTGGGTGATGTAGCCCGCCTCATTGGACGCCGCCGATGCCGCGAGGAAACCGGTGGTCAGCCAGCGGTTGACCGTCTGCCCCTGGGCGTTCTTCTCGATGAAGTTGGCGTCGCGGTCGGCCTTCATCAGGTCGGCGATGCGATCGAGCGCTTCATTCCAGGAGATTCGCGTCCATTCGCTGCTGCCGGGCTTGCGCACCTGCGGGTATTGCAGGCGGCCGGGGCTGTGAATGAAGTCCAGCAGGCCCGCGCCTTTGGGGCACAAGGTGCCGCGGTTGACCGGATGGTCGGCGTCACCTTCGATGTGGATGATGTTTTGCGCGACATTCTTGGCATCATCGCCCTGGCTGTACATGATCAACCCGCAACCGACCGAGCAATACGGGCAGGTGTTGCGGGTTTCATGGGTGTGGGCGAGCTTGAAGTGGCGCACCTGCTCGGCGAAAGCGGCAGTCGGGGCCATGCCCAACGCGCCCACGCTCGAGCCTGCAAGGCCGATACCGGCGACCTTGAAGAACTGACGACGGCTGAGGTCCATCGTGCACTCCTGATCAAGTGGAAAGTCCGGTGCGTTGCCGGGCTTTTCTGGACAATCACGGTGACGGCAGTCTGGCTACCGACACCTGAAACTGTAGACAATGGGTCGGTGCCTTGTGTGAAAACCGACCGTCGGGCAACCATCGACATCCTTGCTCGCACCCACAGGGGCTTGGCGATTATCATGGTCGCCATTCCAACCCAGCGTTTACGAGACTGCGCATGACTTTCGATTTTGATCAGGTTTTCGACCGCCACGGCACTGGCAGCACCAAGTGGAGCCGCTACCCGGCCGACGTGCTGCCGATGTGGGTCGCCGACATGGACTTCGCTGCGCCGCCGATGATCGTCCAGGCCCTGCAAAAGCGCCTGGAACATCCGTTGCTCGGCTACAGCGTGGCCAAGGACGACTTGCGCGAAGCCATCGTCGCCGATTTGTGGAGCAAGTACGCCTGGCGCGTCGAGCCGCAAGAGCTGATCTTCCTGCCGGGCGTCGAGTCGGGCTTTAACATGGCACTCAAGGCGCTGGTACAGCCAACGCAGAATGTGGTCGTGCAAGTCCCCAACTACCCGCCGCTGCGTCATGCGCCGGGACATTGGGGCCTGAACAAGGTCGAGCTGAACTTCGACCCGCAGCCTGACGGCACCCATGCCACGCCACTGGCAACCCTGGACGCGTCCCTGCAAGGAGGCGGCGCGCTGCTGCTGAGCAACCCGCACAACCCGCTGGGCAAAGCCTTCCCCCGGGAAGAACTGCAGGCCATTGCTGACATTTGCCTGGCCAACGAGGCCTGGATCATCTCCGACGAAATCCACGCCGAACTGTGCTTTGACGGCCGCCAGCATTTGCCGATGGCGTCCCTGAGCCCGCAAATCGCCCAGCGCACCATCACCCTGATGTCAGCCAGCAAGGCCTACAACATCGCCGGCCTGAAAACCTCGTTCATGATCATCCAGGACCGCCACCTGCGCGAGAAGGTCAATCACGCCCGTTGCGGCATGGTCGACAGCGTCAACCCGCTGGGCATGGAAGCCACCCGCGTCGCCTACAGCGAAGCCGCCCCCTGGCTAGCCGCGCTGAAGGACTACCTGCAGGGCAACCGCGATTACCTGGTCGATGCCGTGCGCAGCCGTTTGCCGGGTATCACGATGAATGTGCCGCAAAGCACCTACCTGGCCTGGCTCGATTGCTCGGCCCTGGGGCTGGACAACCCGCAACAGTTCTTCCTTGAACAGGCCAAGGTCGGCTTGAGTCCTGGCCTGGATTTCGGCGACGACTGCAAACAGTTCGTGCGCCTCAACTTCGGCTGCCCGCGATCGATGCTGGAAGAAGGGATTGCGCGAATGGAGCGCAGTTTGCGGCATCGTAACGGCTGATCCTGCGCCGAACGGCTTGCCGGCGAAGGTGCCCGCAAGCCGGCTCCCATGGGTTGATCGCATTCCATCCCAGGCGCTGGCTTGCTGACAGCGAAGCTTTTCCGTCCTTACAGAATACGGTAGAGCAACCGCTCGATGCGCACCCGGCTGACCCGTTTGAGAAACTTCGCCACGCCCGCCGGGTAATCCGGCAAGGTTTCCAGGTCCTGATAGCGCTCGATGCGCCGGGTGTGCTGGAAAATCTGTGCCAGCTCGGTGCGGCGCGGTGCCTGCAGTTCGTTTTGCGGGTCATCGATCAGCAAGGCGTTTTCCAGGTCGAGACGAAACGCCCGCGGGTTGAGGTTATTGCCGGTGAGCAAGGTGTAGCGCTGATCGACCCACATGCCCTTGAGGTGATAGGTGTTGTCGCCGTCTTTCCACAGGTGCAGGTTCAACTGGCCGCTGTCGATGTAGCGCTGATGGCGCTTGGCAAAGCGGCGCAGGCTGATTTCATACAGGTACGGCAGCGCCGAAATCACCTTGAACGGCTCGCTTGGCGGAATATAGAAATCGTTGGCGGTCTTGTCGCCGACCACGATGTCGATCTTCACTCCCCTGGCCAGCGCCCGGTTGATTTCCCGCGTCACCGCCAGTGGCAGGTTGAAGTACGGCGTGCAGATGGTCAGCTGCTGCCGGGTGCTGGCAATCAGCTCGATGATCACTCGGCTCAATGGGTTGTTCTTGCCGACGCCCAATAACGGGCTGACCGACAATCCGCCCGTATTCGTAGCGCCTTGGGTGGTGTCGTAGGCCGCGTGCTTGAGACGGCTGCGCAGGTCGCCGATGTCGTTGCGCAGGCTGCGGGTGGTCGGCAGGTTCGGCAGGTCCAGGCGATGTACCGCCTTGGACGCCACCAGGCCATGCTGCACCAGATGATGCATCGAGTCGGCCAGGGCGCGGTTGTGCAGCAGGTGGTAACGGTCGTATCGGTATTTGTCGAACTTGTGCAGGTAGACGTTGTTCAGGCTCGCACCGCTGTAGATCACCCAGTCATCGATGACGAAGCCCTTCAGGTGCAGGACGCCGAACAGCTCGCGGGTCTGCACGGGTACGCCATATACCGGCACGACGCTTTCGTGGGTGCGGGTCATTTCCTGATACCAGGCCGAGTTGCCCGGCTGCTTGCCGGCGCCGATCAGCCCGCGCTGGGCGCGCAGCCAGTCGACGACCACCACTACCTCGAGTTCCGGGCGCGCCAGTTTGGCCGCGTGCAAGGCATCGAGAATTTCCTGGCCGGCCTCGTCCTGTTGCAGATACAGCGCGACGATATAGATGCGCTGGGTGGCGCTGGCGATTTTTTCCAGCAGGCAACGACGGAACTCGGCGGCGCCAGAGAGGATGGTGACGGCATCGGCGGTCAGCGGAAAACTGCGCAGTTTGGGCAGCAGGGAGCGTTTGAAAAGCGACGGCATAGGGCTCGCAATGGGTCGAATCCGAAGAGGTTGAGAGCTTACACCATGGGGTGGGTTTGGGTCTTCCCACCACACTGCTCATTCCCACGCTCTGGGTGGGAACGCCGCCACGGACGCGCTGCATGCGCCGCTGATGTGACGCAGAGGGTCACGGGATGCATTCCCCCGCAGAGCGTGGGAACGGTCAATCCCATGATCGATTAAAAATAATATTTGACCAAGGAGAACGATCGTTCTACTGTAAGCCACATGAACGATATCAACAGC
>Ga0079986_1022542_pt1 | contig 12717 bp, 10 predicted proteins | sample Hof3ISUMetaT_FD_73496 | JGI IMG/M metagenome (GOLD analysis project Ga0079986, IMG submission 73496) | Enriched soil aggregate microbial communities from Iowa State university to study microbial drivers of carbon cycling -... | ecosystem: Environmental > Terrestrial > Soil > Agricultural land... | reverse complement strand
CCGGCGAAGCCCGCAACGCACCTGGCAACCTCCCTGGCGGCGAAGCTTATCGTCAGGTACAGGTACAGCTGCAAATCACCGATATCGACCTGAAGAAAAACCAGGTGTCCTTTAAAAACCCGGCGGGGCAGACCAAAACCATCACTGTCGAAAAACCTGAAGTTCAAGCCAAGCTCAAGGACCTCAAGGTCGGGCAAAGCGTTGTCGTGACCTATACCGATGTTCTGCAGGTGACCACTAAGGCCGGCAGTTGAGTGATCCTTTTATTGATTGTTCCTGTACAACTTTTTGTATAGGAACAATCCATTAATCTGGTCGAACTGGTGAGTTTAAGTTGTTGGTTTTTAATTGTATTTAAACTGACATGTTATAAAAGAGGTATCGGCAAATTTCATGTTCGCAGCGCGGACATATCCATAAACATCTATTAAAATACCCCCCGTTCGCCCAGTGTCAGGGTTCTTTACCAGTGCAGGGATTGCCGAGGCCACAGCACTGGGCGAACACTTTTTCTCTACGCGACTGCACTTTTCAACGAATGCAGTTGGCGTGCCCTGTAATATCCCCCGGGGCCTGAACTTGTAACTGATTGTTATGTGTTTTGGCCTGCAGCCCCGAGATGGAGTGACGACGACATGAAAATCCTGATGGTTCTAACGTCCCACGATCAATTGGGTAATACCGGCAAGAAAACCGGCTTCTGGCTGGAAGAATTCGCCGCTCCCTATTACGCCTTCAAGGACGCTGGCGCACAACTGACCCTGGCTTCGCCCAAGGGCGGCCAGCCTCCGCTTGACCCCAAGAGCGACGAGCCTGATGCGCAAACCGAGGCCACAAAACGCTTCCGCCAGGACCCTGCGGCGCAATCCGCATTGGCCTCTACCGTCGTCCTGGGCACGGTGAAGGCGGGGGACTACGACGCAATCTTCTACCCCGGCGGCCATGGTCCACTCTGGGACCTGGCCGAAGACCGTGATTCGATCGCGCTGGTCGAAGCGTTCTACAACGCCGGCAAACCGGTCGCGGCCGTGTGCCATGCGCCGGGCGTCTTGCGCAATGCCAAAACCGCCGACGGCCAGCCGCTGGTCAAGGGCAAGCGCGTGACGGGGTTCACCAACAGCGAAGAAGAAGCGGTACAACTGACCAAGGTCGTGCCGTTCCTGGTGGAGGACGAACTCAAGGCCAAGGGCGGGATTTTTTCGAAAGGGCCTGATTGGGCGAGCTATGTGCTGACCGACGGCCTGCTGCTGACGGGGCAGAATCCAGCGTCTTCGCAGGCCACGGCTGAAGCCCTGTTGGCAAAACTGGGATAACGGATCAAAAGATCGTCCGAACGCGGCCCTGGCCTTCAGACAATCTTTTTAACGGTCAATGACCCAATGCGGCAAGACACTGCTCGATCGAGCGCTGTTGCGTTTGTGCATACAACTGCAGTTCATCGATCGTCGAGCGCCCCAGGGCCGTTTCGAACGCCTGCTGGTTGGCGTGCACGCCGTAGTGGGTCTGCGCCGCATCCCCCAGGTTTGACTGGAAAATCCCCGCCGCACTGACCGGCAGGAAATCCTCGTAGACCAGCGGCTCAACGCACAGGTAACCGCCGCTGACCAGCGCTTCGAGCGACAGGTGGTTCAGTTCGGCTGCAGCCTGGCCTTTATCTGTCACAAAGTAGCGAAAGAACGCCAATTCCTGTTGGCGCATGCCCTCATAGGTGTCGGGAAATTCGCTGAAGTGCTGCACCATCAATTCGTTGTAGCGGGCGGCGTTGGCTTCGTTGGGGAAGTCCTTGAGTTCGTCCCGCGCGGCATTGAGCAAACGGTCGTACAGCGCTCGGCCTTTGGGCGTCAGTGCGGCACCGCGTTGTTCGATTTCACCGAACCGGGCGCTGTGGCTGCCGCGGGTGTCGGATTGATCGGTGAACGCAACCGGTTCGTCGAGTGCCTTGAAACTGGTCTGGCGCAGCAGGATTGGGCACTGGCGGCGGGGCGGGCCTTCGATCACCGCCTTGGGGGTGATGCCGTGCGCCGGCATCTGCGCCTGCACGATGTCGATGTCCAGGGTGCGCGGTGTCAGGTGATTGATGTGCGGTCCCTTGAACGCCACCACGTCGGCAATCAGGCGATGCTGGGTGCTGAGTTTCTGGTACTGCTCGGCGGTGACCGTGGCGCTGTGGTGCCAGCGGAAGGTTTCCAGGGCCTGTTCGACGAATGCCTGGGCTTGCTCCTCGGTCAGGCCTCCCTGGCGCTCGGCGCGATCGATGAGGGCCATGGCAGCGGGAGTGAAGATCGAGCGCTTGTCCAGCACCGACTGGGCAAAGGCCCGCAGTTCCCGGTCCTCGATCAGCTCCAGGCGCAGCAGCGAGGTGAACACCCGGAACGGGCTGAGCTGCAAAGACGCTTCATGCACCGCGCGAAACGCCGTGGAATGCACCGGCACCCCGGCCGGGGTCAAGTCGTAATATCCCACCGGCTGCATGCCCATGACCGCGAACAGGCGGGCCAGGGTGGCCAGTTCAGCCGCGGTGCCGACGCGGATCGCGCCATGGCGCTCCAGGTCCAGACGCTCGATTTCGCCGGTGCTGTGCAACCGTTGGGCCACGAGCGGGTCATTGTTCAACACGTGGCGGTTGGTCTGTTCCACCAACTCCATCAGCGCACCGTATAGCGGCACCTCTTCGCGGTACATGTCGGACATCGCTTTTGAGAAGCGTTGGCGGATCAGGTCGGGGCTGACGAAGCTGGGGTGGCTCATGAATGACATTCCTGGCGCGTTGACGTGAAGGATGGGAGAAAAGATCGCAGCCTTCATCGACGTCGGCAAACGAAGTTTCTGACGGACTTCATTCTGCAAAGGACTGCCAGTTCAGTGCAGTCGTTGATCCTGAGGGCTTTCAGAGCGCAGCGATGCCAAAAACTCCCGATACAGGCGTGCCGAACCGGCCGGCGCTTCGAGCATCGGCATGTGCCCGATGCCTTCCCATATTTCCACCCGCAGGTCCGCCAGGCCCTTGCTCCAGATCGCCACGCTGCTGACATCGATCAAGCGGTCCTTGCGCCCCCACAACAACAGCGCCGGCGCCTTGATCGCAGGCAGTCCGGGTTCCATGGGCGGACTGGCGCGAAAGTCGCGGAAGATTTCTTCCAGTTCGTCGCGCGCCTGCTGATAGCGATGGGCCATGGCGTCCAATACTACGCGCGGTACCCATGGCGGGTCGGCCATGGTCATGCCGTAGAAATATTTGAATTCTTCCCGTGAGTGGATCAGGAACGGGTTATGGCCCTTGGCCAAATGCCGCTCCAGATCGCTTGGTTCTGGCGCGGCCACCCCGGCGGGGTCGAACAGGGCGAGCGAGGCAATGCGCTCCGGATAATGGGCCGCCAGCCAGGCGGCGATGTAGCCGCCCATCGAGTTGCCGATGACATGGACCTTGTCGACCCCGCAGACATCGAGCAACTGGATCATCCGCTTGGCCTGCAGCGGGATGTCATAACCGCCCCCCGCCTTGAAGCCGGTTTCGCCATGCCCGGCGATGTCGGGAATGATCACCCGGTAGTTGCCGACAAAGTGCCGGGCAAAACGTAGCCACAGGTTCTTGTCGGCACTGAAGCCGTGCAGCATCAACACATTGCTCGACGCCTCGTACGGCCCGCCTTGCCAGGTGGAGACGGTCATTTCGGCGATGGGCACGACGATCTTGTGCAGTTTGTATAACTTGGCCTCGATGGCCACGCTCAAGTCATACAGCCAGTACCCGATGGCCGGGTAGCTTAACCAGCTCCAGGCGGCGAAAACCGCGAGGGCGACAACCAGTAAAAGCATCAGCGTCTTCCTTCTATCTGATCAGGACACTATGTGATCGACCGGTTTCAGGCTTCGAGTCAAACGGTGATAGCTGAAACTGAACCCCGGAAACATGGCAATCACATGACCGCTCTTGCTTTGGTACCAACTGTGGCAGCCTCCTGACTTCCACACTGTGCGTTGCATTTCTCTATGGATCATTTCAGTGTAGGTACGTTCTGCCTCGGGGCGTACTTCGATGCTGCGCAAACCTCGTGCTTTTAACGTGCGAATGCAGTCGAGGATGTAGTTCATCTGCGATTCGATGATGAACAGCGCCGAGGTGTGACCAATCCCGGTGTTCGGCCCGGTGACGATGAACAGGTTGGGAAAGGCCGGCAGGCTGGTGCCGAGGTAGGCGCGTGGATATTGCGCCCAGACCTCCTTGAGGCAGGTGCCGTTCTTTCCCGTTACAGGGTAGGAAATCACTCCGTCGGTGGCGTCGTAACCGGTGGACCAGACGATCACGTCCAGGTCGATGTGCTGGCCGTCCTGCATGACGATGCCGGTTTCATCGATGGCCTTGATGCCCTGTTCGCGGCTGTGCAATGTCACATTGGCACGGCCCAGCGCGGGGTAGAGCGTGCTCGACAGAATCACCCGTTTGCAGCCGATCGTATAGTCGGGGGTCAGTTTTCGCCGCAGTTCGGCGTCTGGCACCTGGCGTTTGAGAAAGCGCAGAGCCTGACGCTGCACCATGCCGATTGCCGGCTTCGAGTATTTGAAGGCAATCACCCGGGTTTCAAATTGCCAGTAGATCATCCAGCGCAGCAGCTTGTAGGCCGGCTTGACCCCGAGCAACCAGCGCTGGAAACGGCCGAAGGTGCGGTCAGCCCGTGGCAGTACCCAATGGGGCGTGCGTTGGAATACATGCAGGTGCTCGACGTGCGGGGCTATCGCCGGAATCACCTGCGCTGCGCTGGCGCCACTGCCGACGATGGCCACGCGCTTTTGTCGATAATCGCAGGAATGATCCCAATTGTTGGTGTGAAAGGCTTTGCCCCGGAAGCGTTCCTGACCTTCGAAGTGTGGGACAACCGGTTGGCTCAGGGGGCCCGTGGCATTGATCAGGAACTGGGCATGAAACGCACCCTTGGCGGTGTATACCGTCCAGCGCTTATGGTCTTCGTCCCATTCGACGCGCTCGACATTGGCCTGCAGTTCCACCTTGTCCCGCAGGCCGAAGCGCTCGACCACGTAACGGGTGTAGCGATGCAGTTCAGCCTGATCGGCGAACATCTGCGTCCAGCGATAGGGGGCAAAAGACAGCGAATAGAGCGGCGAGGGCACATCGACCGCGGCGCCCGGGTAGGTATTCTGGCACCAGGTGCCGCCGAAGAAATCCCGTCGTTCCAGCAACCGAAAATCGGTGATGCCGGCCTTGAGCAAATTGACCGCCGCGCACTGGCCGCCAAAACCGCTGCCGATGATCAGCACTTCAAAGGTGTGCATGGGCCTCCTTTTCAACGTTGTGTCTCGATCCTTTCCTTCATGTATAGCCGTTTCTGCAAGCCCAGGCTTTTGCTCGCGCTCGCTGGTCGCGGTAGCTTGTCCGTCAGTCGGTGATGGCTATTTGCCGGTGCCCTGTTAGACTTCGAGCACACCCTGCATTCGAGGTGTGAGCAGGTTCGTGCCGTGGTGCAGAGGTCCCGATGGAAAATAAGGGAGGAAAAGGACTTTCGCTGGCCCGGAGGCTCTACACATCGCGCACCCTTGGCCTGGTGTTGGGTTTGATCTGCGTGAGTGTGGCGATGCATCCCCTTGACCCGGCACCCTGGGTATGGGGGTTGATGCTGTTCAATGGCCTGCTTTGGCCGCACCTGGCCTACCTGTGGGCGCGACGCGCCAAGGCCGCCTATCACGCCGAACACCGCAACTTGTTGATCGATGCCTTTATGGGCGGCTTCTGGGTCGCCGCCATGCAATTCAATCCACTGCCCAGTGCTACCACCTTGTCGATGATGGCCATGAACAACGTCGCCATCGGCGGTTTGCGTTTTCTCCTGGTGGGCAGTGTGGCGCAGCTACTCGGCGTGTGCGTCGGCTGGCTGATCTTCCACCCGGTCCTGATCCCTGAAACCAGCCAACTGCAGCTTTACGCCTGCTTGCCCTTGATGTGTTTCTATCCCATGGCGCTGGGCTGGATCTGCTATCGCCAGGCCTATACCCTGGGCAGGCAAAAGCGCGAACTGCTCGCCCTGAGTCGCACCGACAGCCTGACCGGCCTGCTCAATCACGGCGCCTGGAAGGATCAGCTGGAAATCGAATTCCAGCGCTGCCAACGCCAGCATCAGGGCGGGGCCATCGCCTTGATCGATATTGACCACTTCAAAAGCATCAATGACACCTACGGCCACGTCGCCGGCGACATCGTGTTGCGCCAACTGAGCAAACTGCTCAAGCAGAACCTGCGGGCCACCGATGTGGCCGGGCGTTATGGCGGCGACGAGTTCTGCGTGATTCTTCCCAACTTGCCCCTGGGCAGCGCCGCTGCGGCCATGGACGCCTTGCGTGACCGTTTCGCAACCCTGGGCCATGAGCAAAACCCGGCACTGGACGTCAGCCTGAGCATCGGCCTGGCGGCCTTCAACGTACGCCACACCGACGCGACCCTGTGGCTGAGCGATGCTGACCAGGCGCTGTACGAGGCCAAGACTGCGGGGCGCAATCGTGTGATCTGCTGCAGCAATGACCGACCTCATCACGAGCTGCTCGATTCGGTCTGAGCTTCACCGCTAATCCTCTGTAGGAGCCAGCTTGCTGGCGAAGGCGGCCTTTTAACCGACCAATCGCTCGCTGGTGTCCTCGATCTACTGTGGGAGCGAGCTTGCTCCGGGCGGCGATCCGACGAAGGCGGCCTGACAGCCGACCTATGTTTTGTAGACTGAGTACATATCCATTCCTGCGGTAACGGCCACCTATGGTTTCGCCCTTACGGCGACTCACTTTTTTTTCAAACGCCAAAAAAAAGTAAGCAAAAAAAGGCTCGCCCCGGCGTCCGGCCCCTCGCTAAGGCTCGGGGTTCCTTCGCTCCGGCATTCATCCGGGGGCATCGCCCTCCGGTTGGCTTCGCTGGCACCTGCATGCGATGTGTTCGACTGCGTCGAACGGCGCTGCGCGCCAATCCCCGGATGAACGCCTCCACTCAGCCTTCCGAAGGGGCGGGTGGATCAAAAGCAAAAGCAAAAAGCAAAAGCAAAAAGCAAAAGCAAAAAGCAAAAGCAAAAAGCAAAAGCAAAAAGCAAAAGCAAAAAGCAAAAGCAAAAGCAAGCTGCTGTAGGAGCCGGCTTTCCGGCGAAGGCCTGACAGTCGAGCAATCACTCGAAGATGTACCCATCTGATGGAGGAGCTTGCTCGCCAGCAAGGGCGCCTGACTGCCGTCCCATCTCGGGCGTCGGCTCTTACTCTTTAACGTGCATGAACTCTTCTGCCCAACGGATGTATTCCTCCGGCTGCGTGTAGGTATGGGTCAGTTCGGTAGCGTTCAGATCCGCGGCCTGGGTAAATATCTGACGCTGTTCGCGCAGGCTGTCGTAGGTTGCCTTGATCGCGGCGAAGTAGGCGCCGTGGCCGTCGATGACGACGCGCACGCCCAGTTCGGCAAGGCGTTTGTCGTCACGCAATAGCGGATTGCCGTAGGTCACCAGCATCAGCGGCACGCTCAGGTGCTCGGCGATTTGTTCCAGGTGATCGAAATCCTTCACCCCCACCATGCAGATGCCATCCGCGCCCGCGGCCTGGTACTGCCTGGTGCGGCTGATGATTTCCTGGACCGGCAGGATGCCGGCATGGGTGCGGGCGATGATTGCCATTTCCGCGTCGCACCGGGCTTCCAGTGCCGCGCGGATCTTGCCGACGCCTTCGGCGACCGTGATCAGGTCGGTGGATTTGCGGCCGAATTGGGCCGGCAGCAAGGTGTCTTCGATGGTCAGGGCGGCCACGCCGGCGCGTTCCAGTTCGACGATGGTGCGCATCACATTGAGTGCGTTGCCGTAGCCGTGGTCGGCGTCGGCGATCACCGGCAATTGGGCGACGCGGCCGATACGGGTGGCCTGCTCGGCGAACTCGCTGAGGGTGATCAAGGCAAAGTCAGGGGCGCCCAGTACCTGCAATGACGCGACCGATCCACCGAGGATCCCCACCTCGAACCCCAGGTCAGCGGCGATGCGCGCCGACATCGGGTCGAAGACCGAGGCGGTGTGATAGCAGGTGTTGGAGGCGAACAGCTGGCGAAAATTGCGGCGTAAAGCTTGATGAGAAAGCCTGGACATAAGAGTTCCACCAATGGAAATGGAAGGGCTTGAGCAAAAGTGTCAACGCCGAAGATGTGAAAGGCTATCACGCGGGCAGGTTTGCAAGGATGACGAATTTACCGGTTTTGCGGACAAAGCGTTCAATCCTGTGGCGAGGCAGGGTTCCATTACGCCGCCACGGCCTGTCGCCGTCGATTGGGCAGCAGCACCGCACGCACCGAGTCAGCGGGTTGCAGCTGCAGGCGTTTGGCGGTGAGGCGGTCGACCATCAGGCTGTTGCCCGTCAGTCGCGCCGGTGCGGCAGTGATGCGGCAATTTTCCAGGCGGCGGTTGTGGATCAGCCAGATCGGTGCCTGGTCGTCCGGGATGCCGACGGCCAATGGCAGGTGTTGGCTCTCGCGCACGGTACGAATGCTCGCGAGGGAGGCTTCAATGACCGGGCCTGCGTCGAAGATGTCGATGTAGCCCTGGTGGGAGAATCCCTCGCCAGTGAGAATCTTCAAGGCCGGCTCTGAATTGGGATGCGGCTTGCCGATCACCGACTGGGCTCTTTCGGTGAGCAGGCAGGTATAGAGCGGTTGACGTGGCATCAGCTCGGCGATGAACGATTTGTTGCCCAGCCCCGACAAATGATCGGCATGGCTGAAATCCATTTTGAAAAAGTGTCGACCCACACTGTCCCAGAACGGTGAGCGGCCTTTTTCGTCGGCACTGCCGCGCAACTCCGCGATCAGTTTCTCGCCGAACAGGTGCGGGAACTCCGCCGCCAGCAACAGCCGCCCCAGCGAGAGCAGGCGGCCGTTGCTGCCCCGGCGTTGATCGGGGCGCAGGAACAGCGAGCAGAGTTCCGATTGACCGGTCATCTCGTTGTTGAGGAACAGGGTCGGGATCTGTCGCGAGATACCCAGGTCGGGCGAAGAACGCACAGTCAATCCGACCCGATAGTTGTACCAGGGCTCGCGCAGGCCGATCGCACCGATCATGGCGCTGACGCCCACGACTTGCTGGTCGTCGTCCTCGAGCACGAACAGGTAATCGGCATCGGCGCGTTCGACCTGTTCGGCGAAGGTTCTTTGGGCCCAGCGCAAGCGGTGAGCCAGGCGCTCTTCATTGACCGGCAGGGTCGTCAAGCCGCGAGCTGCCAGGCGTCCCAGCGCAAGCAAGGCGGGCAGGTCGGTCACCTGGACCGGGCGAACGATCATGTTGCAGTGCCTATGTCATACCCATTCGGGCATTGTCGACGGCGATCGCGGACTTCAATGCTCACAGGGCGATCAGCCGGATCGTGCTGCCTTGATTCACCTGCAGCGCCTGGCACATCCCGGCGTCCAGCGTCACGGGTTGCCCGGCGCGGTAGTCGAGATCGGCGACGATGGCGCGGTAGTGCTCAAGCGAATCGTTGCTGACCAGATAGCGGCCACGGGCGTCGATGGACGAGCCGGTGTCGACCCATGCAGTCTGGCTCCGGGCGATCGAGCGGATGTCGGCGGTGCGTGCATGGAGCGTCGGGCCGCCGTCGAACAGGTCGACATAGCTGTTGGTTTCGAACCCTTCGCGCACAAGGATATCGAAGGCTTCCTGGCCATCGGGGTGGATGCGCCCGATGCAGTCTTGCGCGGCCTGGGGCAGCATCGGCACGTAGATCGGGTATTGCGGCATCAGGTCGGCGAGGAAGGTCCGGCTTTGCAGGCCGCAGAGCCGCTCGGCCTCGATGTAGGGCATGTCGAAGAAGTGCCTGCCCACGGCATCCCAGAAGGGGGAGTGGCCGTCGTCGCTGCTGAAACCGACGATTTCGGTGATCACGGCGTCGGCGAAGCGCTGTGCATGCGCGGCCATGAACAGCAGGCGAGCGCGCGACAACAATTCAGAATGCGCCGTACGCACCAGCGCCTTATCGATATGGAAACCACGTAGCAACGTGTGGCCATTGAGGTCCTGGCACAGCGACAGGGCAGGCACGCCATGCTCGATGTTCAGCTCGCGGGAGGCGCTGGTGTAATGGCGGTTGCGCAGGCTGTAGAAGGGTTCGCGGAAACCGGTCATGGCGACGATTTCCGAGCAGCCCACCAGGCGCCGGTTGATCGGGTCCTCCAGCACGAAAAAGTAATTCTGCGGGCCCGGACTCTCGACGTTGTGGCTCAGTGACGTGCCAGCGTCGAGAATCCTGTCGCGCAAGCGTGTGCTGTCATCGGGCAGGGACGTGACGCCCACCAGGCTGTCACGGGCCAATCGCTGTAACTGGGGCAGGTCGTTCAGTTGCACGGTGCGCAAGACCAGCATGGGTGCACTCCTGTATCAAAGGGCTCGGTGACCGGCCTTCGCATGAGGGCATCCCGGCTCCTGCTGGATGAGGTGTGTCTGTAATCCGTTGAAAACAGTATTTATATAAGCCGCACGGCATGTCTAGTTAATTTTCACGGGGCTTTTTCACGGTTGTACGGGCCGGAAATGGCTGTCGGCGGCGGACGAAGGGCATGTTGATGAACCCTGTAGGACGTTGCCGTTAAGGTGCGTTAGAAACGTTGAAAAGAGATCCCCTGACGATCTTTCTTACGGCACAATTGGGCAATGACTGACGCCCAGGCGCCAATTTTCCTTTCCAACCCACAGAGTGGTTTTTTTCGTGCAGGCAACCCGCTTGACCTTGATCTGCCACGCCCGGACCCTTGCACAGACACTGGCGCGCTTTCCCGAGGACGAACCCCTGGCGATGGATTGGCAATCGGCGCGCGGTTCCCGGGGCGCTCGATTCAAGGCGGCATCGCGCCTGTTGTGCGCTCCGGAGTTGCGCACGCGACAGACCGCCGAGCTGTTCGGCAAGCCCGTGGAAATTGTCGCAGCCCTGCGTGATTGCGACTTCGGCCTTTGGCGCGGCATGCGTATCAGCGAACTGCAAAAAAACCAGGGCGAATTACTTCAGGCCTGGCTTGCCGACCCGCATTCGGCACCCCACGGTGGCGAGTCCGTGGCGCAAGTCGGCGAGCGCGTCGGCGCCTGGTTGAAAACCCTGGAAGCGTCGCCCGGCCATGTGCTTGCCGTGACCCATCCGTTCATCATGCGTGCGGCGTTGATGCAGGTGCTGCAGGGTTCGGCATCCAGCCTGATCGACGTCGAGCCGCTGGCAACGCTTGACCTGCAGTTCCATGGATGCTGGCGGCTGCGGCTGGCATGCAGCGACAACGAGGGGATGCTGTGATGAAAAAACTGTTGGTCATCGGCATTGGCGCCGGCAATCCCGACTACATCACCCTGCAGGCCGTGAAGGCGCTGAATCGGGTGGATGTTTTTTTTATCATGGACAAGGGCCAGGACAAGGACAAGCTGATCGACCTGCGCCGCGAGCTCTGCGAGCGCCATATCATCGATCCGCACTACCGTTTTGTCGAAGCCCGGAGCCCGGAGCGCGAGCGTGGCGACGTTGATTACAGGACCAGCGTCGAGGCGTTGAACCTGGCCAGGCAGCAGACCTTCGAGCGGCTGATCAATGAGGAGTTGGCCGACGATCAGTGTGGCGGTTTCCTGGTGTGGGGCGACCCGGCGTTGTACGACAGCACCCTTCGCATCCTGCAGGCGATCCTGGCTGCGGGTACCTGTGTGTTCGAGTTCGAGGTGATTCCCGGCATCACCAGCGTCCAGGCGCTGGCGGCGCAGCACAAGGTGTCGCTCAATCAAATTGGCGGTTCGGTTGAAATCACCACGGGACGGCGGTTGGCCGCGGGGCAGGTGAGCGATGCCGACAGCCTGGTGGTGATGCTCGATGCCCAGGATGCCTACCATCACGTGGCGGATCGGCAGACAGAAATTTATTGGGGCGCCTACCTCGGCACGCCGGATGAAATCCTCATCAGCGGCAAGCTCGAGGAGGTGGCGCAACAGATCGAGCGGGTGCGCAAGGCGGCCCGGCAGGCCAATGGCTGGATCATGGACACTTATCTGTTGCGCAAGCCCTGAAGCACGCCTCAGGCAGAGCTCCTGTCCGCTCGTCCAAAACGCTCCCGGTATACCGACGGCGGCACGCCGACCCCGTTACGAAACGCCACGCGAAAGCTTTCCACCGAACGATAACCACAGTGCTGGGCGATTTGCTCGGTGTGCTGGTCGGTGCTTTCCAGCAGTTCCCGGGCACGGCCCAGGCGTTCATGTTGCAACCAGGTCTTGGGTGACTGGCCGCTGGCTTTGGTGAAGCGGCGCAGGAAGGTGCGCTCGCTCATGGCGGCCTCGTTGGCCAGGTCGCGAACCTCCAGCGGTTGGTGCAAGCGCTCCCGTGCCCACTGCATGACGCGCGAAAGATCGCTGCGCGGGGTAGGGCTGACTGGGGTTGGAATGAACTGCGCCTGGCCGCCGGTGCGTTGCGGTGACATCACCAGGCGCCGCGCCACCGAGTTGGCGACCTGAGTGCCGAAGTCCCGCGCCACCAGATGCAGGCAGGCATCGATGCCGGCTGCGCTGCCGGCCGAGGTGATCAATTGACCCGAATCGACATAGAGCACGTCCGGGTCCACCTGGATGTCGGGGAAGCGTTCGGCCAGTTCCGCGGCGTAGCGCCAGTGAGTGGTGGCGCCGCGACCGTCGAGCAAACCGGTGGCGGCCAGCACGAACACTCCCGAGCAGATCGACAGCAACCGCG
>Ga0079986_1023446_pt1 | contig 12733 bp, 10 predicted proteins | sample Hof3ISUMetaT_FD_73496 | JGI IMG/M metagenome (GOLD analysis project Ga0079986, IMG submission 73496) | Enriched soil aggregate microbial communities from Iowa State university to study microbial drivers of carbon cycling -... | ecosystem: Environmental > Terrestrial > Soil > Agricultural land... | reverse complement strand
AGGGTCAGTATCCGTACCGGCATGTTCAACCCCGAGGAAGCCAAATACGCGAACGGTGTGGTGGTGGACCTGCCGTATCCGACAGACGACCTGCGTCTGCTGACCAGGACGGCCGTCGATGCCCTTGACCGGGTTTTTCGCCCCGGATTCGCCTACAGCAAGGCCGAGGTCATGCTGCTCAACCTGTGCCAGCCAGGCCAATACACGGATGATCTGTTCGCCACTTCGCAACCGGCCGAGGCCAGTCGCGTCATGGCGGTGCTGGATCAGATCAACGGACGGTGGGGAAGGGGGACGCTTCGATCTGCCAGCGTGCCCACCCACCCCGAGTGGGCCATGCGCCGGGAAATGATGAGCCAGAGCTACACCACCCGACTGGACCAGCTGTGGAAGGTGGCCTGTGTCTGATCAGGTCGTGTGAGCTTCGCGCTTGCGTGCGCAAGCTCACAACTGGATTGATCCAGGGGCCTCAGTAAGGTCGCGAATTGCACGCCTCGTCAATGATGTCGAGGAAGTCATCATGGGACACTGGCTTGCTCACGTGGTAATTGAACCCCGATTGCCTGGCCTTTTTCTGGTCGCCGCTGGTGCCATAGCCGGTCAGGGCAATGGCCGGCGTATGTTTGAGGTGGGCAAGCTGGCGAATGGCGTGGATCAGTTCGTGGCCATCCATGACCGGCATGCCGATGTCCGAGATGATCAGGTCGTAGTTGCTGTCTTTCGCCGCTTGCAGGGCCTTGAGCGGGTCGCTGAAGGCTTCGACGTGGGCATCCTCCATTTCCAGCAACATTTGCAGCACTTCCATGACGTCTTTGGCGTCTTCCACCAGCAGCACTTTCTGGCCGGTCAGGCGCCCCGACTCACCCGCGCCGTGCGGTTGGTCAATCCCGTGCTGTGGCGCCTGGCACAGCGGCAGCAGCACGGTAAACCTGCATCCGCAGCCGAGGCCTTCGGACTGGACGTTCACCGAGCCGCCATGGGCTTCGACCAATTGGCGAACCAGCGACAGGCCAATGCCCAGTCCCTCGCGCTGCTGCGGGGTGTGCTGGTTTTGCGCCTGGCTGAACAGGTCGAACACCTTGTGCAGGTTGCCTTGTTCGAGCCCGGCGCCGCTGTCGATCACATCCAGGCGTGCCATGCCATCGACACGGCTGGCGATCAGCTCGACTCGACCGTTTGGCGGGGTGAACTTCAACGCGTTGTTCACCAGGTTCCAGATGATCTGCTCCAGGCGTGTACTGTCGGCATCGACCACCAGGGGCGGCTCGGGAGGCTGAGGCACCTGTAGCGTGATTTCGCACGGATGCTGGTCGTTGACCACCACGGTGTGGATGTCCTGGAGCACCCGGGTCAGGTCCACGGCCTGTTTTTTCAGCTTGAGCTTGCCGGTGCGCACGCGCGCAACATCCAGCAGATCGTCGATGATGCGAGCCTGGTTCGTCACGGCATGGCAGATGGTCTTGACCGCCTTCATGGCCGGGCCGTCGGATTTGGTCATCGGCAGGCGCCGCAGCAGTTCGGCATTGAGCTGGATGAGGTTGAGCGGGTGCTTGAGCTCATGGGACATCACGGCAAAGAACTCGTCCTTGAGGTGGCTGCTGGTCTGGGTTTCAACCAGTTGCTGGCTTTGTTCGTCGTGCAGGCGTTTGTGACCGGTGAGGTCGCGGGCAATCTTCACGTAGCCTTGCAGGCTTTGCCCCTTGAGCAGCGTGATTTCACCGCTGCAATAGAACCGGCTGCCGTCCTTGCGCAGATGCCAGCGTTCGTCTTCGCCGCGGCCATTTTCGCGCGCCGTCGCAAGTTCTGCCTCGGGTGCGCCCTCGGCGCGGTCCTCAGGGGTGAAGATCAGGTCATAGCTGGCGCCCAGGACTTCATCCTTGCTGTACCCGAAAATCAGCTGCGCGCCGGTGTTCCAGTCGGTGATCACACCGTGGTCGTCGAGAATGATGATCGCGAAGTCCTGGGTGCTTTCGGCGACCAGGCGCATGCGTTCCTCGCCCAGGCGCAGTTCGTCTTCGGCGGCGCGACGCTTGGTGATGTCGATGAAGGTCAGCACCGTGCCATCGATGTGGTCTTCGCTGGAACGGTAGGGCAGCAGGCGGGCGATGTACCAGCGCTGATCGTTGCTGCTGACTTCGCGCTCGATCATATTCAGCGAATCGAACACAGTCGCCGCATCCTCGGCCATTTCCTGGTAATCGAGGCGGTGGGTGATGTCCATCAATGAACGTCCGGTGTCGACCGGCAGCATGCTGAAGATATCCGTGGCCCTGGGGGTAAACCAGCGGATGCGCATGTTGCGGTCGACGAAGACCGTGGCAATGTCGGTGGAGGCAATCAGGTTGGTGAGGTAGTCGTTGATCTTGTCGGTTTCCTCGACCTTGGTCTTGAGCTCGTAGTTGACCGTCAACAGTTCCTCGTTGATCGATTGCAACTCTTCCTTGCTGGTCTCCAGTTCTTCGGTCGCCGAACGCAGTTCTTCGTTGATCGCCTGCATTTCCTCGTTGGAAGCCTTGAGTTCTTCGCTGGAGACTTCCGATTGCTCGATGGTTTCCTGCAAATGCAGCTTGGTACGCTGCAGCTCTTGCTCGAGGTTGCTCAACATCAGGTTTTCGCTGTGGTTGGCAACGCCGGCGAGCGCGTCTTGAGGCGCGGCTTCGCGCTCCTCGAAGATCACCAGCATGTACTCGTTTTCGGTCTCGTCGTCCTTGTACGGGTGGGCGGTCAGGTCGACCAGGTAACTGCGCTGCTCGCGCTCGATCCGAACCTTGCGCGAGGTCACCGGCGCGCCGACCTGCTGCGCCTGGAACAGCGTGGTGCGGATCTCCAGGCGAAGGTCGGGATGGGCCAGCGTCAACAGGTTGCGCGACAACTCTCCCGCCACGTAGCGCAGGAAGCGTCCGGCCCCTTCGGTGATATGCAGGATATTGGCATTGGCGTCGACGATGATGCTCGGCGGCGCGGCCTTTTCCAGGGCTCGCAGGTGGATATCGGCGTAGGCGGTCTTGCGCGTGGACTTGGAGACGATCGGGCTGCTGGCGATGGCGGTTCGCACATAGCCGCCGCGCGGCATGGCCGGTGCCCGCCGGGCATTGGCCGGGGCGCTCTTGGCGCGGAAGATGCGGTTGCGTTTGTCCACGGGCGTGAACAGGTCCGGGCAGCCGTCGGCGGACTCGGAAGTCCCCAGAAACAGGTAGCCGCCCGGACGCAACGCAAAATGGAACATCTGCATGATGTCGCGCTGCACGTCGCGATCGAGGTAAATCAGCAGGTTCCTGCAGACGATCAGGTCGATTTGCGAAAACGGTGGGTCCAGCAACAGGCTGTGCTTGGCGAACAGGACCTTCTCGCGGATTTCCTTGCGCACGCGAAAGTGCTGGTTTTCCCGAATGAAATACTGCCGCATGTAGGACGGCGGGACGTCCGTTGCGATCGCTTCGGGGTAGACGCCGTTGCGACCGCAGGCGATGGCCCGGTCATCGATATCCGTGGCGAAGATTTGCAGCTTGGCCGGGTTGTCCTGCTGCGCCAGCTTTTCGCTCAACAGCATCGCCAGGCTATAGGCTTCCTCGCCGGTGGAGCAGCCCGCCGACCAGACACGGATCTCGTCACGCGGCGGCCGTGAGTCCTGCAGCGATTTGAGCAGGCTGGGTACGACATCACGCTCCAGTGCGTCGAAGGCTTCCCGGTCGCGAAAGAAATTGGTGACGCCGATCAGCATGTCACACAGCAGTTCCCTGGTTTCTTGCGGATGTGTTTGCAGGTACTGGTAATAGGCGGCCAGATCCGGTTGCGCGGTCACTTGCAGGCGACGCTCGATCCGGCGCAACACTGTGGCACGCTTGTAGTGCTTGAAATCGTGGCCAGTGCCTGCCCGCAGTTGCAGCAGTATGTCCTGCAGCAGTTGCTCCGCAACGGCGGCATCGCGCTCGCTGGCAGGCGGGGCCACACCGACCTCAGGGTCGTTGGCGACGGGCAGGCGAATGGCTTGCGAGTTACGCCAGAGCTCCAGCAGTTTTTGCGGCATGTCCACCACCGGCAGCACCAGGTCGACCATCTGCGTGTCGATGGCGGCGCGGGGCATGCCGTCGAATTCGGCATCTTCCGGGGCCTGCACCAGCGTGACCCCGCCTTGTTCCTTGATTCGCGACAGGCCCACCGCGCCGTCGGAACCGGTGCCCGACAGCACCAGGCAGAAGGCACGCTCCTTATGGACATCCGCCAGGTCCCTGAAGAAAAGATCGATGGCAATGTTCGAGCCAGGCTGACGATCCGCCGCGGATACCGACAGGTAGCCGTCGTTCATGGTCAGGTGGTGCGCGGGTGGGATGACATAGACGGTGTTTTGCTTGATGACAGTCGTTTCGGTGACCTGCTGCACCGGCATCCGGGTGACTTCCTGAATGATCCGGTCGACGATACTTTGGTGGTCTGGTGACAGATGAAGAATGACCACGAAGGCCATGCCGCTGTCATCGGGCATGTGTTGGAAAAATGCCTTCACGGCCTGAAGCCCCCCGGCGGAAGCACCGATACCGACCACAGGAAAATCCAGGGTGCTGGGGGTCAGCTCTCTGCGCTGGGGGGCATCGGGCGAGTGCTGGGTGGAAGACTTCATTGATTAAGGCCTTAAAAGGCACGGCAGCCACTTGCCGACGCCAATTCGAACGGGTCCATGATAGGAATCAGGATAATGCGGAACGCGGCGCTTTGCGAAGGCAAAATCGCTCATGCTGGCCTTATGATAGCTCAGATCCTGGCGTTGTCTGGAGAGGGGCGGGCTGTCGCTTCCTCAGACCGGGTTGGCCGCCAAGCCATTGAAATGCAAGGTGACACTATCGCTTGCTACGGACATTGGGGGCGGGTTTGCCGTCGATCTTGCCCGACACTGTAAAAAAACACCGTAGATCCATGATTTACGACGCTTTTTTTTTCGCAACCGACGGGATCCAGCGTGCGAAAAACACCGTCGCAAACTTGCTTCACCCGGACGGGATGTATATATTCCCCCCTCTGCTTCACCGCGCTACCGCCCGAATGGCGAAACTGGTAGACGCATGGGACTTAAAATCCCCCGCTCGTAAGGGCGTGCCGGTTCGATTCCGGCTTCGGGCACCATACCTAGGAAGGGCTTACCGATTTAGCGGTAGGCCCTTTTTGTTGGGCGCAGGCTTTTCGTGTCGATTCGCTGTCACCTACACGGGGCCTGCAGGTTCATCCCATTGACCCCCATCGGCCATTGGAACGCTTCCCGGGTCACAGGGATTCACACCTTCCAGGCAGCCGATATTAAAACCGAATTCGTTCGGTAGTGCTGATGACGCCTCAACTGAAGAAAACCTGCTCATCAGGTCGACACCTCGGTCCAGACCAAGGTGGCCGTCTCTCGCCATTGCACCTCACTGATCCCATATTTCTCAGCTTGTGGTTTGGTGACGACCTTGAGAGGCGGTCTTCCAGGTTTGGGTATGGGGGCCACGCCGGCATCACAACTTGCCCAATGCCATGCCTCTACGCTGCTTCTTATCCTTGCCCTGATAATGAAGGACTTGGGCTCCCCGTGAAGCTTGTATTCGATGACGTAAAGCCCGTTATTCATGAGATCCCCTCCATTTGCTCATGGATAAGGGAGTGGTTGCGTCAGGAAAAAATTCAAAGAGATCTTCTTCCAAGGTCATCGCCAGCAGGCTGGCTCCCACAGGGGATTGGGGGTGTCCGGAAAAAATGCTCGGCTGTCAGGCCGCCTGGTTTTGGATTTGAGCGCCCGGTAACCACGATGGCCCGGCGCGGCGACACCTGTGGGAACCAGCCTGCTGGCGATGAGCCCGAGAGCGCTGAGGGGTGTCAGGTGCGCCGTGTCATCATTGACGACCATCGCGTGCGATCGAGCGTCGCCCCATGCTTGACTGAACGGCATTAAGCGCATGGCGCTGGCCTCAATACGATCGCTCGGCGTGCATCGACGCTCAGGCCGACGGTTCATCATGCATGGCTTTTGACTTGCCGAGTATGTAGCACGGATGAAGCTGGCCATTGGGGTGTGTGGTCACCACGACACTGAGCAGCTTCCATCCCTCATGAAGTTTGAGGTTCGCATCATTGGTAGTGAGCGCTTCGGTGAGTTGGTACGCCTCTGACATTTGCATGTGACTTACTCGCTTATTTTCAGATTCATCGGTTAGGCATTGCTTGTGGAAGACGGGATGGGCTCAAGAGTTTTGTACCTGCAATCCAGACTTCTGTTTTAGCCAGAGTTCAAATTCCGGCGCCGGCATTGGCCGTCCATAAAAATACCCTTGGGCCTGGTCGCACCCTATGGCCTTGAGGAATGTGCTTTGCTCTTGGGTTTCCACACCTTCTGCAATGATCTTGAAGCCAAGTGCATGACCCAAGTCGACGATGGTCTTGGTAATGGCAACGTCGCTCTGGTTGTGCGGCAGATCGGAAATAAAGGCACGGTCGATTTTCAAGCTGTTGATAGGCAGAAGCTTGAGATAGGCCAAGGATGAGTAGCCTGTGCCAAAGTCATCGATGGCGGTGGTGATGCCGAGCGCCTGGAGTGAGCCCAGTATTTCTCTGGAATGGTCTGGACTTGCCATCATCAGGCTTTCAGTCACTTCCACTTCCAGCACATTCGCAGCAAGGTCATATTTCTCCAGCGTGCTCCTGATGGTTTCAACGTAATCGCTTCGATCGATTTGCAAGGCCGCCACGTTGACGGCAATCACGCCATGTGGCATCTGAAGGTCGGCCCAGCGCCTTATATCGGCGCACACCATGTCTACAACTTGCTCGCCGATCTGGATAATCAGCCCGGTACTTTCCGCCAGGGGAATGAAATCAGCAGGGGAGACCATGCCGCGTATGGGATCACGCCATCGAACGAGGGCCTCCGCGCCTGCCACTTCGTTGTCTGCCAAGTTGATTTTTGGCTGATACCAGATTTCAAATTCATGCCTTTGCACCGCTCTTCTTAACAGGTGTTCACTGTTCATCCGTTCTTGCGCGCGCAAGGTCATCTCAGGCTGGTAGAACCGGTAATCGTTGCGGCCACCCTCCTTGGCGCCGTACATGGCCGTGTCCGCTTGCCGCAGCAACTGCTCAGGCGTCTCGGAATCATGCGGTGCAATGGAAATCCCGATGCTGGCGGTGAGCAATATCGAGGTGCCATTCAGGTCGAAGGGTTCCTTGAGACACAGCAGAAGCTGTTTCGCAACGATAATGGCATCCGTTGGGTGAGTCAGGTTATTCAGGATCAAGGCAAACTCATCGCCCCCCAGGCGAGAAACCGTGTCTTCGGCGCGTACGCAAGACAGGAACCGGTTCGCTGCCTGTTGCAGGAGCAAATCGCCCATTGAATGACCCAGGCTGTCATTTACCGTTTTAAAGGCATCAAGGTCCAATACGACGACGGCCAAGGCTTTATCGTAGCTCAACGATAAATCAAGGGAGTGCTGTAGACGCTCGTGGAACAACGTCCTGTTAGGCAAGGCCGTTACCGGATCGTAATGCGACATGCGTTCGAGATCGGACTGTGATTGATTGATGGCCGAGATATCTGAAAAAACCGCGACATGATTAATCAGTTTGCCGGCATCGTTGTAGACGGTATTGATGGTCAACCATTGCGGGTACAGCTGTCCGTCCTTTCTGCGGTTCCAGAGTTCACCGCGCCAGAAGCCCGTCAGTTTCAGCGTTTTCAACAGGTTGCGATAAAACCTGTTGTCTTGTTTTTCGGACACCAGGATGCCTGGCTTGAGTCCTATGGACTCCTGCGCGGTGAACCCCGTGATCTTGGTGAAGGCCGCGTTTACCGAGAGTATGTGCCCACGCGCATTGGTGATGATCACACCGTCAGCGGTATGATCCAACACGATGCCGGCAAGGCGCAGCTGTTCGGTGCTTTGCCTTATCTCGGTAATGTCCGTGGAAATCCCCAGGACGCCCGTGGGTTTTCCATCGACCCCTCGTAATACGCATTTTGTAGTCAGGTAAGTGCGAAGTGTTCCCTGTTGCTTCAGCTGATCTTCAAAGCGCTGGATCCCTCCGGTCGACAAAACCTTTCTGTCGTTTTTTTCAAGGGTCCGCGCCTCTCCTGCGGGCAGATAACTTTCACGTGTCTTGCCTTCCATCGCATCAAAGGCATGGCCGGCAACCTGTTCGAACAAGCGGTTGCACAGCCGAAGTTTTCCTTCAGTGTCATAGACGTAAATGAGTGACGGGGCGTTATCCACGATATCCAGGAGTAAGGCTTTCTGGTTGCGCAGCGCTACTTCTGCCTGCTTGCGGTCGGAGATATCACGCACAACGGCGTAGAGCATCGGCTCGCCTGAGAGGCTGACGGTGCACAATGTAACCTCCGCTGGAAATACACTGCCGTCAGCTCGCTTATGCAGCCACTCGAAGCGGTGCATGCCGTTGGCCAGCGCCGTTTCGAGCATGGTCCTGGCCTTTGTCGTCGTTGCCTGGCCATCGTTCTGGAACGGAGGCGAGATGTCGGTAGCCTTGATCTTGTGGAGTGTCGCCAAGTCATGGAAACCGAACACTTTCATCGCGGCAGCGTTCGCATCGATGCAAACACCGCCCCGGCGCAGAATCCAGATGGGATCGGGCGAACGTTCGAAAAGCGCGCGAAAACGGGCCTCGCTTTGCACCAGCGACATTTCTATGGCTTGTCGGTCTTTGATTTCGTGGTCGAGGGCCGCATTGCGTTGGCTGATGAGACTGTGGCTTTTACTGAGATGTGCAGCAAAAAAGGTGAAGATTCCCGTGCAAGCCAGCGCCAGGAGAAAAAGCGGCGAGTCCAGGAAAGAACGGGCCGGCCACCCGCTTTTCGGCATTGCGGCCAGCTGCCAGGTCCCGCCTGGGACATCAACCCGGGTCGTAATCGCTTGCTGCTGAAACAGCCGGGGATCACCAGAAATCATGCCTCCATCGGCGCCTGAGCCATCCTTGCCGCGTAACGCCCACTGCAGGTTTGGCAATTCATTCAGGCCGGCGGCGTCAAGCAGCGATTTGACATCTGTCACCACAGAAGCCATGCCCCAATACAGGTCGCCGCCATCGGGACCGCTCACGAAAATTGGCCTTCGATGGATGAACCCTTCGCCGCCCTGGATGAGCTCGACCGGCCCGGCCAAAAGAGGTGCCTTGATTTCCCGAGAACGCAGGAGCGCGCCAAATTGATCGGGTACTGTGCGGTAGTCCAAACCTACGACACGCTCGTTTCCTTCCAGGGGAAAGACATCGCGAACCACGTCATTGGGTGCAAGGGCGATGTGGCGAATGTCGGGTTGTGATGCCATCGCCAGTTTCGACATTCCCTGGAAGTGCTCAGGGGAGATACCACCGTCCAGGCGCAGGAGCTGGGCAAGTCCTTCCGTTACATCGAATCTGGATCGTATTTGCGCTTCAACGTGAGACCGTACGCCAGCCAGTTGGGACGTGACCTGGGTTTCGGATTGATGCCGCTTCTCACGCAAATCCAGGATGCCGAGCGCTACGGAAAGAACCAATCCGGTTAACAGGATGCTGCCGGGCAACACATACATTCGCCACAGTCTTTGGTCAGTGTCGGCCAGTCCGGAACCAGGGTTTTCTACGGTTAACGGTCGTGAATTTTTCAACGCATCAGTCCCTGGATTCAGTCATTGAAATAGCACGGTCAAAACGCCGAGTCCTCGACATCCCACTCGACGTTAAAGTTAGCCTGTTGTAGGGACGGGTGGGCAGAAATAGCCAAAACTCTCCGACTGGATCTGGTTGTCAAATGACCTTAGGCCAGTAGATTCGCCAGCTTTGCCGATCAGGCTGGCGCGGCACCAGGGTGGGGATGCCTGAAAATCTTGACCGGAACCATTCGGCAAAGGTTCAAGCGAGGTGCCGGGCGTGCGTTTCCCTGCAATGTCAAAACGATCATACGTCACGAGGCGTCGGCGGGATGTCCCGCGTATTGCCATACGTCGTCATGGTTGAACATCTCAAGGGAAGCCTGGCTCTACCGCAACACATGTCCTGGAACCGACATCATGTCCGACGATCTGAAGGCACAGGCGCTGCAGGTGTGGCAACTATTGCTGACCCGGCCTGAAGTTCGCATGAATGCTCAGGAGCAATACGAAGAGTTGCTTCGACTTGCCGAACAATACTCAAGACTGGGGTACATCAATAGCGACGAGCGAAAGGTCCTGGTGACGGAAGCGACAAAGCGATACGCCCAGGCAGTGGAGGGCGCTGGCGGGGGCACATGAGGTCGAGGAGACGGTTCGATCCATCGTTCGAAAGGGGAGGAAGTTGGACATTATCGATTTTGTTCAGTGGCCGGCCATGGTGGTGACGGTGATCTCGGCCTGGTTCATCGGGTCCCAACAACCCCGTCGGCGGATGATCGCTTTTTGGGGCTTCATCGCGAGTAATGCCTTGTGGGTTATCTGGGGGCTTCATTCGGATGCGTATGCCTTGATCGTTCTGGAGTGTGTGCTGTTGGGCATGAACGCCCGCGGTTTCAGAAAAAATCTGAAAAGCTCCCGGGTGTCCTAGGGGCGCTGGTGTTTCTCGCCTTTGTAGTTTTTGCCCAACCCTCGAAGATTCATGAGGAACAGGCAAATTTGCAACACGATCAGCGCATGGGCTTGCGCGTACAGGCCCCAGATCACCCACAGCACATTGCTTAAACTAAAACATACGAACCCGGCCATTCGCCTTTTTGGCCGCTGAGAACCGATCAGCCACGCGGCAAGCACCGTCACCAGCATCGCCGGCCATTGAACCCAATCAAGATCGGCCAAACGCTTTTCCTCTTTCTGAATGACATTCCTGCGTTAAGCCGGCGGCAGCAAGGCGAGAGGTTGCCGGGCCTTGAAACCACCCCCCGGTCTTGCAGGTATATTCGTTGTCCGGATCGCTCGCTACACAGATGCCGGCCGCGGAAGAAAATTCAGTATTTTTCCGCGCGTGGCCTTTCGATCAACCGCTCGTCACTCACCCACATCAATTGATTGAACATAGGTTCATTGCGTTCGGCCAGATAAGTCTGTGCAGATGAAATATGCCTTTCGTTTGCCAATGGGAGAACACCATGAAAGCCATCGTATACAACGGCCCGCGTGACGTGAGCGTGCAGAATGTTCCCGATGCGAAAATTGAAAAACCCACGGACGTTCTGGTGCGCATTACCACGACCAATATCTGCGGTTCGGATTTGCACATGTACGAAGGACGTACATCCATGGAGACCGGACGTGTTTTCGGGCACGAGAACCTCGGAGAGGTGATCGGGGTCGGTGCAGGCGTCGACCGGGTGAAGGTGGGTGACCGCGTTTGCCTGCCGTTCAACATCGGCTGTGGATTCTGTGAAAATTGTGAAAAGGGGCTGACCGGTTTTTGCCTGACAGCGAACCCTGGTAGCGCAGGGGCTGCATATGGCTTTGCCGATATGGGGCCCTATCAAGGCGGGCAGGCTGAATTGCTCCGCGTGCCCTATGGGGACTTCAACTGCCTGGTGTTGCCCGAGGACGCGCAAGAGCGTGAGGACGACTACGTCATGCTGTCCGATATCTTTCCAACGGGTTGGCACGCCACGGAGTTGGCCGGTCTTTTGCCGGGGGAAAGCATTGCCATTTATGGTGCCGGCCCGGTCGGCCTGATGGCCGCCCACAGCGCAATGATCAAGGGTGCGTCCCAGGTATTCGTGGTCGATAACCACCCGGACCGTTTGAAGCTGGCGGCTCAGATGGGTGCCACGCCGATCAACTCGCTGGAGAAGGAAGCGGTCGATCAGATCCTCAATCTGACTCACGGCAAAGGCACTGATCGCGGTTGTGAGTGTGTGGGGTATCAGTGCTGCGACCGGCATGGCCATGAAGCCAATCACTTGACCATGAACAACCTGGTGGCGTCGACGAAGGCCACCGGCGGTATCGGTGTCGTGGGGGTGTTTGTTCCACAAGATCCAGGTGCGAAAAATGAGCTGGCGAAGGAAGGTAAAATGGCCTTCGACTTTGGCGCTTTCTGGTTCAAGGGGCAGCAGATACGAACCGGGCAAGCCAACGTCAAAGTCTATAACCGCCGCCTGGCGGAGCTGATTCACCATGGCCGTGCCAATCCCGCGCAGATCATCTCCCATCGGCTGAAGCTCGCTGAAGGACCTGATGCCTATCAGCATTTCGATGCCCGTGACAACGGATGGACAAAAGTGGTGCTCAAGCCGGCAGCATGAATCTGACGAAAAATAGCGCCTGATCGCAAGATCAGGCCAACTCACCCGGAGATAAGTGATGAAGAAATTTTACCTGTGCCTGGGCTTTTTCAGTTTGTTCATGCTGCAGGGCTGCTTCGACAGTTCGCAGAACACCACCAAGGACAACACCGATGGCACCCAGTCTTCTGTGCAAATGCAGGAGGGCAAGGCCGAGAACAGCAAGTCGTTCAAATAAACTGGCAAACACACCTGGCATTGCGAACTTTTTTTCGATTTCCCGAGTCGACTGGTACACACTTCGTCAATCGGGTGCGCATGCGCTGACAAGCGGCTCATGATGGATCATGTTCAAACAATAAAAATGGTGATCGCGATGAATTGTCTTATCTGTGTCGGTGTCGCACAGCGCATTCAATGCCACGGCCCGTGGGAAGAAAGAGACTGCCCGGACTGTGGACGCTACCGTGTTGCAGATGAGCTCATCCTGACCCTGATGGACCAGGGGCAGGTATTCGACGTCAACAGGACCCGTGA
>Ga0079986_1007592_pt1 | contig 12832 bp, 9 predicted proteins | sample Hof3ISUMetaT_FD_73496 | JGI IMG/M metagenome (GOLD analysis project Ga0079986, IMG submission 73496) | Enriched soil aggregate microbial communities from Iowa State university to study microbial drivers of carbon cycling -... | ecosystem: Environmental > Terrestrial > Soil > Agricultural land... | reverse complement strand
CAAGGAGGATTTCCATGCATTTCCTATCATCCACTCTGCGCCTCGCCGGGTTTTCACTGGGATTTCTGTTAGCCGCCACCGCATTGGCGAGCGAAGAGTCGCAACTGATCGAATCGATCAACCTTTACCGCGGCCAGCTGCAGCGTTGCGCCGGCCAGGTGTCATCGGAACTGCCGCCGCTGTCGGCCGACCCGCGGCTGGTGTTGTCCGCCGCCAGCGTCGGCAACCTGCAGCAGGCCATGGCGACGGCCGGCTATCCGATGAAGAACGTGCAGGCGATCAGCCTGTCCGGGCCGCGTGATGCGCCCTCGGCCATGAAGGCGATCCAGGAAAGCTTTTGCCAGATCGTGCTCGACCCGCAATTCGTCGACGTCGGCGTCAGCCGCCAGGACCGCGAGTGGCGCATCGTCCTGGCCCGGCCCTTGTTGAGCGCACGCCTGGGCGATTGGCAGGCCGAAGGGCAAAAACTGCTGGCCGAACTCAATGTCGCGCGCAGCCGACCCCGCCAGTGCGGCGCGCAATCGTTCAACGCCACCACGCCGCTGACCTGGAACGCCATCCTGGCGAGCGCCGCCGAAACCCAGTCGCGCAGCATGGCCAACAATAACTACTTCGATCACAAGGACCGCGACGGCCGCACCCCGGGCGACCGCGCCGAGCTGGCGGGCTACGACTTCCAGCAGATCGGCGAGAACATTGCGGCCGGGCAGGACAGCGTGCGCAAGGTGGTCGACGGCTGGCTGGCCAGCCCCGGCCATTGCGCCAACCTGATGAACCCGCAATTCCGCGATCTGGGCGCGGCGTACGCGGTTGATCCGAAGAGCGATGCGGGGATCTATTGGACGGTGATGTTCGGGGCGCAGTGAATCAATCCATCGCCCTGCGGTGATTTACGCGGTAATCAATGCGCTCCCTGATTCATGCCGTCGATCGCCAGACAGAGAAAAGCCGGGGAATGCGTTAGGATTTACGAGGCAAAAATAATTCGTCATAGAGCCCGTCGATCAACCGGTTATTAATAGTGATTGGACGCCCTCGCCAGTTGCTCTTAGCCTGCGTGCAACACCCATGGGGCGAGCCTGCTCCGAGCGATCCATTCAAGTGCGTGCGGGCGCTAAGCGAGGATGACATGTCGGAACGAGTCTTGATCGATGGGTTCGCCAGGCGCGTTGATTACCTGCGCATGTCGGTCACCGATCGCTGCGATTTTCGCTGCGTGTATTGCATGGCCGAGGACATGCAGTTCCTGCCGCGCCAACGGATACTGACCCTGGAAGAGATCTTTCAGGTGGCGCAAGGCTTCGTTGCACTGGGTACGCGCAAGATTCGCCTGACCGGGGGCGAGCCGCTGATCCGTCCGGGCGTGGTGCAGCTGTGTGAGAAAATCGCCGCCCTGCCCGGCCTGCGCGAACTGTGCATGACCACCAATGGCTCGCAGTTGGCCAGGCTTGCCGAGCCGCTGTTCGAGGCCGGTCTCAAGCGCCTCAACATCAGCCTCGATTGCCTGGACCCACTACGCTTTCGCGAGCTGACCCGCACCGGCGACCTGGCGCAGGTGATCAAGGGCATTGACGCCGCCAACCAGGCCGGATTTCGCAACACCAAGCTCAACTGTGTGGTGATGAAGGGCCGCAACGATCACGAGATCAACGATCTGGTGAGCTTTGCCATCGACCGCAACCTCGACATTTCTTTCATCGAAGAAATGCCCTTGGGCACCATCAATGAACACAGCCGCGCCGAATCGTTTTATTCCAGCGCCCAGGTGCGTGAGCGGATTGCCGAACGCTACACCCTGATCGAGTCCGCGGAGTCGACCCAGGGCCCGTCGCGCTATTGGCGCCTGGCCGAGGCGCCACAAATTCGCCTGGGGTTCATTTCCCCCCACAGTCACAACTTCTGCGGCACTTGCAATCGCGTGCGGCTCACCGTGGAGGGGCGTCTGCTGCTGTGCCTGGGCAACGAGCACAGCGTCGATCTCAAGGCCGTGTTGCGCAGCCATCCCGGACAGCCTGAGCGCCTGGAGAAAGCCATCATCGAGGCGATGAAACTCAAGCCTTATCGGCATGATTTCCAAGTGAACGACGATGTCCAGGTGGTTCGTTTCATGAACATGACGGGCGGCTGAAAACCATGATCGTCAGACCCAAACCCAATCTGATCGGCGTGCTGACCTCGCTCAAGGGCTCGATCGCCAAACGCATCGCCCTGCGCAGCCTGCTGGTGACACTGCTCGCCTCTGCCATCGTACTGATCGAAACCTTGCACCCCAGCTACTTCTCCAAGGTCAGTGCCACGCCATTCACCTTGCTCGGTTTGTCGTTGTCGATCTTCATGAGTTTTCGCAACAACGCCTGCTATGACCGCTGGTATGAGGCGCGCAAGGCCTGGGGCGATGTGATGGTGGAGATCCGCTCGATGATCCGCGAAACCCAGATCATCATGGATGCGCCTGAACGACACACCATCCTCAGCAACCTGTGTGGCTTCGCCCATGCGCTCAATGCACGCCTGCGCCACGAAAACGAACTGGCCGCCAGTGGTGATTGGCTGCAACCGATGCCCAACGGCAACACGACCGATGTGAGCGGGCAGATTCTGCTGCAGGTCGGTCAACAGTGCTCGGCGCTCAATGAGTCAGGCGTGATCGGCGAATGGCGCTACACCATCATGGCCAACCATCTGTCCAGCCTGACCCGCTCCCAGGCGATCTGTGAACGGATCAAGAACACGCCGTTGCCCTTCCCCTACACCTTGTTGCTGCACCGGACCATCTACCTGTTCTGCATCCTGTTGCCGTTCGCCATGGCCGAACCGCTGGGCTGGCTGACGCCGATCTTCACCGCGATTGTCAGCTACACCTTTTTCGGCCTGGACGCGATTGCCGACGAACTGGAAGACCCGTTCGGCCGCGACGAAAACGACCTGCCCACCGACGCCATCGTGCGCAACATCGAGCGCGATGTCCTGGCGGCGCTGGGTGTGACGCAGTTGCCGCCTCAGCTGGAACCGGTGGATTTTGTGCTGAGCTGAAAATACCTGTAGGGGCTGCCACAGGCCCGGAGACCCCACGATGCCCTTGACAGCGACCGATCCGCGGCCCAACGCCGGCAGATTGCGCAGCCACGAGCGACTATCCAAAGCGCGGCATCATGGCTAAAGTCACTGGCTCGAAGCGCCTTCGCAAGGAACATCCGCTTGAGCCTCATGCCCTCTCCCAACAGCCAGCCAGAACCCGCAAAACCCACTGCCATCAGCCTGCGAGAAGCATTCCGCTTCTGGCTCAAGCTCGGTTTCATCAGTTTTGGCGGGCCGGCGGGGCAAATTGCGATCATGCACCAGGAACTGGTCGAGCGCCGGCGCTGGATCTCCGAGCGACGGTTCCTGCATGCGCTCAACTACTGCATGTTGCTGCCCGGACCCGAGGCCCAGCAACTGGCGACCTACATCGGCTGGCTGATGCACCGGAGCTGGGGCGGCGTGATCGCCGGTGCGCTGTTCGTGCTGCCGTCGCTGTTCATCCTGATTGCCTTGTCGTGGCTGTACATCGCCTTCGGTGAAGTGCCAGTGGTGGCCGGGTTGTTCTACGGGATCAAGCCCGCAGTGACCGCGATCGTGTTGCAGGCGGCGCATCGAATCGGCTCCCGGGCATTGAAAAACAGCTGGATGTGGGGCATCGCCGCCGCGTCATTCGTGGCCATCTTCGCGCTCAACGTGCCGTTTCCCGTGATCGTGTTGGGAGCGGCAATCATCGGTTATTTCGGCGGACGCCTGGCACCGGACAAGTTTCGCACCGGGGGCCACGGCGCGACCCAAAAATCCTTCGGCGCGGCGGTGATCGATGACAACACACCGACACCCGAACACGCCCGTTTCAGTGGCTGGAGATTGCTGCGCCTGACCCTCCTTGGTGCGGTATTGTGGGCACTGCCAATGGCCACCCTCACCGCCCTGTTCGGTTGGGACGGCACACTGACGCAGATGAGCTGGTTCTTCACCAAAGCGGCGCTGCTGACCTTCGGCGGTGCGTACGCCGTGCTGCCGTATGTCTACCAGGGCGCGGTCGGTCATTATGGCTGGCTGACGCCCACACAGATGATCGATGGCCTGGCGCTCGGCGAAACCACCCCCGGCCCGCTGATCATGGTCGTCGCCTTCGTCGGTTTCATCGGCGGCTACGTGCAACAGGTGTTCGGCCCCGATCAGGCGTTTGTGGCCGGTGCCGTCGCTGCCATGCTGGTAACCTGGTTTACCTTTCTGCCTTCGTTCCTGTTCATTCTCGCCGGTGGTCCACTGGTGGAATCGACGCACAACGAACTCAAGTTCACTGCGCCGCTGACGGCGATTACCGCGGCGGTGGTTGGGGTCATTCTCAATCTGGCGTGCTTCTTTGGTTACCATGTGCTGTGGCCCAAAGGCTTCGCTGGTCAGCTGGATTGGCCTTCGTTGATGATCGCCGTGGCTGCGGCGATTGCCTTGTTTCGCTTCAAGCGCGGTGTGATCGAAGTATTGTTTGGCTGCGGGCTGGTCGGTCTTGCCGTGTACCTGATGCATTGAATCAAACATTTACACGCGGCCCATTCACCCCTAGTATCCAGCCATCCCCGGATGGCTTGTGCAACTCGCCACCGACGATTTCCGCCTCTGGAAACCCTGCGTCATGTGCAACTCGCCGTCAGAACAGCATCGGCTGTACGTCTCGACACCCGCCACTTCACAGCTGGCCGTGGGCGGCATTGCCTCATGAAACGCATCGTCAACCTGCCCATGGCCCTGCGCCGCTCCAAACTGCGTCACTCCGCACGCCCGCCGGATAGCACCCTGCTCGCCTGATCGCGTCCACGACGCGTCGAGCCCGCCCTTTCGCTATCGCTGCCAGCCCGTCCCGGAGCTTTATCCGGCGTCGCGCCCTGGCCTGAATCCGTGCGTCCGCAGGACGCCAACGTGAGTGACGATCCATGAAATTCGCAGCCCTTGAAGAAGCCCAACGTTTTTTGGCGAACAACCCCGATATCGACATGATCGAGCTGTTCATTCTCGATGCCAACGGCGTGCCGCGCGGCAAGCTGTTGCACCGCGAGGAACTGCTGGCGGTGTATGAAAGCGGCCGGCCGCTGCCCAGCACCATTCTCGGCCTGACGTTGCAGGGCGATGACGTCGAGAATTCCGGGCTGGTCTGGGAGGTGGGCGACATCGACTGCCGCGCCTATCCACTCGAAGACAGCCTGGTGCGTTTGCCCTGGCGGCAGATTCCGACGGCCGCGGTGCAGGTCAGCATGCACCCGCAGGAAGGCATGCCGGCGAGCATCGCCGACCCGCGCCACCTGCTGATCAAGGTCATCGAACGGTTGCAGGCCGAGGGTTACCACCCGGTGATGGCCTGCGAGCTGGAGTTCTATCTGCTCGACGCCAAGCGCGACCACAACGGCCGCCCGCAACCGGCGCTGGACGCTGACGGTGGTCGACCGCGACACACCCAGGTCTATGGCCTGCGTGAACTGGAGCAGATCGAACCCTTCCTCGCCGACCTCTATGCCGCATGCAAACTCCACGGCATTCCGGCGCGCACGGCGATTTCCGAATACGCGCCGGGGCAAGTGGAAATCACCCTGGAACATGGCGATGCCTTGCAAGCGATGGACCAGGCCGTGCGCTATAAACGACTGGTGAAAGCCGTGGCCCACAAGCACGGCATGCAGGCGACGTTCATGGCCAAACCCTTCGATCATCTGGCGGGCACCGGCATGCACATGCACGTCAGCATCGCCGACGCCGAAGGCCGCAACCTGTTCGCGTCCGAGGACCCGGCCGGCACCCCGCTGCTGCGCACGGCCATCGGCGGCATGCTCGCCTCGCTGCTCGATTCACTGTTGCTGTTCTGCCCCAACGCCAACTCCTACCGGCGTTTCCAGGCCAACAGCTATGCGCCGCTGGCCCCGACCTGGGGTGTCGACAACCGCACCGTCAGCCTGCGTGTTCCCGGTGGCCCGGCCAACAGCCGCCACATCGAACACCGGATCTGCGGCGCCGACGCCAACCCGTACCTGGCAGCGGCAGCGATCCTGGCCGGCATCCACCGCGGCATCAGCGAAAATCTCGATCCGGGTGAACCGGTGCAAGGCAATGGCTACGCGCAGGCCACGCAACTGCTGCCCACCGACTGGCTGACCTCACTGACGGCGCTGGAAAATTCGGTTTGGGCGCGGGATGCACTGGGCCAGGAATTCCTCGGGGTGTATCTGGCGGTCAAGCGTGCGGAGTATCGGCAGTTCATGGCCGAAGTGGGTGAGCAGGATTGGCGTTGGTACTTGACTGAGGCGTAAACCGCCATCTGCCCCGCCCTGCTCGCGAAAGCGGTGTGTCAGTCACTACACGTGCTGAATGTGCCGGCCGCTTCGCGAGCAGGCTCGCTCCCACAAGGATCGCGCTGTCTCTCGACCTCATTTCGCCTGGACAAAAACATGACCCAACGCACCCATTCCTACTACACCGCCACCCTCAACCACGAAACCGATTACCCAACCCTGCAAGGCCAGCACCGCGTCGACGTAGTCATCATCGGCGGCGGATTCACTGGCGTCGCCACGGCCGTCGAACTGGCGGAGAAAGGCCTGAAGGTCGCCATCGTCGAAAGCCACAAGATCGGCTGGGGCGCCACCGGACGCAACGGCGGCCAGGTCACCGGCAGCCTCTCGGGCGAGGAAGCCATGCGTAAGCAGATGCGCCGCAGCCTCGGCGATGAAGTCGATGATTTCATCTGGCACCTGCGCTGGCGCGGGCACCAGATCATCAAGCAACGGGTGGAGAAATACGCCATTGCCTGCGACCTCAAGCACGGCCACCTGCATGCGGCGTACAAACCGAGCCACATGGATGGTTTGCGCAAGGATTACGACGAAGCCGTGCGCCGTGGCATGGGCGATGAAGTCAGCCTGCTCGACCGCAGCCAGGTGCGCGACCTGCTGCAAAGCGACCTCTACCACGGTGCGATCAAGAACACCCGGAACATGCACCTGCACCCGCTCAACCTGTGCATCGGCGAAGCGCGGGCGGCGCAAAGCCTCGGTGCGTTAATCTTCGAGAATAGTGAGGTGCTCGAGATCGTTCACGGTGACAAGCCAAGCGTACGCACCGCCCACGGCCGCATCGACGCCAATCAGGTACTGCTGGCCGGTGACGTCTACCACAAACTGGAACCGGGCAAACTCAAGGGCAAGATCTTCCCGGCCATGGGCGGCATCGTCACCACCGCGCCGCTGGGGGATCTGGCCAAACAGATCAACCCGGAAGACCTCGCCGTCTACGACTGCCGCTTCGTGCTCGACTACTACCGCCTGACCGCGGACGGCCGCCTGTTGTTCGGTGGTGGCGCCAACTACAGCGGCAAGGATTCGCGCGACATCGCCGGTGAATTGCGGCCGTGCATCGAGCAGACCTTCCCGGCACTCAAAGGCGTGGCCATCGACTTCCAGTGGAGCTGCGCGATGGGCATCGTGATCAACCGCATCCCGCAACTGGGCAAGCTCTCGGACAACGTCTGGTACTGCCAGGGCTACTCCGGACACGGCATCGCCACCACCCACATCATGGGCGAAATCATGGGCCGCGCGATCACCGGGCAGCTTGAAAACTTTGATACCTTCGCCGCCTGCCAGCACATCCGCGTGCCCATGGGCGACCTGCTGGGCAACCCGATGCTGGCTGCGGGCATGTGGTACTACCAGATGCTGGAGCGACTGCGCTGAGTCACGCATTACAGATGTACGCTATCAATGTAGGAGCTGGCGCAGCCTGCGATCTTTTGATGTTTTCAATGATGGTCGAAGATCAAGATCAAAAGATCGCAGCCTGCGGCAGCTCCTACAAGGTTCAAGCATCCACCTGCTTGTGCGAAATTAGCCAAACAGCGCAGGAAACATAAACACGCGAGGCAGGTATCAATTCTTTCGATCTTTCAAATCACCAAGCCGAATTTTTTATTTGCGCCTGACCTGTTCAAGATGGCACCCGTCACTCATGTTTTGGATGGAAACGCCATGAATATCAATTTTGCTTTTGCCTGCATGATCGTAGTCTCGTTCACGATCGCGCTGGTTCACACCTGACCGGAATGTCTGGGAAATCCCTGACCTTTGCGGTACATGATCTATAAACAATGCTGGCATGTCTTGGATCAAGGCGCTTGATGGCGCCTCCAATACAGTTGATCTCTCTGATAGCGGTAGACAAATGGATGTCTGCCTGGAGATTCTCCCGCATGAAAGCATTGAAGATAGCCGCGAGCGACGCCGTACACGACAGCTTCCAGACCACCCGCGAAGTCGTCCCGATCACGCAGACCGACTACACCGACGTCGCCGTCGCCGTATTCTCCGTCGAAGATGTGCTGGCCGGCGCCCTGGAGGCGCTGCAGCGCACCGGCTTCGATATTCCGATTTTCCTCGTCACCGCCCCTGGCACCGGCACCCGCGCCCGGGATGTGTACAAGCATCTGGAAGATGTGCTGCTGCAGGTCAATGGCATTTTCGACCCTTCCAGCAACAACGCCCAATACCATGGACATCAACTGGAAACAGCGGCCAAAGCCTATGAAGAAAGCCTGCTGCCGCCGTTCTTCGACACGCTCAAGCGGTACACCGAATCGGCCAATGCCACCTTCGCCTGCCCCGGCCACCAGGGCGGGCAGTTTTTCCGCAAGCACCCGGCTGGCCGGCAGTTTTTCGATTTCCTCGGCGAGACAGTATTTCGCGCCGATATGTGCAACGCCGACGTCAAGCTCGGCGATCTGCTGATCCACGAAGGCCCGGCACTCAGGGCGCAAAAACACGCGGCCAAGGTTTTCAACGCTGACAAGACCTACTTCGTGCTCAATGGCACATCGGCCTCGAACAAGGTGGTCACCAACGCCCTGCTCACCCCCGGCGACCTGGTGCTGTTCGACCGCAACAACCACAAGTCCAACCACCAGGGCGCGCTGATCCAGGCCGGCGCCTCCCCGGTGTACCTGGAAACCGCGCGCAATCCCTATGGCTTCATCGGCGGCATCGACGCCCATTGCTTCGAAGAAGCCTACCTGCGCGAACTGATCAGCGAAGTCGCGCCGGACAAGGCCAATCTGACACGGCCCTTCCGCCTGGCGATCATTCAACTGGGCACCTACGACGGCACCGTCTACAACGCCCGGCAAGTGGTCGACCGCATCGGCAAACTGTGCGACTACATCCTGTTCGATTCGGCGTGGGTCGGCTACGAACAGTTCATCCCGATGATGAAGGACTGCTCGCCCCTGCTGCTGGAACTCGATGCAGACGACCCGGGTATCTTTGTCACCCAATCGGTGCACAAACAGCAGGCGGGGTTTTCCCAGGCCTCGCAGATCCACAAGAAAGATCGCCACATCAAGGGCCAGGCCCGCTATTGCAACCATCATCGGCTCAACAACGCCTTCATGGCCCAGGCCTCGACCAGTCCGTTCTACCCCTTGTTCGCTTCACTGGATATCAACGCGCGCATCCATTCCGGCCGCAGCGGCCTGCGCCTGTGGGAAGACTGTGTGAAATTCGGCATCGATGCGCGCAAGTTGATCCTGGAAGCCTGCACCATGGTCCGCCCGTTCGTGCCCGATACCATCGACGGACGCCAATGGGAGGACTACCCCACGGAGGAAATTGCCGCCGACGTGCGTTTCTTCGAATTCCACCCAAAGGATCGCTGGCACGCCTTCAGCGGCTACGCCGACAAGCAATACTTCATCGACCCCTGCAAGTTGCTGTTCACCACGCCGGGCATCGACCCGGTGGATGGCAGCTACACCGACTTCGGCATTCACGCGGGCATTCTCGCCAACTTCCTGCGCGAGAACGGCATCGTTCCGGAAAAATGCGACCTCAACTCGATCCTGTTCCTGCTCACGCCCGCTGAAGACTGGGCGAAGATGACCCACCTGGCCTCGCAGATCGCCCGATTCGAACGTTTCATCAGCGACGACGCGCCGATGAGCCGGGTGTTGCCGGCGATCTACGCGCAGCACCAGGAGCGCTATCGCAACTACACCATCCGCCAGCTGTGCCAGGAGATGCACGACCTCTATCGCAGCCACAACGTCCAGCAACTGCAGAAGGCAATGTTTCGCAAGGAACATTTCCCGAAAAAGGCCATGGACCCTCAGGCCGCACAAATCGAGTACATCCGTGGCAACGTCGAACTGGTGGCGCTGGCCGACGCGGATGGACGCATCGCTGCCGAAGGTGCGCTGCCCTATCCACCCGGCGTGCTTTGCGTAGTACCAGGGGAAATCTGGGGCGGCGCGGTGCTCAAGTACTTCCTCGCGCTGGAAGAAGGCATCAACGCCTTGCCCGGATTTACCCCGGAACTACAAGGCGTGTACCTGAAAGAGGAAGGTGGCCGTATTCGCGCTTATGGCTACGTCATAAAAACTTAAAACACCAACCCTGTAGGAGCTGCCGCAGGCTGCTCCTACAGGTGTACGGGGGGCGTCAGTTGGTTGCCACGTGGCCAGCCGTCACCAGCGTCTTCAACGACGCATCGAACTGTTTCAACGCGTTCACTTGCAACTCGGTCTGCTGATTGATCTGCGCGGCAATCTGTGGCGCGGCTTTGCCATGCACCCACACCGAAGGTATCTGCTCGGCACGTGAACCTTCAGCCTGGCCGATGTATTGCAGATTCGAATCGTAAAACTTGGCCACAAACCGCGCTTCAACCTGATTGTTGCGTTTCGACACCAGGCGACTGTAGGTGTCGAGCATTACCACCACATCCGGGTGAGCCTGCACCGCTGCATCGAGGCTGTCGTAGACCGTCACCGCTGCGAATTGTTTCTGCAACGACCCCATCAACCAGCCAATCGCCCGCTGCGGATCAGAACTGTCGACGAACGCCTGGCTGATCCGTGAATCCAGCCCGGGGTTCTGCGCACCCTTCACCGCCACGGCGTGGTAGCTCTCTAGGTATTGCTGGGTATTGAGGGTGTTTTCGCTGTAGAGCACCGCGACCGTTTGCGTGTGTTGCAAACGGGCAGTGCTGTCGGCGACAGGCAGGAAGTGGCAGGACGCATCGGCAGCAATCGCCGGTGCGGTGGCAGCAAGGCTACCGCTGAACACGGCGACAAAAGCCAGCAAGGTCGACATTCTCATCGCGCTGATTCCTTCAATGGCGAGATCGGTATGGCGCTATCTTCCTCCCTTGGCGGAAAAACAGAACTTGCATTCTTTAATGATGGGTATCGAGCGAATGAATGGTTGCTATGACGGCACCTCCGCGCCCGGCTTCCCGCAGGCCCCCACCTGAGGCACCAGCTGGATATCGACACGACGGTTGGCCGCTCGCCCGGCCTCGCTGTCGTTGCTGGCGATCGGCTGGCTGTCGGCAAAGCCCTGAACTGCAAAGCAACTGTCGGGGATATCCCCCATCCGCTGCATCCAGCTGCGCACCGCCGAGGCGCGCGCGTGGGACAGCTGCAGATTTTGCTCGGCACTGCCCTTGGCATCGCTGTGCCCGGCGATGACAATCAACCAGTCAGGTTGGGCCTTGATGTCGACCAAAGCGCTGATCAGAACCTTGGTCGAGCCGGGCTTGAGTTCGGCGCTGCCGGGAGCGAACAGGGACAGGCTGTCCAGGCGCACAGGTTCGGGAGTCGGCTGTGGCTGCTGGAAAAGCTCGGTAAAGCGTTTTTCGCCCTGATGGCTCGAACCCAAACCGCTCCACCAGGCGCCGCCGACCAGGACGATTGTCGCCGCCGCAGCCCACAGCCACATAACACTGCGCCGCTGGATCGGCTTGATTTCGGGCACAGGGTTGGCCGGCCAAATCACGACAGGCATCAAACGTGCAGGCACCGTTTCTCTCGGCAACAGTTGTATCGGAGCGGACAAAGTGCTGTTTCGCTGCAAACGCTGTGTCAGGTTTTCGATCTGCTGAAGCAGAGTCTGCAAGGCAGCCAGTGGGATTGGCATCGCCTGATCCAGACGGTGCTGCAAGTGCAGCAGTTCGGTATCCAGATGCGCCAGTGCGGACAGACCCCGTATGTCCATGGGCATGCTACGTAACAATGACTGCAACTGGACGAACAGCCAGGTCAGTATTTCAACGCGCACCGACGGCATGGGCGGCCACAGGTTCGGCCATTCGCATCCCAGCGCGTCTATCAGCGCTATCCCTTGCGCCATGCCTTCCAGGCCATAGCGCTGGCTACGCGCCAAGGTAAAAGCAGCCGCCGATTGCAGATCCGCGCCGTTCTGCTGGAACAGCGCCAGACACAACTGCTCCACCCTCGTCCAGTCCACATCCGGGCATGCCGGGTGGCTCAACTTGGCCAGTTCTTCGTGCAATGCGACAAACTCACTGAGGTCGCGCGGATCACCGCCCACCCGAACACGCATTTCAAATAACACCGTCATCCAGCTTCCCTTCCATTACAGGTTCGATTGCGACAACCAGTTCTGCCGCTTCAAGTGACGCACCAATACCTTGCCGCCGGCTGACAGGGTGGTGCCGAAACTCACCCGCTTGCCGCTTTTGAGTTGCACCTCAAGCGCGTATTCCAAATGACCCGGCTGAACCTGCGGCAGCACTTCGATGCCGATGGTTGCCAGCCGTGGTTCGTATTTGAGCAGCGTGGCCTCCATGGTCGTCATCATTCCATGCGCCGAGGCGGGTAGCCCTTGCAGGATCAGGCCCATGTCCGCAAGACCATAATCGGGCAGATGAGCGAGAGCACCGGCGCGGCTGTTGAGGATACGTTGCACATTGTCCAGCACCGACAGGGTGTGCTGATCCTCTTCACTGACTTGATACAGGTCCAGGTCGCCGT
>Ga0079986_1021171_pt1 | contig 12967 bp, 24 predicted proteins | sample Hof3ISUMetaT_FD_73496 | JGI IMG/M metagenome (GOLD analysis project Ga0079986, IMG submission 73496) | Enriched soil aggregate microbial communities from Iowa State university to study microbial drivers of carbon cycling -... | ecosystem: Environmental > Terrestrial > Soil > Agricultural land... | reverse complement strand
TAGTAGATGTTCTCGGCCTTCAGGCAGTTTGCGGAACGCACGGTAAGTTCGAGGTCGTCGACCGGACGCAGCAGGATAGGATCAACCGCCGGTGCACGCGACGGCGCTTCGGCAGCAGCCTCGGTGCCTTCCAGCGCGGCAAAGACGTTCAGTTGATCGACCAGCACACGCGCCGATTGGCGAATCGCTTCTTCCGGCGAAATCACGCCGTTGGTCTCGATGTTCATCACCAGCTTGTCGAGGTCGGTACGCTGCTCGACACGCGCCGATTCGACCGCATACGACACGCGACGCACCGGAGAAAACGAGGCATCCAGAATGATGCGGCCGATCGTCTTGTTGGCGTCTTCGGTCAGACGGCGCACATTGCCCGGCACGTAACCCCGGCCCTTTTCGACCTTGATCTGCATGTCCAGCTTGCCGCCCGCGGTCAGGTGCGCGATCACGTGATCCGGGTTGATCAGTTCGACATCGTGTGGGAGATCGATATCGGAGGCCAGCACTGCACCTTCGCCATCCTTCTTCAGGGTCAACGTCACTTCGTCGCGATTGTGCAGCTTGAACACCACACCCTTCAGGTTCAACAGCAGGTCAACCACGTCTTCCTGCACGCCGTCGAGCGACGAATATTCGTGCACCACTCCGGCAATCGTCACTTCGGTCGGCGCATAGCCCACCATGGTCGACAGCAGCACGCGGCGCAGCGCGTTTCCAAGCGTATGCCCGTAACCGCGCTCGAACGGCTCCATCACCACTTTGGCATGGCCGGCTCCGAGTGCTTCGACTTCGATGATACGGGGCTTCAACAGACTGTTTTGCATGAAATGTCCTTTTCAATACCCTCGGCTCGTTACACCGATAAGGCTGATGGCATTACAGAAAACCCGCCTCATGATGAGCATGAGGCGGGCGGAAATCGGGATTAGCGCGAATACAATTCGACGATCAGCGATTCGTTGACGTCGTTTGCGATCTCGGAGCGATCCGGCATCGACTTGAAGACACCTTCCATCTTCTTCGCATCGACCGAAACCCACGACGGCATGCCGCCCTGCTCGGCCAGGGACAGCGCTTCAACGATACGTGCCTGCTTCTTCGCTTTTTCGCGGACCGCGACGACGTCGCCGGCCTTGACGCGATAGGACGCGATATTGACGACTTCGCCATTGACGGTGAAGGCCTTGTGGCTCACCAGCTGTCGCGCCTCGGCACGGGTGGAACCGAAACCCATCCGGTAGGCGACATTGTCCAGGCGGGATTCCAGCAGCTTCAGCAGGTTTTCGCCGGTGTTGCCCTTGCGGCGGTCTGCGTCGGCGAAGTAGCGCCGGAACTGGCGCTCGAGTACGCCGTACATCCGCTTGACCTTCTGCTTTTCGCGCAGCTGGTTGCCGTAGTCCGAAGTCCGGGCACCGGAGGTGCGGCCGTGCTGGCCGGGCTTGGAATCGAGTTTGCACTTGGAATCCAGCGAGCGGCGCGCGCTCTTCAGGAACAGGTCGGTGCCTTCACGGCGGGAAAGCTTTGCTTTGGGTCCGATATAACGTGCCACGTTTATTTCCTTTTATGAATGACGCCCCGAGAACACCGGCTTGCGATGCACCAGGCGCTAGTCCGATCCAGAAGCAATCGAACGGTGGTCTTAAGTACAAAACCCGCCGGACTTCCTGGCGGGCAAGACTGCGGAATCATAACATCCGCAGCATAGTCGGCGTTCGCTGCTTAGATGCGGCGACGCTTGGGCGGACGGCAGCCGTTATGCGGAACCGGCGTAACGTCCTGGATCTGGGTGATCTTGATACCGAGATTGTTCAGCGCGCGCACTGCGGACTCGCGGCCCGGGCCCGGGCCCTTGATGCGAACTTCGAGATTCTTCACGCCACACTCGACGGCCACCTTGCCGGCGGCTTCCGCAGCGACCTGTGCCGCAAACGGCGTGGACTTGCGCGACCCCTTGAAGCCGGCGCCGCCCGAAGTCGCCCAGGACAATGCATTGCCCTGGCGATCGGTGATGGTGATGATCGTGTTGTTGAAGGATGCGTGAATGTGCGCGATTCCTTCGGCAACGTTCTTCTTGACTTTCTTGCGCACCCGCGCGGCGGCTGCATTGGAGGCTTTTGCCATATTAATTTCCTTGAATCCGACTACAAGTCAAACCACGCTGGGTTATTTCTTCAGCGACGCTGCGGCCTTGCGCGGGCCCTTGCGGGTACGTGCGTTGGTGCGGGTGCGCTGGCCGCGTACCGGCAAGCCCTTGCGATGACGCAAACCGCGATAGCAGCCTAAATCCATCAGGCGCTTGATGCTCATCGACACTTCACGACGCAGGTCACCCTCGACCACGAACTTGCCGATCGCATCGCGCAGCTTTTCCAGCTCGTTGTCGTCCAGGTCCTTCACCTTTTTCGTGGTCGAAACACCGGTTTGGGCGCAGATTTCCTGCGCACGCGGACGTCCAATACCATAAATCGCTGTCAAGCCGATGACGGTGTGTTGGTGATTGGGGATGTTCACCCCTGCAATACGTGCCATTCGTTATTCCTCGATCAATAACGTTAATTAACCTTGGCGCTGCTTGTGCCGCGGTTCGGTGCAGATGACGCGAACGACGCCCTTGCGCTTGATGATCTTACAGTTGCGGCAGATCCGCTTGACTGATGCGAGCACTTTCATTTTTGCCCTCTTTCTTACAGTTCTGGTTACTCTTACTTGGTTCGAAACACGATCCGTGCTCGGCTCAAATCATACGGCGTCAATTCCACCGTCACCTTGTCGCCGGGAAGAATCCGGATATAGTTCATCCGCATCTTTCCCGAAATATGTCCGAGTACGACATGGCCGTTTTCCAACTTGACCCGGAACGTCGCGTTGGGGAGATTCTCGAGAACCTCACCCTGCATCTGGATAACGTCGTCTTTTGCCATGTGCGCTCTACTCGATCTCCCGGCATCTATCGCAACGGCATTCCGCCCTTGAAATTCGCCTTGCGAAGCAGCGATTCATATTGTTGCGACATTACGTAGTTCTGCACCTGCGCCATGAAGTCCATCGTTACCACAACGATGATCAAGAGCGAGGTCCCCCCGAAATAAAACGGCACCTTCCAATGCGCAATCAGGAATTCCGGCAGCAGGCATACCAGCGTGATATACACCGCGCCCGCCAACGTCAGACGCATCAAGATCTTGTCGATATACCTGGCTGTCTGTTCGCCCGGGCGGATGCCCGGTACGAATGCCCCGCTTTTCTTCAGGTTATCCGCAGTTTCCTTGCTGTTGAACACCAGTGCGGTGTAGAAGAAGCAAAAGAAAATGATTGCAATCGCATACAGCAGCGCGTGAATCGGTTCACCCGGCGCCAGCGATGCAGCCAGATCCTTCAGGAATCGAACCGCTGCATTGTTCGTATCACCCGAAGTAAACCAGCTGGTGATAGTGGCCGGAAACAGAATGATCGACGACGCGAATATCGGCGGAATCACGCCCGACATGTTCAGCTTCAGCGGCAAATGGCTGCTTTGCCCGCCATACACCTTGTTCCCGACCTGGCGCTTCGCATAGTTCACCAGGATCTTGCGCTGGCCGCGCTCGACGAACACCACGAAGAAGGTGACGGCAGCGACAATCGCGCAAATCAGAATTGCCGACAATGCGTTCATCGACCCGGTCCGCACCAGCTCCAGCAAGCCGCCGACTGCGTTCGGCAAGCCGGCCGCGATACCGGCGAAGATGATGATCGAAATACCGTTGCCCAAGCCACGCTCGGTGATCTGCTCGCCGAGCCACATCAGGAACATGGTTCCGGTGACCAGCGTAATCATCGTCGTCAGGCGAAACGCCATTCCCGGGTCGATCACCAGTCCGCGCTGCGACTCCAGCGCCACCGCGATACCCAGTGCCTGGAACATTGCCAGCACCAGCGTGCCGTACCGGGTGTACTGGGTAATCTTGCGGCGTCCCGATTCCCCTTCCTTCTTCAGGGCTTCCAGCTGGGGTGACACGACCGCCATCAACTGCATGATGATTGATGCAGAGATATAAGGCATGATCCCGAGCGCGAACACCGTAAACCGCGACAGCGCGCCGCCTGAAAACATGTTGAACATGCCCAGAATGCCGCCTTGATTGCGATTGAACAATTGCGACAACTGGTTCGGATCGATCCCCGGCACCGGAATGTGAGCCCCGATGCGATACACCACCAGTGCACCCAGCAGGAACCACAAGCGGCCCCAGGGGAAACCGCTTGCCGCGCTTTTAGCGAGTTGAGGGGTGGTCGCCACTTATTGCTCCGAACGAACTACGTGATTTCCAGACCGCTTAGGCGACCGAGCCGCCGGCAGCCTCGATAGCCGCCTTCGCACCCTTGGTCGCAATCAGGCCGGTAAGCGTCACCTTGCGGGTGATTTCGCCAGCCTTGATCACGCGCACCACGCGCGCCAACTCGGAGACCAGACCAGCCTGCTTCAGTGCCAGCACGTCCACTTCCGCGACCGGCAGCTTTTCCAGGTCGCCCAGACGTACTTCAGCCTTGAATGGGGTCGCCAGCGATTTGAAGCCACGCTTCGGCAAGCGGCGCTGCAGCGGCATCTGACCGCCTTCGAAACCGACCTTGTGAAAACCGCCCGAGCGCGACTTCTGGCCTTTGTGACCACGACCGGCAGTCTTGCCCAGGCCGGAACCGATACCGCGGCCAACACGGCGCTTCGCGTGCTTGGCGCCGGCGGCGGGTTGAATGTTATTCAATTGCATGATTTGCTCCGTTCGCAAGCAAAGCGCTTACGAGACAACCTTCACGAGATACGAAACCTTGTTGATCATGCCGCGTACCGCCGGCGTGTCTTGCAGTTCCGATACCGAGTTCACTCGACGCAGTCCCAGTCCACGAACGGTGGCGCGATGGTCCTGGCGCGTGCCGATCAAACCTTTGACCAGCTTCACTTTGATTGTGTTAGCCATTCGGGTCACCTCAACCAAGAATTTCTTCGACCGTCTTGCCGCGCTTGGCAGCGATCTCGGCCGGCGTATTCATGCTCGCGAGGCCATTCAGCGTCGCGCGGACCATGTTGTACGGGTTGGTCGAGCCGTTCGACTTGGCCACCACGTTGGTCACACCCATGACTTCGAAAATTGCACGCATCGGACCGCCGGCAATCACGCCGGTACCATCCTTTGCCGGCGAGATCATCACGGACGACGCGCCGTGGCGACCGGTTACCGTGTGTTGCAGCGTACCGTTGCGCAGCGTCACCTTGATCATCTTGCGACGAGCCTCTTCCATCGCCTTCTGCACGGCAACCGGAACTTCCTTCGACTTGCCTTTGCCCATGCCGATGCGACCGTCGCCGTCACCGACGACCGCCAACGCAGCGAAACCCATGATACGGCCGCCCTTGACCACTTTCGTGACCCGGTTCACGGCGATCATCTTCTCGCGCATGCCGTCGTCGCGCTCTTCGCCCTGCGGCGTCTTTGCTTGCATTTTTGCCATGACGATTCTTCCTTAGAACTTCAGACCGGCTTCGCGGGCGGCTTCGGCCACTGCCTTGACACGACCGTGATAACGGAATCCGGAACGGTCAAACGCCACTTCCGAGATGCCGGCCTTGAGTGCCTTCTCGGCCACCCGTTTGCCGACCAGCGCGGCCGCAGCCGCATTGCCGCCCTTGCCCGACTTGCCGGCGAGTTCCTGGCGAACTTCGGCTTCGATAGTGGAAGCCGAAGCAAGCACGGTCGCGTCGGGGCCGATGATGTTTGCGTAGATGTGCAGGTTGGTGCGATGCACCGCCAGGCGGTTCACCTTCAACTCTGCGATCTTCGCGCGAGTCTGGCGTGCACGGCGCAGACGTGATTCTTTCTTGTTCATCGCCAACCTCTCACTTCTTCTTGGTTTCTTTGAGCGTTACCACTTCGTCCGCATAACGGACGCCCTTGCCCTTGTAAGGTTCCGGGCTGCGGTAAGCGCGTACTTCAGCCGCCGTCTGGCCAACGCTCTGCTTGTCGATACCCTTGATCAGGATTTCGGTCTGCGACGGCGTTTCGCACTTGACGCCTTGCGGCATCTGGTGCACCACCGGGTGCGAGAAGCCTAGCGACAGGTTGAGCTTGTCGCCCTGCGCCTGGGCACGGAAGCCCACGCCGACCAGGGACAGCTTCTTCTCAAAACCCTTGGTCACGCCATTCACCATGTTGTTCACCAGTGCGCGCAGCGTACCCGACATCGCATTGGCTTCACGGGTTTCGTCCACGGGGGCGAAATTCAGCGTGCCGTTATTGTTCTCGACCTTGACCAGGCCGTTCAGATGCTGGCTCAGCGTGCCCAGCGGGCCCTTGACCGTGATCTGCTCTGCCCCGATCGTCACTTCCGCACCTTTCGGAAGTGCAATCGGCATTTTACCTACACGAGACATCTTGCACTCCTTAGGCCACGTAGCAAATGACTTCGCCACCGACACCGGTTGCGCGCGCTTTGCGGTCTGTCATCACCCCCTTGGGCGTGGAAACGATCGCCACACCAAGGCCGTTCATTACGCTCGGAATCTCATCCTTGCCCTTGTAGATACGCAGACCAGGGCGGGAAATGCGTTCGAGGCGCTCGATAACGGGACGGCCGGCATAATACTTCAGGCCGATCTTCAGCTCAGCCTTGCCATCCGCCTCGGACACTGCGAAATCTTCGATATATCCTTCATCTTTCAGAACGTTCGCGATTGCCACCTTGACCTTGGAGGAAGGCATGGCGACCGCGGTTTTCTGCACGCCTTGGGCGTTGCGGATGCGGGTCAGCATATCGGCGATAGGATCGCTCATACTCATTGCTTGTTCTCCTATTACCAGCTAGCTTTGGTCATACCCGGGATCTCGCCACGCATGGCGATTTCACGGAGCTTGATGCGACCCAAACCGAATTTACGGAAGGTGCCGCGCGGACGGCCGGTCAATGCGCAACGCTTGCGCTGACGGGTCGGGTTCGCATTGCGCGGCAGCGCCTGCAACTTGAGACGCGCTTCGTAACGCTCCTCTTCCGACTTCGATTGATCTTCGATGATTGCCTTCAACTCGGCGCGCTTGCCGGCGTACTTCTTCACCAGGTCGGCGCGCTTCTGTTCACGGTTAATCAGTGCCAGTTTTGCCATGGCAGCCTCAGTTTCTGAACGGGAATTTAAATGCAGCGAGAAGAGCCTTCGCCTCGTCGTCGGTCTTCGCAGTCGTGGTGATGCTGATGTTCATGCCACGCAGCGCGTCGATCTTGTCGTACTCGACTTCCGGGAAGATGATCTGCTCTTTGACGCCGATGTTGTAGTTGCCGCGACCGTCGAACGAACGGCCCGACACACCGCGGAAATCGCGCACACGCGGCAGCGCCACGGTAATCAGGCGGTCGAGGAACTCGTACATGCGGGCGCCGCGCAGGGTCACCATGCAACCGATCGGGTAACCTTCGCGAATCTTGAATCCGGCGATCGCCTTGCGTGCTTTTGTCACCACCGGCTTCTGACCGGCGATCTTGGTCAGATCGCCGACTGCATGCTCGATCACTTTCTTGTCGGCGACTGCCTCGGACAAGCCCATGTTGAGCGTGATCTTGGTCAGACGCGGAACTTCCATCACGGACTTGTAACCGAACTTGCCGGTCAGGTCGGCGACGACTTTATCTTTGTAGAATTGTTGGAGACGGGCCATGATCTGTTACACCTTAACGACTTCGCCGCTGGACTTGTAGACGCGGACCTTCTTGCCATCCACTTCCTTGAAGCCCACGCGATCTGCCTTGCCCGTCGCCGCGTTATACAGCGCAACGTTGGACACGTGAATCGGCATCAACTTGTCGACGATGCCACCGGTAGTGCCGGCCATCGGGTTCGGCTTGGTCGCTTTCTTGGCGACATTCACACCCTCGACCAAAACATAGTCGGCGCCGACGCGACGCTTGACTGCGCCGCGCTTGCCCTTGTCCTTGCCTGCAAGGACGATCACCTCGTCGTTTTTACGAATCTTATCCATGACGACTCCTTACAGAACTTCAGGCGCAAGCGACACGATCTTCATGAAGCGCTCGGTACGCAGCTCGCGCGTCACCGGCCCGAAAATGCGGGTGCCGATCGGCTCCAGCTTGGCATTGAGCAGGACGGCGGCATTGCCGTCGAACTTGACCAGCGAGCCATCCTGACGACGAACGCCCTTGGCGGTACGCACCACTACGGCATTGTAGATCTCGCCCTTTTTGACGCGACCGCGCGGCGCCGCCACCTTCACGGTAACCTTGATGATGTCGCCAATACCGGCATAACGGCGCTTGGAACCTCCAAGCACCTTGATGCACAGCACTTCGCGCGCGCCAGTGTTGTCGGCTACCTCGAGCCGGCTTTCAGTTTGAATCATAGTATTTTCTTTCCCAACTTAATCCGCTCCGCCACTGTGGCGTACCGCGGTCAGTCTTGGTCCCGTAGCGCATCCCCAAAAGAACACGCAGACTAGGTGGACGGTTACAAAAACTACAGCAGCGCCACCGAACACGGTGCGCCGCACAACCTTTACAAACTGCAGGAAGTCTTGCCCAAGCCCCAGCAAAAGATAAATGCAAGAGCCAAGCCCGACATTATGGCAGCAAAATGCCGGGTGCGCAAGCAATAATCGTTAGACGATCTGGGCGACCTGGACCACGCGGGTAACCGACCACGCCTTGGTCTTGGAAATCGGGCGACCTTCCTGGATTTCGACCATGTCGCCTTCCTTCGCTTCGTTCGCTTCGTCGTGCGCGTGATACTTGTTCGAGCGCACGACGATCTTGCCATACAGAGGGTGCTTGACGCGACGCTCGACCAGCACCGTCACGGTCTTGTCCATCTTGTCGGACACCACCTTGCCAATCAGCGTGCGCTTGAGCGACTGTTTCACTTGATCGTTCATTGCTGGACGTCCTTCTGATTCATGACCGTCTTCACGCGCGCGATATCGCGGCGCACCTTCTTCAGTTGTGCGGTGTTATTCAGTTGCTGCGTCGCGATTTGCATGCGCAGACCGAATTGCGCCTTGAGCAACTCGTTCAGCTCCTTCTGCAGGGCTGCCTGATCTTTGCCGCGGAGTTCAGATGCTTTCATATTCCGCTCCTGTTATTGGCCGACTTGCCGGACCACGAACGTGGTCAACAGCGGCAGTTTGGCAGCTGCCAGGCGGAATGCCTCGCGCGCCAGCGCTTCGTCAACGCCGTCCATCTCGTACAATACTTTGCCCGGCTGGATCTCGGCCACGTAGTACTCCGGATTGCCCTTGCCGTTACCCATACGGACTTCGGCGGGTTTCTGCGAAATCGGCTTGTCCGGGAAGATGCGAATCCAGATACGGCCACCGCGCTTGATGTGACGGGTCATCGCCCGGCGCGCCGCCTCGATCTGACGGGCGGTAATACGGCCGCGACCGACTGCCTTCAGGCCGAATTCGCCGAACGAGACGGCCGTGCCGCGCTCGTGCGAGATGCCCTTGTTGCGGCCTTTTTGCTCTTTACGATATTTTCTGCGTGCTGGTTGCAGCATGACTATTCTCCTGCTTTTTCAGCCGGGGCAGCGCCATCGGCCTTCTTCGGCGCGCGGACGCGCTTGGCTGCCGGAGCGGCGGCACCGCCGTCGCCCTCAGGCTTGCGGGTACGCGGACGTCCGCCCGGCTTTCCATCGTCACGGCGCGGGCCGCGGCGCTTGCGGTCGTCGTCGGCCGGTGCTTCAATGGTCGGCGCTTCGCCGCTGGCAAGACGCTCGCCCTTATAGACCCAGACCTTGATGCCGATGATGCCGTAGGTGGTTTCCGCTTCGCTGAAGCCGTAGTCGATTTCGGCGCGCAGCGTATGGAGCGGCACGCGGCCCTCGCGATACCACTCGGTACGCGCGATCTCGATGCCGTTCAGGCGTCCCGACGACATGATCTTGATGCCTTGTGCGCCGAGGCGCATCGCGTTCTGCATCGCGCGCTTCATCGCGCGGCGGAACATGATCCGCTTTTCGAGCTGCTGCGCGATCGAATCAGCGATCAGTTGCGCATCGGTTTCCGGCTTGCGGATTTCCTCGATATTGACGTGCACCGGCACGCCCATCAGCTTGGTCAGATCCGACTTCAGCACTTCGATGTCTTCGCCCTTCTTGCCGATCACGACGCCCGGACGCGAGCTGAAAATCGTGATACGCGCGTTCTTCGCGGGGCGCTCGATGACGACGCGACCAACCGAAGCGTTCTTCAGCTTCTTTTTCAGATACGAACGAACGCCCAGGTCTTCATTGAGCATCTCGGCGAAGTTACCGTTGCCGGCATACCAGCGAGAGCCCCAGTTGCGGGTAACCGAAAGACGGAAACCGGTCGGGTGGATTTTCTGTCCCATCGTGACTCCTTAGTTGCCGACAGTCACGTAGATGTGACAGGTTTGCTTCGAGATACGATCCCCACGCCCTTTGGCGCGTGCGATGAAACGCTTCAGGACCGTGCCCTTTTCGACGTAGATCGTCTTCACTTTCAGCTCGTCGATATCCGCGCCATCGTTGTGCTCGGCATTGGCAATCGCCGATTCCAGCACTTGCTTGACCAGAACCGCACCCTTCTTCGGGCTGAAAGCGAGGATATTCAACGCCTGATCAACTTTTTTTCCGCGGATCAGATCGGCGACCAGACGGCCTTTTTGAGCCGACAGGCGAGCGCCACGCAGAGTAGCTTTAGTTTCCATATCGGACCTTATCTCTTAGCCTTCTTGTCAGCCGCGTGCCCCTTGAAGGTACGGGTCAGCGCGAATTCGCCGAGCTTGTGACCAACCATGTTCTCGGACACATAGACCGGCACGTGCTGCTTGCCGTTGTGAACCGCGATCGTCAGGCCGATGAAGTCCGGCATGATGGTCGAACGACGCGACCAGGTCTTGATCGGCTTCTTGTCCTTGATCGCCTGAGCGGCCTCGACCTTCTTGATCAGGTGGGCGTCACAGAACGGCCCTTTTTTCAATGAACGTGTCATGTGTTACCCCTTATTTCTTGCCGCGCCGCGAGACAATCATCGAAGTCGTGCGCTTGTTGCTGCGCGTCTTCTTGCCCTTGGTCTGCTGGCCCCACGGCGAAACCGGATGGCGACCGGCAGCGGTACGGCCCTCGCCGCCACCGTGCGGGTGGTCGATCGGATTCATCACCACGCCGCGAACCGTCGGGCGCACACCGCGCCAGCGCATCGCGCCAGCCTTGCCGATCTTGCGCAAGTTGTGCTCGCCGTTACCGACTTCACCGACGGTGGCGCGGCACTCGATATGCACGCGCCGCACTTCACCGGAGCGCAGGCGAACCTGGGCATAGGTGCCTTCGCGTGCCATCAGCACGACGCCGGCGCCAGCGGTACGCGCAATCTGCGCACCCTTGCCAGGCAGCATTTCAACGCAATGCATCGTCGTACCGACCGGGATGTTGCGGATCGGCAGACAGTTGCCGGCCTTGATCGGCGCCTCGGCGCCACTCAACACCTGATCGCCGACAGTCACGCCCTTGGGAGCGATGATGTACTGACGCTCGCCGTCGGCGTAGCACAACAGGGCGATATGGGCGCTACGGTTCGGATCGTATTCGATGCGCTCGACCTTGGCCGGAATCCCGTCCTTGTTGCGACGAAAATCGATCACGCGGTAGTGATGCTTGTGACCACCGCCGATGTGGCGGGTAGTGACATGGCCGTTATTGTTGCGACCGGCCGATTTCGATTTCTTTTCGACCAGCGACGGCAGCGGACGACCCTTGTACAGATCAGGATTGACAACCTTGACCATGCCGCGGCGGCCTGCCGACGTCGGCTTCATTTTCACGAGTGCCATTATTTAGCCTCCTCGGTGAAGTTGATTTCCTGACCCGGTTTCAGGCACACGTAAGCCTGGCGGGTATGGTTGCGGCGTCCCATGAAGCGGCCGGCACGCTTTTGCTTGCCCTGCCGATTCAACACTTGCACCGACTCCACCTCAACCTTGAACAGCAGTTCAACGGCAGCCTTGATTTCAGGCTTGGTGGCATCCGGCGCAACACGGAACACAACCTGCTCATTTCGCTCGGCGACAAAGGTGGCCTTCTCCGAAATCACCGGAGCCAGCAACACCTTCATCAAACGCTCTTCGCTATGCTTGACAATCGCGTTCATGCCAGCATCTCCTCGATCTTTGCCAACGCCGGCTTGGTGATCAGCACTTTCTTGTAGAACACCAGGGATACCGGATCGGCATGACGCGGCTCGACTACCAGCACGTTCGGCAGATTGCGCGAAGCGAGCAACAGGTTTTCATCGAGACTGTCGGTAATTACCAGCACGGAATCCAGCCCCATGCCCTTGAGTTTTTGCGCCAGCAGCTTGGTCTTGGGCGCATCGACCGACAGACCCTCGACCACCGACAGACGACCTTCACGCGCCAGTTGCGACAGGATCGAGCAGACGCCTGCGCGGTACATCTTCTTGTTGACCTTGTGAGAGAAGTTCTCTTCAGGCGAATTCGGGAAGATGCGACCGCCACCACGCCACAGCGGCGACGACGACATACCGGCGCGCGCACGGCCGGTGCCTTTCTGGCGCCACGGCTTCTTGGTGGTGTGACTGACTTCTTCGCGATCTTTCTGCTTGCGGTTGCCGCTACGCGCATTCGCTTTGTAGGCAACCACGATCTGGTGAATCAGCGCTTCGTTGTAATCGCGGCCGAAAATGGTATCCGGCGCAGCAACGTTCGACGCAGCTTGACCCTGTTCGTTCAGGAGCTTGAGTTCCATCGATTAGGCTCCCTTCTTCGCTTTGACTTTGACAGCGGGAACAACGATCACTTGACCGTTCTTCGCACCCGGCACCGCACCCTTGACCAACAGCAGTTGACGCTCTGCGTCGACGCGCGCGATCTCAAGATTCTGCACGGTCGTCGTGACATCACCCAGATGGCCGGTCATACGCTTGCCGGGGAACACGCGACCCGGATCCTGCGCCATACC
>Ga0079986_1019604_pt1 | contig 13379 bp, 6 predicted proteins | sample Hof3ISUMetaT_FD_73496 | JGI IMG/M metagenome (GOLD analysis project Ga0079986, IMG submission 73496) | Enriched soil aggregate microbial communities from Iowa State university to study microbial drivers of carbon cycling -... | ecosystem: Environmental > Terrestrial > Soil > Agricultural land... | reverse complement strand
CGAAGCGTTCGGCACCCACCTTGGTCAGCGCCGCCGTCAGCGTCGTCTTGCCGTGGTCCACGTGGCCGATCGTGCCGACGTTCACGTGCGGCTTGGTGCGTTCGAATTTACCCTTTGCCATGACTCAAACCTCTGAGAGAACTAGCTTGATGGTGCGACCGCCGGCCGCTTGATCTTCTTTTCGCGACCCGAGGATCGCACCAGCTTTTGCCTTCACGATCGTGGCGATCGCAAAAACTAACCCTTCTTGATGACCTGCTCGGCGATATTGTTCGGCGCCTCGGCGTAGTGGTCGAATTCCATCGTGAACGTGGCGCGCCCCTGGGTCAGCGAGCGGATGGTCGTCGCATAACCGAACATCTCGCCCAGCGGCACCATGGCGTCGATCGTCTTGCCCGAGGGCGTGTCGTCCTGGCCCTGCAACAAGCCACGACGGCGGCTCAGATCGCCCATCACGTCGCCGACGTATTCCTCCGGCGTGACCACCTCGACCTTCATCATCGGTTCCAGCAACACCGGATCGGCCTTGCGGAAGCCTTCCTTGAAGGCCATCGAAGCGGCGAGCTTGAACGCCATTTCGGACGAGTCGACATCGTGGTACGAGCCGAACACCAGCCGGGTCTTGACGCCAACCACCGGGAAGCCGGCCAGCGGTCCACTGGTGATGGTCTCGCGCAGGCCCTTCTCGACCGAGGGGATGAATTCCTTCGGGATCACGCCGCCGGTGATTTCGTTGATGAACAGGAAATCGTCCTTGACGGCGGGGTTCTTGCGATCCTCGTCCGTCATCGGCGACAGCTCGATCACCACGTGACCGTACTGACCCTTGCCGCCGGATTGCTTGGCGTGCTTGTAGTCCGACTTGACGTCGCTCTTGCGGATCGTCTCGCGATAGGCCACCTGCGGCTTGCCGACGTTGGCCTCGACATTGAACTCGCGCCGCATGCGGTCGACGATGATGTCCAGGTGCAGCTCGCCCATGCCGGAGATGATGGTCTGGCCCGACTCCTCGTCCGTGCGCACGCGGAAGGACGGATCCTCGGCCGCCAGGCGGCTGAGCGCGATACCCATCTTTTCCTGGTCGGACTTGGTCTTGGGTTCGACCGCCATCGAGATCACCGGCTCCGGGAACGTCATGCGCTCCAGCGTGATCACGTGATCCTGCGAGCACAGCGTGTCGCCGGTGGTCACGTCCTTCAGACCGACTGCTGCGGCGATATCGCCGGCGCGGACTTCCTTCAGTTCGTGACGCTCGTTCGCATGCATCTGCAGGATGCGACCGATGCGCTCCTTCTTCGACTTGATCGGGTTGTAGACCGCGTCGCCCGCATTCAGAACGCCCGAATAGACGCGGAAGAAGGTCAGCGAGCCGACGAACGGGTCGGTCATGATCTTGAAGGCGAGCGCGGAGAACGGCGCATCGTCATCCGCCGCGCGGGTCGCTTCGTGCTCATCCTCGTCCATGCCGGCCACCGGCGGGCGATCGGCCGGCGACGGCAGCAGATTCACCACCGCGTCCAGCATCGCCTGCACGCCCTTGTTCTTGAAGGCCGTACCGCAATACACCGGGATGATTTCGCTGGCCAGCGTACGCAGGCGCAGACCCTCGATGATCTCGGCCTCGGAAAGCTCGGTGCCTTCGAGGTACTTGTTCATCAGCTCTTCGGTTGCCTCGGCAGCCGATTCGACCATGAAGCTGCGCGCCTCGGCGGCCTTGGCCGCGAGGTCGGCCGGGATATCCCGGTATTCGAACTTCATGCCCTGGGATTCCATGTCCCAGATGATCGCCTTCATCTTGATCAGGTCGACCACGCCGTCGAAGTTGTCTTCGGCGCCGATCGGCACCTGCATCGGCACCGGATGCGCGCCCAGGCGCGACTTCAACTGGTCGACGACCTTGTCGAAATTGGCGCCGGTGCGGTCCATCTTGTTGACGAACGCAAGGCGCGGCACCTTGTACTTGTTGGCCTGGCGCCACACCGTCTCGGACTGCGGCTGCACGCCGCCGACCGCGCACAGCACGAACACGGCGCCGTCGAGCACGCGCAGGCTGCGCTCGACCTCGATGGTGAAGTCGACGTGCCCCGGGGTATCGATGATGTTGAAGCGGTGCTGCGGCAGCGAGCGATCCATGCCCTTCCAGAACGCCGTGGTGGCGGCGGACGTGATGGTGATGCCGCGCTCCTGCTCCTGCTCCATCCAGTCCATGGTGGCCGCACCGTCATGCACCTCGCCGATCTTGTGGCTGACGCCGGTGTAGAACAGGATGCGCTCCGTGGTCGTGGTCTTGCCGGCATCGATGTGGGCCATGATGCCGAAGTTGCGATAGCGCTCGATGGGAGTGGTGCGTGCCATGGTATGTACCTTTGCCGGGCCTACCTGCCCTGATTCGAAGCAGCCGTCCGGGCCGCGTTTTATTTTAGGAGTCCGCCATGGGACGGCTGCATGCTCGTTGCCGCCGGAAAGATCGTCCGAACCGGCATCCGCCACGGATGGAGGGCTTGTTTCCTCGCCATTGCGAGGAAAGAACAGTTACCACCGATAGTGCGAGAAGGCCTTGTTGGCTTCCGCCATGCGATGGGTTTCCTCGCGCTTCTTGATCGCGCCGCCGCGGCTTTCGGAAGCCTCCAGCAGTTCGGCGGCCAGCTTGCGCGGCATGGAGGTCTCGCCGCGCTTGCGCGCAGCGTCGATCACCCAACGCATCGCCAGCGCCATGCGTCGACCCGGGCGCACTTCGACCGGCACCTGGTAGGTGGCGCCACCGACGCGGCGCGACTTCACTTCGACGGCGGGGGCGACGTTACCCAGCGCTTTTTCGACCAGCGCCACCGGCTCGGCGTTCTTTTCGCCCAGGTGCGAGAGCGCACCGTAGACGATGCTTTCTGCGACCGACTTCTTGCCGCTCTTCATCACCATGTTGATGAAGCGGGCGATCAGCTGGCTGCCGTGCTTGGGATCGGGCAGGACCAGACGGGCGGGATGGGAACCTTTACGCGACATGTTTGGAGTCCGTTATTTTTCGCGGACGGCCTGTCCGCCTGAAAAGCGGCCAGCCTGGCCGCATGTTTGTTTTGCGCGGACACGTGTCCACTCGGCAAGCAACCATCCGTGGCTGCACCCTCGATGAGGGCGGGGTTACTTCTTCGGGCGCTTGGCGCCGTACTTGGAGCGCGACTGGCGGCGCTTGGTCACGCCGGCGCAATCAAGGCTGCCACGCACGGTGTGGTAGCGCACGCCCGGCAGGTCCTTGACGCGGCCGCCGCGGATCAACACCACCGAGTGCTCCTGCAGGTTGTGCCCTTCGCCACCGATGTAGCTGATGACCTCGTAGCCATTGGTCAGGCGCACCTTGGCAACCTTGCGCAACGCCGAGTTCGGCTTTTTCGGGGTGGTCGTGTATACGCGCGTGCAGACGCCGCGACGCTGCGGACTGCTCTGCAAGGCCGGCGAAGCGCTCTTGTAGGTTTTCGGGCTGCGGCTCTTGCGCACCAACTGGTTGACTGTCGTCATGCGAAGCTTTTCCTGAGAAACATAAAGGCAGACCGAAACTCGGTCTGCCAAGAAGCGGGAATTTAACATGGGCGCCTTGCACCAGGCAAGGCAACGCCTTGTCGTCCTTGGCCCGAACACGAGGTGCCTCCGTGCACCTCATTTCGTATGTCAGCGGGTGCAGCCTTCAAGGCTCACCCGGCACCCTCATCACTACCGGCAGCAGCCTCCGCGAACGAAGCCGCAGGAGAGGAACTGGAAAGGGTTTCCAGTTCCGAGGCAGTCAACCCGCCCTGGCGACGACGCTGCGCGTGGTACGCCAAGCCTGTACCTGCCGGAATCAGACGGCCGACAATAACATTTTCCTTGAGACCCCGCAAGGTATCGCGGGTACCGCGGACGGCCGCCTCGGTCAGCACGCGGGTGGTCTCCTGGAAGGACGCGGCCGAGATGAACGATTCGGTCGCCAGCGACGCCTTGGTGATGCCCAGCAGCACCGACTGGTACTCGACCGGGCGCTCGCCACGGCTGATCGCACGCTCGTTCTCCTCGTTGATGCGCACCCGCTCGACCTGCTCGCCGCGCAGGTAATGGCTGTCGCCCGGCTCGGTGATCTCGACCTTGCGCAGCATCTGGCGAATGATCGCTTCGATGTGCTTGTCGTTGATCTTCACGCCCTGCAGGCGATAGACGTCCTGGATCTCCTTGACCAGGTAAGCGGCCAGCGGCTCCACGCCCAGCAGGCGCAGGATGTCATGCGGATTGGGCTCGCCGTCGACGACGGTTTCGCCCTTCTCCACATGCTCGCCCTCGAACACGATGACCTGGCGCCACTTGGGAATCAGTTCCTCGTGCTCGTTGCCGTCGACGTCCTTGATGATCAGGCGCTGCTTGCCCTTGGTGTCCTTGCCGAAGCTGATCACGCCCGAACGCTCGGCCAGGATCGCCGGCTCCTTCGGCTTGCGCGCTTCGAACAGGTCCGCCACGCGCGGCAGACCGCCGGTGATGTCGCGGGTCTTGGAGGATTCCTGCGGGATACGTGCGACCACATCGCCGACGCCTACTTCCACGCCGTTCTGGATCGACACGATGGCGCCGGCCGGCAGCATGTACTGCGCCGGCACGTCGGTGCCGGGCAACTTGAGCTCGCGCCCCTTGCTGTCTTCCAGGCGCACGATCGGGCGCAGATCCTTGGCCGCGGTGCCGCGACGCTTCGGGTCGGTCACCACCGCCGATTCCAGACCGGTCAGCTCGTCGGTCTGGCTCTGCACGGTGATGCCGTCGATGAAGTCGATGAAGCGCACGGTACCGGCCACTTCCGTGACGATCGGGTGGGTGTGCGGATCCCAGTGCGCCACGGTCTGGCCCGCCTTGACCGACGCGCCGTCCTTGACCGAGATAGTGGCGCCGTAAGGCACCTTGTAGCGCTCGCGCTCGCGGCCGTTGGCATCGATCACAGACACCTCGCCCGAACGCGAGACCGCCACCAGATGCGCCTGCGCATGCTGCACGGTCTTCAGGTTGTTGAACTTCAGCGTGCCGGTGGTCTTGACCGAAACGTTGTCCACTGCTGCGGCACGGGACGCCGCGCCGCCGATGTGGAAGGTACGCATGGTCAGCTGCGTGCCGGGCTCGCCGATCGATTGCGCGGCAACCACGCCCACAGCCTCGCCCATGTTGACCAGGTGGCCACGCGCCAGGTCGCGGCCGTAGCACAAAGCGCACACGCCATGGCTGGCTTCGCAGGTGATCGGCGAGCGGACCTTGACCGACTGCACGCCGACGTCGTCCAGCTTGCGCACCAGCACCTCGTCCAACAACGTGTCGCGGGTGACCACCGGTTCGTCATCGTTGCCCGGGCCGTAGACATCCTCGACCACCACGCGGCCGAGCACGCGCTCGCGCAGCGGCTCGACCACGTCGCCGCCTTCGACGATCGGCTGCATCATCACGCCGTTTTCGGTACCGCAGTCATACGAGGTCACCACCACGTCCTGCGCCACGTCGACCAGGCGACGGGTCAGGTAACCGGAGTTGGCGGTCTTCAACGCGGTATCGGCCAGACCCTTGCGAGCGCCGTGGGTCGAGTTGAAGTACTGCAACACGTTCAGGCCTTCGCGGAAGTTGGCCTTGATCGGGGTCTCGATGATCGAGCCGTCCGGCCGGGCCATCAGTCCACGCATGCCGGCCAGCTGGCGAATCTGCGCCACCGAACCACGAGCGCCGGAGTCGGCCATGATGTACAGCGAGTTCATCGACTTCTGGTTGATCATCTTGCCGTCGGCATCGGGCACCTTTTCGGTACCGATGCCGTCGATCATCGCCTTGGCGACCAGTTCGTTGGTACGCGACCAGATGTCAACCACCTTGTTGTAGCGCTCGCCGGCGGTCACCAGGCCCGACTGGTACTGCTCCTGAATCTCGACCACTTCCTTCTCGGCCGCTTCCAGGATCGACTTCTTCTCGATCGGAATGATCATGTCGTCAATGCCGATCGAGATGCCCGCGCGCGTGGCGAAGCGGTAGCCGGTGTACATCAGCTGGTCGGCGAACACCACGGTTTCCTTCAGATCCAGCCGGCGGTAGCAGGCGTTGATCAGGCGCGAGATGTTCTTCTTGGTGAGCTCGGTGTTGGCCAGTTCGAACGGCAGCCCCTCGGGAAGGATCTCCGCCAGCAGCGCGCGGCCGACGGTGGTATCGACCAGAGACACCTTGCTGGTGCGCTCGCCGTTCTCGCCAATGGTGACCTGCTTCAGGCGCACCTTGACCTTGGCGTGCAGTTGCACGGCGCGGTTGTCGTAGGCACGGCGCACCTCGCCGATGCCCGAGAACACCATGCCGGTGCCCTTGGCGTTGACCAGCTCACGGGTCATGTAATACAGACCCAGCACCACGTCCTGGGTCGGCACGATGATCGGCTCGCCGTTGGCCGGCGACAGGATGTTGTTGGTCGCCATCATCAGGGCGCGCGCTTCCAGCTGCGCTTCGATGGAGAGCGGCACGTGCACGGCCATCTGGTCGCCGTCGAAGTCGGCGTTGAAAGCGGTACACACCAGCGGATGCAGCTGGATCGCCTTGCCTTCGATCAGCTTGGGCTCGAACGCCTGGATGCCGAGACGGTGCAGCGTCGGCGCGCGGTTGAGCAGCACCGGATGCTCGCGGATCACCTCTTCGAGGATGTCCCACACCTGGCCTTCCTCGCGCTCGACCAGCTTCTTGGCCGCCTTGATCGTGGTGGCCTCGCCGCGGGCCTGCAGCTTGGCGAAGATGAACGGCTTGAACAGCTCCAGCGCCATCTTCTTGGGCAGGCCGCACTGGTGCAGGCGCAGGGTCGGACCCACGGTGATCACCGAACGACCGGAGTAGTCCACGCGCTTGCCGAGCAGGTTCTGGCGGAAACGGCCCTGCTTGCCCTTGATCATGTCGGCGAGCGACTTCAGCGCGCGCTTGTTGGTGCCAGTGATGGCACGGCCACGGCGGCCGTTGTCGAGCAGTGCATCGACCGACTCCTGCAGCATGCGCTTCTCGTTGCGCACGATGATGTCCGGCGCATTGAGTTCGAGCAGGCGCTTGAGGCGGTTGTTGCGGTTGATGACGCGGCGGTACAGGTCGTTGAGATCCGATGTCGCGAAGCGGCCACCGTCCAGCGGCACCAGCGGACGCAGGTCCGGCGGCAGCACCGGCAGCACGGTCAGCACCATCCACTCGGGCTTGTTGCCCGATTCCAGGAACGCCTCGATCAGCTTCACGCGCTTGGTCAGGCGCTTGAGCTTGGTTTCCGAATTGGTCGAGGCGATCTCTTCCTTCAGGCGGATCACTTCGCCCGGCAGGTCGATCGACTTCAGCAGCTCGTAGACCGCCTCGGCGCCCATGCGCGCGTCGAACTCGTCACCGTGCTCCTCGGTCGCTTCCAGGTACTGCTCCTCGCTGAGCAGCTGGCCGCGCTCGAGCGCGGTCAAACCCGGATCGATGACCACGAAAGCCTCGAAGTACAGGATGCGCTCGATGTCGCGCAAGGTCATGTCCAGCATCAGGCCGATGCGCGAGGGCAGCGACTTCAAAAACCAGATGTGTGCGGTCGGGCTGGCCAGCTCGATGTGGCCCATGCGCTCGCGGCGCACCTTGGCCAGCGTCACTTCCGTGCCGCACTTCTCGCAGACCACGCCGCGATGCTTCATGCGCTTGTACTTGCCGCACAGGCACTCGTAGTCCTTCACCGGGCCGAAGATGGCGGCGCAGAACAGGCCGTCACGTTCGGGCTTGAAGGTACGGTAGTTGATCGTCTCGGGCTTCTTGACCTCGCCATACGACCACGAGCGGATCAGTTCAGGCGACGCCAGCGCGATCTTGATCGCGTCGAAATCCGGCGTGGCGCGCTGCTGATTGAAAAGGTTGAGCAGGTCTTTCATGGGTGTCTCCGGTCGGAGCAAATTTCTTCGGTAGAGGGTCCGCGATTCAAGCTGAGGCAGGTCGCCGGCCCGGCGCGATGCACCGGGCCGCGATCATCACTTCACCTCTTCCAGATCGATGTCGATGCCGAGCGAGCGGATCTCCTTCACCAGCACGTTGAAGGATTCCGGCATGCCCGCCGCCATCTCGTGGTTGCCGTCGACAATGTTCTTGTACATCTGGTTGCGGCCCTGCACGTCGTCGGACTTCACCGTCAGCATTTCCTGCAGGGTGTAGGCCGCGCCGTAGGCTTCCAGCGCCCACACTTCCATCTCGCCGAAGCGCTGGCCGCCGAACTGCGCCTTGCCGCCCAGCGGCTGCTGGGTGACCAGCGAGTACGGGCCGGTGGAGCGCGCGTGCATCTTGTCGTCGACCAGGTGGTTGAGCTTGAGGTAGTGCATGTAGCCCACGGTCACCGGGCGATCGAACGCCTCGCCGGTGCGGCCGTCGTACAGGATCGTCTGCCCCGATTCGGGCAGGTCCGCCAACCGCAGCATCGCCTTGATCTCGGTTTCCTCGGCACCGTCGAACACCGGCGTGGCCATCGGCACGCCGTCCTGCAAGTTGGTCGCCAGGGTCAGGATTTCCTTGTCCGTGAGCGACTTCAGGTCGACGTATTGCACCGCGCCGGCGACGTGATGGTTGTAGATCTGGTCGAGGAACTCGCGGATCTTGGCGACCTTCTCCTGCGCCTCGAGCATCTTCTGGATCTTCTTGCCCAGGCCCTTGGCGGCCCAGCCCAGATGCACTTCCAGGATCTGGCCGATGTTCATGCGCGAAGGCACGCCCAGCGGATTGAGCACGATATCCATCGCCGTGCCGTCGGCGGAGTACGGCATGTCCTCCACCGGAACCACGTTGGACACCACGCCCTTGTTGCCGTGACGGCCGGCCATCTTGTCGCCCGGCTGGATGCGGCGCTTCACCGCCAGGAACACCTTGACCATCTTGAGCACGCCCGGCGCGAGGTCGTCGCCCTGGGTGATCTTGGCCTGCTTCTCCTTGAAGCGCTTGTCGAACTCCTCCTTGTGGCGCTTGACCTGCTCGGCCGCGCGCTCGAGGAACTCGGTGACTTCCTCGTCCTTGACGTTGATCTTGAACCAGTCGTCCTTCTTCAGGCCGTCCAGGTAGGCGTCGGTAATCTCGGCGCCACGCTTGAGACCAGCCGGACCGCTCATCGCGGCCTTGCCGACCAGCTGCGCGCGCATGCGGTTGTAGATCGCGCCTTCGAGGATGCGGAACTGATCGTCGAAATCCTTGCGGATCCGCTTGATCTCCATCTCCTCGATCTGCTTGGCGCGCTTGTCCTTCTCGATGCCGTCGCGGGTGAACACCTGCACGTCGATGACGGTGCCGTCCATGCCCGGCGGCACGCGCAGCGAGCTGTCCTTCACGTCCGAGGCCTTCTCGCCGAAGATCGCGCGCAGCAGCTTTTCTTCCGGAGTGAGCTGGCTCTCGCCCTTGGGCGTGACCTTGCCGACCAGGATGTCGCCGGCCTTGACCTCGGCGCCGATGTAGACGATGCCGGACTCGTCCAGCCGCGCCAACGCCTGCTCGCCCACGTTGGGGATGTCGGCGGTGATTTCCTCGGCGCCCAGCTTGGTGTCGCGCGCGATGCAGGACATTTCCTCGATGTGGATCGAGGTGTAGCGGTCCTCCTGCACGACGCGCTCGGAGAGCAGGATCGAGTCTTCGAAGTTGTAGCCGTTCCACGGCATGAAGGCGATCAGCATGTTCTGGCCGAGCGCGAGCTCGCCCAGGTCGGTGGACGAGCCGTCCGCCAGCGTGTCGCCCTTGGCCACCACGTCACCCACGTTGACCAGCGGACGCTGGTTCAGGTTGGTGTTCTGGTTGGAGCGGGTGTACTTGGTCAGCGTATAGATGTCGACGCCGGCGTCGTTGTCGCCGACCTCGGCCTCGTTCACGCGCACCACGATGCGACCGGCGTCGACCTGGTCGATCACGCCGCCGCGCTTGGCGCTGACGATGACGCCGGAGTCGCGTGCCACCGCACGCTCGATGCCGGTACCCACCAGCGGCGTCTGCGAGCGCAGCGTCGGCACCGCCTGGCGCTGCATGTTCGCGCCCATCAACGCGCGGTTGGCGTCGTCGTGTTCCAGGAACGGCACCAGCGCCGCCGCGACCGAGACGGTCTGCATGGGCGAGACGTCCATGTAGTCGACTTCTTTCGCCGGGCGCAGTTCGGACTCGCCGCGGAAACGGCAGGACACGAAGTCTTCCGCGAAGCTGCGGTCCTTGTTGAGAGGCGAGTTGGCCTGGGCGATCACGTGATCGCCCTCCTCGATCGCCGACAGATAATCGACCTCGTCGGTGACCTTGCCGCCCTCGACCTTCCGGTACGGCGTCTCCAGGAAGCCGTAGGCGTTGGTGCGCGCGTACACGGCCAGCGAGTTGATCAGGCCGATGTTCGGACCTTCCGGCGTTTCGATGGTGCAGACGCGGCCGTAGTGGGTCGGATGCACGTCGCGCACCTCGAAGCCGGCGCGTTCGCGGGTCAGGCCGCCTGGGCCCAGCGCGGAGACGCGGCGCTTGTGGGTGACTTCCGACAGCGGATTGTTCTGGTCCATGAACTGGGACAGCTGCGAGGAACCGAAGAATTCCTTCACCGCCGCCGCCACCGGCTTGGCGTTGATCAGCTCCTGCGGCGTCAGGCCCTCGGACTCCGCCAGGCTGAGGCGCTCGCGCACGGCGCGCTCCACGCGCACCAGGCCGATGCGGAAGGTGTTCTCCGCCATCTCGCCTACCGAACGCACGCGACGGTTGCCCAGGTGGTCGATGTCGTCGACGGTGCCGTGGCCGTTCTTGATGTCGATCAGCACCTTCAGCACGTCGAGGATGTCGGAGCGCTCGCCCTGCGCCTTGACCATCGCCTGCGCGGTTTCTTCCTTGCGCTCGGCAAAGTACTTGTGGTCGTACAGCACGCCCGGGCCGAGGATCTCCTTGCGCCCGACGCGGCGGTTGAACTTCATCCGGCCCACGCCCGAGAGGTCGTAGCGGTCGAAGGTGAAGAACAGGTTGTAGAACAGGTTCTGCGCAGCGTCCTTGGTCGGCGGTTCGCCGGGGCGCATCATGCGGTAGATCTCCACCAGGGCTTCGAGCTGCGTCTTGCTGTTGTCGATGCGCAAGGTGTGCGAGATGTAGGCACCGCGGTCGAGGTCGTTGACGTACAACGTCGGCACGATCTCGATGCCGGCCTTGCGGAAGGCCTCCAGCTGCTCGATGGTGATCTCGTCGTTGGCCGAGGCCAGCAACTCGCCGGTCTGCGGGTCGACCACGTCAGTAGCCACGATGCGGCCGACCGGGTAGTCGTCGGGAACTTCCAGTGCGGTGATGTTTTCGGCCGCAAGCTGGCGCACATGGCGCGCGGTGATGCGCTTGCCCGCTTCCACCAGCACCTTGCCGCCCACCGCCAGGTCGAAGGTCAGCGTTTCGCCGCGCAGGCGCTCGGCGACCAGCTCCAGCGTGGTGCCGCCCTTCTTGCCCAGGCGGAACACGTTGTGCTCGAAGAAGATGGCCAGCATCTCCTCGTTGGAGTAGCCGAGCGCACGCAGCAGCACCGTCACCGGCAACTTGCGGCGACGGTCGATGCGGGTGAACAGCGCGTCCTTGGGGTCGAACTCGAAGTCCAGCCAGGAGCCGCGGTAGGGGATCACGCGGGCGGAGAACAGCAGCTTGCCCGAGCTGTGCGTCTTGCCGCGATCGTGGTCGAAGAACACGCCCGGCGAACGGTGCAGCTGCGAGACGATGACGCGCTCGGTGCCGTTGATGATGAAGGTGCCGGTGTCGGTCATGAGCGGGATCTCGCCCATGTAGACCTCCTGCTCCTTGACGTACTTGACGGCCTTGCGCGAGGCGGGGCTGTCCTTGTCGTAGATGACCAGGCGGACGGTGGTGCGCAGCGGCGCACCGTAGCTCATGCCGCGACTGCGGCATTCGCGCTCGTCGAACGCGGGCTCGCCCAGGCGGTAATCGACGTATTCGAGCGCAGCATTGCCGGAATAGCTGGAGATCGGGAATACCGACTTCAGCGCCGCGTGCAAACCCTTGTCCTCGCGCTGCTTGGGCGCGACGTGCTCCTGCAGGAACTCACGGTAGGAATCGGTCTGGATGGTCAGCAGGTTGGGCACGCCCAGCACGGGCGGACGCTTGCCGAAATCCTTGCGGATGCGCTTCTTCTCGGTAAACGAGTAGGTCATGGGGTGACGCCTCGGTTCGCAGTGGCGCCGGTGGTGCACACACCGGCTAATGATGAAAAACTTGCTGACGCATGCTGGCGGGCGAACCCGCCGGCATGCGGCAAAAGACAGGAATCAGAGGCCGGCGCCAGGCCGGGGCCGCTCAGTCTTGCCTTCTGTCGGTGGATCCGGATCCACGCCGGGCGGCGGCGCTTATGCAGGTTCCTTCTTGTAACGGGCAAAGCCCGGGGGCTTTCGCCCCCAGGCTTGCGTGACGCTGGACCGAACTGACGGCGCGCAAGCGCCGATTACTTCAGTTCGACCTTGGCGCCGGCAGCTTCCAGATCCTTCTTGAACTTCTCTGCGTCTTCCTTCGAAGCGCCTTCCTTCACGACGCCACCGGCTTCGGTGAGGTCCTTGGCTTCCTTCAGGCCCAGGCCGGTGATGGCGCGGACGGCCTTGATCACGTCGACCTTCTTGTCGCCGGCGCTCTTCAGGATCACGTCGAACTCGGTCTGTGCCTCGGCGGCCGGAGCCGCAGCGGCCGGGCCGGCAGCGACCATGACCGGGGCGGCGGCGGTGACGCCAAACTTCTCTTCGATGGCCTTCACCAGATCCATCACTTCCATCAGCGACTTGGCGGCGACGGCGTCAACGATCTGTTCGTTGGTCAGGGACATTGGTATTTACCTCTGAAATGAATACGTTTTGGAAAGTCGGAACTTAGGCGGGCTCGGCTTCGGCAGACGCGTCGGCGGCGACTTCGCCACCACCCTGCTGATCGGCCACGGCCTTGACGACGCGGGCCAGCATGGTGGCCGGCTCGGCCAGCACGCGGGCCAGCATGGCCAGTGCCTGTTCGCGGGTCGGCAACGCAGCCAGCACGTCGACGTGCTCGGCCGGCAGCAGCTTGCCTTCCATCGAGACGAGGCGCGGCTTGAGCTTGTCGTTGGCCTTGGAAAATTCCTTGATCAGGCGACCGGCGGCACCGGGTTCCTCGGTCGAGAACGCGTACAGCAGCGGACCGGACAGGGCGTCCTTGACGACCTCGAACTCGGTACCGGCCACGGCGCGCGACACCAGCGTGTTCTTGACAACCTTCAGGAACACGCCCGACTCGCGAGCCTTCTTGCGCATCGCGGTCATCTGCTCGACCGTGGTGCCCGCGTACTCGGCGGCGACCAAGGAGTGGGCCTTGGCGGCGACGTCTGCCAGCTCGGCGACTACTTCTTGCTTCTGGGACAG
>Ga0079986_1018276_pt1 | contig 13498 bp, 12 predicted proteins | sample Hof3ISUMetaT_FD_73496 | JGI IMG/M metagenome (GOLD analysis project Ga0079986, IMG submission 73496) | Enriched soil aggregate microbial communities from Iowa State university to study microbial drivers of carbon cycling -... | ecosystem: Environmental > Terrestrial > Soil > Agricultural land... | reverse complement strand
GGTCGAATGTGGGAGCGGGCTTGCTCGCGAAGGCGGCGCCACAGGCACCGCCAATCCCGGGTCAGATCAAACTTTCTGGTAAAGCTGACTGCCTTCCTGCTTGAAGCGCTCGGCCTGTTCCGCCATGCCTTGGGCAATGTCCACGTCGACTGCTTCGATGCGTTGGTTGGCCGCATACTCGCGGACTTCCTGGGTAATTTTCATCGAGCAGAACTTTGGCCCACACATGGAGCAGAAGTGCGCGACCTTGGCCGAATCCTTCGGCAACGTCTCATCGTGATACGAACGAGCGGTGTCCGGATCGAGGCCCAGGTTGAACTGGTCTTCCCAACGGAACTCGAAGCGCGCCTTGCTCAGGGCATTGTCGCGGATCTGCGCGCCTGGATGCCCCTTCGCCAGATCGGCGGCATGCGCGGCGATCTTGTAGGTGATGATCCCGGTCTTCACGTCATCCTTGTTCGGCAGGCCCAGGTGTTCCTTCGGCGTGACATAGCAGAGCATGGCGCAACCGAACCAGCCGATCATCGCCGCACCGATACCGGAGGTGATGTGGTCGTAGCCCGGCGCGATGTCGGTGGTCAGCGGGCCGAGGGTATAGAACGGCGCCTCGTCGCAGCATTCCAGCTGCTTGTCCATGTTCTCCTTGATCAACTGCATCGGCACGTGGCCCGGGCCTTCGATCATGCACTGCACGTCGTGCTTCCAGGCGATCTTGGTCAGCTCGCCGAGAGTTTCCAGTTCGCCGAACTGCGCTTCGTCGTTGGCATCGGCAATCGAGCCAGGCCGCAGGCCATCGCCCAGCGAGAAGCTGACGTCATAGGCCTTCATGATTTCGCAGATGTCTTCGAAGTGCGTATAGAGGAAGTTCTCTTTGTGATGCGCCAGGCACCACTTGGCCATGATCGAACCGCCACGGGAGACGATGCCGGTCACGCGTTTGGCGGTCATCGGCACATAGCGCAGCAACACGCCGGCGTGGATGGTGAAGTAGTCGACACCCTGCTCGGCCTGCTCGATCAGCGTGTCGCGGAACAGCTCCCAGGTCAGGTCCTCGGCCACGCCGCCGACTTTTTCCAGGGCCTGGTAGATCGGCACCGTGCCGATCGGCACCGGCGAGTTACGAATGATCCACTCGCGGGTTTCATGGATGTGCTTGCCGGTGGACAGGTCCATGACCGTGTCCGACCCCCAGCGAATGCCCCAGGTCAGTTTCGCCACTTCTTCTTCGATGGACGAACCCAGGGCGCTGTTGCCGATGTTGCCGTTGATCTTCACCAGGAAGTTACGGCCGATGATCATCGGTTCCAGTTCGGTATGGTTGATGTTGGCCGGAATGATCGCGCGGCCGCGGGCGATCTCGTCACGGACGAATTCAGGGGTGATGATTTTCGGCACGCTGGCGCCGAAGCTGTGACCGGCGTGTTGCTGGTCCAGCAGGCCGGCGGCGCGGGCCACTTCCAGTTTCATGTTTTCGCGGATGGCGACGTATTCCATCTCGGCGGTGATGATGCCTTTGCGCGCGTAGTGCATCTGGCTGACGTTGGCGCCCGGCTTGGCGCGGCGCGGGTTGTTGACGTGGGCGAAGCGCAGCTTGGTCAGTTCCGGGTCGGCGAGACGTTCCTGACCGAAGTTGGAGCTCAGGCCGCTCAGGCGCTCGGTATCGCCACGGGATTCGATCCATGGCGAACGCACGTCGGCCAGGCCTTTGCGCACATCGATGAGCACGTTAGGGTCGGTGTAGGGGCCCGAGGTGTCGTATACCACCACCGGCGCATTGACCTCGCCACCGAAGTCGGTGGGCGTCACGTCCAGGCTGATTTCACGCATCGGCACGAGGATGTCCGGGCGAGAGCCCTGGACATAGATTTTTTGCGAGCGGGTAAACGGCTGCACCGATTGCTGATCGACCTTGGCCGAATCACTCAGGTTGGTGGCGATTGTTGCTTTTGTAGTCATCACGGGCTCTCCAGACAGCATCCAGGCAGTGGAATTTTGTCGGAGCGAACCTGTAAACGAATGGACGCACGGGCGCTGGAAAACCAGCTGTGCTGTGCTCAGTGCTCGAGGGGTGTTCGATTGTCGAACAACATCCCGGACGAAGCACAAGAGGACTCGCCGGGTGACGAGAAATCTTGTTCCCTACGCAGGCGCTAACCTGATCAGGTTCAACGGGATCCGAAATTATTCGATCTCAGCCTCATAGCAAGGCACCCCGACAAGAACCCGGCCAGTCTAGACATAACTGACCAAGAACGCCAACACCGCTGCAAACACCGTGATGAATGGCGTAATTACCGGGAACAGCAGGATTGTTGCCGAACGTGTGCGCAACTACACTCGCTACGGCCAATCCGCGCATTGACGCTGCGGGTGCCGCGCCGTAGCCTTGGCGCTCAAATTATCAGCGTAATTTTTAAGGGATCGCCTCATGCTGCGCAAACTCTCACTGGCCGTTGCCGTGTCTTGTGCGTCCAATGGAATGGCCTGGGCAGCAGAAGCGCCCCTATCGACCAAGACCGACCTGGTCAGCGTCTATCAGGAAGCAGTGAACAACAACGCCGACCTCGCCGCCGCCATTGCCCAATACGGCGCCCAGAAGGAAGTCGTGCCCCAGGCCCGCGCCGGCTTGCTGCCCAATCTCTCCGGCGGTGCCAATGTTGCCAGCGTACGCACTGCGATCGACCAGCCGTCAGCCACGACCAACCGCAATGCCCATTCATACCAGGCAACCCTGGCGCAACCGCTGTTCCGCGCCGACCGCTGGTTCCAGTTCCAGGCCGCCAAGGACGTCAACGAACAGGCTGCGCTGCAACTGTCCGCGACCCAGCAGAACCTGATCCTGCAGACCGCCGACAGTTACTTCAACGTGCTGCGCAGCCAGGACAACCTGGCCTCGACCAAGGCCGAAGAAGCCGCGTTCAAGCGTCAGCTCGACCAGTCCAACGAGCGCTTCGATGTCGGCCTCTCGGACAAGACCGACGTACTGAACTCACAAGCCAGCTACGACACCGCCCGCGCCAATCGCATCGTTGCCCAGCGCCAGGTGGATGATGCCTTCGAAGCCCTGGTGACACTGACCAACCGCCAGTACAACTCGATCCAGGGCATCAGCCACAACTTGCCGATCCTGCCGCCGGCACCGAACGACGCCAAGGCCTGGGTTGAAACCGCGGCAAAGCAGAATCTCAACCTGCTGGCCAGCAACTACGCCGTCAGCGCCGCCGAGCAAACCCTCAAGCAGCGCAAGGCCGGCCATGCGCCGACCCTCGATGCCGTGGCACAGTACGAAAAAGGCGACAACGATGCGCTGGGTTTCAGCAACCCTAACGGCTTTCCCCAGGCGTATGGCGGTAACGTCGAGCAAACGACTGTGGGCCTGCAACTGAATATCCCGATCTACAGTGGCGGCCTGATCAACTCCCAGGTGCGCCAGTCCTATGCGCAACTGGACCAGACCGAACAGCAACGCGAATCCCTGCGCCGGCAAATCGTCGAAAACACCCGCGACCTGCACCGCGCGGTGAATACCGACGTCGAGCAGGTGCAGGCTCGCAAGCAATCGATCATCTCCAACCAGAGTGCGGTAGAAGCCACCGAAATCGGTTATCAGGTGGGTACGCGCAACATCGTCGACGTGCTGGATGCGCAGCGCTCGCTCTATACCTCGGTTCGCGACTACAACAACACCCGCTACGACTACATCCTCGACAACCTGCGCCTGAAGCAGCAGGCCGGTACGTTGAACCCGGGAGATTTGCAGGACCTGGCACGTTGGCTCAATCCCAACTACAACCCGGACAAGGATTTCCTGCCGCCTGATCTGGCGAAAGCGGCGGCTGAACAGCTCAAGGCCCGCCCCTGAAAATTGTAGGAGCGAGCATGTCGAATCGTCGCACCGTCGCGATGGACGCCAATGATAACGCGGGAAGCCTGGCACCCCGCGGTGTTCTCGGGATGATCGCGAGCATGCTCGCTCCTACAGGGTTTCTATCGGTCGATCAACCGACCTAACCCATCCAGCAACCGCTGCAACGCCCCCTGGTTGCTGCGCATCACCTTCAACCCCGCCTCGGCCATGCGCTGCGCATCCCGCGGAAACTCGAACAGCCGCTGCACCGCCACCGCCAGCCCTTGCGCATCTTCAACCTCCTGCAACGCCCCGGCGCTGCGCAACTGCGCGGCAATTTCGAGGAAGTTGAACAGGTGCGGACCACTGAGCACCGGCTTGGCCAAGGCCGCCGGTTCAAGCAGGTTATGCCCGCCGTTGGGCACCAGGCTGCCGCCGACGAATGCGCTGTCGGCCAGGGCGTAGAGAAACAGCAACTCGCCCATGGTATCGCCCAGCAGCACCGACGTGGCGGCGGTGACCGCCTCTGCACTGGAGCGCCGCACCGTGGCAAGACCCTGCTGGCGGCATAACTCGAACACCGCATTGAAACGCTCAGGATGGCGCGGCACCAGAATCAGCAAGGCGTCGGGATGGCTCGCCAGCAACTGACGATGAGCGGCCAGTACCACCTCGTCTTCGCCATCATGGGTGCTGGCGGCGATCCACACCGGGCGCTCCTGCGCCAGCCATTGCCCACGCAACTCGGCGGCTCGCTGCAACAGCTGCGGGTCGATGGTCAGGTCGAACTTGATCGAGCCGGTGACTTCGACGGTGTCCGCCCGTGCACCCAAATCACGAAAACGCTGGGCCTCGGCTTCGGTTTGCACCGCGAAAAGACTCATCTCGGCCAGCATCGGCCCGGTCAGTCTGGCGAAGCGGCCATAGCCCCTGGCCGAACGTTCGGACAGTCGTGCATTGGCCAGGGCTACGGGAACCCCACGCTTGGCACATTGATGGATATGGTTGGGCCAGAGCTCGGTTTCCATGATCACCGCCAGTTTCGGCTGGACCCGATCAAGAAATCGCCTGGCGGCGCGCGGCAAGTCATACGGCAAATAGCAGTGCTGGATGCGCGGCTCGTTGGCGAACAACGCCTGGATGCGCTCCGAACCGGTCGGGGTCATGCAGGTTACGGTGATTGGCAGCTGTGGATAACGTTGCAGCAAGGCGCGAATCATCGGTGCAGCGGCAATACTTTCACCTACAGACACCGCGTGCACCCAGATTCCACCGGGCTTCATCGCCGGCAACCCATAGGAGAATCGCTCACCGATACGCTTGGCATAGGCCGGCGCCTTGCGCGAGCGCAGCCACAGCCGAATCGCCACCAATGGCAGCCCCAGGTAAAACAACGCGGTATAGAGTGTTCTATTCATGGCGGCGGAGTTTATCGGTTTTTTCACCGATCGCCTGCAAATGCACGGCAAAGCGTTCAGCCAACCAGCGTGCGGCTGGCCCGAGCGGTTCATCGCGACGCCACACCAACTCAACCACCAGGGCCGGCGGCGTCCATTCGCTGGCCAGTTCGACCATCAGACCCTGATACGCCGAGTACTGCACCACATGGCGCGGCAGCCAGGCCCAGCCGAGGCCGCGCACCAGCCATTCAGCCATCACGTAAAAACTGTCGGCCCGCCAGACCTGCGGGCTGGCCGGTTCGCTGCCGGGGTAGACACTGGACTGCGTGGACATCAGCAACTGGCGATGCTGCGCCAGTTCCTGGCAGTTCACTTCAGCCTTTGTCGCCAACGGATGCCCGACGCCGCACACCGTGACCATCTCGACACTGCCCAGCACCCGCCGCTCAAGGGCTTCAGGAATTTGATCGTGGTAAAACAGCAAACCCAGATCGGCCCGACGCTCCACTAACTTGCGCGCCACATCGCCTTGGGCGGCGCTGGTCAGTTGCACTTCAAGGCTGGGAAATTTTTCAGCCAGGGCTTCAAAGCTTTCGATGACCGGCTGATACGGCATGGCCTCATCCTGAGCCAGACGCAGGCGCGCTTCTTGGCCACGCATCATCGCCAGCGCCCGGCCATTGAGGCGCTCGCACTGGCGCAGCACTTCCCGCGCCTCTTCCAGTAAAGCGTTGCCGGCCTCGGTGAGTTTCGGTTGTCGACCGCTGCTGCGGTCGAACAGGTTCACCCCCAGGTCTTCCTCCAGCAGCGCGATCGAACTGCTGACCGCCGACTGGGCTTTGCGCTGCTCCCGTGCCACGGCAGAAAACGACCGATGCTCGGCCACACCGACGAAAAGCCGCAGTTGTTCAAGATTCCATTGCATGGGCAAACCCATCTTCTGAACAGATAGGTAATGACTTTACCGCATCTGGAGAATCTCTAGAATGCCGAACTCAGCAAGCAACACTTCATACGAGGATAGACCCATGACCGCTTACTACTACCTGGCCATTGCCATCTGCGCCGAAGTGATTGCCACTGTTTCGATGAAAGCGGTCAAAGGCTTCAGCACCCCGCTGCCACTGCTGCTGGTCATCGTCGGTTACGGCATCGCCTTCTGGATGCTGACCCTGGTGGTGCGCAGCGTGCCGGTGGGCGTGGCTTACGCGGTATGGGCCGGCATGGGCATCGTGATGGTCAGCGTCGCAGCGCTGTTTATCTACGGGCAGAAGCTGGATGTGCCGGCGATGCTGGGGATGGCGCTGATCGTATTGGGCGTCGTAGTCATCCAGCTGTTCTCCAAAACCGCAGGGCACTAAAAGCAGATGTAAGCTTCAAGCCAAAAGCTGCAAGAGGGATATTATCCGGCTCTTGCTTGCAGCTTGAAGCTTGAAGCTTGAAACTTGCAGCTTCGCTCAAACACTGAGGTCGCTGCATGCCATCCGTTATTTCCACCGACGTTCTCATTGTCGGCGCTGGTGTCGCCGGCCTCTGGCTGAATGCGCGCCTGCGCCGCCAGGGTTTCTCGACCGTACTGGTGGAAAGTGCCAGCCTCGGCGGCGGGCAAAGCGTGAAGTCCCAGGGCATCATCCATGGCGGCGCCAAATACGCACTGCATGGCGCCCTGACCGGCGCTTCGGAAGCCATCGCCGACATGCCGCGTCGCTGGCGTGAAGCCCTGGCCGGCAACGGCGAACTGGATCTTTCGGGCGTGCGCCTGCTGTCCGAAGCCCACTACCTCTGGTCCCCGGGGACCATCGCCGGCAACCTCACCAGTTTCTTCGCCAGCAAGGCCGTGCGCGGTCGCGTCGATCAGGTCAAGGGCGAACAACTGCCACCGGCCCTGCAAGACAAACGCTTCAAGGGCAAGGTCTATCGCCTGGCGGAACTGGTGATCGATGTGCCGAGCCTGATCCAGCGCCTGGCTGAGCTCGCCGGTGACGGCCTGCTCGCCGGCCAGAAAATCGAGCCGCTGCTGGAGGCTGGCGTGCTGGTCGGCCTGAAGGTGGACAACCTCGAGATCCGCGCGCAACGCATCGTCCTGAGCGCAGGCGGCGGCACGGCGGCGCTGCTCGAAGCGCTGGGGCTGACCCAGCCCGCCATGCAACGTCGGCCGCTGCACATGATCATCGCCAAGGGCCCTGGCCTCAAGCCGCTGTACGCCCATTGCCTGGGCGGTGGAACCAAACCACGGATTACCGTGACCACGCACCCGGCGGCCGACGGCCAGTGGGTCTGGTATCTGGGTGGCGATATCGCTGAAGCCGAAGGTGTGTCTCGTGAGCCCGCCGAACAAATCGCCACCGCCCGCAAAGAGCTGGGCCAGTTGTTGCCCTGGATCGACCTCAGCTCGGTGCAATGGGCAACCTTGCGCGTGGACCGCGCGGAGCCACTGCAATCGGGGCTGAGCCGTCCCGACAACGCCTTTGTCGCCGAGGAGGGTCGCCTGCTGGTGGGGTGGCCAACCAAACTGGCACTGGCGCCGGATTTCGCCGACCGGGTGATCGCCAGCCTTGCTCGCGATGGCATTCAACCGGGTCCGGCCACCGCGTTGCCGCCGCTGCCAAAACCACCGATGGCCGTACCGGCCTGGGAGCAATTGCTGCCATGAGCCTAGCGACTCTGCACGACTTGCATCGCCCCCTGGGCAGCACCGGCCTGCGGGTATCGCCCCTGGGCCTGGGCACGGTAAAACTGGGTCGTGACCAGGGGGTGAAGTACCCCAACGGCTTCCAGATCCCTGACGACAATGAAGCGCGGATGCTGCTCAAGCTCGCGCGCGACCTGGGTATCAACCTGATCGACACCGCCCCGGCCTATGGTCGCAGCGAAGAACGCCTTGGCCCGCTGTTGCGTGGTCAGCGTCAGGAATGGGTAATCGTCAGCAAGGTTGGCGAAGAGTTTGCCAACGGGCAGTCCCGTCACGACTTCAGTGCCGCGCACACCCGTTTCTCCGTGGAGCGCAGCCTGCAACGCCTTGAGACAGATTTTATCGACCTGGTGCTGGTGCACTCCGACGGCAACGACCTGGCGATCCTCGAGCACAGCGAGGTCTACGCCACGCTTGCCGCGCTCAAGGCCGAAGGCAAGATTCGCGGTTTCGGCTTTTCCGGCAAAACCGTCGAAGGCGGCTTGAAGGCGCTGGAGCAAGGTGATTGCGCCATGGTCACCTACAATCTGAACGAGCAGAGCGAAAAGGCGGTCATTGACTATGCTGCTGCTCACGGCAAAGCCATTCTGGTCAAAAAAGCCCTTGCCAGCGGTCATGTGTGCCTGAGCCCAGGCGTGGACCCGGTGCGCGCAAGCTTCCAATTGCTGTTCGAACATCCCGGTGTGGCCAGTGCTATTGTCGGAACGATCAACCCGCTGCACCTTGCCCATAATGTGTCGACCGTTGCCCAGGTCTTACGTAGCAACTGATGCCGCCCCACGCGGCCTTAAGCAGGAGCCGACATGCCGCGTACGCTCATAAGAAAGAACCCGAGCAACTTCAAGACCCTGCCGTTATTCGTCGAAGCAACGCCCGAAGGCCTGAGTTACCAGAGCGTCGGCAGGCCGCTGAATTTCTCGCAGATTCTGCAACGGCGGCGTCCCGTCACCGTTGCCGATACCGAACGCTTTGCCCTGGAACTGGCCAACCTCGGGGTCTCGGTGCGCCTGACGCTGCATTGGCAGAATCGCGATTACTGGGTGCTGGTGCGCCAAAGGCGGCAGGATCGCGGCGACGTGGTGCTCAAGCTGATTTCCGGCTACGTACCCGCCCACGAGTTGAACCTGCCGCTGCACACGGCAATCCAGGAAATCGCCGAAGAATGCCTTTTGGAAACCCCGGAAGGCTGGCTCGGCGGGCGCTTCAACGACACCTGGCTGCCCGCACCCTATTCGAGCGCACTGCATTATCGCGAAGCCCTGCCGTTTCGCTTGTCGCCGCTGTCCGGCTCGGCGCGCCCGGTGCGTTGTGCCAACCTGCCGCTGATCGAACGGCCACGGGCTTACGTGCACCTGCCGACCGCATCGCTGCAACTGATTTACGACTTGCGCCTGGAGGTCCCCAAGGAAGCCAAGTCCCTGAGCCTGTTTCACGTCGACGAACGACTGGAAGGCGATCAACTGGTGGCCCGCCTGGATCGCAAGCGCCCCGACCTGTACCTGATGCCTTTGAAGGATGGCCACCCCCTGGCTGAGCTCTACACCCTGAAAAAAGATCAGTTGCACCCGGCGAGCACGCGCGGACTGTACCTGGCCGAAAGTTTTGCCCGACAGGAAGGCTGGCTGGTGAGAGATGAACGGATTCGCTGGAAAGACTGGGTACGGCAGCAGGGCTTGGCGCCGCCGGCGAAGGATTCGGGATTGGCGCGGTTGCGTGGCAAGGCCAAGCAGTTGCTCAAGAAGATCGTACCGCGGACTCTGTAGGAGCGAGCATGCTCGCGATGGGGGCAGGGGCACCGCGTTGAATCAGGTACCCCGCTTTATCGTTAACGTCCATCGCGAGCATGCTGCTCCTACAGGGGCTGTGTTATTCGGACTTGCGGATCTTCTCGACAATGGCAGTCGTGGAACTGTTTTCCACCAAACCCAGCACTTTCACCGTCCCGCCGTAAGCGGTCACGATGTCTGCACCAACCACCTGGTCAATCCCGTAGTCCCCACCCTTGACCAGCACGTCCGGCTTGACCTCGCGCAGTAGGTTCTCCGGCGTGCCTTCAGCGAAGCTGATCACCCAATCGACCGCGCCCAGACCTGCCAGCACCGCCATGCGCCGGTCGACGCTGTTGATCGGACGGCCAGGCCCTTTCAGGCGGCTGACCGATGCATCGTCGTTGACCGCCACGATCAGGCGATCGCCTTGGGCGCGCGCCTGCTCGAGGTACGTCACGTGGCCGGCATGGAGGATATCGAAGCAACCGTTGGTGAAGACGATTTTCTCGTTGTGCGCACGGGCGTCGTCGACTGCCAGCAGCAACTGCTCAAGGCCCAGCACGCCGCGTTCCGAACCCTGGTCGCGCTGGATGGCACGACGCAATTCCGGCGCACTGATGGCTGCCGTACCGAGCTTGCCGACCACGATGCCTGCTGCCAGATTGGCCAGGCCCACCGCGTGAGGCAGTTCTTCGCCAGCGGCGATCGCCGCTGCCAGGGTGGAAATCACCGTATCGCCGGCACCCGTCACGTCGAACACTTCACGAGCGCGTGCCGGCAAGTGTAATGCCGGATGATCCGGGCGCAGCAAGGTCATGCCGTGCTCACCACGGGTCACCAGCAAGGCGCCAAGGTCCAGGTCGCGCATCAGCTGCGCGCCCTTGTTCACCAAATCATGCTCATCGGCACAACCACCGACGATGGTTTCGAATTCGCTGAGGTTCGGCGTGATCAGGCTCGCGCCACGGTAGATCGAAAAATCCTTGCCCTTGGGATCGGCCAATACCGGAATGCCACGGGCACGGGCGGCCTGGATCAGCACCTGATGGTTTTTCAGCGCGCCTTTGCCGTAGTCCGACAGCACCAGCACCTTGATGCCTTCAAGCAATTCGTCGACTTGCACGGACAACGCCAGCGAGTCGGTGGCGAAGGGTTCTTCGAAGTCGATTCGCAGCAGTTGCTGGTGACGGCTCATGACCCGCAGCTTGACGATGGTCGGCTGGTGGGCCATGCGCTGGAACAATGCGCGCACACCGGCGCCTTTGAGGCTATTGACCAGGCTGTCGGCGGCTTCATCGTCGCCGGTCACGCCGACCAGCGAGGCCGGCGCGCCGAGGGCGGCAATGTTCAACGCAACGTTGGCGGCACCGCCCGGGCGGTCCTCGATGTGATCGACCTTGACCACCGGTACTGGTGCCTCAGGGGAAATCCGTGAGGTACCACCATGCCAGTAACGGTCGAGCATGACATCGCCGACCACCAAGACAGGGGCTTGATCGAATCGCGGCATGGACAACTTCATGGAGCAACCCACATACAAAATGAACAGGGGCGCGATATTAACACAGGGTGGGCACAGGCTTGTGAGACGGCTGCAACGGGATCTTGCAGCAAGGCATTTTGATCAATTCTTGAGCGAAATCGATGCAGGAATACACTCATTGGGCGCATTGCACGCCGGCAGGGCATCAGGGTGAGCCAGGCCCACCCTGATTTCGGTATCAGGCGATGTCTTCGGCCGGCGTATCGAGCCCCATCGCGTGCAGGCGCGAATAGTAGCCATTTTGCGCCAGCAACTGGGCGTGGGTGCCACGCTCGACGATTTCGCCGTGATCCATCACCAGGATCAGGTCGGCTTTTTCGATAGTCGACAACCGGTGAGCGATGACCAGCGTGGTACGACCCTTCATGACTTGATCCAGCGCGGCCTGGATATGGCGCTCGGACTCGGTATCGAGTGCCGAAGTGGCTTCGTCGAGAATCAGCAAGGGGGCATTTTTCAACAGGGCCCGGGCAATCGCCAGGCGTTGACGCTGACCGCCGGACAGCAGTACGCCGTTCTCCCCGACCTGGGTATCCAGGCCTTGCGGCATCTGTGCGATGAAGTCCATCGCATAGGCGTCCGCAGCGGCTTTTTCGATGTCGGCGCGAGGTGCGCCGGCCAGATCGCCGTAGGCGATATTGTTGGCGATGGTGTCGTTGAACAAGGTCACATGCTGGGTGACTTGCGCTACGTGCCGACGCAGATTGCGCAGGCGATAGTCTTCGATTTCCACATCATCGAGCAGGATCTCACCGACCTCATGGTGGTAGAAGCGCGGTATCAGGCTGGCGAGTGTCGATTTGCCGCTGCCGGAACGACCCACCAGAGCGATCATCTGGCCCGGCGCCGCGGTGAAACTGATGTTCTTCAGCACCTCACGCTCTGTGCCTGGATAAGTGAAGCTCAGGTTGCGCACTTCCAGGTAACCGTTGACGCGGTCGCGCTCGACGGTACCCAGGTCGACTTCCGGCTCGACGTCCAGTTGCTCGAAAATACTTTCGGCACCGGCGACGCCTTTCTGAATGGTCGAACTGACTTCCGACAGCTGCCGGATCGGCTTGGGCAGCAGACCCGCCGCAGTGATATAGGCGACCAGGTCACCGGCGGTTGCATCGCCGCGCAGGAACAGCACCAGGAACATCAGCGCGGCCATCGCGGTGTAGATCACCAGCTGCAACATCGGCGTGTAGACCGCACCGGTCTTGGTCATGCGCAGTTGCTTGTCGGTGTTGCCCTGGCTGGCTTCGGCAAAACGCCGCTCTTCGTAGCTCTCACCGCCAAAGCTGCGCACCACGCGATAACCCTGGATGGTTTCGGACGCTACATGGGTCACGTCGCCCATCGCCACCTGGATCTTCTTGCTCTGCTTGCGGAATTTCTTGCTGGTGTTTCCCACCATGAAGGCAATCAGCGGCAGGATCGCCAGCATCACGAGGGTCAGTTTCCAGTTCATCCACAGCAGGTAGGCAAACAGGAAGACCACCGTAAGGCCTTCGCGAATGACCACCTTGATGGCGTCGGTGGCGGCACCGGTCACCATGGTCACGTTGAAGGTGATGCGCGAGATCAGGTGCCCGGAATTATGGGTATCGAAGTAGCGGTTTGGCAGGACCAGCAATTTATTGAACAACTCGACGCGCAGGTCATGCACCAGCCCCAACGAAACCTTTGCCAGGTAATAGTTGCCAAGGAAGGAGCCCAGGCCTTGCCACGCCGCGATCAGGATGATCAGCAATGGCACGGCCATCAGCAGCTGCAAGTCTTTCAGATAGGGGACGTTGGGGAAGAGCACCGCTTCAGGATTGCTCAGGCCATCGACGAAATACTTGAGAATTCCCGCCAGCATCGGCTGGGTGGAGGCAAAGATCACGAAGCCCACGATACTCAGCAAGAAAAGGCCGAGATAAGGTTTTACATAACCCAACAGCCGAAAATAAATTTTCAGGCTGGAGTCCTGTCCCGCTTTGGGCGGTGCGTCACTCATCGTAGAGCTCACTGGTTAGGAAGAACGCGAAATTTTATCACAAGCGTCGGGATTGGCCCGCGCCCATACCAAAACACTGGCCAGGCCAATGGGCAACCAGCTGATGAACCATTCGGCCCTTGGCGTGCCGTTCAGGCTGGCGGCATCGAACTGCATCGCCAGGGTGGAGAACAACCATATGCCGATGATTCCCTTGGCGTAGAGTGTTTCCCGAGCCTTCCAGGCCTCGCGCAGTACAGCGATCCATGTCGCAGCCCACAACA
>Ga0079986_1018750_pt1 | contig 13612 bp, 9 predicted proteins | sample Hof3ISUMetaT_FD_73496 | JGI IMG/M metagenome (GOLD analysis project Ga0079986, IMG submission 73496) | Enriched soil aggregate microbial communities from Iowa State university to study microbial drivers of carbon cycling -... | ecosystem: Environmental > Terrestrial > Soil > Agricultural land... | reverse complement strand
TCGAAGGGCGGCAGTCGTGGGCATGAGCGAAGCGGAAAGCGGGGTGCCGAAGGCGGAATGGCAGACCTGGATGTGTGTGATTTGTGGCTGGGTTTATGACGAAGCGGCTGGTTACCCCGAGGATGGGATAGCGCCGGGCACGCGCTGGTCCGAGGTGCCGATGAATTGGACTTGTCCGGAATGTGGTGCGCGCAAGGAAGATTTCGAAATGATCAGGCTCTGAGAAGAGTTCGTCTGTTGTTGTAAAAAACGCATTGATTACCATAAAATCACGTGCACTATGTGTCCAAAAAGTAAGCTTGTGTAAAAGCATCTTGATTTTTGTTACAGTTGGGACATATATTGAGCCAGTTTAAGCCGGGACCACGCGATGACAGCAACGGTAGAACATTCCAGCCTGAAGATCATGGTGATCGACGATAGCAGCACCATCCGGCGCTCGGCGGAGATATTTTTGAGCCAGGCTGGCTATCAGGTCGTGTTGGCAGACGACGGCTTCGATGCGCTGGCGAAAGTCTCTGATCATAAGCCGGCGCTGATTTTTTGCGACATCTTGATGCCCAGGCTGGATGGTTATCAAACCTGCGCATTGATTAAGAAAAGCGTCAAATTCCATGCCACGCCGGTCATCATGCTGTCCTCCAAGGACGGCCTGTTCGACCGCGCGCGCGGTGCGATGGTCGGTTCCGATGAATACCTGACCAAGCCATTCACCAAGGATAGCCTGTTGCGAGCCGTGCGCGAGCATGCGGCGCCTGTCGCCGCCGGCAATGTCCGCATATAAAAACTACTGAAACAAGGGTTAAAGATGGCCATACAAAAAATTCTGGTGGTGGACGATTCTCCTACCGAACGCTACTTCCTCACCGATGTACTCGTCAAAAACGGATTCTCGGTATCGACTGCTGAAAATGGCGAGGATGCGTTGCTGAAAATCAAGGCTGACAAGCCGCAATTGATACTGATGGATATTGTCATGCCTGGCCAGAATGGATTCCAGGTCACGCGTTCGATCACACGCGATCCTGAAACCCAGGATATTCCGATCATCATTTGTACCAGCAAAGGACAGGAAACCGACCGTATCTGGGGTCTGCGCCAAGGCGCGCGCGACTATATTGTCAAGCCGATCGATCCGCAGGAACTGCTGGCGAAAATCGCCGCACTTGGATAACTAGTCGCCCATGACCGAAACTATCTCCGACAACCGGTCAGAGCCCGCCGTCAAGAAGTCGGATGTGGGCGCACGCCGTACTCGCCTGCGCGAATTCCAGTCGCAATTGCTGGAGCGTATGCAGGCCGCGCGCAGCGGTTCCGATACCAGCATCAGCCAGCTAGGTGTCATGATCGGCCATACACATTGCCTGCTTGATCTGCAACAAGTGGGTGAGATTGTTTCGGTGGGCTCTGTCACCAAAGTGCCGCTGACTCAGGATTGGTACTTGGGTTTGGCGAATATTCGCGGCAATCTGACCAGCGTGATTGACCTGGCGCGATTTCAGGGCTTTGGCTTGTCAACGATCGACAAGCAAAGCCGGGTTGTCGCTTTCGCTGCCGGTTTGTCCTTCAATAGCGCATTGCTGGTGTCGCGCGTGATGGGGCTGCACAACCTCAGCGAGATGCAGCTGCGCACCGACTTGGCGGTCGACGCCACACCGTGGTCGGCGCGCCAGTATATCGACCGAGAATCCCGAATCTGGACTCAGCTCGACTTATCGTTGATAGTGCAGGACCCCCGGTTTTTGCATGTTGGCTTATAGGTTTCTCGCGATGTAGCGAAAAACTCCAAATTCGGAATCAGGAGACTCAGTAATGGCGTTCAAACTACCGTTTTTTTCCAAGCGCAATAAGGAAGAGCCTGCGGAGACAGGTGATGCGACGATGACGCCGGAAGCGGAGTTGGCCGCAGGGCCATTAGTCGCCGCTGCTGAACCAACGGCTACGCAATCCCCGTATTCCGCCGAAACCAATCCCAATGCCACTTTCATCGGCGACGTGTTGGAGCGCAGCGGTGATTTGCGGTTGCCGCTGATCGGCCACCTGCCGCTCCAGCAACAGGTTCGCTTCCTGCTGGTCTTGCTGGGCGGCTCGTTGGCCGTGGGAGCATTCCTAGTCTGGATGAACGCCAACAACTCGATTCTCACTTCGACCCAGACGCAGATTGCCGGCGATGCGCTGATGCACTCGCAGCGGCTTGGCAAGGCGACTCCGAATGCGATTCAGGGTAACCTTGAAGCGTTCAAGCAATTATCGGAAAGCCGCAAGGAATTTAATCAGGACTTGCTGATCCTGACTCGTGGTGGCAACTACCAGGGGCGCGAAATTGCTCCGGCCGACGACACGATGGCAGCGATGCTGCGCGATACCCAGAAAGTATGGGCCGGTTCCGACAAGGCGGCGGAGACTATTCTGAAATTGCGCAAGGAACTCACCGGTTTCGGTACGACGCTGCAAAAATTGAATGAGCTGTCACCAACCCTGCTTGAGTTGACCGAACAGATCGCCACTCTCAAGGGTCAGCGCGGCGCTACTCCGCGCGAACTGTCGGCTGCTGGCCAGTTGGTGATGCTGACACAGCGGCTGGGACGCAGCGCCAACGAATTCCTGACCTCGGAAGGTGTGAATCCGGAAACAGCATTTTTGTTAGGCAAGGATACCAACACATTTCGGGATATCACGGAAGGTTTCCTTAACGGCAGCGATATCCTGCGGCTGTCGGCTACCACCGATCAGGAAACGCGTGACAAGCTGACGGAGTTGCAGAAGGTTTTCGGCGAATACCAGGAGTCGGTGGCGACCATTCTCGGCAACCTGCAAAATTTCATTGCTGCCAAACAGTCCGAGCAATTGATCTTTACCGAAAATGAAGCGCTGAAACAACGCTTGACCGCTTTGCAGAAAACTTATCGGGCAGAACAGGATTCACTGACCTGGTCGTTCTGGGCGATGTTAGGTGCAGCACTGATGGCGTTGCTGGCGGCGGCCGGGATTGCGGTGGTGCTGTTGCAGGACAGCCGGAATCGCACTCGCGACGCCGATTTGCGTCGTCAGGAAGCGGATGCGCAGCGGCTGCAAGCCCAGAAGCAGGAAGAAGAGGCAATGCGCGCCAACGAACAGAACCAGACAGCTATTTTGCGCTTGATGAACGAGTTGCAGGAAGTGGCGGATGGCGACTTGACGATTCAAGCCACGGTGTCAGAAGACATCACCGGCGCCATCGCCGATTCGGTCAACTACACGGTTGAGGAATTGCGTGGCCTGGTCGGACGGGTCACTGTGACGGCGGAGCAAGTGACGTCCGCTTCCAACCAGGCGCAGGATATTTCTACCGAATTGCTGGCTGCGTCGCAAAAGCAATCACGCGATATTCAGGAAACCGGTCGCGCGGTACTCGATATGGCGTTGCAGATTACCGATGTGTCGAAATCGGCCAATGAATCCGCCGACGTGGCGCGGCAATCGGTGACGGCAGCCGAGCAGGGGGCGACGGCAGTGGAAAACGCGATCAAGGGCATGAATGAAATTCGCGAGCAGATTCAGGAAACGTCCAAGCGCATTAAGCGCCTGGGCGAGTCTTCGCAGGAGATCGGTGAGATCACCGAACTGATTTCCGACATTACCGAACAGACCAACGTGCTGGCGCTGAACGCCGCCATTCAGGCCGCATCGGCCGGCGAGGCGGGACGCGGCTTCTCGGTCGTGGCAGAAGAGGTGCAGCGCCTGGCGGAACGCTCGGGCGAGGCAACCAAGCAGATCGGCGCGCTGGTGCGCACGATTCAGACTGATACCCACGACGCGGTTGCGGCCATGGAAAAATCGACGCAGGGCGTAGTCGAGGGGGCAAAACTGTCGGACGCGGCTGGTGCTGCTTTGTCCGATATTCGGCGAGTATCGAACCGATTGGCGGAACTGATTCAGGGCATTTCTGCCGCCACTGAGCAGCAGGCGACCTCAGCCAACGGCGTGGCGCAGAACATCCAGGGCATCCTAGTGGTGACTGAAAAGACGCAAGAGGGTACACAGCAAACGGCACGGTCGATTCGGGAGCTGTCCAAACTGGCGGAAGAGCTCAAGAATTCGGTCTCCCGCTTCCGTGTCGCTGCTTGATACCCGCTTTCCGCTGCCCGTCCGTTTCGCTTGCGTCGCTGCATCGTGCGTGAGCGTAATGGCCGATGCCAGGCAGCGGCGCACTAGCTCAGAAACCGCGAGGTAGCCATGACCACCGATTTTTCCGCATTGCCGCAGGGTGCCCGTAATAATTTCGATGCCGGGCCATTGTCCTGGGTGATGGGCGAAATCCGCGAGGCGCTGGCGCATTCGAAAATTGCCTTGAGCGAAGCGCTGACCCAGGATTTCGAAAGCCAGGCAACTTCATTGCGACATGCAAGAGCCTGGCTACATCAGACACACGGCGCGCTCCAGATTGTCGATGTCGATGGGGTGGCGATTGTCACCGAAACCATCGAGGATTTGTTCGATCGCCTGATTTCGGGGCAACTGGCCCTGACGGCTGATATTGCGCAGGCAATCCAGAATGGCTGCCAAGCGCTGGTTGAATATCTGGAAGAGTTATTGTCCGGCGAATCACACCAGCCGGTCCGTCTGTTCCCGTATTACAAAGCCTTGCTGGAAGCGCGTGGTGCCGAACGGGTACATCCAGCCGATCTGTTTTTCCCCGACCTGACGATACGTCCACAGCTACCGGTGCGGCAGGAAATCAGCAGTCCAGTTGACTATGGGGTGCTGCGAGTACGTTTCGAAAAGATACTGTTGCGGTTTCTGAAAAATTCAGATACCGATAGCGATCCACGTAATGCGATCGCCATGGCAAAGATTATCGCGCAAGTGGAAAATGCGCAAAATGGTCAGCAGGCGCGCGGATTCTGGTGGGTAATGCATGCTTTTTCGGAAGCGGTCGCCAGCGGTCAGGTTGCTGGCGAACTGTATGTCAAGCAACTGTTTGCCCGCATCAATCTACAATTGCGGCGCCTTAGCCAAGGTGCGACCGGGATCACAGAACGGGTATTACGTGATGCGCTATTTTTTCTCGCCAGTGTGGAGCATCCATCACCGCGTAGCTTGCAGGTGCGCAGCGCCTGGCAGCTCGATGGCTTGGTACCGCACGACTATGGCAAGTTGCGGTACGGGCAGATTGATTTGGACTCCTTGGTGCTGGCCAAGGAAAAGCTGAGCCAGGCAAAAAATATCTGGAGCCGGATTGCCAGCGGTGACAGTGGCTTGGCTACTGCTTTCGAACTGGAAATGAAGGAACTGACCGAAGCGGGTACCAGGCTGAGTTCAGCGCCGCTATCCAGGTTGCTGCGCGAACTGAATGGCATCGCGCGTCCGGCGGTGCATGCGCGACCGGGCAATGGTCTGGGCCTGGAAATGGCGACCAGCCTGCTGTTCGTCGAAAATGCGCTGAACAATATCAACCGCTTGCCAGAGGACTTCCCGGCGCGTGCCGAAGCGCTGACCGCGCGTCTGCTGTCGGTGGTGGCCGGCGAGGTGCCGGCCGACTCGGCGCAATGGCTGAATGACATGTCGCGCGAAGCGCAACAGCGCCAGACCATGACGGCCCTGGCCGGCGAAATGTTGACCAGCCTGCGCCAGGTCGAGAAGACGCTGGATGCCTATTTCAATGATCCGGCCGATGGTAGCGTACTGGCACCGGTTGATCAGGTGCTGCATCAGATCGAGGGTGCGCTGACGGTCCTGGATCAGGACGATGCACGGCGTGCGGTGCAGCATATGCGCGCTACAGTGCAGGCGTTTGCGCCAGCCGGTGATGCCGAAGCTGAAAGCGAGGTTGTGGCGCCGGAAGTGCAGGCGCGGGCGTTTGAGCATGTTGCACAGAACTTTGGAGCGCTCAGTTTTTTCATCGAGACGCTGCAAGTCCATTCTGAAGATGCCGGCAAACGCTTTATTTTTGATGCGGACGAAGGCCTGTTCCGTGCAAGCCTGCTGGAAAAACATCACGCCGCGCCAACTCGATCCCAAAATGAATTGCTGCCATCGGAGCCGGACGAGACGGCGGATTCCTCCACTACCGAGCAGGAGTTGTCCTGGCATCAGCAGCACGCCGCCGGTCTCGCGGTGTCGCTGTCGATGCAACCGCACAACCCGGAGCTGCAGGAGGAATTGAAAAAATCTCTGGAGCAGGTCCGCGATGTCGCTACCCTGGTCGACAATCCGGACGCCAACGAGCGGGCGCAAACAGCGATCGACCTGTTGCAGCAAGCGGATTTCGCCGAATCGTCGGATACCGTCTCCGGTGTCGTGAACGCCACGACCGTGGCGGAGCCGGTGCCAGCTGCGCTGGTGACCAACGCGACACCGGCCAGCAGCGAAGCAGTGGATGCCGAATTGCTCGAAATTTTTCTGCTTGAAGCCGAAGAAGTACTGGCCTGTATCAAGGATACCATTCCGGCTTTGCGCGCCGAATCGCATAACCAGGATCACTTGACGACGCTGCGCCGCTCCTTTCATACGCTCAAGGGCAGCAGCCGGATGGTGGGTTTGAATGTATTTGGCGAAGCGGCGTGGAGTATCGAGCAGGTATTGAATCTGTGGCTGTCTGACGGGCGCCACGGCACGCCGGTGCTCGACGCCTTGCTGGAGCACGCGGCCGAGGTGCTGGATGCGTGGGTGCTCGAGATCAAGACCGATGGGGTATCGTCCCGCTCTCCCCAAAGCCTGGCAGATGCTGCCGGCCGGGTACGGGCGGGCGGTGAGTTCAAACTCGATGCCGCGCCCGAGTCTGGTGCCGACGTCCAATCCGGCCTGGGCGCAGTAGAAATTTTGCCAGCGGCTACGGACGGAGCCGAGTCGCTGGCAACGCTATCAGTCAAACCGGTGGCCGAGCTTGAAGCTGAGATTGAGGTACCGGCGGAACTCCAGCAGGCGGAAGAAATTCAGTTGTCGGATGCCGATCTGGCCACCTTTGGGCACGTGCCGGCGATGGATACGCCGGCTGACGAGCCGGCACCGCCGCAGCAAGCGAGGGAGCCGGGGGTTGGTACGGTGCTGCCATTTACCGGTGGCCCGGCTGCCGCGACGGCGTACGACGATGGCATCAAGCGCATTGGTGATCTCGAAATCAGCGTGCCGCTGCATAATATTTATCTGGCCGAAGCCGATCAGTTGGTGCGCCAGCTGTCCAATGATTTTGCCGAATGGCGCCATGAATCGCAGCGCCGTGTCGCTATCGAGTCAGTGCATGCCGCCCATTCCCTGGCCGGTAGTTCGGCCACTGTCGGTTTCACGCCATTGCAGGAAGTTGCGCACGCGTTGGAATTGATATTGATGCGTTTGTTACGCCAGCCAGTCGTGCTGGCGGCGGCGCAGTTCGACAGCCTGGAAGATTGCGTGGCATGCCTCAGACGCATGTTGCAGCAATTCGCACTGGGCGATATGCCGCCGCACGAGCCAGGGAAGGTGGCGCTCCTGGATCAAATGCTACGTGAAGTAACCGCGCAAGGGGAGCTTTCTGAAACACCACCCGATGCAATCGAGGAAGCACCGGACTTGCCGAACACGCTAGAGGTACCTGTTGAAAATGGCGGGACCATGGTGCCGCGCGTGCCGGCAGTAGAAGAATTGCCGGCTGCCGGGCGTCCGGACCAAGAAGCGCTGGATCCGGCGCTGGTACTCAAGGATGATCTGGATGCCGATCTGTTGCCGGTCTTTATCGAAGAAGGGCGCGATCTGTTGCCTCAGATGGGGCGCGCACTACGGCTGTGGCAACAGAACCCGGCGGACGCGTCAATGGCGGCGCCGATCCTGCGTTTCCTGCATACCTTGAAGGGTAGCGCACGGATGGCCGGGGCTATGGGGCTGGGCCAGCATTTGCACGAAATGGAAACCCGTATCGAGCAGATCACCTATGCTGACGCGGCGACCGCGGCCGCGCTGGACGACTTGCTGGCCCGTCACGATTATGGACTGCACCTCTTCGAGACCTTGCAAAGTCCACAAGGAGCGTCACAGGCATCACTCCAAGATGCGCCGGCCGATGCGTTGGGCCCACAGCCGGTGATCCTGCCACAGTTGATGCCGGTAGCAACGGCGGCACTGGGCACGATTGCTCCTGCGCCCGGCTCAAGTGCGGCGGTCGCAGCGCCGGCGACGCCCTTGGTACGGGTGCGTGCCGATATTCTGGACCGATTGGTGAATCAGGCCGGTGAGGTGTCGATCTCACGTTCCCGGTTGGAAACTGAAGTCGGTACCTTGCAGCAATCCTTGTCGGAACTGACCGAGAACGTCGATCGCCTGCGCTCGCAATTGCGCGAAATTGAAATGCAGGCGGAGACGCAAATCGCCTCGCGCATGACGCAAAGCGGCGACCGCGAATTCGATCCGCTCGAATTCGACCGCTTCACCCGCTTGCAGGAACTGACGCGCATGATGGCCGAAAGTGTCAACGACGTTGCCTCGGTGCAGCAAAACCTCGCACGAACAGTGGAAGGGGCGAATACAGGCCTCGACTTGCAGGCGCGCCTGACGCGCGACCTGCAGCAAGATCTGATGCGGGTGCGGATGGTGCAGTTCGCCAGTATTTCGGAACGCCTGTACCGGGTCACGCGACAAGCGTCGAAGGAGGTGGACAAGCGGGTCAACCTGGATATTCGCGGCAGTGCGGTGGAAGTCGATCGCAGCGTCCTGGAGAAAATGGCCGGCCCGTTCGAACACTTGTTGCGTAACGCGATCGTACACGGCATCGAGTCGCGTGAAGCGCGGCGGGCTGCGGGCAAGCGCGAAACTGGCGAACTGCGGGTCGAGATCCGCCAAGAAGGCAACGAAGTCGTGATCCAGTTCTCCGACGACGGGCATGGCCTGGATCTGCCTCGCATTCGCGACAAGGCTCAGGCGGTCGGTTTGTTGAGTGATGCGCGCGACGTGTCGGATGCCGAAGTCACCGACCTGATTTTCAGCCCCGGATTTTCTACTGCCAGCGAAGTTACCGAGCTGGCCGGGCGCGGCATTGGCATGGACGTGGTGCGCTCCGAAGCGGCCAGTCTCGGTGGCCGCATTGAAGTCAGTTCGCAAGCTGGCAACGGTGCCCAATTCACGGTTCACCTGCCGTTGACGCTGGCCGTTACCCAGGTGGTCTTGCTGTCCACCGGCGGCAAGAGCTATGCAGTGCCGTCGGTACTGGTGGAGCAGGTGCAGCAATTGAAGGCCAACGCGCTGGCCAGTGCCTACAACGATGGCGCGGTGATCTGGCAAGGCGCGCGCGTGCCGCTGCATTATCTGTCGGCAATGCTGGGCGACACCGGCGCCACCCCGGTGTCGCAGCAATATTCGCCACTACTGATCCTGAAGAGCGGCAATGAGCGGGTGGCGGTCCACGTCGACGAAATCGTCGGCAACCGCGAGGTGGTGGTCAAGAACATCGGGCCGCAATTGGCACGTCTGATCGGCATAGCCGGCGCCACCGTGCTGGGTTCCGGTGAGATCGTCATGATCCTCAATCCGGTACCGTTGGCGCTACGTGCGGCGCATGAAAGTGCACGTGCACCGCGCATGTTGACGGCCGACGATAGCCATTCGATGGGAGCGGTGGCCGAAATGAGCCCGGCGGTGCCGGCGGCGCCGGTGTCGCAGCCAGTGGTTGGACTGCGCACCCAGAACATCGTGATGGTGGTCGATGACTCGCTGACGGTGCGGCGCGTCACCCAGCGCTTGCTGTCGCGCGAAGGGTTCCAGGTTGTGCTGGCCAAGGACGGCGTCGACGCGCTGCAACAGTTGCAGGCGATCACCCCGGACGTGATGCTGGTCGACATCGAAATGCCACGCATGGATGGCTTCGACTTGACGCGTAACGTGCGCGGCGACGAGCGTACCCGACATATCCCGATCATCATGATCACCTCGCGTACCGCCGCCAAGCACCGCAACTACGCGCTTGAACTGGGAGTCAACGAATATCTCGGTAAGCCGTACCGGGAAGAAGACTTGCTGACTGCCATCAACGGTTTCATCCAGGCTCGGACCTTGCTGGTCTAATCTGCCCCGGGCGCGCTACTTGACGCTCCCGGCGGTTCTTTCTCCGCTATCTGCTGCTTGCCGTCGCGGCAGGGTACGACACAAAACTACTCATCTACTCATTATTTGGGATGGTTGCCTGTCCTCATGCTCGTCCTGTTTAGGTTAAGTGGGAACTCTGCGGTGTTTCGAAGTTCGACCTGACAACATCGCGGCGCGACCGGATGAAGGATGCCCGATTCCTGCCTATGTCGGAGCGGCAAGAAAACAATTGACAGCATTCCATGCTATCGAGCTAACATGGTGGAGTATGTTGAAATTTCGTATATTGTAAGTGCGATAGTCAGGTAGTGTGTATTGAGTATATTGCGTTATGAGGCAATTTTTCGTTGGCTGGCTCACCACCGCCGACAGCAGCGCCAGTGCCAGGTAAGGCCATGTAAAACTGCTAAAATACCGCCATGCCTAAGCAATTCGACCCCCGCAAGCGCGCCGGCGCATCCGGCGCATCCAGGGCCGCGCCAGCGTCCGCTGTCGACCCCGATGCTGCCGCCGACGCGGTGCTGAATCTGACCGATCATTTCCTGATTGCCATGCCTGCCATGCTCGACCCCATCTTTGGCGGCAGCGTGGTTTATCTGTGCGAGCACAATGCCAACGGTGCGCTCGGCGTGGTCATCAACAAGCCGACTGACATGACGATGGACGTGCTGTTCGAGCGCATTGACCTGAAGCTGGAAATCACGCCGAATAACCGTTCGCCGGCGCCGGAGCCAGTGATGTTTGGTGGCCCGGTGCAAGTTGAGCGCGGCTTCGTGCTGCATTCACCGGTACAGCAGTTTTCATCCACCCTGGAAGTCAGTACGGAAGTTGCCCTGACTACCTCAAAGGATGTGCTGGAAGCGGTGGCGCATGGCGACGGGCCGCCGCGCATGCTGGTCAGCCTTGGTTGTTCCGGCTGGAGCGCCGGTCAACTGGAAGAAGAGTTGGGGCGCAACGGCTGGCTGACGGTACCCGCCGATCCCGCCATCATTTTCGAGCTACCGGTGAGTGAACGCTTTAATGCTGCGCTGCGACTACTGGGGATTGATCCGGTGATGCTGACCGCCGAGTCGGGGCGTGCCTGAGCCAGGACTTTCCACCGTTGTGGAAACCGTGCTCGGCTTTGATTTCGGCCTGAAGCGGATTGGTGTCGCGATTGGCAACTCTCTGCTGCAACAGGCGCAACCGCTGACCATCATCGAAGCCGCCACCAACACTGATAAATTCGCCGCGATTGCGGCTTTGCTAGCCGAGTGGCAGCCGGCACGCTGCGTCGTCGGCCTGCCGCTGCATCCCGACGGCGCACCGCATGCGATGAGCGAGCGTTGCCGTCGTTTCGCCAACCAGCTGCAGGGGCGTTTCAGGCTGCCGGTGCTGCTGGTAGACGAGCGCTACTCATCGGCGATACTGGCGCAGCGGCGCGGCGAGCGGATTGACGCCGAGGCTGCCGCCATCATTTTGCAACAATACTTCGATGATCATGCCCAATCCTGAACTCGATGCCGAACGGCTTTACGCACAACTCCTGGGCCAGGTGCAATCCAGCTTGGCGCAGGCAGATAATCTTGCCATCGTCGGCATCCGTTCTGGTGGCGCCTGGCTGGCGGAACGGCTGGCGGCGGCCTTGCAACTGAACGAACGGCTCGGCTTTATCGACGTCTCGTTCTACCGCGACGACTACGCGGAAAAAGGCTTGCCGGCGGAAGTCAAGCCGACCCAGATTCCGTTCGACGTCGAAGGTGCCACCATTCTGCTGGTGGACGATGTGCTGTACACCGGCCGTACCACGCGTGCGGCGATCAATGAACTGTTTGACTACGGCCGGCCGGCCAGGATCATGCTGGCGGCACTGGTCGATCGCGGCGAACGCGAACTGCCGATTGCCGCTGATTTCGTCGCCGCCACGATTACCCTCGAAGGGCCAGCGCAACAATTGGTCCTGCAACGTGCCGCCGACGGCCGCTTCTCCTTTACGGTGACCCATGCATAACCCGCAACTGAATAAAGACGGTGAATTGCAGCATTTATTGACGATCGAAGGCTTGCCGCGGGCGATCGTGACGCGCATTCTCGATACCGCCGCGTCGTTTGTCGGTCTTGGCGACCGCGAAGTGAAGAAGGTGCCATTGATGCGCGGCAAGAGTGTGTTCAATCTATTCTTTGAAAACTCGACACGCACCCGCACCACATTTGAAATCGCCTCCAAGCGCCTGTCGGCGGACGTCATCAATCTCAACATCTCGGCTTCCAGCGCCAGCAAGGGCGAATCGCTGCTCGACACCATCGATAACCTGGCAGCGATGCACGCCGACATGTTCGTGGTGCGCCATGCCGAATCCGGCGCACCGTATCTGATCGCCAAGCACCTGAACGACACCCGGCAAGCGCATGTGCATGTAGTCAATGCCGGCGACGGCCGCCATGCGCACCCAACCCAGGGCTTGCTGGACATGTATACGATTCGCCACTACAAGAAGGATTTTTCCAACCTCACGGTGGCAATCGTCGGCGATATCCTGCACAGCCGCGTGGCGCGTTCCGACATCCATGGTTTGACTACGCTCGGCGTGCCGGAAGTGCGCGTGATCGCCCCGCGCACGCTGCTGCCGAACGGTATGGAACAGATGGGCGTGCGGGTGTTCACCGATATCAATGAGGGACTGAAGGGCGTTGATGTCATCATCATGCTGCGTTTGCAAAACGAGCGCATGAGCGGCGCGCTGTTGCCGTCGGCACAGGAATATTTCAAGAGCTACGGCTTGACGCAGGAACGCCTGGCGCTGGCCAAGCCGGACGCGATCGTGATGCATCCGGGCCCGATGAACCGTGGAGTCGAGATCGACTCCGCAGTGGCGGACGGCGCGCAGGCGGTGATCTTGCCGCAGGTGACGTTCGGGATCGCGGTGCGGATGGCGGTGATGAGCATTGTGGCGGGAAATTAAACTCATGGTCGGATGGAGTGGATGGGGCGCGCACGCGTCGAACCGCTCTGTCTGCCACAAATTAAACCAAAATGAAAATCCACATTAAAAACGGCCGCTTGATCGACCCCGCCAACGGTATTGACGCTCATACCGACCTGTATCTGGCAGCCGGCAAGGTAGCGGCGATTGGTGCGGCGCCGGCCGGTTTCGTCGCCGCCCGCACCATCGACGCCAGCGGCTTGATCGTGGCGCCTGGACTGGTGGATTTGAGCGTACGCCTGCGCGAGCCGGGGTATGAATACAAGGCGACGCTGGAATCCGAGCTGCAGGCCGCGATGCAAGGCGGTGTCACCAGCCTGGTGTGCCCGCCCGACACGGACCCGGTGCTGGACGAACCGGGCCTGGTGGAAATGCTGAAGCATCGCGCCAAGACGCTGAACCAGGCGCACGTTTATCCCCTGGGGGCGCTGACCGCCGGACTCAAGGGACAGGCGCTGACTGAAATGGCGGAACTGGCGGAGGCTGGCTGCATCGGTTTCGCGCAGGCGGAGCATCCGATTCTGGATACCACCGTATTGCTGTCGGCGCTGCAGTATGCGCAGAGTTTTGGCTACACCGTATGGTTGCGCCCACAGGACCCGCATCTGGGCAGGCGTGGT
>Ga0079986_1152983_pt1 | contig 13704 bp, 7 predicted proteins | sample Hof3ISUMetaT_FD_73496 | JGI IMG/M metagenome (GOLD analysis project Ga0079986, IMG submission 73496) | Enriched soil aggregate microbial communities from Iowa State university to study microbial drivers of carbon cycling -... | ecosystem: Environmental > Terrestrial > Soil > Agricultural land... | reverse complement strand
CACGCAGTGGCCTGAGCATGGAAGACGCCTTACAGGAAGCGAAGCGCCTGGATGAAACTCGGCAGGTCTCGGGCTTTGACCAAACCGCCTTGGATCACGCGGCACGTCAGGGCTTTAACAATGGCGCGTTTGAAGACAGTGAAGAAGACACCGGCGTCATCGTCGAGGAGTTCTTTCCCACCAGTGAGACCGTGCACAGCCAAGCAGAACACCAACCGACAACGCCTGAAAAAACATCACTGGCCCAAAAGCTGGAATCTCAAGCCAGCCGGCACGCTAGACCCAGCGTCCAGTAACCGCGCGCCTCAATCCCCTCGTATTCGCACAGGAAGACCATCATGAAATATCAAAAGCTCATAGCCGGTGAAACGACCGGTACCTATGTCATGGAATCCCCTGTCACCGAAGCTGACATCCTGCAGATGGCGCAACAACTGGCGATGAGTCGTTTGTCGAGTGGCCGGGCATTGACTGAGTCAAAGCAGGTTTTCAGCCTCCTGCAAACACTGCTGCAGTACCACGAGCATGAAGTCTTTGCATTGCTGCTGCTCGATACCCAGCACCGGGTCATTGGTTTCCGAGAGTTATTCAGAGACACCCTAGACGTAGCCAGCGTGTACCCTAGGGAAGTGGTCAAGATCGCCCTGGAGCACAACGCTGCGGCCGTAATCCTGGTACATAACCATCCCTCCGGTGACCCGGAGCCCAGTCAAGCCGATCGCGCACTGACCACAACCCTCAAAAATGCTCTCAACATGATTGGCACCCAAATATTGGATCATGTCGTCGTGGGTAATGACGGCTGCGTATCGCTGGCAGAGCGGGGATATCTGTAGGGGCGCTGTGCCCTTGGAGACATGCGCTAGCCAAACCGCACCAGCAGGTCGCAACCGATACATCCGGGGCCAGAACCTACATCACCACGGCTCCAGGAGTTTTCCATGGCATTGATACGCTTCCTAATCGCACTTCTTACCTTCATCGGCGCACTGGCAAGCGCTTTTGCACTAGTGCTGGCGGTGATCCTGATTCTGCGATTTCCGCCGATATTGATCGCAGTCGGCATCGCCTGCCTGTTCTTCAGCTGGGTGCTCAAGCGCTTCCCCAAAATCGGATAAACGACATAAGGCAGACAGGAGGCTGAAGTGCCTCCTGTCTGCCTAAATGCTGTTATCTTTTTTTAGTCTGAACGGCTGAAAGCTTAGACCCTAGGCGAACTCAGCAGGTCTGCCCCGGCATCCCTTTTCAGCAACTTATACACCACCGTCAGGTAGATTCGGTGATCGGCTGAGACATGCCCCCGACCGCTCCCGTGACGCGGTGCGCTGCAGATCAATCTGGCCAAGTGCTTTCTGGAAATGGGAGCCGCTCAGCGCGAGCGTGTAGTGGGACGGAGCCTGAATGACAGGCGAGTCCATGACCGAAGGTGTCTGCGCCTCGTTCTGCCCGGCCTAGTGCTGTATCAGTCTGAAACGTGAAGATAACGATCTCGAGGTGCTCAGGGCGTGCCGGCCTCTGGTAAGGGCAGGGCCAGCATCACTAGTACCTCATCACCGAGAATTTGACTTTTTAATCTTCAACTAGCTCAAGCCAGGCAACAAGTCGTACTCGACCAGAACCGATACGCTGCGAGCGCGCCCAGGCTGGCATAAAACCAGCCGAGTCTTTTGAGGGTCAGAAGCATCTGGTGAACCGACAGTGGGGTGACTTTGAACAAGCGTTATATGTTGGCCTGAGCAGGTGCGTGAACGTTAACCAGGGTATAGCCGTGAATGAACTCCAAATACTGCCCCTGCTTGTGGGTGAATGTTTGTGCCGTTTGAATGGTGAGATCCGTTGTTGCGCTCCACGACGAAAGCCCCGCTTTGCGGGGCTTTTTTAATGTTCGCCAACTGAGAGAGGGCCTACCTAGAGGGCTCAAGAAGTTGAGACACCAGCTCCACTTTCGATGCAACTCTCCGTATTACAGCAACACTCGGAAATGCCTCTTGTCGGCGTCCGACGATTTGAGGATACGGTACTCCATGCCACTGGCAACGGCGATCTGCTGGGCGAAGTCCTTTTTGGCCTGCACCACGGCATCTTCGATTTGGTTGTCGGCCTTCACCTCGACGATGACGTACTTCAGGCTGCCATCCGGCTCTTCGCGCTGGAAGATGAAGTCCGGGTAGTAGCTACGCACGGTGCGCGAATCGGGGTCGATGTACTGGATGAAGAAGTCGGACTGGCCGTGGGTCAGCATCCCGGTGAAGTAGATCTTCTTCACCTGCTGCTCGCGCAGGAGATCCCAGAACAACCAATTCTCCGAACCGGAGTCGAAGCAGTAGGTATCGAGGTGGAAGCTCTTGGCGCGCTCCTCGTCCTTGATCTGTGCGTCGTGCATCCGCACGATCTTATCCTTGGCCGCCAACACCTCGTAGTAGCCATTGGCAGGCATCTTGATAAGATCGACCTCGTATTCGTCCTTCTTCTCATACTCGTCAAGATCAAACAGCAAACGGAACAGACGTGGGATGATCTCGTCGTAGAGCAGCTCGTTGAACTCGTTGGTTATGGCCACCAGTTCTTCGGTGCCTTCGCTGGTCGCGTCGAGCAGCTGCTCGATCTCCAAGGGGCTTCGGTTGAGATAGCGGGACACCTCGGCCACCAGCGATAGCTGGGAAAACGCACGCTTTTCCCGGCGCAAGGTCAGGTCGAAAGTTCGACTACCGGAGGCACGCGCCGCGTCGGCGGCAGTCAAGCCGTCTTGTTGCGTTTCGATCAGGCGGTACTTCTCGACCAGCGTATTCCAGTTTTCCTTATCGGTGCGGTCGAGGCCCAGCTTCTGGCCGGACACAATTGCCTTCTCACGCATCTGATAGAGCTTGCGCACGCGAACCAGTTTGATCTTGACCGGGGGCTCGATCACGCGGACTTCAACTCGCTCTTTGTCCTTGGCGACCTTTTGCAGCTCATCAGCGCTAATGCGGAAGTTCTGCTGCAGCTCGTCGTTGAGCGTGTTGAGGTTGTCGTCCGAGAGGAAGACGTGACCGGTATGCTGGGCCTCGCCGATAGCGCGCAAGCAGCGCATGGTGGCCTGCAGCACGAACACCTTGGACTTGGGTTCACGGAACAGCCCAACACCGAACAGCGAACGGCAGTTCCAGCCTTCACGGCCTTTGTTGACCAGAAGGATGAACTGCTTTTCCGAGCCTTCAGTGTCCAGTCGATTGAACTCGCGGATGTCGTCGTTGGTAGTGATTTTGCTATCACCCACGTTGACCAATATGCGCGAGATTGGGATGCCATACTTGAGTAGCGCACGCTCGACGGCGGGCTTCAGCTCTTCAGTCAGCTCCTCCACGGTGGCGGCGAAGAATGCCAGCTTGGGGAGCAAGCCTTCCGGACGCAGATCTCCAGACTCCTTCAGGAATTTCTCGATGGCGATGTCGACAAACTCGTCGGTACGAGTATTCGCGTAACCGTGCAGCGTGACCTTCTTGAGGAAACCTTTGTTGACGGCTTCCTTAAGGCCGTATGCGTAAACGACCTCGGGCAGTACTTCGCGCCCCACGTAAGGCGTGCCGGTGTAGTTGTAGCAGGCTACTACCCGAGTGCCCGCCGCGTTCAGACTGGCTGCCAGGATGTCAATGGTGGTGCGCAGGCTAGTGTCCGTGTCCTTCGCACCGACGCCCATGTCCTTGGCGAGCGTCTTGCCGAACGCGTGGTGTGCCTCGTCAACGTAGATGCCAAGTTGCTCCAGACGGCGGAGCTTTTCGAAGCGCTGGTTGGTAGTCAGCTCGCCTTCTTCCTCCACCTGGTCGAAGTTGTAGAGGTCGGAGGCATCGGCATAGACGCCAGTGGCAGATAGTGATTCGCCGGTGGCACCAAACAGCTTATCGACCGAGTTTTTTTCCTTGTGCTTACGCTTGAGGATGATCTTCTGCGTGTTGGAGACGATGATGTTGAATCGCGAACGATCCAGCGTGTCCAATGAGGTGCCCGCTTCTTCAAGGAAGTGAAAGCGCAGGTGTGTGGTCAGAAAGTTAACGTACTCCGGCGGCACCACGCGGGTCAGGTCAAAAGACTCGATCTCCTTCAGCGATTGCAACACCGTCTTATCCGGAGCGAACACCAGCGCGTTATGGCAGTACCGCGCGTCCTTCTCGAATTTGTTACCCAGCAAGAACTCGTAGAAGATGCAGGTCGCCATCAGGATAGTTTTACCGGTGCCCATCGTCAGAGCGAAGATGTAATTCGGGTAGGCGCGGGAGTTTTTGCGCATTGCCGCGAATACGGCCTTGTACTGATCCTGGGTAATCTTGTCGAAAAGGTCCACCTGGCCAGCACTGGCCGACACCACACCACCTTCGGCCCGATCCGCAAAACGGCCTTGTTTTTCGAACCACTGTTTGAAAATTTCCTCGACCTTAGCGTTACCGAGGAACTCCTTGAGGAAGACGTAAGTTTCCAGTGCTTCATACTGGGGCTGGCGCAGGAAAGCCCTGGGATTCTTCTCCGGGTTGTTGAAGTCAAGGAACTTGCGGGTGAGCTCCTTATAGTTCTGGCGAATCGCCCCTCGGTTAGCCTGGTAGAACTGCCAGAGGAACTGGAAAAAGGCGAAGTCGAGAGACGCGCTCACTGTTTTGGCTGCGCGTTTAGTCGCCATTGCTCACGCTCCCTTCCCACGACTCCGAGAGCAGATCGGTGATCTTCACGCGGATGGTGCCCGCGTCCTCGGGCACCTTGTACGCGCCACTGACCATCTCGCTTTTGCTGGGGATATCCACCACTGCCGGTTGTAGCACCGCACCGTCGTAGTTCCAGTCGATCAAAACGGATTCGACCAGCTCCTTCCAGTCCTCGACCGACTCTTTCTGCAGTGAGAGCTTCTGCAGAAGGTTCATCGGGTAGAAGCGCTCGACAATCAGCTCGCCCTTGTTGATGGACACCTTGGCCTGCGAATCACGCTTGAACTCCAAATCGGCTTTATCCCGCAGGATGTCCACCACTTCCACGTCGACCTTGAAGGGCTTGGCAGCAAGTTCCAGTTGCGCTGCCAAGTCCGGCTCATGTCCCATGCAGACGAGGGTAATCTTCTCGACCGGACGATTTGGGGACTCGTTCTGCTTGCGTTCCCACGCCTTGTAATCGAAGCCTGCGATCAGCTCGTTCAGGTCGGCGCGCGTGGCGATGCGGTTAACGGGCATTATCTTGACCATGCGCCCATCTTTCTCACCGTCGAACACAGTGCTGAATTCCAACTTCTGTACTTCCAAAGCTTCGATCAGCAGTTCCTTGGCTTGAACTGGATTACGGAAGATATCGTAGTGGTTGACATTAAGTATCTCAAAACCTGCACCTCCTTTTACTCCCGACGCAACTTTCAATAATCTTTGAACTGCTGTTTGTATCGCACCCAGATTTATGTCTGCTCCGATGAATCGCCGCCCGATCTTCATCGATGCAGCCTGCGTTGTGCCCGACCCCATAAACGCATCTAGAACCAGTCCACCTTCTAGGCAGCCGGTTTCTATAATTCTTCGGATAAGAGCCTCCGGTTTCTGCGTTGGATAGTTTTCTCGTTCCAGGGCTTGTGAATTAACAGGCTGAATGTCATCCCAAACCGTAGTCAATGGCTGACCTTCCAGCTCATCCAAATATCGCTTGTATCGGGCAACCCCAGACGATGTGTATGCAAGCAACCCAGCGTCATGAAGTGCTTGCATTTTCTCCTTAGTGACACGCCAAACTCGAGTTACTCCGTTCCACTCATATCGAAGATTTGGGCGGTCCGGGTTAGGATTGTTCATATTGTCGAGGGTGTACTTGCGGCCATCGCCGTCATCCTGATTGAACCTTGCAACATACTCCTCGGAGTATTCAAGACGGGGTGGAGCCCAATTGGTCGCCGCACCTTTGGCATAGCAATAAATTGTGTCATGAGCTGTGCTGAGCCCCATCTTAACGTTACCTCGGGCAGCAGCTCGTTTCCAGATGACCTCAGATACAAATCGATCGGAGCCAAATACCTCATCAAGCAAGCATCGAAGGTGGTGGCTCTTATGCACGTCACAATGCAGCCAAATTGTTCCGCTTTCAGCTAACAATTCACGCAGGATAACCAACCGCTCATACATGAATTGCAAATAGTCATCATTTAACCAAATGTCACGATACTGCTTTTCCTCGAAAGCAGATACGCCTGAGTCAACTCGCTTGCCCTTAAGTGAGATAGTTTTATTGTAGTCAACGCGGGAATCAAACGGAGGATCTATGTAGATGAGATCCACCTTTCCCCTAAACTCCTTCAGTAAATGACTCATAACCTGGAGGTTGTCTCCCCAGTAAATCTTATTGCGCCAGCCGCCCACTTCCTCGCCGTGGACCTCTTTCAACTGCGCCGGGTAATACTGAGTCGAGGTGAATGGGCGCTTGCCGCGCCAATTGAGCATGGGGTAGCCCTTGATCGGCTCGAACTCATACTTCTCGACGTTGGTGGTGCCGCCATTGGGCGTGGCTAGTTGCAAGCTTTCCTGCGCGGACATGGTTGTGCTCATTCGTCGTTTTTCCTGAATTTCCAATTCTTGTTGTCGCAGTAGGCGCGCATGTCGCAGCTCTGGCACAGCTTGGCCGGGCGTGCGGCGATGGCATAGTCCTGCCGCTCGATACGCGCGACAATATCGTCGAAGCGTGCGATGGTTCTGCCGATGGCGCGCTCGTCCTTGGTGAAGGATACATAAGGGTTACCGCCGTCTTCGCCGGTGTAGTACAGATGCATCCGGCTGACCTTCTGGCCAGTGCGCTCTTCCACCAGGTGGGCGTACACCTCTAACTGGTGCTGGTACTTGCGCAGGCGATCCCGATCCTTCTCCATGTCGGGCTTCTTCTCTGACTTAAAGTCGATGATCTCGACTGTGTCGTGTTCGCCCCGGATCAGGTCGACGCTGCCCTTTAAGATGTACTGATCCTTGATAAGCGAGATCTCAACCTCAGCCTCCTTGATGCGATCCCAGTGGCCGTTCTCGCGCTCGTAGTAGCGCAACACGTGCAGTAGCGCCGCCTGTTGCGAGGAAGGCGCGAGGTAGACGCGCTCCTTTTTGGAGAGCATGGCGTAGTTGATCGAAAACCAGCCCTTGATGGCGTCGAAGGAAAGGCTGCCTTCCTCGCCGCGCAACACGACTTTATGGATGTCCTCAATGGTCTGATGCACTAGCGTACCGAAGAGCATCGGGCTTTCGCGGATGGGCGTGAACTCAAGCTCCTTGAAGAAACGGTACTGCTCGGCGCAGTTCTCGAACACCGTGATGTGCGAGGTGAAAGAGTATTCGCGCTTGAGGTTGATCTGCTTGACGGCATCGAAGGTCAGCGTCGACAAATCAACATCACTCCAGCTGGGTAGCTCGTAGAACAGCCGCTCGAAGTATTTGGACGGTGACTTGCCGCGTCCCTGTTTTTCCTGCGCAGCCAGCACCAATAGGTTCTGTGCACGAGAAAAGGCGGTGTAGAAAAGCCGCCAGAAGTCGAAGTTCTTGATGTGATCGAGCGGCTCGAAGCGCTCCTTGGAAAGGTAGCCGCCGTCTTCCAGTAGCACATCAAGCGCGCTGTACTGCTTGCGCGGCACCGCCTCCAGCGAGCCGCACACCACCACCGGAAACTCAAGCCCTTTGGACTGGTGGATGGTCAGGAACGAGACGCACCCCTTGGGCGCGTACTCGGCCTCATCCTCATATTCGCCAATGCCGCCGTCCTGCAGGAAGCGCAGGAACTGGTTGAACAGGTCGCGCAGATTTTTTTCCAAGAACTCCATGTTGAGCACGCTGACGTAGTGCAGGTATTCGAACTTGGTCAGCAGCTTGGAGAAGGTGCCGAGGTTACGGGCGGCACGCCCTTTGTCCACGCCTTGCACGGCCTCCTCAGTAAGGAAACGCGAGAACAGTGGGAACTGCAGCAACTGGTAGAACAGGCCAGAGAAGGCGTAGTCGGTGTTCTGCGTGAGCACAGCGTGGCGCTTGGCCAACGGGCGTGCCCAGTCCAGCATCGCCTTGTTCTCCGGTTTGCGCAGCTCGTCGACGAAGGCCTTAAAGCACTGGTGGTCGTAGTAGTCCCAGATGGGTAGCGTGACGCCTTCGGCCCACGCCCGCACCTTGGGAAACTGAGGGAACAGGAAGATCAGCGCTCCGATCATCAGCCGGATCTCCTCGCGCTCGAAGAACATGTTCGAGCGGGGCGAGAAAACGGGCACTCCCTGCGCTTCGAGAAAACGCGCCAGCGCCACGACCTTGTCGTTCTTGACCGAGCGAAACAGGAAGGCGACCTGATTCCAGTCCAAGATTTGGCCGGAGCTCTTCAACCCGTTGAGGAACGCCAGTACCTCGGCGTGCCAATTGGTGACGTCGCCGTTGTCGTCCCTGGCGGTCAGTCGCACCGCCGTGGGAAGCTCGGGGAAGTCATCCTCGCGCGGGACGATCTGCTTGGCGAAGCGGAACACCCGAGTGCCGTCGTCCCAAACCTGCTCCTTCATCCACTCGTTGTAAAAACGGATGATGTCCGGGTGGGAGCGGTAGTTGACGGTGAGCTTGACCTGCTTGCACTGACCGTCGTTGAACAGCGCCGGGAACTCCAGAATGTTGCGGATCGTGGCCCCGCGAAAGCGGTACAAGCCCTGGTCGTCGTCGCCCACCACGCACAGATTGCGCCGCTGGCCCGCGAGCAGCAGCAGGATGCGTTCCTGAATGGTGTTGGTGTCCTGGTACTCATCCACCATCAGGTGGGTGAGCTTGTCGCGCAGTTGCGCCAGCACCTCGGGGCGCTGTTCTAGCAGTTTCAGCGCCTCATACTGGATACCAGAAAAGTCCAGCGAGTTGTGTTCGTGCAGCAGCTCCTGGTACTTGGCGAAGCAGGTAGCCAGAGCGCGGATTTCCACTTCCGGTGCCGCCGCGAGCGTGGCCACACCAAGCGCCTCCTCGCTGACCTTGTTGAGCCACTTGAGCAGGTTCTCCGACTGCGCCCAGCGGCCCGTCTGGTCATGGCCCATGACAAGCTGGGCGTCTGGTAGCTCGCGGAAGTCTTTGATGTGCTGGTAGAGGAAGTACTGCTGATCGAACTGGTCGAACAGTGTGAAGCTGCGCCTGAGCCGGGTGAACTCGCGGTAATCCTCCAAGAGCCGAAGGCAGATAGAGTGGAAGGTGCCGAGGTACATCTCGTTCAGGTTGAACTGGATGTTCAGATCGGCCAGCCGATTGGAGATGCGGGTAGTGAGCTCGCGCGCGGCCTTGTCGGTGAAGGTGACGACCAACAGCGACTCGGGGGCGACCCCCTTGTGGGTGATGAGATAGACGATGCGCTCTACTAGCGTGAAGGTCTTGCCCGACCCGGGCCCGGCAATGATGAGCACCGGGCCATCAGTGGCCAGAATAGCTTCAAGCTGTTCTGGGTTGGCCTTGGACTGGAGGGCGCTGGCGTTGGAGATCATTCAGCCCCCTCGTCATCATCCGCTGTCGCTTTGCCGACGAGGCTAGCAATCCACTTGTCCAGATCGCTGCGCCGAAAGCGCCAAGTGCCACCGAGCTTGAATGCCGGGAGCTTACCGCTGGCGGCCAAGCGATAGACCGTGCGCTTACCTGCCTTCAAAAAGGCAGCAACCTCGTCAATCGTGAGGATCTCGTCTGGCTGGACGCTCATCGGCTTTCCCATTTCATTTACAGAGTGCTTGGTTTACTGCGCGCATCTTGTCATTTTATTTCCCGACTGTGCAGACTTGTACAAACTTGGCATCGGAAAAGATGCCTGACCGAGAGGGAACAGTGGTGGCATCGAACTACGAAGCAATTTGCGAGGAGAATCGGGAGAGCTATGGCACCAAGGGCGCTCAAAAGTCCGGGAAGCTGGCCGCTGGGCTGTACGACGACCGCACGCACTTCATCTTTGAACTGCTGCAAAACGCCGAGGACGCCCTCAGCAGGCGCGGAGACTGGCAAGGGTCGCGCAAGGTTGCCTTCACTCTAAATTCGACCCACCTGACACTCTCTCACTTCGGCAAGCCATTCGACGAGGCTGACGTCCGAAGCGTCTGCGACATTGCCGAGAGCACCAAGAACGAGTCCTCGATTGGCCGCTTTGGCCTTGGCTTCAAGTCGGTCTACACCGTCACCGATTTTCCGGAGATTCACTCTGGCGATGAAGACTTTGCCATTGAGAACTACGTCTTTCCCAAGCGAATGGCGCGCTTAGCGCGTGCAGCGGACGAGACGCAGATCATCTTGCCCCTGAAACCCGCGGACACCAGCGCAGCCCAGGACATCACGGCAGGGTTTCGTCACTTGGGCCCGGGCGCGCTGCTCTTCCTGCGTCACATCGAAGAAATCAACTGGAGCGTCGAAGGAGGAGCTTCCGGGTTCTACCTGCGCAACAGCCCCGAGATGCTTGGGCCAAATGTTAAGCGCATCACGGTGATCGGCAACGAGGATGATCGCCCCGAAGTCGATCAGAACTGGTTGGTGTTCCATCGCGACGTGTTTTCTGCCGAGCAGCAAAAGGTCGGACGAGTGGAAATCGCCTTCTCGCTGGTCGCTGTGAAGGACGCTCCTGGTCGATGGGCTGTGCAGCCACTGGCCAAGTCACCATTGGTGGTGTTCTTCCCGACCGTGGTTGAGAGCCACCTTGGCTTTCTCGTGCAGGGGCCGTACCGCACCACGCCCAGCCGCGACAACATCCCGCCCGGAGAGCATTGGAATCAGCATCTGGTCAAGGAAACGTCCAACTTGCTGGTCGAAGCGATGCGCTGGATGCGGGACAAAGCGATGCTGGATGTCTCGGCGCTTCGGTGTCTACCACTTGACCGCGAGAAGTTCCCACAAGATTCGCGGTTCGCGCCGATGTTCGATACCGTCCAGCAGGCATTCCAGGAGGAGGCGCTGCTTCCGACCTTCGACGGCAGGCATGTCACCGCCCATCAGGCCAAGCTGGCGCGCACGCAAGAGTTGCGGGAGCTGTTCAGCCCGGAACAGGTTGCGGCGCTGTTTGACTCGGAGGTCGCCGCTTGGTTGTCTGGCGACATCACTCAGGACAAGGCACCCGAGATTCGCCAGTACCTGATGCGCGAACTCGACATCGACGAGATCACACCGACAAAGCTGGTACCGAGCCTGAGCAAATCATTCCTTGAGGCTCAACCTGATGAGTGGGTATTGCGGCTGTACGAATTCCTGAGCGGCCAGGAGAAGGCCCTGCGTCGCCACCTCGACACCGTTCCGCTCATCCGCCTTGATGATGGAAGCCACGTTGTCGCCCGCGAGAACGGGAAAGCCAAGGCATTCTTGCCAAGCGCCATTGCCACAAGCTTCCCTACGATGCGCCGCGCGGTGTGCGAGACACCCGAGGCGCGCCTGTTCCTCAGTTCTCTAGGCATCACCGAACCTGACCCGGTGGATGACGTGATCTGGAACCTCCTCCCGAAATACCAGCTGGAAGAAGTGGATGTGGGCGGCGATGCCTACGCTGCTGACATTGAGCGCATCCGTATTGCCTTCAGCACCGATTCGGCCAGCCAGAAGGAAAAACTCCGTTCAGCCCTGCGTGATACCAGCTTTGTAATGGTGGTCGACACCGGCGATGGCAAATCGTACGTTGCCAAGCCCGAAGACATCTACATCGCCACCGACCGCCTGCAGCAACTATTCGCCGGCGTGCCGGACATCCTGATCGTCGACAACGAATACGACTGCTTGCGCGGTGAAGACATCCGCGATCTGCTAGTGTCTTGTGGCGCAAGCCGCTACCTCATTTCGCAAGCAACACCATCAGGGCTGGGGCATTCCGAGAAGGAGCAGATTCGCCGTCAGGCAGGCCTTGAGCGCGCGAGCTGGGAAAGCCAGCCAGAAGACTTCACTCTTCGCGGGTTGACACAGCTGCTGGAGTTGTTGCCCACACTGAAACCCGAGGAGGCAGCAGCCAAAGTGAAGGTGCTGTGGGAGGCATTAGCTGACCTTGAGGCGCGTGGCACTGCCGCCTTCTACGGATCCTACAAATGGGGCTATTCCCACGAGACAAAGACTGCCCGATTCGATGCCACCTTCGTCCGGACGCTCAATCAGGTCGCCTGGGTGCCGAACGCCGACGGCGAGCTAGTACCTCCGGGGCTCGTGGTGTTCGACACCCTTGGCTGGAAGCCAAATCCCTTCCTGCTGACCAAGATCACCTTCAAACCGCCGATCATCGATCAGTTGGCGAAGGAGGCAGGCATCGATCCGGCGATTCTCGATCTACTACGAAGAGACCCCGCTATCGTCGCTGAACTGGTATATCGGTTGAGCGCTAGTTCAACACCGGAGCCCGAACCATCGATAGCCCCCGAACCGGAGGCCGACGAGTCATCCGACGGCGACGTGTACGACGATGCGAAAGACCTGTACGGCGACGACATGCCAGATATTCCGCCCGGCACACCTGATCCCGATGGTGGTTACGGCGCGGGACGCGGCGGCCAAGGCCGTACTGGTACCGGCACACCGCGAAGCAACGGCCAAGGCAATGGAGGCGCAAATGGTGTCTCAGGTGACCACGGCGCGTCTGGCGGTAAAGGAAGTGGGAATGGCGGTAGTTATGGTAAGAGGACGCCCGGCCAGACCGGGGCACGTCCCTTCATTTCCTACATCGGTGCACATCCGGATGACGATGGCCCAGACCCCGATGACCTCGATCAGGCGGCGCGAATGCAGATCGAAGGGCACGCCATCGACCTAATCATTCGCCTTGAGCCGAAATTGTGCCGCACAAAGGACGGTAACCCCGGTTTTGACCTTTTCGAGGCCGACAGCACTGGCAGGCCGATTCGATGGGTAGAAGTGAAGTCGATGACCGGCAGCCTACGGGATCGGCCCGTGGGGTTGTCACACACGCAATTCGACTGTGCACGTGAAAAAGGCGATGCGTATTGGTTGTACGTGGTCGAGCACGCGACCGATTCAGCACAAGCGCGCGTGCTCCGAATTCAGAACCCCGTCGCTCACGCCAAGACGTTCACGTTCGATCGGGGGTGGAGCGAAATCGCTCAAACGGGACTTCCAACTTAAACGCTTCAAGATTGGGTATGCGGGGCAGCGACTGAGCTTAAGTGCACTTTCTGTTCCGTTGCCCCTCAAACCCCATTTTCTGACGCTACGGCGTCCACCTCTACGACCTCAACCTGACAGACAGAGCGCTTAGCGTACGAAAATTTCCGTTTTCTCTTTTCGCCCCACAGAGGTTATGTCGGTACTGTATGAAACCAACGGTCCATGGGGTCGCGGCATTCTGCGGTGGCAAGCTCCCATCGAGTCTAGAGTGGGCGATGCGGCGCAACCTCTTGAGCCAGAGTTACACGACTAAACTCGAGCAATTATGGCGCATCAACTGTTCATAGCCGGCTGGACAAGTCAGAGCCAGCACGATGGTGCTGAGGTTCTGACCTTTGAATTTTCAAGCAGTTGCTCAGCGAATACGACCAGTGCGATAGGTTCTCGCCCCAGCCGGTTTCATGCGCAGATATTGGTCGTCCTTGATGAGATAACTCACGGCCTTGATGGACTTTCGACATGCCTCGTTGTCAGCTCGCTTGATCACCCCGATTCCAAGCTCGTCACCATAGCGGTCCTTGTCATCGTTGCAGCTGAAAAAGTAACCCTGGCCACGAGTGATCTGTTCCCACAACTCACCGACCTTTCTCGCCTTAGCGAAATCGCTGCG
>Ga0079986_1022357_pt1 | contig 14485 bp, 9 predicted proteins | sample Hof3ISUMetaT_FD_73496 | JGI IMG/M metagenome (GOLD analysis project Ga0079986, IMG submission 73496) | Enriched soil aggregate microbial communities from Iowa State university to study microbial drivers of carbon cycling -... | ecosystem: Environmental > Terrestrial > Soil > Agricultural land... | reverse complement strand
ATTACCCGTTATATAGATATTCTTTCCGAATCTAAGATGAGCTCCACCTCACGTGAGGACAGGAGTTCACCATGACAAGCCCCAATACTCTAAAACCCGGTATCAGACCGTTCAGCCATTTGCAGCATCCGCGCGAAGTCATCCGCCAGTTCACCCCCAACTGGTTCGCCGCCACCATGGGCACCGGAGTGCTGGCCCTGGCGCTGATGCAATTGCCCGTTGCCAGTCCAGTGCTGCACGCCATCGCCGAAGCTCTTTGGCTGTTCAATATTCTTCTGTTTCTGTTGTTCGCGGCGTTGTACGCGGCGCGCTGGGCGATGTTTTTCGAAGAAGCACGGCGGATTTTCGGCCACTCAACGGTTTCGATGTTTTTCGGCACCATTCCCATGGGCCTGGCGACCATCATCAACGGCTTTCTACTGTTCGGCTTGCCGCGCTGGGGCGAGGGCGTGATTCAGCTGGCGGAGGCCTTGTGGTGGCTGGATGTGGCGATGTCCGTGGCCTGCGGGGTGCTGATTCCGTTCCTGATGTTCACTCGCCAGGAACACAGCATCGACCAGATGACCGCGGTATGGCTGCTGCCGGTCGTGGCGGCAGAGGTGGCGGCCGCCAGCGGTGGCTTGCTGGCGCCGCACCTGGCCGATGCCCATGGGCAACTGGTGGTGTTGGTCACCAGCTACGTACTCTGGGCCTTTTCCCTGCCGGTGGCGTTCAGCATCCTGGTGATTCTGCTGCTGCGCATGGCGCTGCATAAACTGCCCCACGAGAACATGGCGGCCTCGAGCTGGCTGGCGCTCGGGCCGATTGGTACCGGCGCACTGGGCATGTTGCTGCTGGGTGCCGATGCGCCGGCAATCTTTGCCGCCAACGGTTTGCCGGGTGTCGGCGAAATCGCTGCCGGGCTGGGCCTGGTCGCCGGGATCACGCTATGGGGCCTTGGCCTGTGGTGGATGCTGATGGCCATGCTGATCACCCTGCGTTATCTGCGCGCCGGCATTCCCTTCAATCTCGGCTGGTGGGGTTTCACCTTTCCGTTGGGCGTCTATTCTCTGGCGACGTTGAAACTGGCCAGCGCGCTGCAGCTGACGTTTTTCAGTGTCTTTGGCTGTGTGCTGGTGAGCCTGCTGATCGTGATGTGGCTGATCGTCGCCAAGCGTACGGTGCAAGGCGCCTGGCGCGGTGAACTGTTTGTCTCGCCGTGCATTGCAGGATTGAAGAAATAACCGGCAAAGATTAGGTAATGTGTGGCCTGGATCGACGTGCGACATTCCAATGACGGTATCCACGCCACTCGTTACCCACTCACAAGCTTCAGGGACACATGGAAGATGAGTCACCCTTCACAGTTCACCTTGCTGCGCACCCGGCGTTTCCTGCCGTTCTTCGTGACCCAGTCCCTCGGGGCGTTCAACGACAACCTATTCAAGCAGTCGTTGATCCTCGCCATCCTCTACAAGCTGGCGATCGAAGGTGACCGTTCGATCTGGGTCAACCTGTGCGCGCTGCTGTTCATCCTGCCGTTTTTCCTGTTCTCGGCGCTGGCCGGGCAGTTTGGCGAGAAGTTCGCCAAGGACGCGCTGATCCGCCTGATCAAGCTCGGGGAAATCGTCATCATGGCGGTGGGTGCGGTGGGCTTCCTGTTCGATCACCTGGCGCTGATGCTGCTGGCGCTATTCGCCATGGGCACGCACTCGGCGCTGTTCGGGCCGGTGAAATACTCGATCCTGCCCCAGGCCCTGCGTGAAGACGAGTTGGTGGGTGGCAACGGCCTGGTGGAAATGGGCACTTTCCTGGCCATCCTTGCCGGCACCATCGGCGCCGGCATCATGATGTCGTCCAGTCATTACGCGCCGGTGGTGTCCACCGCGATCATCGCCATCGCCGTGCTCGGTTACCTGGCCAGTCGCGGCATTCCGAGGGCCGCCGCGGCCTCGCCGCAAATGCGCCTGAACTGGAACATTTTCAGCCAGTCCTGGGCCACCCTGAAGCTGGGCCTCGGACAGACCCCGGCGGTATCGCGTTCGATTGTCGGCAACTCATGGTTCTGGTTTGTCGGGGCGATCTACCTGACGCAGATCCCGGCCTATGCCAAGGAATGGATGCACGGTGACGAAACCGTGGTGACCCTGATCCTGACGGTGTTCTCGGTGGGCATTGCCGTGGGCTCGATGCTTTGCGAAAAACTCTCCGGGCGCAAAGTCGAAATCGGCCTGGTGCCGTTCGGCTCATTCGGGCTGACGGTGTTTGGCTTGTTGCTGTGGTGGCATTCCGGCGGGATTCCCGACAGCGCCGTGGGCCATGACTGGTTGGAGATCCTCGGTTTCGGCCATGCCTGGCTGGTGTTGCTCGACATCCTCGGCCTGGGCGTGTTCGGCGGCTTCTACATCGTGCCGCTGTATGCCCTGATCCAGTCGCGCACCGCCGAGAACGAGCGGGCGCGGGTAATCGCTGCCAACAACATTCTCAACGCGCTGTTCATGGTGGTGTCGGCGATCGTCTCGATCGTCCTGCTGAGCCTGGTCAAGTTGTCGATCCCGCAGTTGTTCCTGGTGGTGTCGTTGCTCAACATCGGCGTCAACGCCTACATCTTCAAGATCGTGCCAGAGTTCACCATGCGTTTCCTGATCTGGCTGCTCAGCCATTCCATGTACCGCGTGGAGCATCGCAACCTGGACATGATTCCCGACGAAGGGGCGGCGTTGCTGGTATGCAACCACGTGTCGTTCGTCGATGCCTTGCTGATTGGCGGTGCGGTGCGTCGGCCGATCCGCTTCGTGATGTACTACAAGATCTACAACTTGCCGGTGCTCAACTTCATCTTTCGCACCGCGGGGACGATTCCGATCGCGGGCCGCCAGGAAGACATCCAGATCTATGAAAAGGCCTTCACGCGCATCGCGCAATACCTGAAGAACGGAGAGTTGGTGTGCATCTTCCCCGAGGGCAAGTTGACCGCCGATGGCGAGATCAGCGAGTTCAAGGGCGGGCTCACGCGCATTCTCGAAGAAACCCCGGTGCCGGTCATTCCCCTGGCATTGCAGGGGTTGTGGGGAAGCTTCTTCAGTCGCGACCCGGGCAAAGGCCTGTTTCGTCGGTTGTGGTCGCGGGTGACCCTGGTGGCGGGTCCGGTCGTTGCCGTGGAAGCGGCGCAGCCGGCCAGGCTGCAGGCCATGGTGGGTGAGTTGCGCGGGGCAGTGCGCTAATCCGGTCTACCGGGAGCCATAGTGTTAACCCCTGTAGGAGCGAGCATGCTCGCGATGAACCTGAGAACACCGCGGGGTGTCAGGTGCCCAGCGTCACGTTGACGACCATCGTCGGAACGCCGCCCGGAGCCTGCTCGCTCCTACAGGGATCGCCGCCATCGGCCATCTGGGTTGTGCCGGGCTATCACCCCGCCATCGTCAGCCGGTTACGCCCCTCGCGCTTGGCGACGTACAGTGCGCTGTCCGCCCTGCGCAACAGGCTCTCGGCGGATTCTCCGGGCAGCAGGGTCGAGCAGCCGAGGCTGACGGTCAGCTCAACCGTACGGCCAGCGGCCGGGTAATCCTCGGTCTGGGCTGCGCACCGCAGGCGTTCGCCGACCAGCGCCGCCGCTTCTCGACTGGTGTTGGACAGCAGGATCAAAAATTCTTCGCCACCGTAGCGGAACACCATGTCGACGTTGCGCAACTGATTCTTGATCGAGGCGGCCACCGCCTTGAGCACGTCGTCACCGGCGCCATGCCCATGGGTGTCGTTGATCTGCTTGAAGTGATCGATGTCCAGCATCAACAAGGACAAGGGCTGCATATGCCGTCGCGCCAGTTCGATTTCCCGCTGGAGCGTCTGGTCCATGGCGATGCGGTTGCCGGTTTCGGTCAGTGGATCACGCAGCGCACTTTGGGTGGCGGCGCGGTACAGCAGGCTATTGCGCATCGGGAATAGCAACGCGGCCAGCAATGACTCGAGGTTGCCCTGTTCCTGCTCGCTGAAGCGCTGGTTGCGGCGAAAGGTCAGCTCGCCCAGGTGTTCGCCTTCGTGGCTCAGGCTGTAGCTGATCGAGTGGTGGCCCCGCTGGCCGAATTCCAGGCGCAAGTCACTGCTCTTGTGCTGGTAGCAAAAGGCATCGAGCGGCACCAGTCGCTGGATTTCGCGATAGAACAGCCCGAGTATGCGTTGCGGTTCAAGGCTGGTTTGCAGTTGCATGTTCAATTGCTGGCGCAATTGCGCGAGGTTAACGGGCCGCTGCAGGATCGGAGGCTGCTGACCAAAACCCAGGCGTTGCAATTTGGCGCTATCGAAGTCAATTGCGTTGGTCTGGGAGGGTGATTTCATATGGCGTGCGCCCTTGAGCAGTAAGGCTGTCTTACAAGCTGGGTGCGAGCGGCTCTAGGCTGCGCGTCATACTGGTCCGTCAGCCCCGTAGGACATTTCGTACAAGCTTAATCTGCTTTCTCGCAGATTAGTAATGGGCATTTTGGCCTGGCACCGACTGGTTTCCCGCAGCAAGTTCGGGAAAAAACAGAGCGAAAGTCGTGCCATTGACGTTTATCTAGAAAAAATCGTTTTTTATCAATTGGTTATGATCCAGCTAATGTGATTCTGGAAAAATTGCGACGGTTGTTTGACGAGTGTTGTGCCCCCGGCGGCAGGCCGCGTCGGTAAGCCGACGCGGCCTATAAGCGACGGACGGTGTTACTGGGCGTTGAACGCCTGACCGTTGATGCCCGTGCTGTCCGGGCCCATCAGGTAGAGGTAGACCGGCATGATCTCTTCGGGAGTCGGGTTGTTCAGCGGGTTTTCACCTGGATACGCCTGGGCGCGCATGCTGGTACGCGTGGCTCCCGGGTTGATGCTGTTGGAGCGCACTGGCGCCACGCTGTCGACTTCGTCGGCCAGGGTTTGCATCAGGCCTTCGGTGGCGAATTTCGAGACGCCGTAAGCGCCCCAGTAAGCGCGGCCCTTGCGCCCGACGCTGCTGGACGTGAACACCACCGAGGCATCCTGGGACAGCTTGAGCAGAGGCAGCAGGGTGCTGGTCAGCATGAACATGGCGTTGACGTTCACCTGCATGACGCGCATGAAGTTTTCGCCGGACAGCTGTTCGATCGGGGTGCGCGGACCGATGATCGACGCGTTGTGCAGCAAGCCGTCCAGGTGGCCGAATTCGCTTTCGATCATCGCAGCCAGCTCATCGTATTGATGGGGCAGGGCGGTTTCGAGGTTGAACGGGATCACGGCCGGTTGCGGATGACCGGCGGCTTCGATCTCGTCGTAGACCTGGGTCAGGTTGGCTTCGGTCTTGCCCAGCAACAGGACGGTGGCACCGTGGGCAGCATAGGTTTTGGCGGCGGCCGCACCAATGCCACGGCCGGCGCCCGTGACCAGGATGACCCGGCCTTTGAGCAGATCGGGGCGGGCGGAGTAATCAAACATAAAAAACCTCACGAAAACAGACGACAGATCGCGGCGCGGCCATTCGCGGGCTTGCCCGCGAAGGCGTCAGCATTCACGCCGTATTCCAAAAATCAGGAACCGGCTCTCAGCAGCTACACAAAGCGCTATCCAGAACCTTGCGCAACTCCAGCGGATGATCGACCACCACGTCCGCGCCCCAATGCCGCGGATTGTCGTCCGGGTGGATGTAGCCGAAGGTTACGGCTGCCGTCCGGGTGCCGGCATCGCGCCCCGATTCGATATCGCGCAGGTCATCGCCCACGAACAGCACGCTGGCCGGGTCGAGGTCAAGCATCTTGCAGGCGAGGATCAACGGCTCCGGGTCGGGCTTGCTGTTTTTCACGTGATCCGGGCAAATCAGCAGTGCCGAACGCTCGGCCAGCCCCAATTGCTGCATGATCGGCTCGGCGAAACGTACCGGCTTGTTGGTGACCACGCCCCAGATCAGGTTGGCCTTCTCGATGTCGGCCAGCAGTTCGCCCATGCCGTCGAACAGCTTGCTGTGAACCGCGCAGCCCACCAGGTAGCGCTCGAGGAACTCCTGGCGCAATGCCTCGAAACCTGGCGATTCCGGGTCCATGGCGAAGGTCACCGCGACCATCGCCTTGGCACCGCCGGAAATTTCATCGCGGATGTGCTTGTCGTTGATCGGCGGCAAACCACGGTCGGCACGCATCGCCTGGCAAATCGCAATGAAGTCCGGCGCGGTGTCGAGCAGGGTGCCGTCCATGTCGAAAAGAACTGCTCTGATACGCATCGGCTTACTCCTCGCGCAGGGTCTGGATCATGTAGTTGACGTCCACGTCGGCCGCCAGTTTGTAATGCTTGGTCAACGGGTTGTAGGTCAGGCCGATGATGTCCTTGACGGTCAGGCCGGCCATGCGGCTCCAGGCACCGAGCTCGGAAGGGCGGATGAATTTCTTGAAGTCGTGGGTGCCGCGCGGCAACAGCTTCATGATGTATTCGGCGCCGACGATGGCGAACAGGTACGCCTTCGGATTGCGGTTGATGGTGGAGAAGAACACCTGGCCGCCCGGCTTGACCATGCGGAAACAGGCGCGGATCACCGAAGACGGGTCCGGCACGTGCTCGAGCATTTCCAGGCAGGTGACCACGTCGAACTGCTCCGGCATTTCTTCGGCCAGGGCTTCGGCGGTGATCTGCCGGTATTCGACGTTCACGCCCGATTCCAGCTGATGCAATTGTGCGACCGCCAGTGGCGCTTCACCCATGTCGATGCCGGTCACGGTCGCGCCGCGCTGGGCCATGGCTTCACTGAGGATGCCGCCGCCGCAACCGACGTCGAGGACTTTCTTGCCGGCCAGGTTGACGCGCTCGTCAATCCAGTTGACGCGCAGTGGATTGATGTCGTGCAGCGGTTTGAATTCGCTCTCGCGGTCCCACCAGCGATGGGCCAGGGCTTCGAATTTGGCGATTTCGGCGTAGTCGACGTTGCTCATGGTTTAAGTCCTCTGAAACTTGATAAATCCTGTTGCCCCGATGATGAGTCGGGGGGGCTTACGATTCTGTGCGGCCGCTGATGCGCTGGCCCCAGGCCTTGGCGGTGGCGATCAGTTGCGGTTCATCCAGGCGCGTCAGGCGACGGTCGTCGAGCAACTGCTTGCCGGCGACCCAAAGGTGTTTCACGCAATCGCGCCCGGATGCATATATAAGCTGTGAAACCGGGTCGTAGACCGGTTGCTGGGCCAGGCCCGAGAGATCGAACGCGACGATGTCGGCGGCCTTGCCGACTTCCAGCGAGCCCACCTCGGCCTCGATCCCCAATGCCCGCGCCCCGTTGAGGGTGGCCATGCGCAGGGCACGGTGGGCGTCCAGCGCGGTGGCCGAACCCGCGACAGCCTTGGCCAGCAGGGCGGCGGTGCGGGTTTCGCCCAGCAGGTCCAGGTCATTGTTGCTGGCGGCGCCATCGGTGCCGATCGCCACGTTGACCCCGGCCTGCCACAAACGCTCCACCGGGCAGAAACCGCTGGCCAGCTTCAGGTTCGACTCAGGGCAGTGAATGACATGGGTGTTGCTTTCTACCAGCAGCGCCAGGTCCTCTTCGCTGACCTGGGTCATGTGAACCGCCTGCAAGCGCGGGCCCAGCAGGCCCAGGCGCGCCAGGCGGGCCAGAGGCCGTTCACCCTGGCGTTCGATTGATTGCTGCACTTCGAAGGCGGTTTCATGCAGGTGCATGTGGATCGACGCATCCAGCTCTTCGGCGATCACCCGGATTTTTTCCAGGTTCTCGTCGCTCACGGTGTAGGGTGCATGGGGGCCGAAGGTGATTTTGATGCGCTCATGATGCTTGAGATCGCCAAACAGCTCGATCCCCTGGCGAATCGCCTCGTCCGCGGTGCTGGCGCCCGGGATCGGGAAATCGAGGATCGGAATCGCGATTTGTGCGCGAATGCCGCTGTTGTGCACGCGCTCGCTGGCAACCTTCGGGAAGAAATACATGTCAGAGAAACAGGTGATGCCGCCTTTGAGTTGTTCGGCGATGGCCAGGTCGGTGCCGTCGCGGACGAAATCCTCGTCGACCCACTTGGCTTCGGCCGGCCAGATGTGCTTTTCCAGCCAGGTCATCAACGGCAGATCATCGGCCAGGCCGCGGAACAGGGTCATTGCCGCATGCCCATGGGCATTGATCAGGCCGGGGCTGAGCAGGGTGTCCGGCAATTCGCGCACTTCACTAGCGCCTAGCTGTAGGGCTTGGCGGCGCGGGCCGATGAACGCAATGCGCCCGTCACGGATGCCCAGGGCATGATCCTTGAGCACGACGCCAGCGGGTTCGACGGGTACCAGCCAGGTCGGCAGCAACAACAGATCGAGCGCAGCGGCAGTGTTCGGCATCGAGGATCGGTTCCAGGGCTTTTGTAAAGGATGGCGAAGTATACCCGAGCGTCTTCGCCGGGGGATCGCTATAATCGGCGGCTTTTGTTTCTGACTGCGGGGTGTGGGATGCGCGATCGACTGTTGGCTGCTGAGAAGGTGAAGGCCATCGATTGGCGTGATGGCGCCCTGTACCTGTTGGACCAGCGTGTCTTGCCGTTCGAGGAAACCTGGATCGCCTGCACCAGTGCGGCGAGCGTGGCCGAGGCCATTCGCACGATGGTGGTGCGCGGCGCGCCGGCCATTGGCATCAGTGCCGCCTATGGCATTGTGCTGGCGGCGCGTGCGCGATTTGCCGAGGGTGACCACTGGCAAGCAGCGCTGGAGGAGGATTTCGCCCTGCTGGGCGATTCCCGTCCGACCGCGGTCAACCTGTTCTGGGCGCTGGGACGCATGCGCGAGCGGCTGGCGCGGCTGAAAAAACACGCGGACCCCTTGTCCGTGCTGGAAGCCGAGGCGCTGGCCATCCACGAAAGCGACCGCGAAGCCAACCTGACCATGGCGCAATTGGGCGTCGACCTGATCCGCAAGCACCAGGGCAACGCCCAGGCCATCCTCACCCACTGCAACACCGGTGCGCTGGCCACCGGCGGCTTCGGCACGGCGCTGGGCGTGATTCGGGGCGCGTTCATCGAGGGCATGGTCGAGCGCGTGTATGCCGGCGAAACCCGTCCATGGCTGCAAGGCTCGCGACTGACCGCCTGGGAACTGGCCAACGAAGGCATCCCGGTGACCCTCAATGCCGATTCCGCCGCCGCGCACATCATGAAGACCAAGGGCGTCACCTGGGTCATCGTCGGCGCGGACCGCATCACCGCCAATGGCGACGTGGCCAACAAGATCGGCACCTATCAGCTGGCCGTCAATGCCATGCACCATGGCGTGCGCTTCATGGTCGTGGCGCCGAGCTCGACCATCGACATGAGCCTGGCCAGTGGCGACGACATCGTCCTCGAGGAGCGCGATGTGCGCGAATTGCTGGAGGTATCTGGCCAGCGGCTCGGAGCCGGTGTCGATGCGTTCAACCCGGTGTTCGACGTCACCCCGGCCGACCTGATCGATGCGATCGTCACCGAAAAAGGCATCGTCGAACGGCCGGATACCGCGAAAATGACCCAGTTGATGTGCCGCAAGCGCCTGCATTAAAGGTATTGGGTGTCTGATAAATCGCCTTCGCGGGCAAGCCCGCTCCCACAGTGATTATGGTGTTCACAAAACCTGTGGGAGCGTGCTTGCCCGCGAAGAGGCCCTGAAAGGCAATGAAGTAGCCAGAATCAACCCCCAATTCGGCATTCAACACGGCTCTAAGCCCCTCTGATCCCCCTCAAGCCTGTCATCGGTCAACTAACTATGCTCCATGCGCATCAGGGGGATAGGTGCGTGGCGGCTCTTGTGATAACATCCGGCGGTTTCCAGGGTTGCCCCGCGGGGTGGCCTTTACTGCGCAGATCCATGGCATAACTCGTTGATTTGTCGTAAGTCGGTGCATGGCACTCAGCCTGCAGCGGCGAGCTTCGTTCGTCCCATATGGATGAGACGAAGTTTCACCAGAAAAAGGAATCAGGCTTCTCATGGGCGAACTGGCCAAAGAAATCCTCCCGGTCAATATCGAAGACGAGCTGAAGCAGTCCTATCTCGACTACGCGATGAGCGTAATTGTCGGGCGGGCACTGCCGGATGCGCGCGATGGCTTGAAGCCCGTGCACCGGCGCGTGCTGTTCGCGATGAGCGAGCTGGGCAACGACTTCAACAAGCCGTACAAGAAATCTGCCCGTGTTGTCGGTGACGTGATCGGTAAGTATCACCCGCACGGTGACACCGCGGTGTACGACACCATCGTTCGGATGGCGCAGCCATTCTCCCTGCGCTACCTGCTGGTAGACGGCCAGGGCAACTTCGGTTCGGTGGACGGCGACAACGCCGCGGCCATGCGATACACCGAAGTGCGCATGACCAAGCTGGCGCACGAGCTGCTGGCCGACCTGCATAAGGAAACCGTGGACTGGGTGCCGAACTACGACGGCACCGAAATGATCCCGGCGGTCATGCCGACCCGTATTCCCAACCTGCTGGTCAACGGCTCCAGCGGTATCGCCGTGGGCATGGCGACCAACATTCCGCCGCACAACCTCGGTGAAGTCATCGACGGTTGCCTGGCGCTCATCGACAACCCCGAGCTGACCGTCGACGAGCTGATGCAGTACATCCCCGGTCCGGACTTCCCGACCGCCGCGATCATCAACGGTCGCGCCGGCATCATCGAAGCCTACCGCACCGGTCGCGGCCGCATTTACATGCGCGCCCGCTCGATCATCGAAGACATCGACAAGGTCGGTGGTCGCCAGCAGATCGTCATCACCGAACTCCCTTACCAGCTGAACAAGGCGCGTCTGATCGAGAAGATCGCCGAGCTGGTCAAAGAGAAGAAGCTCGAAGGCATCACCGAGCTGCGCGACGAGTCCGACAAGGACGGTATGCGCGTCGTGATCGAGCTGCGTCGCGGTGAAGTGCCTGAGGTGATCCTCAACAACCTCTACGCCCAGACCCAGCTGCAAGCGGTATTCGGCATCAACATCGTCGCGCTGATCGACGGCCGTCCACGCATCCTGAATCTCAAGGACCTGCTGGAAGCCTTCGTGCGTCACCGTCGCGAAGTCGTTACCCGTCGTACCGTGTTCGAACTGCGCAAGGCGCGCGAGCGCGGTCACATCCTCGAAGGCCAGGCCGTTGCCCTGTCGAACATCGACCCGGTCATCGCCCTGATCAAGGCCTCGCCGACCCCGTCGGAGGCCAAGGAAGCGCTGGTCAGCACCCCTTGGGAGTCCTCGGCGGTGGTGGCGATGGTGGAACGTGCCGGCGCCGATTCGTGCCGTCCGGAAAACCTCGACCCGCAATACGGCCTGCGCGACGGCAAGTACTTCCTGTCGCCAGAGCAGGCGCAAGCCATCCTCGAACTGCGTCTGCACCGCCTGACCGGCCTGGAACACGAAAAGCTGCTGGCCGAGTACCAGGAGATCCTCAACCAGATCGGCGAGCTGATCCGCATCCTCAACAGCGCCACGCGCCTGATGGAAGTGATCCGCGAAGAGCTGGAAGTGATCCGTGCCGAATACGGCGACGTGCGCCGCACCGAGATCCTCGATGCGCGTCTGGACCTGACCCTGGGCGACATGATCCCGGAAGAAGATCGCGTCGTGACCATTTCCCACGGTGGCTACGCCAAGACCCAGCCACTGGCGGCGTACCAGGCCCAGCGCCGTGGCGGCAAAGGCAAGTCGGCGACCGGCGTCAAGGATGAGGACTACATCGCTCACCTGTTGGTCGCCAACAGCCACACCACGCTGCTGCTGTTCTCCAGCAAGGGCAAGGTGTACTGGCTCAAGACCTATGAAATCCCTGAAGCTTCCCGCGCTGCCCGTGGTCGTCCGCTGGTCAACCTGCTGCCGCTGGATGACGGTGAATACATCACCACCATGCTGCCGGTCGAGGAATACACCGAAGGTCACTTCATCTTCATGGCCACCGCCAACGGCACCGTGAAGAAGACCCCGCTGGAATCCTTCAGCCGTCAACGCAGCGTCGGCCTGATCGCGCTGGAGCTGGACGAAGGCGACGTGCTGATTTCCGCGGCCATTACCGATGGCGAGCGCGAAGTCATGCTGTTCTCCGACGGCGGCAAGGTCACGCGCTTCAAGGAATCCGACGTTCGTGCCATGGGCCGTACCGCTCGTGGTGTGCGCGGCATGCGCCTGCCGGAAGGGCAGAAGCTGATTTCCATGCTGATCCCGGAAGAAGGCAGCCAGATTCTCACCGCGTCCGAGCGTGGTTACGGCAAGCGTACGGCGATCACCGAGTTCCCTGAGTACAAGCGTGGCGGCCAGGGCGTGATCGCCATGGTCAGCAACGAGCGCAACGGCCGTCTGGTCGGTGCAGTCCAGGTGCTCGATGGCGAGGAAATCATGCTGATTTCCGACCAGGGCACCCTGGTGCGTACCCGTGTCGACGAAGTCTCGAGCCTGGGTCGCAACACCCAGGGCGTGACCCTGATCAAGCTGGCCAACGATGAAACGCTGGTCGGCCTGGAGCGGGTCCAGGAGCCGTCGGAAGTCGAAGGTGAAGAGCTCGAAGGTGAAGAAGGTGCGGTGTTCGAAGGCAATGTCGTGATCGACGACATCGTCGAGGACCAGCAACTCGACGCCGCCGCTGACGAAGAACCACAGGAATAAGCGGGTAAACAGGGGGCGGATGAAAATTCGCCCCCTTGTTGTTTGTTCTGTTTGAAAATTTGCGACACTGCACAGGATCGTTCCCACGCTCTGCGTGGGAATGCCGCTCGGGACGCTCCGCGTCCCATGACGCAGAGCGTCATTGGATGCATTCCCACGCAGAGCGTGGGAACGATCATCCGCAGACCAAAAGATTTAAGTGACCACCAAATCAGAGCGAGATTGGATGTGAGCAAGCGAGCCTATAACTTCTGTGCCGGTCCTGCGGCGCTTCCCGAAGCCGTCCTGAAGCGCGCCCAGGGTGAACTCCTCGACTGGCACGGCAAGGGCCTGTCGGTCATGGAAATGAGCCACCGCAGTGATGAGTTCGTGTCCATTGCCACCAAGGCCGAGCAGGATCTGCGTGATCTGCTGAATATCCCTTCGAACTATAAAGTGCTGTTCCTGCAAGGTGGCGCCAGCCAGCAATTTGCCCAGATTCCGCTGAACCTGCTGCCTGAAAGCGGCACCGCCGACTATATCGACACCGGTATCTGGTCGCAGAAAGCCATCGAAGAAGCCTCGCGTTTCGGCCACGTCAATGTTGCGGCCACCGCCAAGCCCTACGACTATTTCGCCATTCCCGGCCAGAACGAATGGAAGCTGTCCAAGGACGCTGCCTACGTTCACTACGCGCCGAATGAAACCATCGGTGGCCTGGAATTCCAGTGGGTTCCCGAGACCGGTGACGTGCCATTGGTGGCCGACATGTCTTCGGACATCCTCTCGCGTCCGATTGATGTCTCGCGCTTCGGCATGATCTACGCCGGTGCCCAGAAGAACATCGGTCCGAGCGGCATCGTCGTGAACATCGTTCGCGAAGACCTGCTCGGTCGCGCCCGTTCCATTTGCCCGACCATGCTCGACTACAAGGTCGCGGCCGACAACGGCTCGATGTACAACACCCCGCCGACCCTGGCCTGGTACCTGTCGGGCCTGGTGTTCGAGTGGCTGAAAGAGCAGGGCGGTGTCGAGGCCATCGGCAAGCTCAATGACGTCAAGCAGCGCACGCTGTACGACTTCATCGACGCCAGCGGCCTCTACAGCAACCCGATCAACCAGTCGGACCGCTCGTGGATGAACGTGCCGTTCCGCCTGGCCGACGACCGTCTGGACAAGCCGTTCCTGGCCGGCGCCGACGAGCGTGGCCTGCTGAACCTCAAGGGCCATCGTTCCGTGGGCGGCATGCGCGCCTCCATCTATAACGCCGTCGACATCAACGCGATCAACGCGCTGGTGGCGTACATGGCAGAGTTCGAGAAGGAACACGGCTAATGTCTGAGCAAGAACTCAAGGCACTGCGCCTGCGCATTGATGCCCTGGACGAAAAGGTCCTGGAGTTGATCAGTGAGCGCGCCCGCTGCGCCCAGGAAGTTGCGCGAGTAAAGATGGCCTCGCTGGCCGAAGGCGAAGTGCCGGTGTTCTATCGTCCTGAGCGCGAAGCCCAGGTGCTCAAGCGTGTGATGGAGCGTAACCAGGGGCCGCTGGGCAACGAAGAGATGGCGCGGCTGTTCCGCGAAATCATGTCCTCGTGCCTGGCCCTCGAGCAGCCGCTGAAAGTGGCCTACCTGGGCCCTGAAGGCACCTTCACCCAGGCTGCGGCCATGAAGCACTTCGGCCATGCCGTGATCAGCAAGCCGATGGCGGCCATCGATGAAGTGTTCCGTGAAGTGGCGGCCGGTGCGGTGAACTTTGGCGTGGTCCCGGTGGAAAACTCCACCGAAGGCGCGGTCAACCACACCCTGGACAGCTTCCTCGAGCACGACATGGTGATCTGCGGTGAAGTCGAGCTGCGCATTCACCACCACCTGTTGGTCGGTGAGAACACCAAGACCGACAGCATCAGCCGCATCTACTCCCACGCCCAGTCCCTGGCCCAGTGCCGCAAGTGG
>Ga0079986_1014603_pt1 | contig 14974 bp, 11 predicted proteins | sample Hof3ISUMetaT_FD_73496 | JGI IMG/M metagenome (GOLD analysis project Ga0079986, IMG submission 73496) | Enriched soil aggregate microbial communities from Iowa State university to study microbial drivers of carbon cycling -... | ecosystem: Environmental > Terrestrial > Soil > Agricultural land... | reverse complement strand
CGGAACACGGGACACTTACAAAAAATGAGTTCAAGTGCGCAGGCGAGCGGGTGGTCTTTTCCGTGCATTTTTACCTCAGCGAAAGCGAACCCAAGACCTCGCCCGGTCACCCATTCAACTGTTCCATGGTTGGTCCGAGGTTGCCACCTGAGATTTGTACATCTAATATAACGCGCGTATTGCAATCACTCGTGATGGTCATCATTGGACTTGGCAGTAGTCGACCCTCCTCATACAACACTTCTAACAGACCGATCTCAATCTGAACGCACGTTTGCATTTTCGGCTTTATAGTGGATGAGACTTAAACGCTCGAAAACTGAGCAGCATCAGGTCTGATGCATGATTTATACAATTGGGCATAGTCTACGGACCGACGCCCTGCCAATCGCACCGCTCTCTAACTTGGATAATGGGTTAACTCGACTAAACATCTATTTAGTTGAGTTAAGTTAAGTTAAGTTAAGTTTAAAGTAGTGTGAGTCGTATTCGACGGCAGTGTTCAAAAAAGCTACTATCTCGCATTAATAATCCCCCTACCCGTATATTGGACCGCCGATGCCATCGAAATAGTCCGACGCTTTTCTTTTCTTCCTGCAGGCGCCGCTCTTGGACGAGGACACACGTCTATTCCTTGCTCTTTTAGTGTAGTGGTTTGCCCGCAGGAGCTGAGCTCTCGACCCGGCTGAATGCCTCGATCGCGGTAGCTTTGACATCTTTATCGGAATTAATCGTCATCGGTTGGCCTCCTAGTTACCTTCCAATTCTCCTAATGCACGAAGCGCGCTACTGGTGAGCAGTCGGAGAATTGCCTGACACCTCAGGCGACAACATTGGTATGGCTTGACTATAAACGCCAAATTCAATGATTGCGTCTAAGCTTGGCTCTCCTTCGCTGTGAAAATACGATTCCAATCTCGAGCCACCAATGTCTGGCACGCGATCTCTGATCCCCCGAAGCAGCGTCTTGAGACCGTCTGCATGTTTGCTTCTGTTACATAGCAAATTGACTCACCATTTTCATTGAGCAAAATGCCACCCGCACCTCGCAACAACGCGTGTCCTGCAACGACGTCATGTGCAGAAACCGCGTACAGAGAAACTCCGCAGACGCCATCTCCTGCGGCGACTTTTGCAAGCCTATAGGCAATTGAGGGCATCGCAACAAAACTGCTGGGGGTGCAGAGCTCACGATTGATATCTGGCTTGATGATCGCGGCGGCACTCACCATCACGTGGGAGCTGCTCGACAACGCCAGTCCAGTAAGCTTTCTTGCTACTGGCTGTCCATTGCGTAACAAATCGGGTAGTCCCTCAGACCAGGCGATGCAATCAGGCGAGCCCTCAACAGTGACTGGTGCGTAGACCACGCCCAATACCGGAATTTGCTTATGCAGAAGGCCGACAGAAATGGCAGACCCTTTGAGACCTTTGAGAAAATCACTCGTACCGTCGTTAGGATCGACGACCCAACACCAGGAATGTCCCGTGAGGCTATGTCCGGTTTCCTCGCCCCAGAAGTCACAAGAAAAAAGTCCTAGAAGTTGCTGGCGTAGAACGCGTTCGATTTCTATGTCTACTATGGCCTTATCGCCCTTCCCTCGTGGTCCATTTACCCTCGCCCATTCCGCAATAAGTAGCTGCCCCGCGCGGATAACTACCTCGATAGTCTGAGTGAGTAGCATTGGAAGATCTGATTTGTGCATGGGGCTCTCAATATCGGAAGAAATACTGGGACGCTTGATGAGGGTTAGGCTGTCAGCTATGCAATTCAGATTTGTCTATGCATCCAGGGGGCATTCTCTGACCACATGTAATGGGTCGAAAATAGGCGTGTGCAGCCGCGGTCACCTTGAGGATTAAGGTTATGCTAGCCGCCCGCAAGGCGCCCAGTAGGTTCATGTTCTATTCCGAATTGCGAGGCCGCATCAAGAAATCTATGTGCTGCTTCATTAGATCTATTTGCCATCATGCGCTGAGCTTCGGCCTCAAATTGAGCCTTAAAAAACCACTTAGACGTTTTGACTTTACGTCTTCCTTTCATGGCCGCCTCTCGTGAACATTGTTGGGTAAGGGGACTTCGTCGTCGCGCTCGTCGTGGCTTATCGCCGGCAGCGATGATTAGCGTGGAGGTCGATAAGTTTGAAAGACAGAAGTATCCGTACCCTCCTCCCCGGTTTGATCTGCAAAAAGGTCTCCTTTGGGATTGAGCTACGGCACCAATGGAGAGTCGACAACTACTCAGGGGCATCCTCCTCATCAGGTAGATTTACCGCGTTGACCATTCGAGTGATGACGATAGACAACCAGGTTTGATGGGCGACAAGCTCTGGATCAACGTCACCATCCGCATTGGACGTTTTATAGAGTGATCTCCAGCCCAGGATATCTGCTGGGTCGACCTTAGCGTTGTCTCTGAATACAGCTTTTGAAGCAAGCCGGTAGGCGTATGTATCTGAGCAAGCGTCATCCGCTAACCTTAGCTCGACTCGGCCAAAATCAAACACATTCTCAGCGATCCATCGCGGAGAGCCGTTTAGTTTTGGAGGAATTGCCAGCAGGACACCAACGATGGCCTTATCTGAATCAGGCCGATCCATTTCGTTGAACAGGTCGATCAGATGTTGGCCGGAGAAGCGTTTGACTATCTCTATGCCCTGCTCCGGCTGAGCAACGTTCGCCACCGCGACCATCAGCATGGTTGAAGGACTGTGCTCATTACTCGTCGCAGATAACTGACGGGCGCTAATCTGAAGTGCGGGCATAAATCTCTCTCAAAATGAACACTATAGATTGTAGCTCTATAGAGTTCAAAAAGGCTTCATCGTTCCTTTTGTGGATTAAGCAAAATGGAACTGAAGGAAGCGTTCGCCATTGCGTTACGTAACACACGGCTTCGCCGGGGCTTGACCCAAGAAGATTTTGGAATCGTCAGTAGCAGGACATATCTCAGTACGCTTGAGCGCGGCCTTAAGAACGTTACATTGGAAAAGGCATCGGAGCTTGCCGATAGAATGGGGGTGCACCCGCTTACCCTCCTTCTTGAGAGTTTTTTGCTCCTCGATCCGGATACAGATTTAGATTCGCTGCTTGAGCGTATTCGGCGTGAAATCAATACGGACCAAAACTCTTAGCTCGGAGCCGGTGATGTCGAATTATTGCGGAGCGTTGTCTAGTGTCTCGTACTGAGTCAGGTATATCGACCATGAGCAACTTGAGGGTTCCGGGGAAGTCTCCCTAGTCAATCTCAAGGTATACGAGAATCTCCAGCATGGTCCCGATGGCGTGCTGGCCAGGTAGGCGACTGGTTTCCGGCGATATGTCACCTGCCGTTGACCAGCCTCTCCCTGCGGCCTGTCCTATCTGCAAAGTGCTAATGCGCCATAGAATCAGAATGCTAACCCTTCTGCTAACTGAATAAGCTTCTCCTCAACCCGGCGGGTGCCCTGGATGGTTGAAAGCATCGCAATTGGGCTTTTACCCGAAAAGCAATCCTTGGACTTGGAGAGCCAGTGCTTGGCCTTTTCGTCGTCCCCGAAGAGCGTCTGGGCCATGGCGATGATGTGTGCAACACGAAACAGGCGATCGCTCTCTTCCACCGTCAATCGCTGGCCGCGCGCCAGCTTGGTTTTGAGAGCTTTGGGCGAAATTATCTGGTCGTGCTCTAGCGGACTCATTCTGCCAAAGTCGCAAAGGGCTTTCACATTACCAGCCGAGAAACCAGCTTCGATCAGTTCGTGGATGTCCCGATCTGAAGCGTCCGTGGGGATTTGGAGAAGTACTTCCAACCGCACCCGGTAGGCACCATAAGCATTCTCGCGCAGAATTTCAGCAAACATAGGGCACCCTCTTGTTCGGCATTTTCGGTGCACCTTTCGCGACAGGCAGCGACCGTCCATCACCGGCCGGTAATATCCGTCCGAGTAGAACTAATCATGAGCATAATGAAACGTCCCCTACGATGGAATGAGAGTTAAACGATTATGAGCGAAAACGAACGCTGGATAGTCAAATGCCAGGAAACCGCGGATGGAACTGGCGACGTCATCGTTGATCTGCCACCAGAACTGCTTGCGAGATTAGGTTTAGGCCTTGGGGACGAGTTAACTATCGAGATGGTAGATGGCGTGATAGTCCTGAAACCGAAGCACAATACGTCGTCCTCGTCCTGAGCTTTGCTCTACTCGTCAGAACTGCCTCGATTTATCGAAAACCGGTAAGAACCCAAGCCCGCTTCCCATTGCGGTTTTTTTGACTTGGGATCGCCTTCGAAAATCCATCTTTTTCAAGCAAGAATATTGATCACCCCTCTATCCAGTGTCGATTCTCCGAGGACGAACACGGCGACCAATCTGGTTGAACCCCTATCATTTCCCAAAGCTTTGGTTGAGTTGGGCTGGAAAATACCTGCAGTGAGCAATACCCTGCGTGTATCCGCCGAACGTTACGAGCTGAAATATGTCAGGGACTAAGATATTTGAAAGCCCACGTTGGCTGCGCGACCTGTTGCGCTTCCTGCCGCTGAAGAGCCAATTCGTACTGTCAGGCAACATTCGCGATCTGCAAGCAAGCGAAGTGACACTTGGGACAGTAACCGCGCAGAGCTTCAATCAGACTCTTTGTAATGCCCTGCTCGATGCAGGCTATGCCCACGTGCTTGTCTGGGACCCGGTATCCGGTTTCCGGTCCATTGGTAAGCCCGGTACTGATCCTGCAACTGGCCAGGCATTCATGCAGGAACTTGGTTTGACCCTAATTGACGGGGTCGCGCCAGCAGGTATCGATCTGTTAAGCGCCACCTTACCGCGCCTGGTGGGCCGAACCGGCGAGCCCATCGCGCTGTTGGTTGACTTCGCTTCGCGTCTAGTAATGCGCAACGATTCACTCAACGCTGCTGAACACCAACTGTTCACCCAAGCTCTGGTGCAATCCCATCAGGCCCGTAGCCGTCCTGCGACTGAGTTGCGTAAACCGTTCTTTAACTCTCTGATCTGGCTAGTGGAAAAGGAAGGGGATCTACCTGATTGGTTTTTGGTCGACAACCCACGCCTTCGTCATATTCCGGTGTCCAAACCTGATCAAGTTGTCCGCCGAGCACTCGCGCCCGCTCTGCTAAAAGCGCTCACAGGTAGTCAGGGCGCCAGCGAAGAAACCACTACCCAGGCTGTTGAAGCGTTTGTACAAAACACTGAGGGGCTGTTGTTGCTCGATCTCAGTGCCATCGCGCAATTGGCACGGGTGGAAAGTGTACCTATGGAAAAGATCGCCGATGCCGTGCGCCGCTATAAGATCGGTGTTACCGAAGACCCTTGGCTAAAAATTGATCGTCAGCGAATTCGCCAGGCAGACGCCATCGTTCACCATCGAGTCAAAGGCCAAGAGCATGCCGTGACTCACATGCTCGACATCGTCAAGCGCGCGATGACCGGTGTCGGTGCCACCCGCAAGGGCAATCGGCCCAGGGGCGTGGCCTTCCTCGCCGGCCCCACCGGGGTGGGCAAAACTGAATTGGCCAAAACCATCACTAGTCTGCTGTTTGGCGACGAAAGCGCCTATATACGCTTCGACATGTCAGAATTTAGTGCTGAACATGCCGATCAGCGCTTGATCGGCGCACCGCCCGGCTACGTCGGCTATGACGTCGGCGGCGAGTTGACCAATGCGATTCGGGAAAAACCGTTCAGCGTGGTGCTATTCGATGAAATTGAAAAAGCCCACCCCCGCATCCTCGACAAATTCCTGCAGATCCTTGATGACGGTGTACTCACCTCCGGCCGCGGAGATCGAGTGTACTTCTCTGAAGCACTGATTGTGTTCACCTCCAACCTGGGCATCTATCGTCAAGGCGACAACGGCGAACGGGTGGCAAACGTGCTGCCTGGCGAAGCCTTCGAGCAGGTTCAGAGCAAGGTGCATAGCGAGATCGACCGGCATTTCAAGCTGGTGCTTAACCGACCGGAAATTCTCAATCGTATTGGCGAGAACATTATCGTCTTCGACTTTATCCGCGAGGATGTCGCCGTACAAATCTTCGAGCAGATGGTCAACGCTACCTTTAGCGACCTCCAGGGACAGGAGCTGTTTATCGAATTGACAGCCGAGGCACGCCAAACCCTGCACAGCCTTTGCTTGCAGGATCTATCCAACGGTGGACGGGGTATCCGCAACCAGTTGGAAGCACGCCTGCTCAACCCCTTGTCGCGAGCGTTGTTCGACCAGGATGCGCAGCCAGGTGAACATTTTACGATCACCAAGTTGACTAGTAGTGGACTGATGATGGAACGTCATTGAGCATGGACTTGAGCCTGTCGCGCGTGCATTTTCCGGTCACTACCCTGGGCCCCGGCCGGCGCCTGGGCATCTGGTTTCAAGGCTGCAGCATCCGCTGTCCTGGCTGTATTTCTGCCGATACATGGGGGCCAGGGCAGCGTCGACTGTCGACGGCACAACTGATGGATCAGATTACGCCCTGGCTGGAAGTGGCAGACGGCATCACGATTTCAGGCGGCGAACCGTTCGATCAGTTTGATGCCTTGATTCGCCTGCTCCAAGACCTGCGTCGTCTTAGTCAGGTCGATATTCTAGTTTACAGCGGTTATTCCCTGGAACAACTCGACGACCAACTGCGCCAGGCCAACGGCCTGATCGATGCGTTGATAAGCGACCCCTACGACGAAGCCCTCAGCCAAACTATGGCTCTGCGCGGAAGTGACAACCAACGCCTTAACCTGCTTACCCCCTTGGGTCGGGCGCGCCTGGGCGACTTTGAACGCCTACTGATGACCAGCGACAAGGCACTCGACCTAATGTTCGACGAGACGGGCAGCGTGTGGATGGCCGGTATTCCTCGGCGCGGTGATTTGCTGCGTTTGCGCGACCTGCTGCAGGACCAGGGCCATCAATTACAGATTAGCGCTCACGCATCTCGACGCCGCTGAATGGAGTACCTCATGATTCGTTTCTGCCCCAATTGCAACACCGAGCGCTCGCTTCAGGAGATGTTCTGCGAGGGATCCATCTTCGAGATGGCCTGTGGCTGGGATCTCGCTGGAGAACCCATCCACCCTGAAGGATGGCGTCCCCAGGCCATTACGACTCAGGAGACCATCGCCAGAGTGAGCCCCGCACCGGACAACGCAACGGTCTTGCTTTGTGAAAATGGTCACCCGATGGACCTAGGCGACCTGATGTGCCACGAATGTGGCGGCGAGCTCGCGCAATCGGTACCTTACCCTTCCGTGCCAGACAGCGGCGAATCAGAAGCGGTTACGGAAACCCTGATCGATGGCTGGTGCTTGGTTCGAGAAATCAGCGACACCGACGGCGTTCGTGAGCGCTACTTCGTCGAGCACAACGAAACCGCGCAACAAGCGGTATTGACCTTGTATCGATCCGGCTCTGAGCCGGATCCGGTGATCTACGATGTGATACGCCGGTTGCCGCGCGAGCATGTACCCGAGATCATCGTCACCGGTCGCTGGAATGATCGCGCCTATGAAGTTATTGAGGAGCTTAGCGGTGGGACCCTAGCTGACCTTGGCAGCGTCATTCGCGATAACGCCAGCGTGCGTCACGTAGTCAGCGAGTTGGGCCAGGCGCTGCATGTGTTCAATGAGGCTGGCCTGCGCCATCGCGACCTGCGCCCCGCCAGCCTTCTCGTTCGCTCCCGCGAACCGCTGGACCTGGTGATCAGCGGCTTCGGCTCGGCACGCCTGTCGGAGTTCGACCTAGATATCGTCTCGCCCCTAGAAACCAGTCGTTACATGGCGCCAGAGGCCATTGCAGGTGGCGTTGCAGCGGCCTCAGACTGGTGGAGCATGGGCATGATTCTGCTCGAGCAACTGACGCAGGGTGCCTGCTTCAGTGGCATCAATGCCAATGCCTTCCTGATCCACGTACTGGCAAACGGCGTGCCGATCCCCGACGACCTCGACCCGCAACTCCATTTGCTGCTGCGTGGGCTGTTGGCACGCGACCGTCACCAGCGCTGGCAATGGCCGCAGGTCGAGGCCTGGCTTAACGGTATTGCGGTAGAGGCACCGCCCCCCTCCGTTCAACAGAATGATGAGGGCGAAGGCGCTACGCTGCAGTTAGGACCGCGCCGCTATCACTTGCCCGGCGTATTCGCCCTAGCAGCGGCACAGACGGACAACTGGCAACAGGCCCTCGACCACCTGCTTCGTGGGGTAATAGTGACCTGGGCCGAGCAGGTCAGCTTGGCACCTTCCCTTGTCGCAGGTTTGCGTCAGATCGTTCAACACGAAGGCATCGAGGACGACTTTCGCCTGATGCTGGCACTGAAGGCTCTCAATCCAGAAATCCCCTTAATCCATCGCGGCGAGATCGTGACCCCAGGATGGTTGCTCGAGCACCCCCTAGAAGGCTATCGCCTGATCAGCGGTTCGGTTCCAGACTTGCTCGAGCAGCTACAGACTGACCATTGGCTGTCGCGCCTGAAGACCCGCGCGGAAAGTGTCCGTCAGCGTGCCTTGCATCAACATATCGAGCTGGTCGAGGAGCCGTTACGGATTTACTTGCTATCGACCTCGCGTGCCAAGTTGGCGACGCAGTGGCAGGAGCGCCAACGACTACTTCCCGACACCGATCACCCGGGGCTGCTGTCACTTTCAGAGCGCCGGGTAATCGCGGAAGAGGATCTAATTGTGCTGCTCAGTGCCGCGATTAGCCAGTTCCGTTCGGCCAGCTCGATCATCGAGGCGGCCGCCGAACTAGCCAAGACCGCCGACGTCAGCTGGTTCGATACTGAGACTGCGGGTGAACTGCTGCTGCATTCACGTCTGGAGTTGTACCGTAGTGTCGATGAACGCATTCGCGGCTTCGCCCGCTCCGGCGTGGCGACAGTGGACCAATGGGCCGAGCACTTCCGTCTGGAGCGGCGCATGCCATTGGCTGAGATGTTGGTGCTGCTGGCCATTCCGTCCAACCAGTGGCTGGAGCCACAGAAACAGCAGTATGTGTCGCAGATCCTCGAGTTCTTCGAGAAGAAGGTAGTGACCGCCGTGATGCGCGGTCCGTTGGTGCGCATGAGCATTGGCAAGACCACCGCCCGCGTTGACGTCAACGAACTGAATAGCGAACGCAGTCCGGCCGCGGCCTTGCTCGACCATCTGTTGCAGCGCAATGCCAATGCGGTGAACCTGGACCCGGAAAGCTTCCAGCTCAACAGCCAACTGGAATCACGCCTGCATGCCCTGTACCGGCAGAGCGCGCTGTACAAACGCGACACCGGTATCGATGGCCTTTATTTAGGTTTCCCATTCCTGCTCAACCGCGATGCACGCGGTACCACGCGTACACGGATCATCCCGTTGTTGCTGTGGCCGGTTAAGCTGCAGCTTGAACTGGGCAGCCGTGGGCACGCCGCCCTGGCGTTTGACAGCGAGCGTGAAGAAATTCGGCTCAACCCTGCCTTGGAAAGCGTGCTCGGTGCCGAAACATTCAAGCGTTGGCGTAAGACCGCCGATGAACTACTAGGTCGCTCGTCGATCCGAGCGGCGGATGTGATGGATGCCTTCGGTATGCTCGCTACCATCCGCTCGCGGGCGCTCGGCAGTTTACCGCCCAGTACCGTGGAAATTGCTCCTTACCAAGATGAACTGAGCTGCGCTGCGGTACTTTTTCATGTGACTTTTATGGGGCAGGCGATCGGCGAAGACTTACGCCAGCTGAAGAATCTGTCGCCTGTGGGCACTGGCCTGGAAACTGCATTGCGCCTCAAAGTAGCCGATGCAGCTGTGCCTGTGACACCACCAAACGAGTTGCAGCGGTTCTTCACTGTTGCCAGCGACCCGTCCCAGGAAGCGGCGGTGATCCAGGCACGACATAGTCCAGGGCTACTAGTTGAGGGGCCGCCAGGTACAGGTAAGAGCCAGACCATCGTCAATATGGTCGCCGACGCCATCGGCCGTCAGCGCAGCCTGCTTGTTGTTTGCCAGAAGCATGCTGCGCTAGAAGTGGTGTACAAACGCCTGGTGGCTGAAGGTCTGGGCCAACGCATCGTTATGCTCAATGACGTCAACCGCGACCGCGAACCGGTTATCCGTAGCATCCGCGAACAGCTGGAGCGTTTGTTCGCTGACGGCACTCGGCCGCCAACCTGGCAGCGACAACGCGAGCAGATCGCTGCCCGTATCGAAGCCCTGGAGGGTGAACTCGACCGCTTCCACCAGAGCTTGCACCGTCTAGATGAAAGCACCGGCCTCAGTTATCGCCAACTGCTCGGCGAGCTGATTGAATTGGAGGCAGGTCCTGAGCCAATCGAGTTCCCAGCCTTACGTCAACGATTGGTAACACTGGACCTCGCCAGCCTGACGCGTTTAGAGGAAAACTGCGCCCCTCTGATACGTCTGTGGCTACCCTCTCGCTTCGAAGGCAGCCTGTTGAAGCAGTTGAAGCCATTCGCCGCCGACCGTGCGACCTTGCAGGCCTTCACCGACAACCTGAACAGTTTCGCCCAGGCCGAGATTAACCGTCAGGCCACGCTGCAGACGCATTCGGCCAGCTTCGAAATCGACGATCCGACGCCGTACCGTAGTTGGATAGCGTCCCATGTCGCTACTCTGCTCGGTTTGAAAGAAGAGCAACGCCTACGCTTGGCGCGCTGGCTGCCATTGTTCCGCAGCCGCGAAGTCGGCCAGGCGCCGAGAGGTGAGTCGATTCTCGGCGAACTACGCCAGCTCGATCAGCAGCTCGGTCAGCTGGACCAGGACCACTACGCAGCCACGCTATCGCCAGCACTGAGTCTGGTTGAGAGCAAGACACTCAGAAATTTGGCGCACGACTGCGCCAAGGTCATGACTAGCCGAACCTGGCTGGCAAACATCAACCCGTTGCATCTGCTGCGGCGCAAGCGCTTGCGCAACGTTCTTCAAGAGCAAGGGCAAAGTCTCGCTGCTGATGTCCTCCCGATTCTGCACGCCGCGATCCACCTGGAAATTCAGTGGCGTCCTCTGCGCGCCGAGTTGGCGACACTGCATCAGGTACTAGAGCTGGAGACCGTGAGCCAGCAAGCCTGCCTGGAGTTGGTCAGCACAGTGAAGAGCGACATCCGCCACCTACTAGAGATCCAGGCGCTGGCCCACGCCATAGCGCAATCGCCGCGCCCTGAGGAAGCCGACGAGGCCGTCCTGGCTGGAGACAAGCAACACCTCGAGGCGCTTCTCAACAATCTCGACGCCTCCTTGATGCGCTACGGGGTCCGCCAGTCCAGCCTTGACCAGCTCAAAGTGCTCGGTGATTGGCTGGGCGATGAGCTAGTGCAACAACTGCAACACGCCATCGCGCACAACCTGAACAATCAATTGACGCTTGATCGCCTGCATGAGGCGCAGCCGTTTCTCGCCGCCTATCAGTCGTTCCGTGGCCGCGCTAGTCAGCTGGCCGAGCCGGATCTGGAGCTACTCGCACTGCTGAGACAGCGCCAGGAGCAATTGGACGGCATCGCACCCGAGCAACAGGAGGCCGCCGTAAGACGGTTGCTTAATCGCGAAGCGCGACTAGGTTGGAAACATCGACTTGAGCAGGCCCACCCCGAACTGCTGTTCAGTCGGGATGAGGCTCGGGCCAAGGTGGCCAGCCTCGCTCAAGCCGACGCGCAGATGCGTGTGCTCAACCGAGAGTTACTCGCCAACGGCATCGACCTTACTCGACTGGGCAATCACAAACAGTGGGAGGACGTCACCCGACTAACGGGCAAGCGCTCGCGGCGCCTGCGCGAATTCATCGAACTTGGCAGCCACCTCGGCCTGATGAGCTTACGTCCGGTATGGTTGATGAACCCGGACGTGGCCAGCCGTGTGCTGCCGCTTAAGGCCGGCCTGTTCGATACCGTGATCTACGACGAAGCCTCGCAGATGCCTGTGGAATTCGCCTTGCCGACCCTGTTTAGAGGTCAGGTCACCGTGGTCAGCGGCGACGAGAAACAGATGCCGCCGACTGCTTTTTTCTCCAGCCGCATCGAAAGCGACGAAGCCGAAACATTCGATGGCGACGAGCCTGACGCTGACGCTGACGAGGAACAACGCGAAGCCTTCGAAGACACCTGGAACCGTCGCGAGATCAAGGACTGCCCTGACTTGCTGCAATTGGCGCGCACTGCCCTGCCCAACACCACATTGCAGATCCACTACCGTTCGGCCTACCGCGAGTTGATCGGCTTCTCCAATGCCTCATTCTACGGCAACCGTCTTAACGTCCCGGTCCGTCATCCGCAAGCGAACATCCTGCGTATCAAGCCTCTGGAGCTGATCGAGGTCGGGGGGCTATACCAGAACCAGAGTAACGCCGAGGAAGCCGAACGTGTCGTCGAGTATCTCAATGAACTCTGGCAGCAACCCTACGATCTGCGCCCCTCGGTCGGCGTGGTCACGTTCAACCGAAAGCAGGCAGAGTTAATCGAGGAGCACTTGGAGCAGCGTGCGGAACAGGACGAACTTTTCCGTGCTGCCTACACTGAAGAGCGCGAACGCAGTGAGGACGGCGAGGATATGTCAGTGTTCGTCAAAAACGTGGAAAACGTACAGGGCGATGAGCGCGACGTCATCGTCTTCTCTTCGACTTTCGGTCGTAATAGTCAAGGCACCTTCCGTCGCAGCTTTGGTGTGCTCGGACAGACCGGCGGCGAGCGGCGCCTCAATGTGGCGGTGACCCGTGCACGACGCAAGGTGGTGATGATCACCTCGATGCCGATCGCCGATATCTCCGATATGCTCAACACACACCGCGCGCCGATCAGCCCGCGTGATTACTTGCAAGGCTATCTGGAGTACGCGCGCGCGCTCTCCGCGGGTGAGTTCGGTAGTAGCGGTAAACTGCTTGAGCGCCTGCAGACAGACCGAAACGGCCAGCAACGAGAACAAGGCCAACACCGTGATGGTTTCGTCAGACTGGTCGGCGAGTTTATTCACTCCCTGGGCTGGCAAGCCGCCCCTGCCAGCGAGGGCGACGCCTTCGGTCTCGACTTCGCCATCGAGAACGCCAGCACGGGCCTATACGGCATCGGCATCGAATGCGATGCCCCGTGCCACGCACTGCTAGAGCACGCCCGCGCCCGGGAAATCTGGCGTCCGACCGTACTGCACCGTGCCATCCCTCATATTCACCGAGTCTCGTCACAGGCTTGGTATCACAATGGTGAAAGCGAGCGCGCACGCCTGCGTGAAGCCATTGAACAGGCCATGCAGGCGACGCCCCCGTCGCAACAGACGCCCACTACAGCCGATACGGAAACCTGCCAATGAGTGGTCCGAAGGTCGTTCGCATTGTCACCCGGGAAGAAATCATCGCCATCTGCGAAGGCCACCTACAACGCCTGGAGCTGGTCTTGGCACGTTGGCAGGCGCAAGCCAGTAAGCTCGGAGAGCTGAACGAACAGGAGCGCGTCGCCACCTTCGCCCGACGCGATCGCCTGCGCGCCCTGTTGGCGCAAGAGCGCTTTGCTGTGCTGCAGAAGGCCGTACCGGCCGAGATCGAGCACCTACGCCGAGACCTGGAGGATCGCGAAGAACGCGCGATTATTCGTGCCGCTCAGCGACGCCAACGCGAACGACGCCTTAAGGAGAACGCCGCAACGTTGCTCGAGGCATTGCAAGCGCGCTCCGAAGGCGCCGATCAAGACCTGTTGCGTTCTCTCACGCAATTGGCCAGCGGCATCATCAAGGAAGATGGCGAGCGTCTGCTGGCTGCGGGTTTCGCCCAGTTGGCCAAGGCCGATCAGAAAGAGACGCTCAGCGAAGCCCAGCGAGCCTTGGCACAGCAACTCAAGGTCGATGACACTCTGAGCTCCTTGAGCGAATGGATGGCTGCCCGACACCCTGATACCTTGGCCGATATACGCCTGCAACGCATAAACCGACACATCGCTGAACTGCAGTTGCTGCAGGGTACCGACAGCGCCGCGTCATTCCTTCAGGCGCAGGAAAGAGCCGAGGCGGAACCCGAATCGCAACGGCGTAATCTGCTGCTTGACAGTCTCGTCCTCGACTTGGCCTCATCCACTCGTACTTTCAAAAACAAGCGAGAGAGCCTCGAACGGCTACAGGACTTGGCCAGCGAAATGGAAACACAGGCAGGTACTGACTATACCGCGCTGTTAAGTCAAATCAGCACCTGTACTACCGTCACCAACCTAGAGACGATTGCGGGACTGACCGAGCAGTGTGAAGCCTTTATCGCAACCCATTTGCGGGCCGAGGCGGCCCTGGCCCGCCGCGAAGCCGTGCTAAGTGGATTGGCCAGCCTCGGCTACGAAGTACGCGAAGGCATGGCGACCGCTTGGGCGGAAACTGGGAAGGTCGTGCTGCGTAAAGTAGCCACTCCCGGCTATGGCGTAGAAGTTGGCGGCAAGGCCGACAATGGTCGTCTGCAGGTTCGTGCAGTAGCTCTCAGCGGTGACCGAGACAAAACCAGGGATCGAGATATTGAAACTATTTGGTGTAACGAGTTTCATCGGTTACAAGCGCTGTTAAAAGACAGGGGCAGCGAGTTACTGATCGAGCGCTCCCTATCAGTAGGTGAAGTTCCGCTCAAAGAAGCGAGCGCTTCCATACAGGTCGCGGAAGCGGTCATTGCTCAGGAAAAAACAGTATAAAACACTACAGTTCACCGCTCTCGTAAGCGCGGCTTTCTCATATTCTCCTCAACTGGTGTGGCGGAGTCACAGAGCCCCATCGAAAAGCATCGTTCTTTGCTGAACACAGCGCTCAGTGGGGCCTTGAAAGCCCGCCCAACTAACGTTTACTAGTGCCCGCTCAGAGTCGATTGCAGCCCTCGTGACAGACCGCAATGGTTCGTTTCCAGCCTATCGTCACAGTCAACTCTCGGCCGATTGTGTTGAAAAAGTCGGTACTTCCAGACTGCCCGCGTACTGACTGCTGAAAATGCCTTTTTTGCGCGCAGCTACGCGAAATCTGAGCCCGGAATCCTCTGCACAAAGTCAAGATTTCAATCTCAAGCG
>Ga0079986_1017654_pt1 | contig 15047 bp, 16 predicted proteins | sample Hof3ISUMetaT_FD_73496 | JGI IMG/M metagenome (GOLD analysis project Ga0079986, IMG submission 73496) | Enriched soil aggregate microbial communities from Iowa State university to study microbial drivers of carbon cycling -... | ecosystem: Environmental > Terrestrial > Soil > Agricultural land... | reverse complement strand
CTGAATCTCCCTACAACCGGTTCGGCGTTGTCCCTGGCTGTCGTCTCGGGTTTTTCCACCGGCGCGATGGCTGCAGACAGTGGGTTTATCGAAGGCACCACCGCGACGTTGCAGGCGCGCAATTACTACTTCAGCCGCGACTATTCCGACATCGTCGGCAGCAACCCGCAATCGAAGGCTGAAGAGTGGGCCCAGGGCTTCATCCTCAATGTGAAGTCCGGTTACACCCAGGGCACCGTCGGTGTCGGCGTGGATGTCATCGGCTTGCTCGGCCTCAAGCTCGACAGCAGCCCGGACCGGGTCAATACCGGTTTGCTGCCGGTCCAGGACGACGGGCGGGCGGCGAATAATTACAGCCGCCTGGAAGGCGCGTTGAAGATGCGTTACTCCAGGACCGAGCTGAAAGTCGGTGAGTTGCAGCCCAATCTGCCGGTGCTGGTGTTCAGTGATATTCGCCTGCTGCCGCCGAGTTACCAGGGCGCCAGCATCACCTCCAACGAGATCAATGGCCTGACCCTGCAAGGCGGACACCTGAATACCACCAGCCTGCGCAATGAGGCCGGCGATGAAAAAATGCAAGCCATGCTCGGGCATGTGCCGCAGCGGCAGGTCAGCAGTGACGGCTTCAACTTTGCCGGTGGCGATTATGCCTTCAACGATAAACGTACTTCGGTCAGCGCCTGGTATGGGCAACTGGAGGATCTCTACAACCAGCGCTTTCTCGGCCTCAAGCACAGCGAGCCCTTGGGCGACTGGGTCCTGGGTGCCAACCTTGGGTATTTCGATTCGCGTGAAGACGGCAAAAAACTACTGGGCAACATCGACAACCAGGCGTTCTTCTCGTTGTTGTCGGCCAAACGTGGCGGCCACACTTTTTATCTCGGGTATCAGGGAATGTTCGGCGACAGCGCCTTCCCTCGGGTGTTCGCCAACATCTCACCGCTGGGTAACGAGGTGCCGACCTACGAGTTCGCCTACACCGATGAACGCTCCTGGCAGGCGCGTTACGACTATGACTTCGCCGCCCTGGGAGTGCCGGGGTTGACCAGTACCCTGCGCTACATCAGCGGCAACAACGTCGACACTGGCAAGGGGTATGAGGGCAAGGACCGTGAGCGTGACCTGGACATCGGTTATGTGCTGCAGAGCGGCAGCTTCAAAGGTCTCGGCATCCGTGTACGCAATGCGATGGCGCGGTCCAATTACCGCAGTGATATCGACGAAAACCGCCTGATCCTCAGCTACACCTGGACGCTGCTGTGAAGGGAAAGGCGGATCAAAGGCTGCTGGTGCAATCACCGATGACGTTATACGTCACCCGACGGGTCTGGCCCTGATGATCGATATACACCATGGTGGCCGGTACGACCCCGCAGGTGGTCGCGGTGTTCGACACCGATACCACTTTGGCGATGTCCAGCGGCTGCGCCGGGTTGTACACGACAGCGAGGGGTTCGTTGTCAGCGGCCATGGCAGAAGTCGCGACGAGGGTGAGAAACAGGCTGATCAACGATTTCATGCTGGCGTGCTCCGGGTGGGTTTCGATGCCTTGAGTCTAGTCTTCGCCACCCGCGGATAAAGGGGCCAGCGGCTGATGCAGCCTTACGGAAAATGTAATAGTCATCGCCCGAGGGGGGGTTATGGATTTGCTTAACAACTTGCGCGTGTTCATCCGTGTGGTGGACTGCGCCAGTTTCACCGCGGCGGCCGACACGCTGGATCTGTCGACGGCGCAGGTGTCCCGATTGGTCGCGGATCTGGAGGGACATCTTCAGGCGCGCCTGCTGCAACGCACCACGCGACGCTTGAGCCTGACCGAAGCCGGGGAGCGATTCCTGCTGCGCAGCCGGCAGATCGTCGAGGAAATGGACGAGGCGACGGCCGAGGCCCGGGGCGCTCATATCAATCCGGCCGGACGCCTTCGTGTGCACTGCATGACCGGCCTGGGCGTGCTGATCACGCCATTGATCGCCCGCTACGGTGAGCTTTATCCCGATGTAGTGTTCGAACTGACCTTGTCCCAGCGCAACCCCGATCCGCTGGAGGAGGGGCACGACGTGGTGATCTCCATTGCCCCCGAACTGGCCGATTCGCAGTTGGTCGCCCAAGCTGTCGGGCAGATCTACAGCGTACCCTGCGCGTCCTCGGACTACTTGCGCCGCAGGGGGATTGCCCGGCACCCGCTGGAGCTCAACGAGCATCAGTGCCTGCGCATGCTCGACCCCTTGTATGGCGATCAATGGGTATTTCAGGACGACCATGGCGAACATGTCGTCAGTCCCGCCAAGACCTTTCAGTGCAATGTCGCCGAGTCCATGGTCAAGGCGTCGGAGGCCGGCATGGGCATCAGCCTGCTGCCGTTTTTCACGGCGACGCGGCCCTTGAGCGATGGCACCTTGTTGCGCTTGCTGCCGGACTATCGCCCGCGTCAGCGCAATGTGTATGCGTTGTATCCATCGCGACGCTTTCTCGATGCCAAGGTCCGGACGTGGGTGGACTTTCTCAAGGCCGAGTTGCCCAGGTTGTTCGCGGAGCATGAATCGGTGATAAACGATCCACGGCATTGGGCGTGAGGTCGAAGCGCGGGCAACGGGCGGTGTAGACTGAGGGTCCGTTACTCTTTCGGCAGCCAAGGGAGTGTGCCCCGCCATGATCGGCGCCGAGTTATTGTCACCCGAAACCCTCACGGTGGGGTGGCTGATCTATGTGCCGGTGCTGATATGGGCCGTTGCGCGAGTGTCCTGGGTCGAGCTGTTCAGCGACAGCCGTCGCCAGCACTTGCTGTTCGGCACGGTGTTCGCACTGTTCGCGCTGTGGCTGGTGCGGCGCGATTTCGATACCGGCGTGTCCTATCACTTCATCGGCATGACGGCGGTGACGCTGTTGCTCGACTGGCCGCTGGCAATCGTCGGCGCACTGGTGGCGCAGGCAGGCCTGGTGTTGCTGGGCCGGCAGGACCTGATGGCCATGGGGGTCAATGGCAGCCTGTTCATTTTGTTGCCGGTGTTGATCACCGAATGCTGTGCGATTCTGGTGGAGCGTGCGCAGCCACGAAATCCCTTCGTGTACATCTTCGTTTCCGGTTTTTTCGCCGCAGCCCTTACCGCGTTGCTGTGCCTGGTGCTATCGCTGACATTGTTGTGGTACGACGAGCGTTTTGCCATGCCTTACTGGCTCGAAGACTTTATCGGCTACCTATGGCTGCTCATTTTTCCCGAGGCGTTCATCAACGGCATGGTGGTCAGCGCGTTGGTGGTATTCAGCCCCGAGTGGCTCGAGACCTTTAACCGCACGCGGTATCTGTCGGCGCCCTGGAAGGACGACGACCCCAAGTCTTGATGCCTTTCAAGCCTGCCGTGTCAGTCGATCAACTGATCGATCAGAACCACATTGGAATAGATCAGGCAGCCATCGCTTGCGCGGTGTCCGACCAGATGGAACTGCCCACGTTCGTAGTGCAAATACACGCGCATCTGGCAGTCGGACAAGGGGCCGTACCCCTCTGGCAAGACCAGGTTCAATGTGTCCATGTCGACATCAACCATGACTTCTTTTAACCCAGGGTTCTTCTGCAAGCGTTCTTCCGCTTCCTCCAGCCGCAAGTGGAGGGGGCCGTCGACGTAAAAATGGATCTCGCCTATCGGTTCCGATGGTTGGTCGGGGATGGGTTTGCACCTGCCTTCGAGCGTCAGGTTACTCATGACGAAACCTCCATCGGGGGGATGCTGGCCTGCCATTGAGTATAGCCGTCAACCGGGTCTCGCTTGCCGACCTATACTTTTTACTGGCTTTGCCACCTGCGGTGGTAGTTGCCGGCCCAGCCTGGACGTCAATGGCAATGCTTGCGCATACCAATGAGCAACAGGAACAGGATGAAGAGAAATGGCGATAGCAATTGTCTTGATTCTAATCGTTATTGCCTCAGTGCTCTTTCATGTACTAGCGCCTTGGCATGCGGCACCGCCCGCTTCCAATTGGGGATCAATAGACACCACACTGTTCATTACCCTGATCATCAGCGGAATATTTTTCATCGCCATTACGTTGTTCATGGCCGTCGCCGTGATGCGTTATCGGCATAAGGAAGGTGCCAGGGCGCACTACCAGCCAGAAAGTAAAAGGCTGGAGTTCTGGTTGATTGTGGTGACCTCGATAGGTATTGCCGCGATGCTGGCGCCGGGCCTGGTTGTCTACAATGACTTCATCCGGGTGCCGAAAGAGGCTTATGAGCTTGAAGTCGTTGCCCAGCAGTGGCAATGGGCCTTTCGTTTACCCGGCCAGGACGGGAAACTGGGCAAGTCGGATATCAAGTTTGTCGATGCCGCCAATCCTCTCGGTGTTGATCCCAAGGATCCTGCCGGGCAAGACGATGTGCTGATAAAAAACAATGAAATCCGACTGCCACTGGACCGGCCGGTGAAAGTGTTACTGCGTTCCAAAGATGTATTGCACAATTTCTATATACCGCAAATTCGCAGCAAGATGGATATGGTGCCAGGCATGGTGTCTTATTTCTGGTTTACGCCCACTAAAACCGGGAAATACGAAGTTCTTTGCGCCGAGTTTTGTGGCGTAGGCCATTACAACATGCGTGGCCAGATGATCGTGGAAGAGCAGGGGGCCTTCGATCAATGGCTGAGCGGCCAGCCGACCTTTGCGCAGACATTGGCGAGCGCTGCCAAACCCGGTCAGGACAGCGTGCTGGAAAAGGGTCGCCAGTTGGTCGAGCAATACGGCTGCAGCGCCTGCCATAGCCAGGATGGCAGTGCCCGTCTGGGCCCGGGATGGAAGGGACTGTACGGTCGCACTGAACAATTTGCCGATGGCACCAGTGCGCAGGTCGATGAGGCCTACCTGAAGGAGTCGATCCTCAAGCCGCAGGCCCGTCTGGTACAGGGCTACCCGCCGGTGATGGTGGCCTATACTCTCAATGACGATGAAATGGCTGCTGTCATTGCCCTGATCAAATCTCTGGGCGTTGCGCCGCAAGCGTCGGGTCCAGGCGAGGACCTGGTGGCGCAGGGACAACAGCTGGCCCAATCGCTCGGTTGCCTGGCCTGCCACAGTGTCGATGGCAACAAGGGCGTCGGCCCCACCTGGCAGGGCCTGTATGGCTCGACAGTCACCCTGGCCGACGGTACGAGTGTAAAGGCCGATGAGGGTTATCTGAAAGATTCCGTTCTTGATCCGGGTGGCAAAATCGTCAAGGGCTATGCAGCCGTCATGCCGGCCTTGAAGCCGAGCGACAAGGACCTGGACGCGCTGATTGCCTTTATGAAATCCAAAGCCAGTGCCGACGCCGACGCGAGCAAGGCGCCGCCAGGGAAGTAACCGTAAGCAGCCAGGAATGCACCGAAACTTCGACAGGAGGATGACGTGATGGCCTATGCGGAGCAAGCCGAAACAGAAGCACTGCACGAACCCAGGAGCTTTCTGACCAAATACATCTGGAGTCAGGACCACAAGGTCATCGCCATTCAATATTCCTTGACGGCATTGTTCGTGGGGCTTGTCGCCGTGGTGTTGTCCGGTTTGATGCGCATGCAGATAGGCTTTCCTGGCAGTCTGGCGTTCATGGATGCCAGCACTTACTACCAGGCGATGACCATGCACGGCATGATCATGGTCATCTACTTGCTCACAGCGTTGTTCCTAGGGGGCTTCGGCAACTATCTGATCCCGTTGATGGTGGGGGCCCGCGACATGGTCTTCCCCTATGTCAACATGCTCAGTTATTGGTTCTACCTGCTGGCGGTCGTGGTGTTGCTGGCCAGCTTCTTTGTCCCTGGGGGGCCCACCGGTTCGGGTTGGACGCTTTATCCACCACAATCGATCAGTCAGGGCACACCGGGAGTCGAGTGGGGCATCGTGCTGATGCTCGTTTCACTGGCGATTTTCATTGTCGCCGCCACCATGGGCGGGTTGAACTACGTCACCACGGTGTTGCAGGCGCGTACGCACGGCATGACCTTGTTTCGCATGCCGCTCTCTGTATGGGGAATCTTCATGGCCTCGATCATGGCCTTGCTGGCTTTCCCGGCGTTGTTCGTCAGTGCGGTCATGATGCTGTTCGACAAGCTGTTGGGCACCAGTTTCTTCATGCCGGCGATGATCTCGCTGGGGCAGCAGCTCGATCACCAGGGTGGCAGCCCGATACTGTTCCAGCACCTGTTCTGGTTCTTCGGTCACCCGGAGGTCTACATCGTTGCGCTCCCTGCGTTCGGCCTGGTTTCCGACCTGATCAGCACTCACGCGCGTAAAAACATCTTCGGCTACCGAATGATGGTGTGGGCCATTATTGCGATTGGCGTACTCAGCTTTGTGGTCTGGGCGCACCATATGTATGTCAGCGGAATGAACCCTTACTTTGGCTTTTTCTTCGCCGTCACCACCCTGATCATCGCCGTGCCGACCGCTCTGAAAGTCTACAACTGGATCCTGACCCTGTGGCGGGGCGACATCCATCTGACCGTGCCGATGCTGTTTGCCCTGGCCTTTATCGTCACCTTCCTGGTGGGCGGTCTGACCGGGTTGTTTCTCGGCAATGTGATTGTGGATATTCCGCTCTCGGACACCTATTTCGTCGTCGCCCATTTTCATATGGTCATGGGGGTCGCACCGGTACTGGTGGTGTTCGGCGGCATTTATCATTGGTTCCCGAAAGTTACCGGGCGCCTGTTGAACGATACCCTGGGCAAGTTGCACTTCTGGATTACCTTTCTGGGCACCTACGCCATCTTCTTCCCCATGCACTACCTGGGTTTCCAGGGCATGCCTCGCCGTTATTACGCCTATGAAAACTACGCGTTCATTCCTCAATCGGCGCAGGAGTTGAATGCCTTCATTACGGTGGTCGCATTGATCGTCGGCGTTTCCCAGCTGCTGTTCCTGTTCAACCTGGCCTGGAGTGCTTTCAAAGGCAAACCCGCAGGCGGTAACCCTTGGGGGGCGGCCAGCCTGGAATGGCAAACGCCCAATACCCCGCCGATTCACGGTAACTGGGGAGAGAAGCTGCCCGTCGTGCATCGCTGGGCCTATGACTACAGCGTGCCGGGGATAGATCAGGATTTCGTTGCGCAAACGGTCTCCGCCGAGGAGTTGGAGCAGATGCGGCAACGCAGTGCCAGCACCCCAATAGCGGACGTCAAATCATGAACAGGCTGCTATTGAGGAACGCTGATGACGCTGACCCCGGCGGCAGTTGGAATCGCGATCCTGAAGGTATACGGTCCGCCGAAGGTGCCGGTCGAAACCAGATCGCCAAAACAGGCCTGCGCCTGTTTCTGGCCGTGGTCAGCTCGTTATTCCTGCTCTTCCTGATTGCCTTTATCGCCCGCTCACAAATGGCTGACTGGCTGCCCCTGACAGAGCCCTTGGCGCCACTGGCCAATCCCTGGCAACTCTGGATGAATTCGGCTTTTCTGGTAATGAGCAGCGTCGCATTGCAGTGGTCGCGAATGTCGGCCCGACAGGCTCGGCTGGACGCAACGGTGATCGGTTTTGTATTGGGCGGCGTATTTGCCATTGCCTTCCTGGTGGGGCAACTCTGGGTCTGGCAGCAGTTTGTCGCCTGGGGCTACTTTGTCGCCAGCAATCCGGCCAACAGTTTCTTCTACCTGTTGACCGGAATGCACGGGCTCCACCTGCTGGGTGGCCTGGTAGCCTGGGCCATGGTCGTCGCTCAATTCCTGCGCCGCGTTCCGTTGAGGCGACTTCGCGCCAGCGTAGAGCTCTGCGCCATTTATTGGCATTACTTGCTGGGGCTGTGGTTCGTGCTGTTCGCGCTGCTGGTCAGCACGCCGCAGACCTATGAAGCCATCGCCAGACTTTGCGGCCTGAGGTGAAAGCCATGGCATCGCACCCACAAGTTCCGGCTGAGTCCGGCTCCTCCAATCCGACCGTCTCGCCGCCTGCCTCGGGATGGCAGGGCATCGCCAGCGACTGGTCCTCGGACCGGGAGGCATTCAAGCAGGTGCCTTGGGGCAAGGCGATGATGTGGATATTCCTGCTCAGCGACACGTTTATATTCACCTGTTTCTTGACCGGCTACATGTCGGTACGCATGACCGTCACCACCGCCTGGCCGAACCCCAGTGAAGTATTCGCACTGACGATTGCCGGTAAAGAGATCCCGCTCATTCTGATCGCCATCATGACCTTTGTGCTGATCAGTAGCAGCGGCACCATGGCCATGGCCGTCAATTACGCCTATCGGCGTGATCGCGCGAAAACCACTGCCCTGATGCTGGCTACCGCTGCCTTGGGAGTGACCTTCGTCGGCATGCAGGCATTTGAATGGAGCAAGCTCATCGCAGAGGGCGTGCGCCCCTGGGGCAACCCCATGGGGGCGGCGCAATTCGGTGCCAGCTTTTTCATGATTACCGGGTTCCACGGGCTGCATGTGTCAATCGGCGCCCTCTACCTCAGCATTGTGGCGATGAAAGTGTTGCGGGGCGATTATGAGCGTTCCGGCAACTATCAGAATGTCGAGATAGCCGGGCTTTATTGGCACTTCGTGGATTTGGTGTGGGTGTTTATTTTTGCTTTCTTCTATTTATGGTAGAGGAGCACGGATGATGGCGCATGTTCAAGGTCAGCAACATCCAATCAGTTTGTATCTCAAGATCTGGGGGCTGTTATTCGTCCTTAGCACCCTGTCGTATCTTGTCGATTACTTCCACTTCCACGGCTACCTGAGATGGTCGCTGATTATCACGTTCATGTTGCTCAAGGCCGGCTTGATTGTTTCCATCTTCATGCATATGGCCTGGGAACGGTTGGCCATGGTCTACGCCATATTGGTACCCCCCCTGTGCTTGCTGGTACTCGTCGGACTGATGGCCACCGAGGCAGACTATGTGTTCCTCAGCCGGGTCATTTTCTTCGGCCAATAAGCAGCCTTCGGATGGCCCTCAGCCTGCGGGCGCTAACCCGATATCACTCGCTTGAACTGATGCCATTTGTGTTGCCAGGCGACTGTCCAGTGGGGGGCTGCCGCTCCCGTCCCGGCGATCTCCAGCATTGGATGATGTCCGATTACCTGATCCAGCAGGGATTCCTGATTCGGTTCAACATCCACGAAGAAGATGTGTTTGCCCTCCTGTACCGCCTGCTTGTAATTGCGGAAGTGGGTATTGGGCACCTGGAACCCGAAAAAACCGCCTTCCCAGATGCAGAAGCCCAGGACCACGATGGCAAGGAAGATGAAGGGCATCCAGCCGACGGCGGATTCGGTCCAGCCCATCCAATAGGCGCCGCCCAGCACCAGCGCGGCGAGGGGCACGCCGATCACTGCACCAATCTCGCCAGAGTGAACGGCATCCTGCTCCATCAACGAGCTGATCTCGTGGAGATGATGCTGTTCAACTTCAGCAACCTTTTGACTGAGCACATGGATCTGTTCGGAGTTGATGCCGCTGGCTTCCAGTTCATCTTCAACGGCTTCAAGATCGTCGAGATTGTCACTGATGTAATAGTGTCGATTCATGCCACACCTCCCATCTCGTGTTTGCTCCAGACCTCCTCTGTCCAATAGCCGATAACCGAGACTTTGCCGTCGGTATAGATACCCGTGGGGAACATTGCACATTTCATGCAATTCGAAGGAAGTATAGCATCCGCTAGCATGCGCAATTTTAGGTGTCAAGGCCTGGGGCTGGCGTCAGGGCCTGGCTCGCCTTCGCGCTCTGGCACAAGCCGGGCCCTCGATGATCGGTATCAGTGACGCGGGTCGAAATCGCCGCTGAACAATTCGTCCTCGGCATCCGGGGCCACGGGAATCTTGTGCTCTTCCGATGCCCAGGCGCCCAGGTCGATCAGCTTGCAGCGATCAGAACAGAATGGCCGGAATGTGCTCTCGGCTGTCCATTCGACGGGGGCACCACAGGTTGGGCATTCGACGGTTGGGATCTGGCTCATGACTGGCCTCCACGCAAAGTAAGGTAAAAGTGATGCAGGCGTTCGACCTCGCTGTGCAGCCAGGCGAGGTCGCGGTCGTTGACCACCACGTCGTCGGCATGGCTTATGCGATCCTGACGGCTGGATTGGGCCTTGAGGATCGCCTGGACCTGCTGTTCGCTGGTCTGGTCACGCTGCAGGGTGCGTTCGATCTGCAACTGTTCGGGGGCATCGATCACCAGCACTCGCTGGGTCATGGCGTACTGGCCGGACTCGATCAGCAGCGGTGAAACCAGGATCGCGTAAGGTGATTTTGCCAGCGCCAGGTGATGAGCAATCTCCTGGGCGATCAGCGGATGCAACAAGGCTTCGAGCCAGAGACGTTGCTCGGGTACTTCGAAGATCAATTTGCGCAACGCGGCACGGTCCAGCTGCCCGTCGGCCAGCAACACGCCGGGACCGAAGTGTTCGGCAATCTTCGCCAGCGCCGGCCGACCGGGTTCCACCACCCAGCGAGCGGCATGATCGGCATCGACCGCATGCACGCCCAGGTCGATGAAGTGTTGGGCCGCGGCGCTTTTGCCGCTGCCGATGCCGCCGGTCAAGCCGAGAATCCAGGGTTTTTCCACAGGGGTATTCATTTCAGACCGACAAACTGCCAATAGAAGTCGGTTATTTGACCACCCCAGAGCAAGGCAATCCAGCCGGCAATGGCCAGATAGGGGCCGAAAGGGATTGGCGTCGAGGCCTGGGCCTTGCGCAGGCGCAGGTAAATCACACCGATGAGCGCGCCCACCAGCGATGACAAGACGATGGTCAGCGGCAGGATCTGCCAACCGCCCCAGGCGCCAAACATCGCCAGCAGCTTGAAATCGCCGTGACCCATGCCGTCCTTGCCGGTGGCCAGCTTGAACAGCCAGAACACCGTCCACAGCGCCATGTAGCCGGCAATGGCGCCCCACAACGCCTCTGGCAATGGCACGAACAGATCGAGGCTGTTGACGATCAGCCCCAGCCACATCAGTGGCAGTACCAGTACGTCAGGCAGCAGTTGATGTTCGGCGTCGATCAGGCTCATGGCCAGCAAGCCCCAGGTCAGGAGCATCGCCATGCCGGCTTGCCAGCCGAAACCGAAGTGCCAGGCAATGAAGGCCGACAGCAGGGCGCAGGCCAGTTCGGTCAGCGGATAGCGCTTGCTGATCGGTGCAGCGCAGGCCGCACAGCGCCCACGCAGGAACAGGAAACTGAACAGCGGAACGTTTTCCCTGGCACGAATCCGGTGACCGCAATGCGGACATTGGGAGTGGGGCAGCATCAGATTGTAGGTCGGCAACGGCGTTTCCCCGGGCAACCCGAGAATCTCGTGGGCCTGCACACGCCACTCGCGCTCGAGCATTTTCGGCAGCCGCCATACCAGTACATTGAGGAAACTGCCCACCAGCAGGCCAGCCACCCCGGCGATGACGACGAAAGCCAGTGGGAAGTGGGTCAGAATTTCGTTGAGGGGCATGTCAGATCGCTGAGCCGAGTTGGAAGATGGGCAGGTACATCGCGACCACCAGGCCGCCGACAATAACACCCAGCACCACCATGATGAACGGCTCCATCAGGCTGGTGAGGTTGTCGACCATATTGTCGACTTCATCCTCGTAAAAGCCGGCCACCTTGTCGAGCATGTCGTCGAGTGCGCCAGACTCCTCGCCAATGGCGGTCATCTGCACGGCCATGTTGGGAAAAATACCGGATGTGCGCATGGAGAAATTCAGCTGCATGCCCGTCGCAACGTCCTGCCGGATACGCAACACCGCGCGCTTGAACACAATGTTGCCGGTGGCGCCGGCCACCGATTCCAGGGCTTCGACCAGCGGCACCCCGGCGGCAAAGGTGGTCGAGAGCGTGCGGGCGAAACGGGCCACGGCGGATTTGTACATCAGCGTACCTATCAGCGGCAGTTTCAGCAGCCAGGCGTCCATGCGGTCGCGAAAAGCCTGTGAGGTTTTCAGTGCGTGGCGCACAGCGAAAGCGCCCGCGATCAATGCGCCCAGCAGCATCCACCACCAGGCTTGCATGAATTGCGACAGGCCGATGACCATCAGGGTGAAGGGAGGCAGTTCAGCGCCAAAGCCCTTGAAGACGGATTCGAATTGCGGCACCACCTTGACCAGCAGGATACCGGTCACGATGATGGCGACGCACACGACGATCAGCGGATAGGTCATGGCTTTCTTGATTTTCGCCTTGAGACGTTCGCTTTTTTCCTTGTAGGTCGCCACCCGTTCCAGCAGGGTATCCAGCGCGCCGGCCTGTTCCCCGGCATCCACCAGGTTGCAGTACAACTCATCGAAGTATTGCGGTTTTTTGCGCAGGGCCGCGGCGAAGCTGTTGCCTGCCGCCACTTCCTGTTTCACCTCATCGATCAGCTTGCCCATGGCCGGGTTATCGAAGCCTTCGGCGATGATGTCGAATGACTGCAGCAACGGCACCCCGGCTTTCATCATGGTCGCCATTTGCCGGGTGAAGAGGGCAATGTCCTGGGCCTTGATGCGCTTGCCCAGATTGAAGATCGACGTGGTTTTCCTGCGCACCTTGCCGGGGTTGATGCCTTGCTTGCGCAATTGCGCCTTGATCAGCGCCGGGTTCTGGCCACTCAACTCGCCCGTCACCCTGGTGCCTTTCCTGTCTGTGCCTTCCCAGGCGTACACGCTGGTTCTCGCTGCCTTGACTGCCATGTTCAGTCCTTGGTGACCCGGTTGATTTCTGCAAGGCTGGTAATGCCCTGCATGGCTTTGAGCAAGCCTGAGGTGCGCAGGTCGTTGAAGCCGTCCCTGCGCATCTGGTCATCGATTTGCAGTGCGTTGCCCTCGGCCATGATCAGCCGCTGCAGCTCCGGTGTGTTCTTCACCACTTCATAGATTCCCACTCGCCCCTTATATCCGCCGTTGCAGTGATCGCAGCCGACCGGCTCATAGATCGTGAATGTGCCGATGCGTTCCTCGGGAAAACCTTCCTTTAGTAATGTTTCGCGGGGGATCTCCAGGGGTGTGCGGCAATGGCTGCAGAGCTTGCGCGCCAGGCGCTGGGCAATGATCAGGCTGACGGAGGTGGCGATGTTGAAACCCTGGATGCCCATGTTGTGCAGGCGGGTCAGGGTTTGCGCGGCGCTGTTGGTGTGCAGGGTCGACAGCACCAGGTGCCCGGTCTGGGCGGCCTTGATGGCGATTTCGGCGGTTTCGAGGTCGCGGATTTCGCCCACCATGATGACGTCCGGGTCCTGGCGCAGGAACGAACGTAGCGCCTGGGCGAAGTCCATGCCCTGTTTCGGATTGACGTTGACCTGGTTGATGCCTTCCAGGTTGATCTCCACCGGGTCTTCGGCGGTCGAGATATTGATGTCCACGGTGTTGAGGATGTTCAGCCCGGTGTACAGCGAAACGGTCTTGCCCGAGCCGGTGGGGCCGGTGACCAGGATCATCCCCTGTGGCTGCCTGAGCGCAGCCATGTACAGGTCTTTCTGGTCGGGTTCATAGCCCAGGGCGTCAATGCCCATCCGGGCGCTGGTGGGGTCGAGAATCCGCAGCACCACTTTCTCGCCCCACAGCGTCGGCAGGGTGTTGACCCGCAAGTCGATGGATTTACTCTTTGACAGGCGCAGCTTGATTCGCCCGTCCTGGGGCTTGCGGCGCTCGGAGATGTCCAGGCTGGCCATGACCTTGAGCCGCGCGGCAATGCGATTGGCCAACTGGATGGGTGGCTTGGCCACCTCACGCAACATGCCGTCGGTGCGCATCCGCACCCGGTAGGTTTTTTCGTAAGGCTCGAAGTGCAGGTCGGAGGAATCGCTCCTGATCGCGTCGAGCAACATTTTGTGAACGAAACGCACCACCGGCGCGTCATCGGCTTCCTGGCCGACCGTTGCGTCCTGCCTGTCTTCGTTTGCTTCGATGTCTACGCCATTGAAGTCGACATCGGCCATTTCCTCGAGCCCCGTGGCCTGGGTGTCGAAGAATTTCTCGATAGCGTCGCTGAGCTTGTCTTCTTCGACCAGGATGGCTTCGGTGCTCAACCCTGTACTGAACTGGATGTCGTTGATGGCCTGGTGATTGGTCGGGTCGGAAACCCCCACGAACAATTTGTTGCCGCGGCGCCAGAGGGGCAGGGCGTGGTGCTTGCGTACCAGTTTCTCGCTGACCAGGCCTTTGGGCTGGGTGTCCTTGTCCAGGCAATGAAGGTCCAGCAAGGCCATGCCGAAATGCTCGGAGGCGATCTCTGCTACCTGACGGCTATTGACCAGTTTTTTTTGCACCAGGTAGCTGACCAGCGGAAGTCGGTCGCGTTGAGCTTGCTGATACGCCTGTTGCGCGCTTTTTTCTGTGAGCAATCCGGCCAGGACCAGTTGCTTGGCCAGGCCGCTGAGGGCGATGTCATTCATTGGGATACCGGGTACAGGCAATTCAAGACTTATAGCCTAGTCAAGCGGTGGAACCAAACCAGCGGTCTTGAGGTGACAAAAAGTGTCAGATAGTGCGGTTCCTGGGGGGAGGCAAGGGCTTCGTGCCGGCCATGCACCCCGCGAACAGGGCGCGCCGGGCTTGGCATGGGCTGTGCTGCTGCAGGGGCAGATCATGAGATTTCTACTCATGCACGGAGGCTGTCCATGAACAATCAGAAAGGTTTTACCCTGATCGAGCTGCTGATCGTGGTGGCGATCATCGGGATCCTGGCGACGTTTGCCTTGCCGGCTTACTCAAAATACCAGGCGCGGGCGAAGGTAACGGCGGGGCTGGCGGAAATATCCGCGCTCAAAACAGCCTATGAGGATGTCATCAACGCCGGTTCGGCTGATCCGACCACGACCAACGTTGCAGCCAGCAACACCACTACACAGAACTGCACCATCGGCGTTACCGGTACGGTTGCCACCGGCAACGGCACGCTGGTGTGCACGCTCCGCGAAGCGCCCGCGCCGGTACTGGGCAAGACGGTCACGCTGTCTCGAAGCGCAACGACAGGCTGGTCTTGCGCGACCACGGTGATCTCTGACTACGCGCCAAAGGGTTGTACACCGGCTGCGGCAACGCCTGCTGCCGGCTGATCCTTTCACTGCCAAACCCATGCCCTGCCTCTCGCGATGCGGGGCATTTTTTTACTGT